>Ga0187769_10002858_pt1 | contig 10204 bp, 8 predicted proteins | sample 0116_SJ02_MP02_1_FD_133140 | JGI IMG/M metagenome (GOLD analysis project Ga0187769, IMG submission 133140) | Tropical peat soil microbial communities from peatlands in Department of Meta, Colombia - 0116_SJ02_MP02_10_MG | ecosystem: Environmental > Terrestrial > Soil > Wetlands > Peat | place... | reverse complement strand
CCCCAGGGCCCGGTTCCCAGGATATCCCGCGCGTAGATCGGCAAGAGCGCCGTGGCGCCGCCTAGCAGCACCGCAAAAAGATCGAGGGAGATCGCGCCCAGGATCGCGGGCTGGCTGCGGATGAAGGCGATGCCGGCGAACAGCGACTGCAGGCTCACCGGCTCGCGCTTGGGCGGCACCCGCTCCAGGGAAATCCCAGCCAGGAGCAGGCTTGCCCCCAGGAACAAGAGACCAACCGTCGTGTAGACCGTGGTCGGCCCGGCCGCATAGAGCAGGCCGCCGAACGCCGGCCCGAGGATGGTGGCGGTCTGGCCCGCGGATGCCGCCCAGGCGATCGCGGGTGGGATGAGACGGGCGGGGACCAAGCCGGGCACCAGCGCCTGCATGGTCGGCATCTCGAAGGCGCGCGCCGCCCCGACGAGAAAAACAATCGCGAGGAGACTCTCCCGGCTCAGCCACCCGCTAGCACTGCCGAGGGCCAGCGTCCCGGCCGCCAGCGCCTCCACGAGCTGGCACGTGGACGCCACCAGGCGTCGATCGTAGCGGTCAACCACTTGGCCCACGACGAGGTTCAAGAGGAACATCGGCAAGAACTGGGCGAGCCCGATCAAGCCAAGGTAGAACGCGCTTCCGGTCAGCGCATAGCCCTGCCAGCCCACCGCCACCGCCTGCATCTGGAAGGCGATCATGGTCGCCATACGCGCGAACCAGTAAAGCGCGAAGGGCCTATGGTGCAGGAGCGATGCGGGTGGGGCCTGCCTGAAGGCTGTTGACGGGGACATGGCTCCTTGACGTGCCATTCTCCTCGCGGAACGAGCTACCCAAGGCAAATACCAGAATGGAGGGCGTTGCCAAGTATAGCACGTCCCCCATTTAGAAGGCTGAGCCCCAGGGCGCGATCCAGGCTGTCGTAGGCTTATGCGCAGCTCGGCTTACTGATGGTGGGGCTGGCGTCGGACTCCTCGAGCGGAGGTTACGAACCGCGGAATGCTTGTGCGACGGCGGCGGTGTTGGTGTATTCGCGGAATCTCACGACCTTGCCTTCGCGAAGCTTGTACACATGCGCCCATTCCGTTTCATAAACTCGAGCGGTGCCCTTCACCCGCATCCGCTCACGGCCAAGGACCACGACCGTATCGCCCTGGGCGATGAATTGTCCAGCCCCGAAATCCAGCACTTCCAGGTGCTCGCCGACAGCAGCGAAAAACTGGGCGACCCGGTCACGACCGTGCCAACTCCCGCTGAATGGAATAGCCTTCGGACCCGGGGATGCCCAATCAACTCCGCCTGCAAGAAGATTCAGAATGGCGGCAAGGTCACCCTTAGCGAAGGCCTCGTATATCTCCCGTACTATCCTCAGATTCTCTGAATCACTCGGCATCGCCTCTGCTCCATCTCTCCTGGCGCCCATTTCGCGTTCGCCAGAATGGGGGACGTCCGCCAATTCCGGATCGGAGGACCCATTTCATACCTGATGCCTACCGGATTGGACTATGGCCTAGGAGCCATCAGCTATGAGCGGGGCGCGTGTCGCTTTCGCACGACCTCGGCGACCCGCGCGATGTGTGCCGGGGTGCTGCCGCAGCAGGCGCCGACGATGTTGGCGCCTGCATCCAGGATGGCGGGATACCGTGCCGCCATTTCGTCGGGGGACAAGTCGTAGGTGGTTCGGCCGGCCTGGATCCGGGGAAGGCCAGCGTTCGGATAGGCGATCAGCATCCCCTTCGTCGCCTTCCGCATCGCTTGCATGATGCCCGCCGCACGCTCCGGCCCACCGTCCCCGCAGTTGCATCCGACCACATCCGCGCCGGCTTCCACGAGGATCTTGGCAGCTCGTTCTGGGCTGGTTCCCCACATCGTCCGATCGCGGTTCTGGTTTTTCTCCCACTGGAAGAACATACTGCACATCACCGGGAGCCCTGTGCTTTCTTTGGCGGCGCGGATCGCCACCACGGCCTCTTCGGGGTACATCATGGTCTCGATGGCGAACAGGTCCACCCCGCCCTCGGCCAGCCCCTGGGCCTGCTCCTGGAAATTCTCGTAGAACTCCTCTTCGCTGATGTCGCCCAGCGGCTCGAATGTGTCCGGCAGATGCCCCGTCGGCCCGATGGAGCCCGCCACGAACTTGCCTGGTGGGCAGACGCTCCGCGCGTGCTGGGCGGCGAGCCGGTTCAACTCGCGCGCTTTGTCCTCCAGGTTGTACGCCGCGAGCTTCAGACGTGTGCCCCCGAAGCTGTTGGTCTCGACAAGGTCGCTGCCCGCGTCGAAGTAGGCCTTGTGGATGCTTCGAATGACGTCGGGGCGGATCTCGTTCCACAATTCTGGGGAGGCCCCTTCCGTAAGGCCTGCCTCGAAAAGCATTGTCCCCATGGCCCCATCGAAAACGAGGACCTCCGACTTCAAGCGCTCGAGAAACTCTTTCCCCTTCGGTTCCATGATTGCCGTGGGCTCCTTGTCGGTACTACGGTTTCTTCCCCTTCCCCATCAATGCCTTGGCGCGGATTATGGCCGCGTGGCGCTCCTGGCATAGTCATTACTGGTACCCGAGAGATGGCCAAATAACATAAAAAGCAGCATTGAATAATAATCATATATTACAATAATTTACACATGATACATAATCTTTCTTATAATTCTTTTCTCACCCCTCACTCGAAGATCTGAGACCGCAGGATCAATCCCAAGTTCGTTCGTCGGAGATTCTTTTCCCGTCCGGGGAAAGCGCCCCCGAAGGGACAACTTCGACCTGCGTTCGGAGCTTGATCGCCTCGCGGACGCGTGCCTCCAGGCGCGCGGCCAGGTCTTTAGTCGCGATTGCAATCTCGACCCGAAGGATCAGGTCATCCTCGAAGCCCTTCCGGCGAACCACAAGCTGATACCGGCCGACCTGCGGCATCTCTGCCATCACCACGTCGAGTTGGCTCGGATGCACGAACATTCCCCGGATCTTTGTCACCTCGTCCGCCCGTCCCAGGATCCTGGTGAGGCGCGGTGTCGTCCGTCCACACGGACATGGGGTCGGGTTCAGCACCGAGAGGTCGCCGGTCCCAAACCGGATCAGGGGATACACCTTGTTGAAGGTAGTCACGACGACCTCGCCCGCCATTCCATCGGGCACGGACTGCCCTGTTTCGGGGTTGGCGATATGCAGGATCAGGTCCTCGGCTACATGCATTCCCGCCCGCTCCTGGCATTCGTACGCGATCAGGCCGAGGTCCGCGCTGGCGTAGGCCTGGGTGACGCTGACCCCATACTGCTGGCGCATGAGGACCCGCAGCGATTCCGGCAGCATCCCGCCCGAGACGAAGGCCACCTCCAGCGACAACTCCGGGAGGGGCTTGATCCCTGCCTCTTCGGCGCGCTGGAGGATCGTGTGGAGGAAGCTTGGGGTGCCGACATAGCCTGTCGCCTGTAGATGGCGCAGCACCTGTACCTGCGCCTCGGTGTTTCCGCCCCCCATGGGAACCACCACGCACCCAATGGCGGCGAGCCCCTCGTCGCACATGCTGCCGGCCGGGGTGAGATGATATGCGAAGGTGTTCAGGACAATGTCGCCACGCCGAAATCCGGCCGCGTACATGGCTCGGGCCATGCGCCAGAAATTCGGCCCGGCGCCCTCGGGGTCGTAGATTGGGCCGGGAGAGATGAAGATCCGTTGCAGCGCGTGGGCAGGCGCAGCGACCAAGCCGCCGAAAGGCGGCGCCTGCCCCTGTAATGATGGCAGATCCTTTTTCCTGAGCGGCGGCAGGCGGAAGAGGTCATCCGGGTCTGCAAGCTGGGGGAGCGTGACTCCCGCGGCCTCAAGCCGTGTCGTCAGATGGGGCGCGTGCCTTGCCGCGTGTTGAAGAGTTTCCCGTAACCGATCCCACACGAATTGCCGACGGTCTTCCGGTGCCAGAGTCTCTATCGCCGGATCGTGGAAGCCCGGAGTGCGGTCAATCGCCCTGCGCGCCATCGTTTCCCCTCGGCTCTCGTCTCTCGCCTCTCACCGGCTTCGTCCCTGTCTCTATCCCTGTCGCCCCGTCTCGGCTCTCACTTCTTCGGGAACGTATCTTCGAAGGGTACCACCATGCTGCCCCCGGGGCCGTCGAACATGGCCACCCCCTCGGCAACCCTGATCCCGAAGCTGAAATCCCCGATCTTCTCCCACCAGTCCTTCACCATGTCGCCCGGCTTCAACCCCAGGTCGGTAACACGCCTACCCGAAGTCACGGCCAGGTTGCCCGGGACGATCAGCGAGTCGAGGACCGTGGTCACCCGAAGCTGGTTCGTGGTCTTACCCGGGATGGACATTCTCTCGTACACCATGGGTGTGTTCAGGGCAAAATACTCGCCCGGCTTCCCCTCGAAGGAGACCGTGAACTTCATCTCTTCCAGGGCGACCGGGAAGTCATTGGGATTGCTCACGTTGTAGATGAAACCAAGCACTAAGGGCACCCGCGCCGGAGGCGGGGCGTAGGGGAAGTAGCTGGCGACCTCCACCCGCTCCAGCTTCACCTGTGGGGATTGAGACGGTCCGGCCGCCCCTGGCATGGTGGCGCATCCCGCCACGGCCAGCGCGACCAGAAAGACAACACCATGCTTGACGCCACCCATTCGCATTGCGCTCCCCCCTCGTTCCCTTGACGAGTACGCTACGTGAGCCAACGTTTTCGTCGCTTGTAATGCTTCACCTCGCGAAAACTCTTCCGGACACCCAGTTCGGTGAGGCCCAGGTAGAAATCGCGAATGTCCGGGTTCTGGCGCAGCCTTTCGGCCGGCCCGTCCATCACCACCCGACCGTTTTCCAGGACGTAGGCATACGGAGCCGTGGCCAGGGCCAGCTTGACGTTCTGTTCGACCAAGAGGATCGAGATCCCCTCCTCCTGGTTGAGCCGCCGGATGATCTCGAAGATCTCCTTGATCAGCATGGGGGCCAGGCCCATGGACGGCTCGTCCAGCAGCATGACGCGCGGCCGCGCCATCAAGGCGCGCCCGATGACGGTCATCTGCTGCTCGCCGCCGCTGAGATACCCGGCCTGGATGTGGCGACGATCCTTCAGACGGGGAAAGTAGTGGTAGACGGCCTCCAGGCCCTGTCGCAGACCGGCGCCATTCCCCCTGAGGTGGGCACCTACCCGAAGGTTTTCCTCGGCGGTGAGATGTTCGAAGACCCGCCGGCCCTCGATGACCTGGACGATCCCCAGAGACGCGATCTCTTCCGCCGACTCCTTGTCGATCCGCCGGCCCAGGAACTCGATGCTGCCATCGGTCACCTCCCCATCCTCGTGCTTCAAGAGGCCGGAGACGGCTTTCAAGGTCGTGCTCTTCCCCGCCCCGTTGGCGCCCAGTAGGCCCACGATCCCGCCCTGGGGAAGCTCCAGCGAGACCCCCTTGAGGGCCAGGATGACCTCGTGGTACATGACTTCAACGTTGTTGATCCGCAGGGCGCTCTGTCCCTCGTCCACGGGGAAAGCTCCTACCAACCCATCCACTCCTTCTCCCACTTCTCGGGCCAGCGTTTCTTGAGGTCCACCGTTTCCAGCAGCGCAAACTTCTTGTCTTTGATCATGTACACCCGGACAAATGACCCTGGACGATGGTCGGCGGCCGTGAGGGTGATGGGCGCCCGGCCCAGGCCCGGCGTCCACTCCCGCAGGGACTCGAACGCCTCTTTGATCCCCGGCCCGTTCAGCTTCCCCGCCTTGTCGGCCCGCACCAGCGCCTCGCGCATCATCAAGACGTCCACCCACCCCTGCACCGTTCGGATGAGGCGGTTCTCCAGCGGCACGTTGGGATTCATCTTCTTGGCATACTCGGTCACCTTGTCCATCAGGGAGACCTTCTCGCCGAAGAAGGCGCACACGGCCACCCCCATGACGCGCTCGGATGCCGGACCCGCCAGCTTGACCAGGTTCTCGTCGAAGCCCCAGTTGTTCACGATGTGGTCCGCGCCAAGCCCCAGGGCATGGGCGTCCCGGATGGCCGTGGAGACCGACATCGTCGTGTTGCCGTGCCAGACCAGGTGCGGACCGAAGTTCTTGGCCGCCAGGACCTGGCTCTTGGTGTCCAGCGCCGTGAGGGGAATGTCCTGATCGGGGCCGACCTCAAAGCCCAGGAGCGCCGCCTGGTCCTTGATGGCCTTGATCGGCGCGCTGGAGTACGGCGTCGGCCACGAGTAGAAGGCGACGAAGCGCGGCTTCACCCCCTTCTCGCGATCCGCCTTGAACTTGGGATCCTTCATCCAGACCTCGTCGTGCCAGGCGGTGATGGCCGCGCGGGCATTCGTGGAATAGTCCGTCCCGTAAAGGAAGTTGTACGGGGTCTTCCTCGGGTCGGTCAGGTTCGCCGAGAAGGAATGGGACAGGAACGGCATCTTGTCGGCGTTCACCGTGGGCGTGAGTGCCTCGGTGTCGCCGGTTCCCCACCCCCACACCGCCACGACCTGATCAAAGTTCCGGAACCGCTTGTACGTAGTGATGGCCTCCGGCACGCGGTAGCCATAGTCGTAGAGGAACATCTTGATCGGCTTCCCGTTGATCCCACCATTGTCGTTGACGTACTGTACCGCCTCCCGCATCCCCAGGGCGACGTCCTTGCCCACGTCCGAGGTCCCCCCTGTCAGGTCATTGAGGGATCCCAACTTCACCACGTTCTGGGCCAGGGCCTCGGACCCCATTGCCAGAACCAGAACTACGACCAGCCACACGACCGAGCAGGTTCTACTCCGGATCATCCTCCCCCTCCTCCTCGCGTACCGGGTTCATGCAGAGCGCGCGTCGTCCTCCGCCCAGGCAACCAACTGATTGCCCGGATCGGAGCGGTTAGTACGAAAATGGCCACAGGTTGAAGTAGTTCTTGATCTGCTGCCAGCGATAGGCCAGCCCCTTCGGCTCGTAGAGCAGAAACAGGACGATGGCCAGACCGAAGGCCGCCTCTTTGACGTACAGGAATCGCTCCTGAAGCGCTGGGAAGACCTCGCTCAGCGGGATGATGGCGAACTTCAGCCCCTCCAGCACGAGGGTGATGAACATGGCCCCGAAGATCGTTCCGTGCTGGCTCCCCGCGCCCCCGATGAGGATCACGCCGACGATCCAGAGGGACCAGCTCCACTGGAAGTGCTCCGGGCTCACGAAGAACAGCGAGCTGATCCAGAAGCCTCCGGCGATCCCGCCCAGGACCCCCGCCACGAAAAAGGCCAGCAGTTTGTACTGGACGATATTCACCCCCATGGCCTCGGCAGCGATGTCGTTGTCCCGGATGGCGATCCAGGCCCGTCCGACCCGCGTCCGGAGCAGGTTGGCCATCGCCGCCGTGCACAAGACGACGAGGACGAGCATCAGGTAGTAGACCTTCACCTCGGAATCAATGGCCCACGGGCCAATCGAAATCATTCCTGGGGGCAATGAGAAGGACGTTCCCCGCCCCCCGATCTGGCTGACGTACTGGGTGATGATGAAGTCCACGGTGATGAACTGGGCCGCCATGGTGGTCATGATCAGGTAGAAACCCTTCACCCGCGCCGAGGGCAGGCCGAACAGCACGCTCCAGACGCCCGCGGCCACCGCACCCAGCGCGAGGCCGAACGGATACGGAAGGTGGTACTGCAGCATGGCAATGGTGGTCACGTAGGCGCCCACCGCAATGAAGGCGGCATGGCCCAGCGTGATCTGGCCGCAATAGCCGATCAGCAGTTGGACGCCCATGGCCGACAGGATGGTGTAGCCGACGACGTTGGCAATGGAGACGAGGTAGATATTCGCGCTGAGGGGAAAGATCAGGAGGAAAAGAAGAAGGGCCGCCAACTTGAGCCGGATGAAGTTCGTGCGCCACCAGGCGTGATCCTGGGCGTAGTGCTCGAAATAGACGCCGGAGGGAAGATACATTGGCTAGACCCGTTCGATCTTCGTCCAGCCCCAGAGGCCGTACGGACGGAACAGCAGGATGATCACCATGAACACGAAGGGCGCGATCTCCTTGATTCCCCCGGGGGTGAACCGGCTCAGGTAGCCGTCGCACAGGTTCTGGAGGATCCCGATGACGACCCCGCCCACGATGGCCCCGGGGATGGAATTGAGTCCTCCCAAGACCACGGCCGGCAGTACCAGGAGGCCCAGATAGCCCACGGAGACATTCAGTCCATTGATGTTCCCCAACAATGTCCCGCCCACGCCGGCCGCCATGAAGGCGATCGCCCACGCCAGCGCGTACACCCGATGGGCGCTCACGCCGACGGACAGGGCGGCCATCTCGTCGTCGGCCGTGGCCTGCATGGACAACCCCCAGCGCGTGTACTTAAAGAAAGCCACGAGGGCCACTAGCATGACGATGGCAGCGAGGAAGCTCCACATATAGACCTGGCCCACCACGATCCGGCCCCACCGGATCGGCTCGGACGAGAAGACCGGCGGCGTGAACACCCGGGTATCCGCCCCCCAGATGACGACGACGATCCCCCGGTAGAAGAAGGACAGGCCGGCCGTCACCATGATGACCGCCAGAACGGACTCGCCTATCATCCGCCGGAGGAACAGCCGTTCCGTGAGCAGCCCCAGGATGAAGCCCACCAAGAGCATCCCCACCACCGCCAGCGGGAACGGAATCCCCCACGAGTAAAAGGCCAGGCACACGTAGGCCCCCAGCAGCGTGAGATCCCCCATGGCAAGGTTCAGGACGCCCGAGCACTTGTAGATGAGCGTCCATCCCAGGGCCACCAGGGCGTAGATGCTCCCCACCAGGACGCCCGTGATGAGAAGCTGGATCAATAGGTCCACCCCTCCTCCTCTCCCTTATACCTCGGGGACCTCGAGGATGCAAAGGTCCGCCTTGACCTGCGCCACCCGGCCGTCCTCGTACGTGATGGTGGTCCCTACCCCCACCTGCTCGGCCCCGGCGTAGATGGCCTGGATCAGATCCTGATACCGTTCCCCCAGAAAGGCGCGGCGGAGCTTTCGCGTTCGGGTCAACTCCTCGTCGTCGGCGTCAAATTCTTTGTGGAGGTTCAGGAACCGCCGCACCCGCGCCGCTACCGGGAGTTGGATGTTGGCCTTTCGGATCTCCGACCGAATCAACGCATGCACCTGCGGATTCTGGGACAGCTCCTGGTAGCTGGTGTAGGCGATGTGGTTATCTTCGGCCCATTTGCCGACCACACCCCCGTCGATGCAAATCACGGCGGCCGCGAAGGGGCGCTCGTGCCCCAGGACCCAGGCGTCCTTCACGTACGGACTAAACTTCAACCGGCTCTCCAGGAACATCGGCGAAAAGCGACTCCCATCGCTCAAGGTGAAGACGTCTTTGGTCCGGTCGAAGAAAACCAGGTGCCCGTCCGGGTCGATGAAGCCCGTGTCTCCGGAGTGGAGCCAGCCGTCCCGCAGCGCCTGGGTCGTCGCCTGCGGATCCTTGTAGTAGCCCTTGAAGACCGACGCGCTGCGGGAGAGGATCTCCCCCTGCGGGGCGATCCGGACCTCCGTCTCGGGGATCGGCTTGCCCACGGTGTCGAACTTGATGTCATCGCTCCGGTGGACGACGGAGATGCCGGCAATCTCGGTCTGGCCATAGATCTGCTTGAGGTTCACGCCGATGGCGTGGAAGAAGCGAAGGTAGTCGGGCCCCAGGGCGGAGCCCCCGCTGTAGGCGTTCCGGATGCGCGAGAGTCCCAGGTGATCGCGAAGCTTCCTGTGGACGGCCTGGTCCGCCAATCGGCCGAGGACGCGCCAGGCCCAGGGCGCGGGTCGCCTGGCCAGCTTGCAGTCGGCCAGCCGGTCCCCGATGCGGAGCGCGACCTCGTAGGCCTTGCGCTTCACGCGGCTGGCGTCCAGGTACTTCACTTGCACCGTGCGTACCATCTGCTCGTAGAATCGCGCCGAGGAAAAGATGCTGTGGGGCGCGATCTCGCGCAGGTTGGCCAGGACCGTCTCCGGCTCTTCGGGAAAGTTCAGCGTGAAGCCCGCCATCAACCCGCAGGAGATGGACATCATCTGCTCCCCGATCCAGTCCATGGGCAGGAAGGCGACGAAGTCATCGCTCGGCTGGTAGGGGTCTACCCACATCAGGTTCTGGCCCATCTTCAGCATGTTCGTGTGGGTGAGGAGGGCTCCCTTCGGCTTGGCGGTCGTCCCCGAGGTGTAGAAGAGCAAGCACGCGTCCTCGCCCCGGCCCCGCTCCACCATCGCCTCGAAGCGGCCGGGCTCGCGTGCCTCCAATTCCAGGCCCAGTTGCTGGG
>Ga0187769_10002856_pt1 | contig 10215 bp, 8 predicted proteins | sample 0116_SJ02_MP02_1_FD_133140 | JGI IMG/M metagenome (GOLD analysis project Ga0187769, IMG submission 133140) | Tropical peat soil microbial communities from peatlands in Department of Meta, Colombia - 0116_SJ02_MP02_10_MG | ecosystem: Environmental > Terrestrial > Soil > Wetlands > Peat | place... | reverse complement strand
GTTCGGGTATCAATGGTGATCAGCTCCCCCTCTTCGATGAACGGGGGGACGCGAAGCACATAACCGGTCTCCAACGTCGCGGGCTTGAAATCCGCCTTCGAGGTATCACCTCTCACCCAGGGCTCCGTCTTCATCACCCTGAGATTGACGAAATTCGGCAACTCGACGCCAATTGCCCTTTCTCCGAACATCAGAACGTCCACGTTCAGATTCTCAATGAGAAAGTTCTTGGCATCTCCCAGAGATTCCTCGCTGATAATGATCTGCTCGTAGTTCTCGTTGTCCATGAAGTGATAATGATCGCCTTCCTTATAAAGGAACTGCATGGTTCGTTCTTCCAACGAAGCAGGCTCGAACGTATCTCCCTCCCGGTACGTTCTATCCATGGCCAAACCTGTGATCATATTCCTTAGTTTCGTCCGATAAAGGGCCTGGCCCTTGCCGGGCTTGGAAAATTCGAAGGCCGTGACGATGTAGGGTTCTCCATCAATAATAACTTTCAACCCCTTTCTCAAATCGGACGCGGTATACATGACACCTTCTCCGCCACACCCCTGCCTGCCGGCAGGCAGGCTCGCCTTCCCCCCAGGGGGAAGAAAGGAGTGTGGGCCTAAAATCAAAAATTATAAAAGAAACGATTTCGAATCCGTTCCGCCATAAATTCTGCTGTTTTTTGAATGGCAGCCTGTTTAGCCGCTTCGTTGGTAACACCAACCGACGAAGCCCGAAACCATTGGCCTTCACGGACATCTTTCTCCATCCACAGAACTTTCCCCGTCCGGTCTTTCAAAGTGAAATCGACGATGACACTGACCGCATATTGCAAAACAAAACCGGAATTACCATAAGCCACTGAAGAGGTGGTAAAATATTTGACCACACCTTCCAAGACAGAATCAGCTTCTGCTCGGCTTACGACCTTCACCCTTCTATCTTGGATGAACTCGTTCAGAAAAGCCTGAGTGAATGCAATTTCGATTCCGGGCTCAAAGGTTAGGTTTTTGAAGGAGGGGATGGCAATGGAATTCAGACCAGGTGGAACGTGTGTCTCCTTTCCCACCATCTGGTACCCGCATCCTGTGAGAGACATCACGCACAGAATCAACAGTACCCCAACGTAGTTGCGGATTGCGCCTGCCTTGCCCGCCTTGACGAGCCCCCGGCGAGGCAGGATGAGATCGTGGCGAGGCAGGGAGTCCGGATTGTGGAATTTCCCAATGATTGCGTTAGCAGGCAAAGATTTTGAACTGTTATTCTGAATTCTGTCTTCTGTCTTCATCTTCTCTGTTCTTAACACACAATATTGACCAGTTTTTTGGGCACAAGGATCACCCGTTTGATCTCCTTACCTTCGACCAATTTCTTGATCCTCTCGCTCTTCAGCGCCCAGGCTTTTACTTCTTCCTCTCCGTACGAGGCAGAGATAGTCATCCGGTCCCTTAGCCTTCCGTTTACTTGAATGACGATCAATATCTCCTCTTCCAAAACCGCTTCCGGATCGTACTCCGGCCACCGTGTCTTAATGACGGAGTCCGGATTCCCCAAAACTTCCCAGAGTTCTTCGGCAAAATGGGGGACAAAGGGCGAGAGCAAAATGGCAACCTTTTCTAGCGCCTCGCGCATCACGCTTCTGGAATCATCGTCCTCATTGTCTTTGATCTCAGAAAGATAGATCTCGTTCACCAATTCCATGACGGCACTGATCGCAGTGTTGAAGTGGAATCGTTCGATGTCTTCAGTCACCTTCTTGATTGTTTTGTGAACCTTCTGCCTCAGAGATTTTCGATCTCCCTCAAGGCTCGTTCCGAAAGGAAGGAGCTTTACCTCTTGAAGATGACGATGCTGCTCGTAAAAGAGCCTCCAAACCCGATTAAGAAAGCGGGCAGATCCCTCGACCCCTTGATCGCTCCAATCCAAATCTTTCTCAGGCGGAGAAGCGAAAAGACAGAACATCCTCGCCGTATCGGCACCGTATTTCTCGATCAGGTATTCGGGGTCCACCACGTTCTTCTTGGATTTCGACATCTTCTCAAGCCTTCCGATGGAAACCTCTTCGCCGCACTTCCGACAACGAATTGTCTCTCCCTGTCCCTCCGCCTCATCCGGGAAGAGATAACCGTCTTTGGGGCACTCGTACACCTCCTTACAAACCATCCCTTGAGTCAGAAGGTTTGTGAACGGCTCATCCACGCTGACCCATCCCATCTCTCTTAAAACGCGGGTGAAAAATCGGGAATAGAGGAGGTGGAGGATCGCGTGCTCAATTCCTCCGATGTATTGATCTACCGGCATCCAGTAATCCACCCGCTTCTTGTCTAACGGTCCCTGATCATAGTCAGGAGAAGCAAATCGATCGAAATACCAGGACGACTCGACGAAGGTATCCATCGTGTCCGTCTCCCTTCGGCCGGGTCCACCACACTTGGGGCATCGAGTCTCGACAAACTCCTTCACCCCTTTCAGAGGCGACTCGCCCGTCCCGGTGATCTCTACATTAAAGGGGAGGACGACAGGAAGGTCTTTTTCAGGAACCGCCACCGTTCCGCATCGGTCGCAGTAAATGATCGGGATGGGTGCCCCCCAATAACGCTGTCTTGAAATACCCCAATCCCTCAATCGGTAGCTGACTCTACCTCCACCGAGTCCCTTTTCATCGAGATATTGCGCGATTTTCTCTCTGGCTTTAACGCTGTCCATTCCGTTAAATTGGCCGGAGTTGACCAGAAAACCTTCTCCTTCATAGGCCTCTGTCATGGCCCGAGCATCTAATGTCCGATCTTCCGGCTGGACGACCACAATCAAGGGGAGACCGAATTTCTTCGCAAATTCGAAGTCCCTCTGGTCATGGGTAGGCACAGCCATCACCGCCCCTGTTCCATATTCCATCAAAACAAAATTGGCAACGAAAATAGGCATCCTCGCCTTGGTCATCGGATTTAGGCAATACCCTCCGGTGAATACTCCCTCCTTTTCCGCCGTCTCGGCGGTTCTCTTGGCCTTGTCCTGTCGTCTCATCCTTTCCACGAATTCTCGCACGGCCTGCTCTTGGGCAGTTCCTTTTGACAGGATTAGGGCAAGGGGATGCTCAGGGGCCAAACTCATGAAGGTCGCACCAAAAACCGTATCCTGTCGTGTCGTGAAGACTTTAATAATCTCCTTCGAATTCTCCAGAGGGAAGTGGATTTCAGCCCCGATCGATTTACCAATCCAGTTGCGTTGCATGGTGAGGACCCGCTCGGGCCATCCAGGAAGTTTATCACACCACTGCAGAAGTTCTTCTGCGTATGCCGTAATCTTGAAAAACCATTGATCTAGCTCTTTCTGTATGACACCTGGATCATCGGCATGGCCCCGCCAGCATGTCCCGTCGCTCATCACCTGTTCATTGGCCAAAACGGTTTTGCAGATCTCACACCAATTGACAAAGGACCGTTTCTTATAGGCCAGCCCTCGTTCGTACATCCTTACGAAGAAGAGCTGCTCCCATTTGTAATACGAGACATCGCAGGTGGCGAACTCCCGATCCCAGTCATAACTGAAACCCATCCGCTTGAGTTGATCCCTCATGTAATCAATATTTTCATAAGTCCATTTGGCTGGATGAACCCCATGCTCAATCGCAGCATTCTCCGCGGGCATGCCAAAGGCATCCCAGCCCATGGGGTGAAGGACATTAAAGCCTTTCATCTTTTTGTATCGAGCCACCACATCCCCGATGGAGTAATTCCTGACATGGCCCATGTGGATCTTTCCCGAGGGATAAGGGAACATTTCAAGGAGGTAATACTCCTCCTTCTTTGGGTCCTCAGTCACCTTAAAGAGATTTTGACCTTCCCAGATCTTCTGCCACTTCTCTTCAATCTCTTTGTGGCCATAACGCTCGTCCATTAAATTCCTCGTTTCACAGTTCAGCGTTCTTAGTTCAGAGTAAACTCTTCATTTTTAACTCTCAATTCTTAACTGTAATTTCTTATCTCTTATTCCCAACTCCGAAGTCTTCCCTGCGCGTAGCCGCTTCGGCGAAGGCAGGCACCACTCCAAACTATCCACTCATCCTCTCATCATCCTTCGAATCCTAAGCCTTAGTGCATTGAGTCGGATAAAGCCTTCCGCATCTTTCTGATTATAGACGGTATCCTTCTCGAAAGTAGCAAATGCTCCGTGGTAGAGAGATTTTTCCGATTTCCTGCCAACCACAATACAGTTTCCCTTGTAGAGCTTCAGGCGGACGGTTCCAGTCACGTCCTTCTGCGTCTCCTCGATCGCCCCTCTCAAAATCTCCATCTCGGGCGAAAACCAGTATCCATTATAGATTAAATCCGATATCTTAGGGATCAGGCTATCCCGAAAGTGCATGACCTCCCTGTCCATGGTGATGGATTCCATGGCTCGATGCGCGATATGAAGGATGGTTCCTCCGGGAGTCTCATAGACTCCTCTTGATTTCATCCCGACATAACGATTCTCCACCATATCGACCCGACCGATTCCATTTTGACCTCCGATCTCGTTCAACCGGGACAACAGTGCCGCTGGAGAAAAGGATTTTCCATCAATCCGTTTCGGGACGCCTTCCTCAAAATCGATTTCAATATCGGTTGGGCGGTCAGGCGCTCTCTCCGGAGAAACCGAGAGAATAAACATGTTCTCAGGAGCCTCGGACCAGGGGTCTTCCAGAATTCCTCCTTCAAAGCTGATATGAAGAAGATTCCGGTCGGAGGAATAGGGCTTCTGCTTTGTCACCGGAACGGGAATCCGGTTCTCCCGGGCGTACGCGATCAACTCTTCTCTTGACTTGAACTGCCATTCCCTCCAGGGAGAGATCACCCGGATGTAAGGATTAAGCGCATAGTAGGTCAGTTCAAATCGGACTTGATCATTCCCCTTCCCCGTGGCTCCGTGTGCCACGGCGTCGGCTCCTTCCAACTGGGCGATCTCCACCTGCCTCTTGGCAATGAGGGGCCTGGCGATGGAAGTACCGAGGAGATAAGTTCCCTCGTAGACGGCATTGGCTTTGATGGCGGTAAAGACATACTCTCGAACGAATTCCTCTCTGAGATCTTCAATGTAGACCTTACTGGCGCCCGTGGCTCTTGCTTTTTCTTCCAGGTGGTCCAATTCTTCAGCCTGTCCGATATCCGCGGTGAAGGCGATCACCTCGCACCCGTACTGATTTTTCAACCATTTTAGAATGATAGAGGTGTCCAGGCCTCCGGAATAAGCCAGGACTACCTTTTTCACACTGCCATTCATCACATCCTCCCTCATTCGCAAAAGAACGAAGCGCAGAACGTCACAACTCCAAATCACAAATTCCCTGCCTACCGGCAGGCAGGCAAAACTCAAACAAATTCCAATTACCCAATATCCGAATAACCCAAGCGCCCCTCACCCTTCCCCTCTCCCCTCAGGGGAGAGGGAGACGGTTGCTACTTTCGTTTGGCATTTAGGTGATTGGCACTTATTTGGATTTGGTGCTTGGAATTTGGTATTTCATACGCCTATACTCTATGCTCCATGCGCTATGCTAGCAAAGATCTCATCCAGTGCTTGAACGACCCGGTCGATTTCTTCCTTCGTGATAATCAGCGGGGGAAGAAATCGGAGCACATTTCCCATGGTGCAGTTGATGAGAATCTTCTTCTTCAGCATTTCCTTCACAATGGAGCTGCCGTCCATTTTCAGCTCGATGCCGAGGATCAAACCTTTTCCTCGAACCTCTTTAACAAGAGGAAATTTTTTCTTGATCTCTTCGAGTCGAGAAAGGAAGTACTCTCCCATCTTCTGACAATTTTCCAAAATCCCTTCCTCTAACATCGTTGTCAGGGTCGCGACACCGGCAGCCGTGGCCAAAGGATTTCCCCCAAAGGTGGAGGCATGATCACCCGGCCTGAAGCTCTCTTCGACCCCCTTCCGAATCAGCAGAGCTCCGATAGGAACCCCGCTTGCTAAAGACTTGGCAAGAGTCATCATGTCGGGCTCTACCCCGTCATGCTCATAAGCGAAAAGTTTCCCGGTTCGACCTATCCCCACCTGAACCTCATCAAAAATGAGGAGAAGTCCTTTCTCGTCGCAGATCTCCCGGAGGGCTTTGAGATAGCCCTCCGACGGACAATTCACTCCCCCTTCCCCTTGAATGGGCTCCAGCATAACCGCACAGGTCTTCGAATCGATGCTATTTCTCACTGCCCGGAGATCATTGAAAGGGACATATTTAAAACCGGGCATCAGAGGCTCATAACCTTTGTGGAACTTTTCTTGACCTGTTGCGGTCAGCGTGGCCAGGGTCCGGCCATGGAAGGATCGCTCCGTGGTGATGATCTCATATCGATCCCTTCCCATCTTTTCCTTCGCATACTTCCGAGCCAATTTGAACGCTCCTTCGTTGGCTTCCGCGCCGCTATTGCAGAAGAAGACTTTATCGGCAAAGGAATACTGGCAAAGAAGGGAAGCAAGTTGAATCTGTGGCTCGATATAATAGAAGTTCGAGACATGGATCAATTTCTCTGCTTGTGCTTGAATGGCGCGAACGACTCTTGGATGACAGTGGCCCAAATTGCACACCGCGAGGCCTGAAACAAAATCAAGGTATTCCTCCCCCTCGTTGTCCCAAACCCGGCTGCCCTTGCCCCTGACCAAAACAACAGGATAACGGGCGTACGTTTGGGCCACATATTTTTCCGACAACATCATTAGGGTTTGAGAATCCATTAGCACTCCAAAATAATAAAAATGCCAAATGTCAAAGTTCAAACGACAAATCAAGTTCAAATTCCAAATTTTAAAATTTTAATTTTGAACTTTGATATTTCTTTGACATCTGGCCTTTGAAATTTGAACTTATGGTTCTTTATATATTTGCGTACCGATCCCCACATCCGTAAAAATCTCCAGCAGGATGGCATGCTCCATCCTTCCGTCAATGATGTGGGTTTTAGCCACTCCTTTCTCTAAGGCGTGGAGGCAGCAATTGACCTTTGGGATCATTCCGGATGAGATGACCTTTTGAGCGATGAATCGCTTTGCCTGCTCGGAATTGAGCGTGGGGATCAGCCGATGTTTCTCATCCATTACCCCCTCCACGTCGGTAAGTAAGATCAATTTTTCTGCCTTCAACGCAGAAGCGATTTCTCCCGCCACCAGATCCGCATTGATATTATAGGTCTCTCCTTTTTCCCCAATGCCAACTGGTGCGATAACCGGGATGAAATTCTCCTTCTCCAGGGCCTCGATCACTCTGGGGTCGATCGCCCTCACTTCCCCTACCATTCCGATATCAATCACTTCGGAAATTTCACCTTTACCCGGACGCTTCGCCAATTTTAGTTTCTTGGCAGTGATCAGACCTCCATCTTTTCCGCTCAATCCAACGGCTTTCCCTCCCTGTTGATTGATCAAGGAAACGATCTCTTTATTTACCTTCCCTACAAGGACCATTTCTACCACTTCCATCGTCTCTGCATCCGTCACCCTCATCCCTTCAACAAATTGGGATCTCTTACCAATCTTCGTTAACATTTCCCCGATCTGAGGTCCTCCACCGTGGACCACAACAGGGTTCATGCCGATGTATTTTAACAGGACGAGGTCGAGGGCAAAGCTCCGCTTCATGCCTTCTTCTTCCATCGCGCTCCCGCCATACTTGATCACGACCGTTTTGTCATGGAATCGCTGAATATAGGGAAGGGCCTCTATCAGTACCTTGGCTTTGTCAATCGAGTTTTGCATGCTTTTATCCCTCGTGAATCGTGACTCGGGGCGTAAACCCGGACACGAAACACGCCTGCCTGCCGGTAGGCAGGGACCACGTGCCACATGTTTACAAGATATACCGACTCAGGTCTTCGTCCTCTACAAAGCCTTTCACCTTTTCGCGAACATATTTCGCATCGATCACCATGCTTTTCCCGGACATCTCCGGGGCATCAAATGAAATCTCATCCAGCAATTTTTCCATCATGGTGTAAAGCCGCCTGGCCCCGATGTTCTCCGTTCTCTCATTAATCAAAGCTGCCATGCCGGCAATTTCTGCGATGCCATCCTCTGTAAATTTCACCTTGACCGACTCCGTGTCCAACAAGGCGGTGTACTGTTTGATCAGAGCGTTTTCCGGCTCGGTGAGGATTCGCACGAGATCTTCCCTGCCCAGAGAATCCAATTCCACACGGATCGGAAATCGGCCCTGAAGCTCGGGGATAAGGTCCGAGGGTTTGGAAACATGGAAGGCTCCGGCAGCGACGAATAGAATATGGTCTGTCTTGACCATCCCGTATTTCGTCGTCACGGTCGTCCCTTCCACAATCGGTAGGATGTCCCGCTGAACGCCTTCGCGAGAAACATCCGGACCGAAGGTCGATTCCCTGCCGGCAATCTTATCGATTTCGTCAAGAAAGATGATCCCCGATTGTTCGACACGCTCAATCGCCTGTTTGATCACGGAGTCCATGTCGATCAGCTTATACGCCTCCTCCTGGGAGAGGACGGTAAGCGCCTCCGGAACCTTTACCTTTCTCTGCTTCTTCTTTTTCGGAAAGAGGCTCCCAAACATATCCTTGATGTTCACGTCCATTTCTTCCAACCCGGAGGCAGAAAAGATCTCGACGATGGGAAGGTTTCGATCCACCACCTCCACCTCCACATACTTTTCGTTGAGTTTCCCTGCCTTCAGCAACTTTCGAAGTTTTTCACGGGTGGCTTGCTGATCTTCACCTTCCTTCTGTGGCGCCTTCCTGGAGGGAGGAAGAAGCAGATCCAAGAGCCTCTCTTCGGCCATCTCATCCGCTCTCTGCTGGACCTTGCGTGACTCCTCTGCCTTCATCATATTGACGGCGAGCTCCGTGATATCCCGGATCATCGACTCGACGTCCCGCCCGACATAACCCACTTCTGTGAATTTCGACGCCTCGATCTTCAGAAAAGGAGCCTGTGCTAATTTCGCCAACCTTCGGGCGATTTCTGTCTTGCCGACGCCCGTGGGGCCAATCATGATGATGTTCTTGGGAGCGATTTCGTCCCGGAGGGGCTCCGGAACCTGTTGACGTCTCCAGCGGTTTCTCAGTGCAATCGCTACCGCCCTCTTCGCATCCTTCTGCCCGACGATGTATTTATCCAGTTCTGAAACAATCTCTCGGGGCGTGAAGGTCTTCATCACAATTCCTCCACGATGATTTGATCATTCGTATAAATGCAGATGGAGGCGGCGATCTTCATGGCCTCGACAGCGATGGCTTTCGCATCCAGGTTTGAATACTCTGTCAGTGCCTTGGCTGCGGCATGGGCATAAGGACCGCCGCTCCCAATGGCCGTCACCCCGTCATCTGGCTCAATGACATCCCCATTCCCAGAAATGACGAGCGTGTGTTCAGCGTCGGCGACAATGAGCAAGGCCTCAAGCCTCCGGAGAATCCGGTCCGTTCGCCAATCCTTGGCCAACTCCACAGCCGCCCTGAGCAGATTTCCGCTGAACTGGTCCAGCTTTTCCTCGAACTTTGCAAAAAGGGTGAAGGCGTCCGCCGTGGCCCCTGCAAAACCGGCGAGTACCTTATCATGGTAAATCTTTCGGACCTTCCTGGCGGTATGCTTCATAATGGTGTGTTCAAGAGAGATCTGGCCATCTCCTGCCATGACCACCTTCCCTTTGTGTCGAACGGATAGGACGGTGGTTCCTCGTATCTTTCCCGCTGCCTCAGCTTTCATGTTCATCTTTTCGCCAACTCTCGTCGTCCTTCTGCGTTTAAAATCCAATTTCCAAATTCCAAACCAAGCTCCAATTCCCAATAATCAAAATGATTCTGTTTGGCGCTTCGAAATTTGATCATTGTAATTCATTTGTAATTTGGTGCTTACCCGTTCTTCCCTTCATTTTTCCGACCTGCGTTTCTGAAGCTGCGGGGATGGGCCTTGTCATAAACCTCCATCAATTTGCCGGCGCTGACATGAGTATATCTTTGGGTGGTCGAGAGACTCGAATGTCCTAACATTTCCTGAATCTCTCGAATGTCAGCCCCCGCATCTAAAAGATGCGTCGCAAACGTGTGGCGAAGACTATGGGGGCTCACTTTCCGGAAAATGCCCGATTGTCTCGAATGCCTCTTCATCAGTCTTCCCACGCTCCGTGCCGTCAATCTCCCCCCCAAGGAGTTGACAAAAATGGGTTCGTCTCCTCCTAAGGTTCCTCGCTCTTTCAAATGAGCCTTCAATGCCTCTGTAGCCTTT
>Ga0187769_10002855_pt1 | contig 10216 bp, 8 predicted proteins | sample 0116_SJ02_MP02_1_FD_133140 | JGI IMG/M metagenome (GOLD analysis project Ga0187769, IMG submission 133140) | Tropical peat soil microbial communities from peatlands in Department of Meta, Colombia - 0116_SJ02_MP02_10_MG | ecosystem: Environmental > Terrestrial > Soil > Wetlands > Peat | place... | reverse complement strand
GTTCCCGTGAATCGCCATCACCACCGGCTTCGCACTGTCTTCAATGCGAAGCAGCAGAGGAAGCATGCTTTTGCGCGGCCCTCCCGCGGTCATCTTGCCGAATTCCTTGATATCCGCGCCGGCGACAAACGTGCTGCCGCCGCCGATTACGACCGCTGCCTTGATGGCAGGGTCTGCGTTCATCTCGTCGATCGCCGCCACCACTCCCTCCGGCACGCCCGGACTGAGAGCGTTCACCGGTGGGTTGTCGATGGTAATGACCGCGACATCATTATCTTTGCTGACTCTCACGAGGTTATTCATAGGGCACTCCTGTAAGACTCATTCCCTGAGGCTGGGCCCCGGGTGCATCAATGACCAGGCGCGCAATCCGTTCTCGATGAAAGGTTGCGTCGCCCAGCATGGTTTCCGACGCTTTCGCCCGCCGGTAATAAAGATGAAGATCGTTCTCCCAGGTAAAACCCATCCCGCCGTGGATCTGGACGCCACGATTGCCCACGGTGCGGCAAGCATCGCTCGCGTACATCTTGGCGATCGAGACCGCGGTCGCAGCTTGCGCCGGATCATGATCGAGCGCCCACGCCGCATAGTAGGCCGCCGAGCGCGAACTCTCTGTCTCCAGGTACATGTCGGCACACTGATGCTGCACCGCCTGAAACGCTCCAATCGCCTTGCCGTACTGCTTGCGTGTCTTCGCGTACTCCACGCTCATGTCGAGGATGCGTTGCATCCCTCCCACCATCTCCGCCACCAGCGCGGCCGTTGCCACATTAGTGGCGCGCTCCATCTTGCTCGCTTCCCCCAGTTTCTCGGCCGGAGTGCTGTCGAACCGCACCGCATACACACTGCGCGTCAAATCCATGGCGGGCATCGGCGTGACCGACATGCCTGGGGCGTTGCGTTGCACCACGAACACCCCGCCGCCTGCCGTCACCACCAGGAAGTCCGCGACGCCGGCATCGGGCACAAACAGCTTTTCTCCCGTCAGCTTGCCGTTAGCCACGGCGGTCTTTTCGCCGACCCGACTGCCCCACCCGGCTCCCGCTTCCATCTCTGCCAGCGTCGACCGTGCGTCGCCAGAGCAAATCGGAGCCAGATACTTTTTCTTTTGGGCATCCGTGGCAACTGCGTCAATCACCGTGGCCGCCAGCGCTACCGTTGCGAAGAAGGGTCCGGGGACTAGCGCCCGTCCCGCCTCTTCCATCAGCAGAATCAGATCGACCACGCTCATCCCCATTCCGCCGTATTCTTCGGGAAAAATGATTCCCGTGAAACCCTGGGCGGCCATCTTCGACCACAGGCCGGCGTCGTACGCGCTGCCAGTTTCCGCCAGCTTCCGCACCTGATTCATGGGGCACTCCCCGGCAAAGAACTTGCGCGCGTTGTCTTTCAGAATCTCCTGGCTCTCACTCAATCCAAATTGCATGTAGGGGTCCTCAGTAGCTCCTCGGCAAACCCAGCACGAAGTGCCCGATGATATTGCGCTGGATCTCCGACGTCCCAGCCTCGATTGTGTTGCCGCGGGAGCGCAGGTATCCATACGCCCACACTCCCTTGTCGACTGCGTACGAAGAAGAACTGGCAAGCTGTGCGAAAGGCCCTAGCAATTCCTGCGCCACCTGCTGCACCCGCTGGTTGAGTTCGCTCCAAAAGATCTTCTGGATCGATCCTTCTGGACCGGGCACGCCCGTCGCGCTGATGCGGCTGAAGGCGCGCATCTGATTCAAGCGCATGATTTCGATTTCCGCGTAGCATTGCGCCAGCTTCTGCCGCACCAGCAGATCTTGCGCCGCCGGCCGTCCGTTACGTTCCAGTTCATGCGACAGTTCGATCAGCCGCTTTATGTTGCGCCGGTAGAGAATCTGCAGCCCCGCCCCGAAGGTGCCGCGCTCATGCATGAGCGTCCCAATCGCCACGTCCCAGCCCTGATTGACCTCGCCCACGACGTTTTCCACGGGAACCCGCACATCCTGGAAAAACACCTCGCTGAATTCACTCTCGCCGGTCATCTGGCGCAGCGGACGAACCGAGATGCCGGGGGTCTTCATATCCAGCAGCATTACCGTGAGTCCCTTGTGCTTGGCAACGTTCGGGTCCGTGCGCACGACCGCTTCGCACCAATCCGCGATCCAGCCGTAGCTGGTCCACGTCTTCTGGCCGTTGACCACGTAGAAGTCGCCTTCGCGGCGCGCCGATGTCTGCAGCGAAGCCAGGTCCGATCCGGCATTGGGTTCGGAGAATCCCTGGCACCAGATTTCCTCGGCGCTCAGAATCTTCGACAGATAGCGTTGCTTTTGGGCGTGCGTTCCAAAGCTAATAATGGTGGGACCAATCAATCCCAGGCCCAGGGCGTTGGCCATGGGCGGAGCGCCGGCCAACGCCATCTCCTGCCAGAAAATGACTTGCTGCATCAGGCTGGCCCCGCGGCCGCCGTATTCCTTGGGCCACGAAATTCCAGCCCAGCCTCCGTCAAACAACTTGCGTTGCCATGTACGCAAGTACTCGAAGCGGGTTTCCAGCGGATCTTCGCGCTTCGCGCTCCAGTCCGCCGGTACGTTTGCCTTCAGCCAGTCCCGCAATTCGTCGCGGAACTGCTGTTCTTCCGCAGTCAGATTCAAATCCATCCAGCTCTCCTCGTCACCGCCCGCTCAACCATCCGCACGCATCGTTACCGGTCCCGCATGGTACTTCTTGCGCAACTCCTTTTTCAGAACCTTTCCCATCGCGTTCTTGGGCAAGCTCTCGCAAAACTCAATCGATTGCGGACACTTGTAGTGGGCCAGGCGTCCGCGGCAAAACTCGATCAATTCCGCTTCGCTGAGCTTGCAACCCGGTTTCGCCACCACCAACGCCTTCGGCACCTCACCCCATTTCTCGTCCGCCACGGGGATGACCGCGGCTTCGTAAACGTCGGGGTGGGCTAACAGCGCTTTTTCAACGTCGAGCGACGAAATGTTTTCTCCGCCGCTCACGATGATGTCCTTCCTCCGATCCACGATCAGGATGTACCCGTTCTCCGCGATCACGGCCATGTCGCCCGTGTGAAACCATCCGCCCCGCATAGCTTCGGCCGTGGCTTCCGGTTGTTGCCAGTAACCCGCCATCACTCCGTCACTGCGGGCAATGATCTCTCCCATCGTCACCCCATCGTGCGCCACGTCCTTGTCTTCCGCGTCCACCACCCGAAGCTCGCACCCCGGATAGGCATACCCGGTCATGGCCTGCAGCGCGTACCGCTCCTCGGGACCGCACTGCACGTCCGGTTTCAGTTCGGCGGTGGCCAGCGAGGGCGCACACTCCGTCAGTCCGTATCCCGAAAAGCATTTAAACCCCAGCTTCTGCTCCACCTCCCGGATCAGGGTCGGAGAAGATGCCGCGCCGCCGATCGCTGCAAACTCCACGCTGCGCAGGTCGTACTTGGAACGCGCCGGCGAGTTCACCAGCGCGGTGGCCATAATCGGCACCAGAGTCAGCGCATACACCCGCTCCCGCTCCACCAGCCGGAATATTTCCTCGGGCACGAAGCGCGCCAGCATGACATGCGTTCCGCCCATTAACGTGATCGTATGCGCCGCTCCCCAGCCGTTGGCGTGAAACAGAGGGATCGTGTGCAGCAGCACGTGCTCAAAACGGGTGTGATGGTACAAAGCGATGCTCATCGCATGCAGGTACACGTTGCGATGCGTGAGCATCACGCCCTTCGGGCTGGCGCTGGTTCCGCTGGTGTAAAAAAGTTCTGCTAAGGAGTTTTCGTCAAACGCCATTAGTTCTCCGCGGTAGGGCCTGGCGGAGGCCAGCATCTGCTCGTAGGTTTGATCGGAGAGCCACCCCGCCTGCGGCGTCCCATCCAGTTGATGGAACGAGCGCACCGTGCGCAGGTCCTGCCGGAACGAATCGACGACACCAACAAACTCCTGTTCCAGGAACAGCACCGCCGCTTCGGCGTCATTCAGAATGTAGGCAAGCTCCGGCGCTGCCAGGCGATAATTGAGCGGAAGCAAAACGCAGCCCGCTTCCAGAACTCCGTAGTAGGCTTCCAGCAGCCGATGGCAGTTCAGGCTGAGAAACGCCACGCGATCGCCCGCCTTCAGTCCGGCGTCGCGCAACGCTCCCGCCATGCGCCCCACGCGATCGCCAAACTCGGCATAAGTAAACCGCCGATCCTGGCACACCACCGCCGTCTTGCGCGGAAACTGCTCTTCTGCGTACCGCAGGAACCGTACGGGCGTCAGAGGAACATTCATAGAGAATTTGTTGCTACCAGGCCGTCTGGCCTCCATCGACCACCAGCACGTGCCCGGTCACGTATGCCGAGGCGTCCGACGCCAGAAATACCGCTGCGCCCTTCAGATCGTGATCGGCGCCAAAGCGGCCCAGCGGGATCTTCGCCAGCAACGACTCTTTACGGTGCTCGATGATCCAGCCCGACATATGCGTCGGGAACCATCCCGGGGCGATGGCGTTCACCTGGATGTTGTGCGGCGCCCACTTGCACGCCAGATCTTTGGTGAACGCAATCACGCCGCCTTTGCTGGCGTGGTAGCCGATCGCCTGCAGCTCCGCCGACGCCCCGCCCAAACCCGCCACCGATGCGATGTTGATGACCTTGCCCGACCCCTGCGCGGCCATGGCCTTGCCCACCGCCTGACAAAACAGGAACGTGCCAGTCAAGTTGGTGGAAAGGACCTTGTCCCACTGCTCCAGCGTCATTTCTTCCACCGGAGCTCCCCACGACACGCCGGCGTTGTTGACCAGGATGTCGATCCGGCCAAACTTCGCGAGCGTCTCCTCCACAACCTGCTGAATCGCCGTCTTATCTTTGACATCGCATCCCAGCGCCAGCGTCTGCACGCCCAGGCTGCGCAACGCTTCCGCCGCTTCCTCGCAGCGCTCCTTCTTGCGGGCGCAGAGCACCAGATTCGCCCCCATCTCGGCTAGACCCTCAGCCATCTGGCGACCCAGTCCAATCGAGCCACCCGAAACAATGGCCACGCGTCCGGTCAGATCGAACAGTTGTTTGATATTCACTCCGGGAACGGCCTCTCCGCGAAGCAGAGCTCCGCAAAAATGATAGTTAATATCATATTATAGTCGCTAATGTCAACCGGCTCTTGCGCGATTCTCAAACCGCGTGGAGGCCCCCAGCCGTCCGGCGCAATCGCGCCGCAACTACTGCTGGAGGCGGAGCGCCACCCGCCCCGAGATCTCGCCGCGGCTCAGTTGCCCCAGAACTTCCTGGACCGCGGCGAGCGGCCGCGTGGTCACCTGGCAACAAACCTTCCCTGCTGCCCCCAGCGCCAGAACCTCACGCAGATCTTCTCGCGTGCCCACGGCGGAAGCCTTGATCTGAACCTCGCCAGCCGCCATCAGAATCGCCGGAAACGAGATATCTCCTGCTGGCAAACCCACCGCTAGCAGCGTCCCCGTCGGTCGCACACAAGGGAACGCGATGTCGTATGCGGACTTGGCCGCCGAGGTGACCAGGGCAACGTGCACTCCGCCGGAGCGGCGCACTTCCTTCACCACGTCAGTCTGCGCTGCGTTCAGAGTGCGGGTGGCGCCCAGCGACTTTGCCAGCGCCAGTTTTTCCTCGGAAATATCGATCGCGCTCACTTCCGCTCCCGCTGCCCGGCCAATCTGGACGGCAATGTGGCCCAGTCCGCCCACGCCGAAAACCGCCAACCTCTGCCCGGCGCGAATCTTGGCCTCCTTGAGGGCGCGATGAACCGTGACTCCCGCACACAGCAGCGGCGCTGCCTGTTCCGAGGAAAGCGTGTCGGGAATCTTGACCACGTGGCTGGCGGGAGCTTTCGCATATTCCGCATATCCACCATCCACCGTGACGCCGGTGATGCGCTGCTTCGGGCATACATTCTCGTTGCCCTCCCGGCAAAACTCACATTGCCCGCATGTCCACTGCACCCACGGAATTCCAACCCGTTCTCCCACCTGGACACTCTCAACCGCCGCGCCCCGCGCCACCACCCGGCCTACGATCTCGTGTCCGAGGATCAGCGGTTTCTTCACGATGCCGGCCAATTGCGTCCAGTCGCCGTCGGCCACGTGCCGATCGGAATGACACACCCCACAAACCTCCACCTCGACCAGGACGTCGTCCGCGCCAGCTTCCGGCCGAACCACCTCCTCCAGTGACAACGGCGCCTTGAATTCGTGCAGAACAGCGGCCTTCATCCCTTTCTCCTCTCTAACCAACAAGGCCACACCAACAAAGAAGTGCGGGCGCGATCCCAGAAAACCCTACGCCCGGATGCCGCGCAAGAAAAACTCCACCGCGCTTCGCATCCGGTCGGTGAGATTGTGCGGCCCAGTCAGATCCACCGCCCATTGCCGCACCACCGTGTTGTAGAGCCCTTCCATGAACTCCGCCAGATGCACCACCGGAAACGCGTGCGTTACTTCGCCTCGCTTCTGGCCCTGCGTCAGAATTTCCCGCAGCAGACTGGCGGCAGCCTCCTCGTGTCCCCGCAGTTCTGCCGATCGCACCGGATCCATGGCGCCCGACAACACCACCGCTTGCCACAGTTGCCGGTCCGATTCCACCTCCCGCGCCATGGTCACGTACAGCCGCCGCAAGCGCTCGCCCGTCCTCGCCTTGCTCAAAAGCTCCGAACGCAGCCTCTCGCAGACGCAGGCAAACCCGCGCTCTCCCACCTCGCGCAAAACCGCATCCTTACTGGGAAAATACCGGAAAAAGGTGGGCTGGCTGATTTCGAGCATTTGCACGATGTCGTCGATCCGAGTGCCCTCGTATCCGTGCTTGCGAAACAACTTGATCGAGGTATCGATAATCTGCTGCCGCAAGCGCGCCTTCTTCCGCTCCCGAAGCCCGATCTCGATCTGCTCTCCCGTCGTCTCTGCTGCCCCACTCCGTGTCACAAGCGCACCTGGCAAGGTCTTTTCCTCCAGCATCGATTACCCGCAAGGGCCCCAACCGCAACTTCCGCAAAATGTGAGACTAACTATAACAAAATAGCGACTAACGTCAAGTTGTGGCCCGCGCCCGGATTGGTGCACCACTCCGATCAGGGCGTACAGTATGCCAGCACGCAGCAGCCGAAGTTGGTCGATACATGGTACCCAGCCCCCCATTCAAATCGGCCAGAATCGGCGAACGGGCACCTCCACCCATCACAGGTATGGGTGATGTGCGTCATAGAAGTGGTGGTCGTTCGTCTCATAGTATTCACTTGTACCTGGACTGTGGCGCGGTTTTGCCCCAGTTTCAGTGACCATGCAAGCCAGACGCAGAGACCAATCAGTCCCCAGGGTCATGTTGCGACAATAACGTGGCAGGAGACCCTCATGATCACCACCGAACAGGAGCACAGGCTTGTCCGAATCCCGCGCGACGATGGACACGACTACACTGACGAAATGGCGCGGAAACGACGCGAGCTTATTCGGGAGCAGACCGGCGCTGACCTCTCTCACGTCGCGCAGTATTCCTTCGATCCGGCGATTCTTCCCGGTAATATCGAGAACTTCATCGGTGTAGCTCAGGTTCCCATCGGCGTAGCCGGGCCGATCCGCATCAATGGCGAGCACGCCAAGGGTGACTTTTACATTCCGCTCGCCACCACCGAAGGCACGCTTGTCGCCAGCTATAACCGCGGCATGCGGCTGTTGAGAGAGAGCGGCGGAGTCAAGACCACGGTAGTCGACGATCGCATGCAACGCGCGCCGGTGTTCATCCTCGGCGACGCGCTGCAAGCTCGGGAGTTTGGCCGCTGGATAAAAGAGAACTTCGCCGCGATCCGGGAACAAGCGGAAGCAACCACGAGCTTCGGAAAGCTTCACGGGATCGCTCAATTTGCTGTGGGCCCTCTCCGCTATCTTCGCTTCAACTACACCACGGGCGATGCCGCGGGACAGAACATGGCGGCTAGGGCGACCTTCGCTGCATGCGAATGGATTAAGAACAACTATCCGGGCACGGTGAGCTACTTCCTGGCAGGAAACGTCGATACCGACAAGAAGCATTCGCACATGAACGTTCTTCTGACCCGTGGCAAGCGCGTGGTTGCCGAGGCGGTTATCCGTCGAGAGGCGTTGCAGCGCATCATGCACATCGATACCAAGCAGCTCATCTGGGCGCGCCAGGTGCAGATGACAGGAGCATTTCTGGCGGGATCGTCCAATAACGGCTCCCACGCGGCGAATGGACTCGCCGCCATGTTCATCGCGACCGGCCAGGATGCGGCCACGATCGCCGAATCGCACGCGGGCCTCAGCTATTCGCAGTACCTCGACAATGGTGACTACTACTGGTCGATTACTCTACCTTCGCTCATTGTAGGAACGTGCGGGGGTGGTACAGGCTTGGCAACCCAGCGGCAATGTCTCGAGATGCTCGGTTGCTACGGCACCGGCAAGGCGCTGAAGTTCGCAGAAATCTGCGCGGCGGTGGTTCTGGCGGGTGAGACGTCCCTTGCCGGCGCCATGCTGAATGGGGACTGGGTGACCGCCCACGAAAGGCTCGGGCGCAACCGGCCGGAAACTAAGTAAGAGGGAGGCGGATCATGCAACACGGTCGAAATCAAAACCATCTTTCCTGGACTGATGCGGCTTTCCTGTACTTGGAACGCGAAGGCGTTCCGCTGCATATCGGGGCGGCCAATCTGCTGGAAGGCGTAGTTTCGCTCGCAGACTGCATCCGGTTCGTCGAATCGAAGCTTCCCCTGGTCCCGCGGTACCGCCAGCGCATAGTCGCGCCGCCGTTCAACATTGGTCTGCCCACCTGGGAGTTCGACCCCGACTTCGACATACGCAACCACATCTGGGAAGTCACGCTTAAGCACGGGACTGATGCCGAGTTCAAGGCTGTCGCTGGCGAAATCCTGGGTACGCTAATGGACCGGCAGCGGCCGCTCTGGGACATCGTCTTAGTCCGGGGTTTGAAAGGCGACCGAACTGGCTTTATCGCGCGTCTGCACCACTGCCTCGCCGATGGTATGGCTGGCACGGGCCTGATGAATGTCATCTTGGACGCCAGCCCCGCGGTTCCAGCGCTAGCCAAGAAACCGCGGCGATTTCGTGTACCGCCCCCCGCCGATCCGTGGACATCGCTGCTAGGCGGCTGGGTGAATTCGTATGACAACGTCATCAAGCAGGTGCTTAAGGCGCAGTCGGACGCGCTGAACATTGCTGAGACAATTGTGAACGGCGGTTGGACCGTGCCGATAGACAAGCTCGCAAGGCTTCTCCCCGAACTGGCCACGCCCACCGAGGCCCTGCACTTCAACGTGACCTGTCGCGGGCCACAGAAAATTGCCTGGGCAAAGATTCCGCTGGCGGATATCAAAGCCATAAAGGATGCCCAGAAGTGCAGTGTCAATGATGTCGCCCTCGCTCTTGTGACCTCGACTATACGGCTCTACGCCGCGCTGCACGGCAATCGCATAAAGGGGCGCTTGCTTCGCATCATGGTTCCGGTAAATCTTCGGAGCAACGGCAACACGGGAGAGCTGGGGAACGTGGTTTCGATGATTCCCGTTGCCATCCCGCTCGATATTCGTAATCCACGAACACTGCTGGCCGCAGTGCACGAAAGGATGGAATTCCTGAAGAGCGCTCATGTCGCAGAATTGGTTAGTTTAACCAGTGTTTTACCGGGAATACTGCCGTCGCCTCTGCAGGCGCTCGCTGGCCCCATCGCTAGCCAGTTGCCGACCCCGTTTAACCTCGTGTGCACCAACGTGCCCGGGCCGCAGTTCCCGCTCTACCTGATGGGCCACAGAATGCTGACGTGGTATCCCTATGTGCCGATCAGTGGCGATACGGCGGTCAATTGCGCGATCGTGAGTTATGACGGCACCGTGTATTTCGGGTTCACCGGGGACGCGCACGCGGCCCCGGATCTCGCGCGTCTCGAAAAGTTTATGAAATCGAGTGCGGAGGAATTGGGGAAGGCTGCCGGAGTCCAGCCGTCCCCGAAGCAGCGTGTCCGTCCGGAGGTCAGGACGGCGGCAGTACCGGTGGTCGTGCCGACTGAGACCAGTCGGAGGACCGCGGTTCCGGTCGTCCATTCTGCGGCGGGATTGTCTCCGAAGCCAAGAAAGGAAGTCTTGACGAAGGTCGCGTGAGAAGGTGCCGGCCAGCGCATCCTCTGCCGCGCTCTCCGTGAGGCCGGTGAAGGAGGATTATCTTGTTGACAACAAGCTTTCCGGCGATCCTCGGCCGCTCCGCCAACGTTGCC
>Ga0187769_10002854_pt1 | contig 10220 bp, 10 predicted proteins | sample 0116_SJ02_MP02_1_FD_133140 | JGI IMG/M metagenome (GOLD analysis project Ga0187769, IMG submission 133140) | Tropical peat soil microbial communities from peatlands in Department of Meta, Colombia - 0116_SJ02_MP02_10_MG | ecosystem: Environmental > Terrestrial > Soil > Wetlands > Peat | place... | reverse complement strand
AGCGGTGCGAATACATTCGTCGGCACTGTAGCATCCGGCCGTGTTTGGCAACAGAAAATACTTCTTGGGATCGATGTAGTCGAGCAGCGACTCTTTGCTGCGGTCCAGGTTGACGCGCCGCACCGCCACGGTGACCATCTCCGCGCCGCTGGCTTCCAGCGCCCGCGCCGTTTCCTGAAAGGATTTGTACTTCCCCGTTCCCACGATCAAGCGGGAACGGAACTCGCGTCCGGCAATGGTGAATGAATCCGTCATGCTTCTATTGTAATAAAAGCGGGCACGAGCCGGCACTGTGGAACTTCATCATTCAAGCTCGAACCGGGCTTGGCGGGCGCCTTCATAGTCTCACAGCTCCGTGAGGATGGCATGGCCTCGGGCCCGCTCAGCGCGCTACCCAACGGCCGCCGGTCCTCGCGCTCTCGGGCTTTGTTACAAAATCCGTAAAAAAGAGCGGCGCCACCGCCGGACGTCAAACAATGTGCTATACGCCTCCTCGGAGGGGTGCGCGTGGATGTGTTGGTGGCTATCGGAATCTTCTTGCTGGGAAGCGCGGCCGGCGCCTTTGTTACCGCAACACTTTATGTGAGCCGTATGCGAGAAATTAGGCGCCTGCTGGAGGCTTCGCCCCATTACTCCTGGTCGGAGCAGAGCCCAAAGCCTGAGGAGGCGAAGCGCAAGTCCGCCTAGGAGGCTTCCGGCCGGTACCCAGGGTCGATGTCCCCAAAATCGCTGCCCTAGAATTCCCCGGAAGAACAGTTGGCGAGTGGTAAACAGCGGCCATGCCCCGACTAACCTGGGTTGGCCACGGGTTCGGCTTCGGCTTGGGCGTACATCTCTTCGATTTGTTGGCCGTAGATCTTCTCCACGGCGCGACGGCGCAGCTTGTAACTCGCGGTCAGCATGCCGCTCTCCGTCGAGAACTCGTCGGCAATCAGAACGGTTCGCTTCAACTGCTCGAAGCGGGCCAGGTCGCGGTTGAGATCGGCCACGATGCCATCGTAGAGTGCACGCACCTTCGCGTTGGCGACCAGTTCCCCCCGGGAAGCAAAAACCACGTGATTGGCGCGGGCCCAATCCTCTAGCAGGGGAAAATACGGAGCGATCAGGACGGCGGCAAATTTCCGCTTGTCGCCCACAATCAGGGCTTCGGCCACTAGGGCATTATGTTTGAGCGCATTCTCCAGCGGTTGCGGTGCGATGAATTTCCCGCCCGAAGTCTTAATCAGGTCTTTCTTGCGGTCGGTGATGGACAGGAACCCTTCGGCATCGAGTTGCGCGATGTCGCCGGTCTTGAACCAGCCGCCATCCGCGAAAGCGTTCTGCGTTTCTTGCAGCCGGTTCCAATAGCCCTGGAACACCGAAGGACCTCGTACCCAAAGCTCGCCATCCTCCGCGATGCGCACTTCCACGTTCGGCAAAGGCTTGCCCACTGTTCCCAGCTTGTGCGCCACGGGAGTGTTGACCGCAATCACCGGCGAAGTCTCGGTGAGGCCATAGCCTTCGTGAATGCGGATACCCACGTCTGCATACCATTCGGCGAGTTGCCGTCCCAGCGGCGCGCCTCCCGAGATAAACAAATCGACCCGGTCTCCCATGCCTTCGCGAATCTTCGAATAGACTAGGCGATCGGCCAGTTTCCAGGCCAGTGCAGTCGGCGTTCGGCCGGCGAGAATTTCTGTACGATGTGCGCGTCCGACCGACAACGCCCAGCGGTAGATCCCTTTCTTCATGCCCTGGGCTTTCGAATCCACTTGTACGTGGATTTTTTCGTACACGCGCGGCACACCCACAAAGATGGTCGGACGAACTTCGCGCAGCGCTTGCGGCAGTTGGTCAAAAAAAGGCACGTACGCCAGCGTCACCCGGTGATACAGAAGGGCTAGGTCCACGTGGCGCGCCGTGACGTGCGACAGGGGCAGGAAAGAAACGCTGATTTCCCCGTCGCGCACCGGAAATTCCGCCAACGAAAAATTGATGTTCGCCGCCACGTTGCCATGGGTCAGCATGGCGCCTTTCGGCGTGCCCGTCGTTCCCGACGTGTAAATAATCGTGGCCAGATCGTCTGGGCTCGCGGCCAGGGCCTGCCTGTCGAACTGCGCATCGCGCTCGGCCGGGCCGGCGTGCATGAGGCGTTGCATGGGAAACGCATGCGCCGTCTCCACCGCGTCCATCACTACGATTCTCTCCAGCTGGGTGTGCCCTTGCAGCATCTGCACCTTTTGCAGTTGCTTCTCGCTCGACACAAATGCGGCCCGGGCGCCGGAATCGGCGAGAATATGCGCGGTTTGCTCTCCGGTGAGAGTTGCATAGATCGGAACCACCACCGCCCCGATCGACAGGCAGGCGAAATCGGCGATGGTCCACTCCGGACGGTTTTCACTGAGGATGGCTACGCGATCGCCCTCGTTGATCCCCCACTCGCGAAGCCCGCGCGCGGTACCTACGACGTTACGGTAAAACTCCTGCGCCGAAATTGAAACCCACTGGATAGGCTGGCGGTGCATCATCACCACGCGGTCGTTGCGCTCCGCCACCGCCAAGAAAATGTCGTTGAGTGTTCGCAGGCTCATCCGTAGACCAACTGCTGGCTCGAAAAGTCACGCCGTCTGCAGACGCAAATCATGGCCGGTACCGAGGCTGCTCCACAAGCCCCGTTTCGCCTGAAGACTCTCATCGCGACCGGAATTTCAGCTTCCGCCCGCAACCACGAGACGCGAAACAGGAAGACCTTGCGCCCTGAAATCGTTGCCCCCGCCGGCCGCAACTCCGCATAAACTGTACTGCTTTGGCGGTTGATAGGCAAGGCAGCACCGGGTCCGGAGCTCGACTATAAAAAGTGGGTCTAGAAACTCCGCTTTGCACGGCTTTCTCCCCACCCTCCTGCTTCGTTTGTCATTCCAAACCCGTCAAGAAACTACCCAAGCCAGGGCGCCGGGCGTGCACCGATGCCCATCTTCTGCTATCTTCTTGGCTTCGTGCTCCTCCAAATCAATTCCGGCACTGTGGAGCTCTAATGCCCGACATCGTCCGTCCTGAACCTTCCCGACTCTACCGGTGGATGGTGCTGATCTTCGTCAGCATCGCCATGTTCGGGAACTACTACGTCTACGACGCACTGAGCCCCCTCGCCGATGTGCTCAAGCAGCAGCTTGGGTTTTCCGACTCCAACATCGGCCTGCTGCAAGCCATCTACAGCTTTCCCAACATTTTCACGGTCGTCATTGGCGGAGTCATCATCGACCGCATTGGGCTGCGAAAGTCTTTGATGATCTTCGGCGTACTCTGCCTGATCGGGCCGGCCATTACGGTGGCGACCCCGCACCTGTGGCTGATGGCCACCGGCAGGCTGATCTTCGGCATGGGCGCCGAGTCGCTGATCGTAGCCGTTACCGCGGCGCTGGCGCGCTGGTTCCGCGGTAAGGAATTGAGCTTTGCCTTTGGCATCAATTTGACCATCGCACGGCTTGGCTCCTTCGCTGCCTTGAACTCACCCACCTGGGCGCGCTGGGCGTTCGCCAACTGGCGTTGGCCCTTCTTGATTGCTCTCGTGTTCTCCGCGTTATGCGTGCTGGGCGCGCTGATCTACTGGATCATGGAGGTGCACGCCGAGAAGAACTACCACCTGGGCGAAGCCTCCACCGACAAAGTGGTTTTTGCGGATTTGTTCAAGTTTGGCTTGAGCTACTGGTACATCGTCGCCTTGTGCGTGACCTTTTACTCCGCGATCTTCCCCTTCCAGACCTTCGCCGTCAAATTCTTTATCGAGGCGCACGGCACCTCGCGCGAAGTTGGCGGATTCTTGTCCAGCTTGCTGACCCTGTTCGCGATGTTTGCCACGCCGCTGTTTGGTCTGCTGGTGGATCGGGTGGGCAGGCGTGCGATCCTCATGATGCTGGGCTCCATGCTGCTGATTCCCGTCTATCTGATGATGGCTTATTTGCACTCCGTGCGGCACGTGGTCCTGCACATACCGTTCTTTGGAACTTGGGACCTGCCCCTGCTGCTGTTGGGAATCATGGCGATGATGGGTGTGGCGTTTTCTTTGATCCCGGCAGTCATGTGGCCTTCGGTGGCCTACATCGTGGATCCAGCTAAGCTGGGCACGGCCTACGGGTTGATGACGATGATCCAGAATATCGGGCTGTTCGGGTTCAACATCATGATCGGCTGGGCCAACGACTACAGCCAAGCCAGCGTGACCAACCCCACCGGCTACCGCCTAGGCATGTGGATCTTCTCGATTCTGGGCTTTTCGGGAGTGTTTTTTGCGTTCCTTTTACACGAAAGAGAAACTGGACCGCACGGCCACGGGTTGGAAACTATTACGACAAAGTCCGCGGCGTGAGGCGAGAGCAAAGCGCGCGCAGCGGCCGCCGGGCCAGTTCGGGTTGCCATCTATGATGGTAACTTATTCATAATATTGTTAGTTATTGTTTCATGGCGTTCCGGGGCGAGAAGAGCAGCAGCCAGACAGATGCTGGATTGCGAACCCGGTTTTGCTCCCAGGGGCGGTCTGGGCACATGAGTTTTGACCGAAGTAATCGGCGCGACGGTTACCGAAGCTGCGCCTGGACGTATGGTTCCGGGGGGCTTGATGCCGCCGGGCGCTATATGCTGCAAGCAGTACAACGAAAAGATACTTACGCCGCATCTGATGGAGTGCGGCCGGATAAGGCGACTTGACGGACGCAAGAAAAACGCAGAGCGAGAAACTTGCTGAGGCTGCGGCGATCGAGCGGGCAAAGCAGGGCGACGCGGAGGCTTTCGAGGCGCTCTACAACCTGCACAAGCGCCGCGTGTATTCGTTGTGCTTGCGCATGACAGCCAATACCGCCATGGCGGAGGATCTGACCCAAGAAGCGTTCCTCCAGTTGTTCCGCAAGATCGGAACCTTTCGTGGCGAGTCGGCGTTTTCTACCTGGCTGCATCGGATGGCGGTCAATGTTGTCCTGATGCAGTTGCGCAAGAAGGGCCTTCCCCTGACTCCCCTCGACGAAACCATGCAAGGCGAGGAAGAGTCGCCCAAGAAAGAGCCTGGCGGGGAGGACATTCGGCTGGCCGGTTCCATCGACCGCTTACGGCTGGAAGACGCGGTTAGTGCACTGCCGCCCGGTTATCGTACGGTATTTGTTTTGCACGATGTGGAAGGTTACGAACATAACGAGATTGCTGAGATGGTAGGTTGCTCAATTGGCAACAGCAAGTCACAATTGCATAAGGCGCGCATGAAGTTGCGGGAGCTCCTTCGTACGAGCAGAGCCGAAAAGGCCACCAGGCCGTAGGGGAGCGAGAAGAAGCTGTCTAGGAGAGAGCTGGTATGACCTGCGAAGAGTTCCACCAGGCGTTGCCGGAACTCGGGAGCGGAAATTCTCTGGAGCGAGTAGCGCATTTGCGCTCTTGCTCGGAGTGTGCGGGACTGCTGGCCGATCTCAACGAAATCGCGCGGCAGGCGAAGCAACTGCAAGCGTTTGCCGAACCGGGCCCGCAGGTTTGGCAGTCCATCGAAGCGGCTCTGCGGAACGAAGGCCTGATTCGTGGTGGTATCGCAGTCGAAGCGTCGCCGCAGGATGCACACTCGCTGGAGGATGAAGCTCACCTGCAATCCTGTCTGCCGTGTGCCACCGTGCGGGCTGACCTGAACGAGATTTCTCAGCAGGCGCGGCTTCTGCAGGAATCTGACGAGCCCAGTCCGCGGGTGTGGAATTCCATCGAGATCGCTTTACGGAACGAAGGTCTGATTCGCGAGCCGGAAGTTGAGCGCCCGCGGGTCCACCACGCATCACCGCGCTGGAAACTGGCCTGGCTTGTGCCGTTGGCTGCCGCCGCCGCGGTGATTCTTGGGATGGTCATTTTCCAGGGCACGCACGGCTGGCAGAATGGTGTGAATGCTCCGGTGGCCACAGTCGCGCCTGAGCCGCAGGCCGACGCGGCCAGCCTTGAAGAAGAACAGATGGTAAAGCTGGTAGCGGACCGCACGCCCTCACTGAGCGCGGCCTATGAGGCCGACTTGAAAGCGGTTAACGACTATATTCGCGAGGCCGAGGGCTCGGCACAGGCCAATCCGCGGGATGAGATGGCGCACCAGCACTTGATGAGCGCATACGAGCAACGGGCCATGCTCTACGAGATGGCGATGAACCGTTCTCTGCGATAATGGGTTTTGCTTGGGGACTAGCCTGACCGGCTAGCGCTTGGGAGAGGTTATGGGCGGATGTAGGGAGCGGGTTACAGTTCTGGCCACAGTTGTGGCTTTGGCGGGTGGGGCTTTTGCCGCCGACCTGATTCACAAGGAATTTCATTTCAAGGTCCACCGTCATTCCAGCGTCTCCGTTCTGAACGAGTACGGACCGATTTCTGTGCGTCCGGTCTCCGGGCACCAGGTCATCGTGAACGCCGTGTTGCATTCCGCCAAGGTCACCGTGGACACCAATCAGCGCGGAAGCCGGGTGGAGATCGTTTCCCACCTGCTTCCCGGCGCCAACGCCGAAACCGGCAAGGTGGAATACGACGTCCAGTTGCCTTCCGATGCCGGCGTGACCCTGGATTCCTCTACCGGGCCGCTTTACGCAGAGGGATTGCGGGGCGATGTCGTCCTGGTAGGCAATACCGGCAGCGTCGAGGTGCGTGACGTCAGCTCGGGGCATCTCCACATAAAAACTCTGGACGGTCCCGTCAGCCTGACCAACGTCAGCGATGGACATGTCGAGATCACTTCGGTGGGCGGACCCATCGCGATGAAGTCCGTATCCGGGCCACTGGTGCAAGTAAACTCCAACAAGGGCAACATTGCTTACGACGGCGATTTCGGCAGCGCCGGCCAGTATTTACTGGTCACGAACTCCGGCAACATCGAAGCCATTGCTCCTGCTTTTGCCTCCATAGATGTGGTAGCGGAGTCGGTCAAAGGCAAAGTGGTCAACGATTTTCCTCTGCGTCCCACTAACGACACATTTGTACAGCGCGCCGGGAGTGCCTTTGCAGGCACCCTAGGTAAAGCAGCATCTTCGGTCAAACTGCTCTCCTTCAGTGGTAAAATCCACCTCAAGAAACGCCAATAATTCCGGCTGCGAGCCACGGCCCGCACAGAAACGCTGCGTGAATGACGCCCATCCCTGATCGGCAGAGTACAACCGCAGCCCGGGGCGGCGTCAAGGCCAGCATCTTTTTGGTCGGCTTCATGGGCGCAGGAAAGACCAGCGTGGGACTGGCTCTGAGCCGGCGTTTGGGCTGGCCGTTTGAAGACTTGGACGACCGTATTGAGCAACACGCTGGACGCAACATCGAGGAGATCTTCCGGCTGCTGGGAGAAACTGCTTTTCGGGAAATGGAACATACCGCGCTGCGCGATCTGTGCGGAGAGTCGCGCCAGTCCGCGAAAGTCGTTGCCCTCGGCGGAGGGGCGTTCGTGCAGCCTAGGAATCTCGCCTTGATCGCGGAACTCACAGCGCACACTGTGTTTTTGGATGCCCCGGTCGAGGAGTTGCTCCGGCGCTGCCAGCAACAACCGAAAACGCGGCCGCTTTGCCGCGATGCTTCCCAGTTTCGCCAGTTGTACGAAGCGCGCCGGCCGGGTTACTTAGCCGCCGGTTGTTGCATTGAAACGCAAAACAAGGATATTGAGTCAGTCGCGAAGGAGGTAGCATGCAGTCTCGGGATGGAATGAGGCGGGCCTGGCTGAAACAAATTCTGGTCCGAGGATGCAGCACCCTGCTCCCGCTCGCGGCAGGAATCATGCTGTTGTCGGATCCGGCAACCGCGGATAAGAAGCCGGCAGCAGCGACCACGGTGGATTCCGGCTCATTCGCCGTAATCATGGGCGGCCAGCGGGTCGCTACTGAAACTTTCTCCATTTCGCAAGACAGCCGGGGCAGTTCCGTCACCTCACGCTTCAAGAGCCAAGCTGGCGCTGAGAAGGCTGAACAAACCTCCGACCTGGAGCTGAGCGGCAACGGTGATTTGTACCACTATGAATGGAAGGAAATCAGCCCCGGGCAGGCGCATGCCGTGGTTGAGTTGGACGGGAATTTCCTGATTGAGCGCGCCTGGCGGTCGCCGGCCGAAAAAGCTCTGGAGCAGCCGCTGCTATTGCCGGCTTCCACCAGCATCCTGGACGATTACTTCTTCGTGCAGCGCGAAGTGCTGGCCTGGAGGTATCTGGCCACCAGTTGCAAGCACGAGACCGGACCGATCGAATGCCCGCTCAAACAGAAGCAGCAAATGGGCACATTGAACCCGCATGTTCGTGCCTCGCAATCGGTGGGCGTAGCCTACGCCGGCCGCGAGAAAATCAAAATTCGCGGGGTCGAACAGGAGTTGATTCGTCTGGATATGAGCGCCGATTCCGGCGATTGGAGTTTGTGGTTGGACGATACCTTGAAGTTGCAACGCATCCTGGTGCCCGCGGAAAACACCGAAGTGGTTCGGGATTAGCGGGCCAAGGCTGGTTCAGTTTACGCGTGGAACACGAAGTCGTTTCGCTCATACAGAGCGGCGACCCTAGGCATGGAGGACAATGGCACTGCTTGATTCACGCGCGGCGAGAGTTCTGTTGACTTTCCTGCTGTTCGTGCTGGGGCTGGGTTTTCTGTACCTGGCCTACCACACGCTCATTGCCTTTCTGTTTGCCATCTTGCTGGCCTACCTGATGAATCCCGCCGTTTCCCACATCGAAAAGTGGACGCGCAGCCGTGGAATCGCCATTGGAGTCATGTATGCTGTCGTGATCGTTCTGCTGGCTGTGTTTTTTGTCTTTGTCGGGCCGAGACTGGCACGGCAGGGGCAACGCCTGGCGCAGGCCACACCAGGGTTCCTCGAGAACATCGGTTCCGGCCAGATCGCTGAGGAGATTGGCTCGCGCCACGGCTGGAGCCAGCCCACTCAGCAAATGTTGCAGTCATTTCTCATCAGTCATCGCGGCCAATTAATCGACATTGCCCAGCGCGTGGGCTTGCGGGTAGCCGAAGTCGCTCAACAGGCATGGCTTCTGATCATTGTGCCCATCCTGGCAGTGTTCTTTCTCAAGGATGGCCCTGCGTTTCGCGAAGTCTTGTTGGCATTCGTTCCCTCTGAAGACCACCGCGCGCTCATGCAGGACGTAGTGGGTGACCTGAACCTGATGCTGGCCCAGTTCATCCGCGCCCAGTTGATCCTGGTGCTGTTGTCCTTTATTGCGTACATCAGTTTTCTAGGCCTGATGCGCATGCCCTACGCCTTGGTGCTGGCCAGCGCCGGCGGCCTTATGGAATTTGTTCCGCTGGTTGGTCCGCTGGTAACCGCGGTTGTCATGCTCACCGTGGCTACGCTGACCAGTTACCCGCACTGGGTAGCGCTCGTGCTCTTCCTGGTCGTCTGGCGCGTGCTCGTGGACTACGTGGTGTCGCCCCGCGTCATGGGCAACAGTATGGAACTGCATCCGCTGGCGGCGATCTTCGGAGTGTTAGCCGGCGGCGAAATTGCCGGCGTCCTGGGAATTTATCTCTCCATTCCAGTCATGGCTGCGCTGCGAATCGTGTGGCGACGCTGGCAACCCTACGCGCAGAACCATTCAGCCAGGCTGGCCGACTCAGGCCGAAAGCGCGCCTGAGCGGGCAGTTGTCCCGCTGGAGTGATCCACGTGGGCGGTGTCGCCCTGCCACGTGTTCCCTGCTACTCTTTCAGCTTCGGCCGCTGGCAGGCGTCCACAATCTTCGTGGGATCGATGGCGGCGCTGTCGATCTGCTCCTCGATGATCTTTCCATCTTTTCCAATCAGAAAATTGATGCGGCGCGCGGCTTTGTACTTCTCCAGGTAGATGCCGTACTTGTGCGTGGTTTCTCCACCCCAGTCACTCAGCAGCGGGAAGGTAACTCCGATCTGGTCGGCAAAGGCTTTGTTGGCGAACGGGCTATCCATGCTCACACCCAGGACCTGGGTGTCGGCGGCTTCCAGCTTCTGCAAATTCTGCTGGAAGTTTTTCATCTGCTGGGTTCAACCACCGGTGAAGGCAAAGATGTAAAACGCCAGCACGACGTTTTTTTTGCCGCGATACTGGCTCAGTGTGACGTCTTTCAAGTCATTCCCGTCGAAGTACTGCAGTTTGAAGTCCGGGGCGACGTCCCCGATCTTCAGCGCGGGCGGAGGCTGTGCAGGTTTATCAGCGGCCAATGAGTTGGCCGCGAGAGTGGAGGCCACGAGCATTGCCGCCAGCGCCAGTTTGTGCTTTTGCATGATCTCACCCCTTT
>Ga0187769_10002853_pt1 | contig 10221 bp, 8 predicted proteins | sample 0116_SJ02_MP02_1_FD_133140 | JGI IMG/M metagenome (GOLD analysis project Ga0187769, IMG submission 133140) | Tropical peat soil microbial communities from peatlands in Department of Meta, Colombia - 0116_SJ02_MP02_10_MG | ecosystem: Environmental > Terrestrial > Soil > Wetlands > Peat | place... | reverse complement strand
GATAAATCTCATGCCGGGTTTTTGCATCGGAACTTGCCGCAAAGATTGGAAGAATTCCTCGCAAACACCGTTCAAAAGATAAGAGTGTGCGGGGACGGCAAGCGGAATGCGCTGACTCTCAACATTCATCGCGTTCAGCTCAGCCTCAAGACGGTCAATATCCGGACATAGCCCGGACACAACGCATAGGTTCGGAGCGTTGACTGCGGCCAGGGAGAGGCGATCCCCTAGCAGTCCCTTGATCACGTCCGCCGGCAGCGGAACGCTTAGCATTGCGCCCATGCCGACTTTTTCAAATAGCACACCCCGTAAACCAACCACACGGATAGCATGTTGCAGGCAAAAAACTCCCGACAGGCAGGCAGCCACGTATTCTCCCAGGCTGTGTCCGATCATGGCATCGGGTTTGACGCCGAGAGACATCCACAGCTTGGCCAAAGCATATTCGACCGCAAAAAGGGCGGGAAGTGCAATTGAAGGGCGCTTCATGGCTTCCGCCGATGAATTTTCATCCAGCAAAGCCTCCCACAGATCGATCGACAAATACTTGCGGGCCAAGGCCGCGCAACCATCGATCTCCGCATGAAATGCAGGCTCCGAGTGATAGAGATCCTTTCCCATTGCAGGATATTGCGCGCCACCCCCGGGGAACATAAACACCAGTGACAATCCGTGCGATGCTGGAACTGGGCTACTAGCCAGCGAAATCGGCGAGACGCCGCCTGCGGGCCCTTCAGTCACTAACCAGGGCTGCGACCCAGCAGAGACCGTACATTCGGATTTTGTGAGATGCCCCGCCGACATTGTCTTTGTCCTCGATCAAATGCGTTCCCACCCAGGTCCTGCCTAGGCGGCAACCGATTGGCTTTTGAGCGCTCGTTGCAAGTTATTGAGGTATTGACGCATCGTCGCAGTATGCCCAATTATGACTTTAGAGACGAATCGAAATAAGAGATTGTGTACCTCTCCGTGTTCGACGATTCTGAGTTGCGCCCCTCTGCCCTCCGCAGTTATTTCAAATGTCCAACTTCCGCCGAATGGGAGCCCTTCATCGACAATCCGGCGGACCAGAAGGTGGGGGGGCGAGAACTTTACCGTTTCATAACTTAGCTGACGGTTTTTGCCTTCCACTTCCCTCCATACTTCATTGCCATGGTGGTCCGGCAGCCTCTCGACCCGCTGGATGTTCGTTCTCCACTTAGGCTGCGCTTCAAAATTTGCAATGAGATCCCACACCTTTTCGGGAGAGGCGTCCAGGTAACACCCCATTTCTGCCACGTGCTTTTCTGGCAGAAACATGCCGATCAAAAGCGCGAGAACTGCCAGCGCGGCGATCACCGCCGCGACCATAACGACCGTAATAAGGATGTGCATTTATCCTCCTATCTAAAGCGAGCTCAATACCGGTCCGGCATTCAGGCTTCTCGCACGGGCTCGACTAATCCTACGGAGACAACCAAGGTTCCCCACTGAAAAATGCCCAAAGTCGCACCTCGCAATGCATCCGGACATCCGGCGGTTACGACCCAGTTTCGTGCACCATCGCAAAACGTGACGGCATTCTGGATAAGATCGAACCCGGGGATGTTCGCCAGCTTGAAACAACACTCCTTCAACGTCCAGCGGACTCGAGCGTCGTATTCGGTGCATATCTGGGGCAATTCAACTTGCGAGAAATAATGTTGGTTCGCCCTGCCGCTCCAAATAGAATCCTCGACGTCTACTGCCACCCTTCCCAGGAAAGAAAAAAAACCGACTGCCCAGCGGCCGCTGTGACTTATCGATGCGTTCCCGACCGGAATCCCCTGGTAATAAATCCTCGGCGCCGATGCTTCGGCGGGAGGAATATCCAGCGAGGAAAGTGAGGGGCAACTCCCGGTATATTTCTTCGCAGCCACCGAGAACGCCAATTTCGCTGCGAGTCGTCCTCCGATAAACTCTGTGTGGCGCTTCAAAGTTACGCAGCGTCCACTCGCTTCTCTTTCCCTCGGCCCCAGCACTCCATGGAACCTGTGAGGTGCCGCTTCGATTTTCCTTGCTATGGCTTCCAGCGACACGCGCGCGAAGTGACCTACTACCTGCATTCGATTCCCAGACGGCACCGCGCCGACTGCCTCCAAACACGCCGTAACGACTCCGTGCCGGGCCCCATAGGCCCATCTCCTTCGCTGGGGTGGGCGCTGTCTCCGACCAGCACGTGCAGCATTTCTCCTCCCGGATACACGCCAGCGTTTGTCAGATGAGCGGCAATGTGGCAGTGCAAAGGCCACTCGCCAGGATTGTTAACCCGAACAAGAAAATCCATCCGCTCGCCAGGCGCCACTGGGACCGTGTCCATTTCAATAGGCTCTGGGAGTGGAATGCCGTCCTTGTGAGTCACCAGCATGGTGTGACCATGAAGATGGATCGCGTGCAACTGGCCCCCTGCATTAATGATGCGAAAGCGAAGCACTTCGCCAATCCGAGCTGTGATCAGTGGGGTGTCGGGATATGATTTGCCGTTAATGGTAAAAAAATCCGCATGGTAAATGTCACGGGGATTACCGGGTTGCCCTTGCCGCGAGAACCGGCTGTCCCACTCCTGCAGAAGCAATACGATATCTTGATCGACGGTGGGCTCCGGTTTGCGCGGAAAAATGATTAGAGCGCCGCTCATACCCCGGTTCAAATGTTCGTTGGTACTGACATGGCAGTGGTACCAGTGTGTGCCGCTTGGACGCGCGATGTATTCGTATGTGAACGTCCCACCAGGCTGGGCAACGTCCGTTACCTCGGAGCTGTCATCGGGATGCCCCATCGAAAAATGATCGTTGGGAACGCCATCCATGCGCTGTGGAACAAACAGACCATGGGAGTGAATTGTGTGCGGCTCAGAAGTGCGATTGATCAGCTTAATACGGACCCAGTCGCCCTCGCGTGCCACTAAAGTTGGTCCCGGCACTCGTCCTCCATAGGCAAATACTTTGTAAGGAAGGCCGTTAGCCAGCCGCAATTCGGATTCTGTCACGACAATTTTGTATTGCCAGACAATGCGGTCCCCTTCATGAGTGGGGCCGCTGGCCTCAAACAGATCAGTTGGAATGTCTTGCGGGGGACGAACCACGGCCCCGGAATAATGCCCCATCGCTTTGGACTCGATGGCGCCGGTCCATGCCGCCGGCGGCAGGAACAAAACAGCCAAGCAGGCGCTGAATCGAAAAAGACGCTGTGTCAGCAAAGTTGTCACAAATTCTCTCTACTTGAATTCGGCCCTAGCTGTGCGCCGCAAGTATCAGCGCAGAGTGCACTCCCGAAAAACCGTTACTAACTTTCACCACGTGCTCAACCGGAAGGGGACGACCGGCTTTGGGAACATAGTCGAGATCACAACCCTCCGCGGGACAGTCCAAATTCGCCGTCGGATAGACAAATTGATTGGCAATGCACAAAGCCTCGGCGGCCACCTCAATTGCGTTGGAGGCGCCCAGGGCATGTCCGATCATCGATTTCAACGAAGAAACGGGAGTTCGATAGGCGTGCTTGCCAAGCGCAGTCTTGAGGGCGTTGGTCTCGCAAATATCGTTTTGCGGAGTCGAACTGCCATGCGCATTAACGTGGTCCACATCTTCCGGCGAAATCCCTGCATCCTCCAGGGCGAGGCGCACACAATGTGCCAACGCGGCCCCATCGGAGGGCAGATCAGTCATGTGATAGGCATTGCTAACCGAAGCAAACCCGACAATCTCCGCATAAATACGCGCGTTCCTGCGCAACGCTTGCTCTCTTTCCTCGAGCAGCACAAACGCCGCTCCCTCTCCGAGCACAAAGCCATCGCGGGAGGCATCGAATGGCCGCGATGCATGTTCTGCATCCCAGTTGCGTTGTGTCAACGCTCCAATAACATCGAAGGCGGCAAAGACCACTGGTGAAATAGGGGCCTCTGAAGCCCCCGTGAGGGCAAGGTCGACTGATCCATATCGAATCAGGTCGAAAGCTGTCGCCATGGAATCCATCCCCGCTGTGCAACCGGTCGATATGGTGAGTGCGGGGCCGTCGCACCCCAGGCGCACAGCCAATTCGTGAGTGAGGCTGTGAAAAGACATCTGCTTGTGCAAACTGATGGGAGCACGCGACGGGTCCAACCGACCGTTCTGGTCCATGGCAAGGAAGCTCGCCTCCATGGCACTGGTCCCCCCGATTGCGTTGCCCAAGACGATCGCACTTCGGGTCCCGCAGACATCAGTGATGCCCGCATCTTTACAGGCCAGCCTGCAGGCCAAGTCCCCCAACACAAAGTGCCGGCCTTCTGGAAAAAACGGAACCGGCGGTGGAAGATAGCTGTCTGGAATGATGGCGGCAACCTGAGACCGCAGAGTATCCACGGGAAAGTTCAGCGGCAACTTCCGCAGCGATCGGGTTCCAGAAACACCGGCGATTGCGGCCTGCCAAAAAGGCTCTCGGTCCACACCAATTGGCGTAACTATTCCGACGCCTGTGATTACAACTCGTCTCTTTCTCATTTTGAGGACCGGCCTTCAGGTGTGGAGAAAGTTGGGTTTGCCGGAAGCTCCGAGGAAGCATTCGAGCCGGTCAGCTTGTGCAGGTAACCTACTAAGTTATCGATTTCGGCATCCGTCAGCAGGGTTGCCCACGAGGGCATCAACGAAGACTTGCCGACAGCCGCCCCTCCAAACTTAATCGCTGCAAACAGTCTCTCGTCGGTAAGTCCAGCCATTTCGTCACTGGAAGTGTGATTCCGCGGGGCGACTGACATCGACTTGGCATTAAGCCCTTTTCCATTGCCTTCGATTCCGTGGCATTGAGAACAGAACGTAAGATATAGCATTCTTCCCAGCGGCATGTAACGACTTTCTTCGGCGGGCGGTTCGTCGGAGTTTGATGGAGGCGCAAGAACAGGTTCGGCGGGCGAGCCGTCTTTCGGTTCATAAAGATAACCTACAACCGCTTCCCGTTGACTTGCCCCGATGTTCGACTTTGCCATCAAGCCCGAGCCCCAATATTGCGGGTCCGCAATGAAGGCGCGGACCCAGTCTTTTTTCAGCCGTTGAGCCACTGTGTATAGCTCCGGTCCGGATTCTCCGCCGCGCCCGGGCTCGGCCTGATGGCAAGAGCCACAACCCAACACCTTTTCAAAGAGAAGCTTGGCCGGTATTTCGGTGGCTGCTGTGGAGATGGGAAATTGGTTGGGCTCCTTCTTCAGGGAAAGCAGATATACGGCTACCTGGTGTGCCTGGGCAGCGGAGAGAGCGATATGGCTGGCTTTCCACCTTTCATCGATCTGATCGCCCTGCGCAGTTGCGACAACATGCCGAAACGAAAGATAGCCAGCACCCCAGATCTGCGTCGGCCGCTGCAACCATTTTTCCAGCCACTCAGGAACAAACTTTTCCCCGCTATTTGCCAGGGACGGGCCTCGCGCGCGCAAAACAGAATCGTGATCTCGCACGTCCAGCGTGCTGACTGTATGACAGACAGCGCAGTCTCTTTGAAAAATTTCCTGGCCGATTTTGCCATCTTCCAAGTTATCGGCCCAACCCCGGCCAGCGCTGCCGGCCAGGGCAAAGCCCACGAGTATGCAATCGCACAGCGCTTGCGCGATCGCTACAACTAACTTTCGACCAATGCCACGGCTCGTGTCCATGCTGCGCTACCTCTCCGAACTTTGATCGGAAAACTGGCCACCCAAAAACCGCAGCACGGGAGATGTTCCAGATTGCTGAGCTTTTCGATGGCGCAAAACTCGCGTTGGCGGCCCACATAGTGCGCTTCCCATACGACCTCCGGACCGTGTGCCGCAACCTTTTCCGAGGTGATGCGAAATGGCGGATCGATGCTCCAGGCATCGGTGCCGAACAGTCGCACGCCCCGGTCCGCTAGCAGATTCACCGTTTCGGGTTCAAAGCCCCGGCCATGTTCGCTGTATTCCTTCAACCCGTAAAACCGGGCCGCCCCTGTGCGGAACAGAACAATCCAGCCCTGATCAATGTGTATGCCGTGTTGGTCTTCGAAGCGGAGAATCTCGTCCGGAGTTATGTTCTCGTTGTCCTGCTCCTGCTCCACGTTGAGGCAGACTCCCGGTCCCCAGAACCATTCCAGGGGCAATTCGTCGATGGTCCGGCTTTCGCGTTCTCCGCAACGGGGAGAATAGTGATATGGAGCATCGACGTGAGTTCCTGCATGGGTGTTGGCAAAAACGTGCTCGCTGGCCCATCCCAGCCCGTCAGGCAGCTGTTGCTGCTCCACTCCAGAGAGCTTGGAAAGATGGCGTCCTCCAAATTCGTGGTCCATGTAGTCGATATCAACCGGCACCAACTCGGAACACCCGTTACCCAGGCATACGCTGAGATCGACAAATTTCAAATGTTTCGAGAAAATAGGATTCATTTGGCAAACACCTTAACTACTGCACTGGCCTGCTCATTCCGCTCGTCTCGCACGGCATACTCACCCGGATCTTCGAAGCGATAAGAGAACGTTTCCCCCGACCTCAGCAGTTCCGATCGCGCTTTTCCCAGCACTTCGATGCGGTGAAGCTGGCTTGACATGCTGTGACCGTCCGACGGCGGAGAATATTTCCAGGAGACCGTATCGCCCGCCGCAATAGTGATCTGTGGAGCGGAAAAAAAGGGAGCTGCATCCAGGATCTGTACTTCTACGATCCGCGAAGCGTTGCTCGCGATATAGTCGATCACGGCGAACAATGGCGCTTCAAAGAAAGGCGAGAAAAGCTCTTTGTTCTTGCTCAGATCTGACCGGATTTGCAGCAATTTAGCCCGTGCGTCTCCTTTAGAAACATCCCGGGCCAGACCCAGTAAGACGCCTTTAGTTTGTTGTCCCTGCTCGTTGTTTGCTGTCAAACCGTCCAAAATCTGTACTAAAGCGAGCGGACTCGGTTCATACTGGAATGCGCTGACTGCCTGTGCTTGCAAACCTGCATGGTTTACCGCACTTACCTCAAGACGATGGGGCCCCGGCAGTATGTTCCTTAAATCTAAATGGCCCTGGACGGCTTGCACTTCTCTACCGTCGATTTTCAACGAGATCGTAGAAATGCCGGAGACCCGGTCCGTTGCCTGCAAACTGAGCAATGGAAATGCCATGCGAACTGGACCTCCGGGCGCCTTGACGGTTAGGCTTGGAGGCGCCGCATCGAGAACGCCGAGCTTTCCTGTATATTGCTCGGAAAACCAAACGTTTCCTTGCCCATCAACGGCAATACCGAACGGACGAGAGGTTTTTGCATTTGGGGGAACCGACGGCGTTGCATCGGCACTTCCGGTCGGAACCGGATATGTCGAAAACTCGCCGGTTGCGGGACGGTAGCGCACCAGCACGTTGCCGTCCAGCGCGCCCGCCCATATGTCCCCGTTGCCCGCTGAGGTAATTCCAGCAGGCCGAAGCACAGCGGCGGGAAAATCTATAATCTCGATCTTTTCAGATCCGTATGCGATGTGCCCAAGTTTTCCATCCAGCTTCGAGAACCAGACATCTCCACCGCCATCGATGCACAAGCCGGCAGGACCAGTTGTAAGACCTGTGCTCTTGTCCCCCATTTTCAACTCGCGAATGTCTCCCGTTGAAGGATCCAACACTCCAATGCGGTCCGCGTAGCTCTCGGTAAACCACACCTTTCCTGTTTGTGGGCTGATGGCTAATCCCGCAGGTCCGGCGCCCTTGGTAGGAGGTTCATAGTGTTGAAGCTTTCCGCTAACAGGGTCCAGGCGTCCAAGCCGGCCCGACGCTCTCTCTGTGAACCAGATAGCACCATCGCTAGCGATCGCCAGGTTGAAAGGCCACGAGTCCTCGCCATCAATTTTGAATTCGCGTTTTTCGTGGGTGGCCAAATCGAAACGAATCAGTTTGTTGTCATAACTGGCAGCGATCCATATGGCGCCGGGGTGCTTATTGGCGATAGTGCCGACGGCAATCCCGACCGGACGGCTATCCGCCCCCAGTTCGTAGCTTTTTATCGTGCCATTGGTGAACACGGCGAGTTTTCCTGCTTTCGCAACCGCTACCCAGACATCGTCGTTTTCGTCGACGGCCACGATGGCGGGCCCACTCGCAGGATTGTCCAGCGCATATTCCTGGATGAATGCGCCGGTAGTTTCGGTGATGCCGGAAGCGGCATGAACACGGTTTGGAATCATGCTTGCCACCACCAGGGCTGTTACTATTGCTGTGAGCATGCGAATCAACACGGGAGCGGTTCCTCCTTTTTCGCGAGTTGATAATTCAGCCAGGCGCAAGCCTCAGGCATCCACGAATGAATGCAACTCGTGCCCACATGTTCGGCGCAGTAGCTGCGGACTTCGATAGTGGGTCCCGCCCACGCCACGTAGGCCTGTTTGTGCTCGGCTCCAAAAAGCTCGTCACACTCCATGTTGTAAAAAAGGAGCTGTCCGCGCGGCGGGCGAAGCCGCGCGAGCTGGATTTGCTCCGCCATCGATTGCACTTGTTCATCGCTGCGCAAATTGAAAGCGACGGAAAGCATGAGGCGCACTTGGCCGTGGGCGAGTTCCTTGCTTCCTAGCCATGCGGCCGGAGACACAGCCACACCCGCCCGGAAGCGGGAGTCGCCTGACAAGGCCCGGGCAACCAGGTGCCCGCCGAAACTGACGCCGAAAGCCCCGATTCGATTGGGCTTCAATGTAGGCTGTCCTGCGATCCAGTTGGCGATGGAGGGCGCCAGCGCTTCGACAGCAAGATGCGGCTGTCGGGGATAAACCAATAGTCCGGAAGGCAAGTCGAGAGCAAGTACCGATAACCCCCTCGCCAGCAGCCAATCGCCAAAGGCGTGCATTTCGACCTCACAAATGGAATCCAGACCGTTGAACAATACGACGACCGCCGATCGCCGTTTTCGAGCCAACCGCAAATAACCGCCGATATACGACAAGCCGTAGGGGATGTACACCAAACGGGCAAGGCACGGATCGCTGCGCACCGCCCGGAGATAAGCGGCATGGGCCATCTTCCGCATTCGAATGATCGCCAGGCGTCTATCGCGGCCGTTCGTACCGAAATGGAAGCCCAAAGACGCCGCGTGGCACGCGCAAGCAGTCCACCGCCATGCCTGCGCGGCCGATTCAATATCTCCGGCCAACTCCGCTTTCCGTGCCATCTCGCGCAACCTTCGCCAGCAGCGCCGGAAGGATTCAGTCCACGGCGAATTCTGCTCCACCTCTCGCAAAACCTGTTGCAGCTCTCCAAACGGAAGGCCGCTAAAGGCGACGCGATACGATAAGAATTCCAGGCGATTCATGGTTGGTTGCGGTTAAGAACTCAGTTAGGGTGTCTGCCATTGGCGGGAAACTCCGCCGATACAAAGCCGGCCGATTTTGTCGGCGAACTGTTCGCTGAACCAGATGCAGCTGTCGGTGTCGCGATCAAGCCCTCCCACCCACGCACCCTCGCTGGGTGTCTGGTAGTTCGCCACCACCTTGTTCGTATGCAAATCAAATCGCATCACCGAACTGGCAAAAACCGTAGAGACCCAAAATGCCGAGTTCGTGCTGTCGTAAAGGAGTTTGAATGGAGCTGACTTGATTGGGAGTTGATATTCGGTGAAGGCTTTGGTCTGCCGGTCGAGACGGGCGATCTTGTCCGCTCGCATTTCGGCGAACCAGAGGTTGCCGGCACTGTCTTCCTCCAGCGAAAGCGGCCACGCTACTCGGGTGGGAATCAACCATCTTTCTAAAGTCCAGTTTTTCTTGTCCACGTGTCCAATGTGGTTACCCACTTTCTCGGCAAACCAAACTTCATTTTTACTGTCCACGAAAACGGTGCGTGGCTGCGCATCCGGGTCGGGAATATCGAGCGTCCGCCATTCCCCGGTGGGGGTCATACGCGCTATTTTTGCTGCGTCGCTGAGCGCTACCCATACGTTGTGGTCGTAGTCGACGGCGATGCCCACAGCGAAACTATCCGGGACCGGAATGTCGTACTCGGTGGCTTCGAAATTTCTGATGCGCGCGATCTTATTTGCCGCCCGCAATGTTACCCAGATGTCGCTACTGCAAGGATCTTTGGACAAGGAAGTCGGCCCCGAATCTGCCGTGGGCAGGCTAATCTCGTGCAACTCCCCGTCGCGGATATAGCCGACTTTGCTGCCAGGCGTTCCCGGAGGAAAACCGGGACCGATAAAACCGCCCCCCATCTCCGTAAACCAGACCACATTGTTTCGGTCCACCGCCACAATGCCCGGAACCGACTGCGCGG
>Ga0187769_10002852_pt1 | contig 10221 bp, 10 predicted proteins | sample 0116_SJ02_MP02_1_FD_133140 | JGI IMG/M metagenome (GOLD analysis project Ga0187769, IMG submission 133140) | Tropical peat soil microbial communities from peatlands in Department of Meta, Colombia - 0116_SJ02_MP02_10_MG | ecosystem: Environmental > Terrestrial > Soil > Wetlands > Peat | place... | reverse complement strand
TATCTCCGCCGACTGGCCCGGGCGATGCCCCCCGAGCGACAAGTCCGGCTGAAGAGCGAACTCGACGCGCTGCGAGCAGCCATACGAGAGGGCCCTCCGCCGTAGTGGGGACCTCGAGGAGGAGCGATGGAGTACAAGTGGACGGTGTTGTCGAACACGACCCTCGGCGCCCTGATGGCGTCGATCAACGGTACGATCATCCTGATCTCGCTCCCCGTGATCTTCCGGGGGCTCAACGTCGACCCATTCCTCCCGAGCAACATCACGCTCCTCATCTGGCTCCTGCTCGGCTACGGGGTGGTCACTGCCACGCTCCTCGTCACGTTCGGCCGGATCTCGGACATGTGGGGGCGCGCCCGGATGTACAATGCCGGGTTCGCCATCTTCGCCGTCGGCTCGGTCCTCCTGTTCCTCACGCCGAACACCGGAACGACCGGCGCGTGGGAGCTCGTCGGGTTCCGCGTCGTCCAGGGAATCGGCGGCGCGTTCCTGTTCGCCAACTCCGCGGCGCTCATCACGGACGCATTCCCCCACTCGGAGCGGGGGAAAGCGCTCGGCATCAATCAGGTGGCGGCGATGGGAGGCTCGGTGGTGGGGCTCGTCCTGGGCGGCCTCCTCGCCGGGATCGGGGACGTCCATCTCGGGCCGATCACGATCCCCGCCTGGCGGGTGATCTTCCTCGCGAGCGTCCCCGTCGCGATCGCCGGTACCGTCTGGGCGTACGTCAAGCTCCACGACGTCGTCCCGGTTCGAACGGGACAGAAGATCGATTACCTCGGGAACGTCACCTTCGGCGTGGGGCTCACCCTCCTCCTCATCGCCGTGACGTACGGCCTGCTTCCCTACGGGAACCAGACGATGGGCTGGTCGAGCCCCTGGGTCTGGTCGGGGATCGGCGTGGGCCTCGTGCTCCTCGTCGCGTTCTTGTTCATCGAGACGCGGGTCCAGGACCCGATGTTCCGGCTCGAGCTGTTCCGGATCCGGGCGTTCGCCGCGGGCAACGCCGCGGGCCTGCTCGGATCGATCGCCCGCGGCGGCGTGATGTTCATGATGATCATCTGGTTCCAGGGGATCTGGCTTCCCCTGCACGGCTACTCGTTCTCCCAGACGCCGTTCTGGGCCGGCATCTACATGATGCCGATGATGGGCGGCTTCGTCGTGATGGGTCCGCTGAGCGGCTGGGTCTCCGACCGGTTCGGCGCCCGGTATCTGGCGAGCGCCGGCATGGCGGTGAGCGCGGTCGGCTTCGTGGCACTGCTCGCCCTGCCCTACAATTTCGAGTACTGGCAGATGGGCCTGTTGCTGTTCATCCAGGGCTGCGGGATGGGAATGTTCGCCGCGCCCAACACCGCGGCGATCATGAACGCCGTTCCCCCCGAGCATCGCGGCGCTGCGTCCGGCATGCGGGCGACCCTGCAGAACGCCGGGATGCAGCTCTCCATGGCGGTCTTCTTCACGATCGTGCTCGTGGGGCTCTCGAACGGTCTCTCGGGGTCCGTGTCGAATGCGCTCACCTCGGCCGGAGCCACGGGGCCCGCCGGCTCCGCGCTGTCGAGCATGGTCGCGTCAAACCCGACCGGAGCGCTGTTCGGGGCGTTCCTCGGCAAGAACCCGATGCAGCTCTACATCTCGTATCTTCCCCCGGCCCTCCAGAGCAGCCTCCCCGCCTCGGTCGTGACCACGCTCGAGTCGAAGACGTTCTTCCCGAACGCCGTCGCGCCCGCGTTCCTCAAGGGGATTGACTTCGCCTTCGGCGTCTCGGCGGCGCTCACGGCTCTCGCGGCGGTGGTGTCGCTGATGCGCGGCGGACGCTACGTGCACGAGCTCCACGCCGAGAGCGCGGCGACCCAGCCCTCGACCGCCGGTCCCCCGACGTCCGCCCGAGGGACGGGGGTCCCGACCGCCTCCGGGGTGGAGCCGGATCCCCACGCGGACCTCACCAACGTAGTTCCCGCCGGCCCCGCACGGCCCCGATGACCGGCGAGGTCGAGTTCGACCGGATCGCCCCGGTCTACGACGAGACCCGGCGCCCCCCCTCGGCGGAGGAGCTCGACGCCCTCGCGGTGGTGCTAAAGAGCTGCCGCACCGTCCTCGACGCCGGCGTCGGCACCGGGCGGTTCGCGGTGCCGCTCCGCGAGCGCGGGTTCGAGGTCGTCGGTGTCGACCTCTCCCTCGGAATGATGGGTCGGGCCCGGTCCAAGGGGGTCTCGGCCCTCATCCGCGCGAACGTTCTCCACCTGCCGCTCGCCGACCGCGCCGTGGACGCGGGGTTCATGGCCCACGTCCTCCAGCTCCTCCCCGAACCTCGTGTCGCGCTCCGGGAGCTCGGCCGGGTGGCCCGGCGCCGGGTGGTGGTCCAGCTCCCGGAGTGGTTCGACCGGCCCCCCTCGGAGACGGTGCGCCGCCGCCGCGCGCGGTACCGGGAGATCGCGGCCGAGCTCGGCTACTCGCTGCCCGAGCGGGGCCCGCGATACTGGCACTCCCTCGAGGAGCTTTCCGCCATCGCGACCCCCGACGACGTTCGTGTCGTGACACGGCCGCCGCCCCCCGGAGAGCCCTCGGAAGAACGGTTCGACCGGTGGGCCGCGGAGATGGTCGGAGGCGGAAAGATCCCCGCCGAGGTGCATGCCGAGATTGTGCGGCGGCTCCGGACCGAGTTCCCCCACGACTCCTCGTGGTGGCGGCGTCCGCGCACCTCGCGCTTCGTCGCCTGGGACGCGGCCCGACTGAACGGTCGGGGCTAACGGCTAAACGTCCGAACCGGCTCGCCGGCTCCGGCGGCGCCGGTAGCCGGTGGAGCTTCGGCCACCGCCCCGAGCAGAGGATGGCGGAGCGTGCTTCGCCGGTCGTCGGCGAACCGGTGGTCGAAGGGATCGGCCGGATCCCCGGGTTCGTGAACTGCTACACCTTCCGCACGGAGAGCGGGACGTTCCTCATCGACACCGGCTTCCGGCGCCGGGCCCCGTCGGTCGTGCGGGCGTTTCGGGAGTCGGGGGTGCCCTTGACCCAGGTCCGACGGGTGCTGCTCACGCACCACCACGTCGACCACCGGGGCGGCGCCGCGTATCTGCTCGAGCAAGCGCACGCCCCGATCTCGTGCCATGCCGCCGACGCGGCGTTCGTGGACGGGAGCGCTCGGGCGCCGATGTCGTTCCTGATGCGGCTGTTCCTCCGAGCCCGCCCGGCACCGGTCGCCACGGCGCTCAAGGAGGGCGACCGGGTCGGCCCGCTCTCGGTCATCCATCTTCCGGGGCATACCCCCGGAGAAGTGGCGTTCTACGAGCCCCACCAGAAAGTCCTCTTCTCGGGGGACTCGGTCGTCGAACATGACGGTCGGCTCACCCTCCCGGCGGCGAAGTATGCCGCGAACCTCGAGCAGGCCGTCCGCTCGCTCGACCGGATCCGCGCTCTCGAGGTGGAGGTGCTGCTTCCGGGCCACGGGGTACCGGTGACGAAGGGCGTCTCCGACCTCCTCGCGGACCTCATCCGGCGGGCGCCGGCGCAGTTCCTGAAGCGCCCGGCGAAGTGAGCCCCCGCCGACCTAGCGGATCGTGTCGAGGTCCTCGAACAGCATCCGGCGCTCGTCCTTCGCGCGGATTCCAGCGCCGACCCGCCGCGCCTCGCGGAGATACCGGTTCCGGGCGCGGCGGTCCCCGGCCACGGAGGACGCCCGAGCCATCCCCTCGTATGCGTAGGCAAGGTAGAAACGACCGAACCGGCGTCGCCGCGTGACCTCGAGGCAGCGGCGGGCGTGGTGCAGCGCCGGCTCGGCGCGTCCGAGGGTCGCGTAGACCCGCGAGAGCTGCCAATCGCCGACGGAGGTGTTGAGGTCGGTCCCCGCGTGGGCCCAGTGGTAGCGGGAGGCGTGGGCGGCGTGGGTCATCTCCTCGTCGTCCTCCGCGTCCCGGTCCTTCCGGTCGAGGAGCGACCACGTGTAGTTGAACAGGTCCCCGCCGATCTTGCGATGCTGGGCGCGGGTGAGCGGGTCCGCTCGGCGCTTCATGTCGTACCCGGCGGCCGCTTCTCGATGCGGCCCGTCCGTCCGAGGGAGACCTGGGGCCGTCCCTTGTAATCCTTCACCCAGCCCTCGACGATCCGGACCGCCTCCCCCTCGGCGACCAGCTCCACCTCGTCCCCCCACAGCACGAACGAGATCTCTCCCGTACCGTCCTTGAGGAGACCGTTACGGACCCGTTTCGTGCCTCCCGTCCGCTGTTCGACCTCCCGGACCGGTTCGAGTCGGGCGACCGTCGCCTCGAACGTGGCGACGCGGCCGGGCCGCAGGTCGGAGACGAACGTCTTGGGCGGAGATCCCGTGGACATCGCGGTCCCCACCGGCCCGAGGGGAATAGACTCTTCGCTGTCCTTCGTACCGTCTACCAGCCGCAACCGGAGACGGTGAGGCCGTAGTAGCCGCCGCCGACCAGGCAGAGGACGATGAGCGCGAACGGGATGATCGTCGCCCAGGCACCGGTCCGGTAGAGGAGAGCCCCGAGGCACCCGACCGCGGCGCCGAACAGCATGAGCGAATAGCCCCCGTCGCAGAGGTTGGCGAACGCGACCCCCGCGCCCAGGAACACGAAGCAGCTCACGACGAGCAGCGCGGTGATACCGACCGGACGAGCCACGGGCGGGAATCCCCTACTCGGAATAAATCGCGTGCCCCCGAGGGGCCGCTGCGCCCGTTCGGTTCACGAGGGGGCCCGGGACGAGCGCGGGGACGCGCCCTTCGCCGTGGGCGACGAGTGCCGGGGGCCGGTCGGGACCCGGGTGCCCGTGCGGGCCACCGTCTCGGGTTCGACGCATCGGTTGATCGTGACCTCGTTCACGATGATCAGCATCTCGAGGGCCATATCGAGGTTGCTCGCGATCTGCTGTGCCGATACCGCCACCTTCCGGTTCGGGATAGTGTGGCAGATCCGCTGGCCGAACGACGCATCCCTCGGGAGGACCTCGCCGATCACGTTGAGGGTCGCGTTCGCGTCGATCACGGAGAGGCGGTCGAAGGCGTCCATCGTCCGGGTGAGCAGGTGGTCGAGACGCTCGAACCGGGAGACGAACTCGTGGACCATCGACGGCGGGAGGCGCTTGAGACCGGGGAGGTTCCGCTCGAGCTCGGCGCCGATCCCCTGGATGAGGTCCCCGGTCATCTCGAGGACCTTCGCCACCAGACGGTAGCCGATCTGGTAGTGATGGCTCTCCACGTCGATACTCCGCGCCATCCGCGGGTTGTCCGAGGAGAGGAGGAGCTGGCGAACGATGAGTAGGTAGAAGCGGTCGATCTCCTCCTCGATCGTATCGATGAGGGGGAGCTGCGGAGCCGCCTTCCCGAGGAGGGCCGTGCGGCACACTTCGAGCTCGGCCCGGAGCATCTGAGCCACCCGGTGGAGGAGACGGGGGAGTTCGTGCTTTCCGGGGTCGATGAAGTTCTGCACCTCGACGACCTCCGGCGAGTCACCGACGACGCTCATGCCGAGCGTCCGGTCGACGAGGTGGTGGATCTCCTTCCGCTGAGCGTCGGAGAGGCCGTTCCGGGCCGTGATGAGGACCTGGTCCTGGCCCGTGATGTAGCTCCCGACGAGGAGGCGGACGAGCAGGTTCGGCGGAGCCCCGGTCGCGTCGATGCGCAGCACCTTCTGTACCGGACCATCGGGGATGCCGAGCTCGAGGCGGCCTTCCCCGAGGTCGTGCGGCCGCTCCGTCGCGACCGTAGCCGACCCGGGACCGACGCGACTCGCCTCGCGAAGCTCATTCTCCGCGACCGCGGCCCGGCGGGCGGGGAGTTCCGATTCGACCCGGCGCAGCACCTCGACCACCTGCGCCTTTCCCACGGGTTCGCGGAGGTACGTCACCGGGGCGATACCGAGCTCCTGGGCCGACTCCGCGACCCTTGTCGAGCCCGACACGACGATCACCGGGGTCGCGGGCTCGTGACGCCGTATCGTCCGGAGGATCCTCATGGCGTTCCCCCCGGCCGACCGAAGCTCGACCACGGCAAGGTCGAACGGTTCGCCTCGGAGCCGTCCGAGCCCTTCGGGGGCCGCCGCCATCGTGGCGACGGTGTGCCCGAGCTCGGTGAACAGATGCGCCAACGACCGGCGGGACCGGGGCTCGTCGGCGAGGATGAGAAGGCGCACGCGCCCAGACTCGCTGTCGGCAAGATAAGACCTCTCTCGAGTCCGACCCCGGTCGCTAGCCGTCCGCGGCGGCGACCAGTCGGCTGCGGATGTTCTCGAGGCGTCGGCCGATCACCGGGACGAGTCGTTCCAGGAAGCGATGAGCCTCGACCGGATGCGATTCGAGGGCGCGCCGGAGCACGGCCGCGTCGAGCGAAACGACCCGGGTCTCCCGGAGGGCCCGACCGTCGAACCGCCAGACGTGAGGCGCGACGACCGCGGGCCAGTCGACTACCTCGCCCGGACCGATCGTCTGGACCGTCCACCGGTTCCTCGACGTGCCGCTCACCTCGACCGCGAGCTGTCCGTGGAACACCAGGTGAAACCGGTTGGCGACCTCGCCCTCGCGGACGAGAAGGTCGCCGACGTTGTAGGTCATGTCGACCGAATCGCGACTCACGGCGTCGACCCACGTGGGGTTCATCCCGCGAAAGAAGGGGTGGTCGGAGGCGCGGATCCGCGGCTCCGACAGGTCCTCGGGGCTCGTGAGCACGCCGTACCAGACATCCGAGGTCCCCATGGTCGGTTCGTTCTCCTCCCCGGGGACGGGTCCGAAGGTCCCTTCCCGCCCGGTTCCCCGCACCGTTCGACGGCGCGGGGGTACCGGGAGGGGGGACCCCCTCCCGCCCCGAGGCAGCCGTTCGTCCTTCCCTCGTTCGATTCCTCGTTCCTTCCTGGGGCTCCCCTTACGGGGCCGCGATGAGGTGCCCCGGGAGCGTGGCCAGTAGGTAGGCGTACGCTGCGTAGCCTGCGAGCCCGACCACCAGGAGGAAGAACCCGGTGTAGAGGCTCACGTAGAGCGGCAGGTGGAACTTCGCGCGGTAGGTCGGGGCGACCGGCTCGCTCGCCTCCGGGGCGATTCCGGGGACGACCGGCTGGGCCGCGCGGCTCGCGGCCTGGAAGCTGGGCCGGCTCCGGGCCACCGGGGCGGGGTTGTCAAAGACGAACGCGGTCCCGTCCGGGTGCGCGAGGAAGTGGTCGGTCATGATGGTCGCCGGGAACGAGAAGATCCCTACTCCGCCGAACGCAAGGTAGAGGAGGAGCGTCTCGAAGGGCTCCTTGGTCATGTGGAGGATGTAGCCGTTCCAGCCGTAGCCCATCGTCACGGCGCCCGCCACGAAGGCGAACAGTCCCGCGTAGGCGAGCTTGAGGTGGAGCGCCATCGTGACCGCGAGGATCACGAGGGTCATCCCGAACAGGAGGTAGACGTCCGTGAAGAAGATGTTGTAGGACGCCAGGTTCGTGCCCTGGATGGCGGGGAAGGGCCAGGTCGTTTCGGCCCATACTGCGAGAGCTGTGGCGATCGCGCCGATCGCGCCGATCGGAACAGCGCCGCTCTTGAGCGCGCTCTTCACTCCCGTCGCGTCATTCTGGCGCATCGCCCACCAGACGGAAAGTCCGACAAACCCCAGGATCGCCGTCGCGATCAGGAGAAGGGCTTCTTGGAAGGCCAGGAAGTCGATGAACGCCATGGTCAGAGCTCCTCCCTCGCCTTCAGGTCCTCGTTCCGCGGGGAATGCTTCTCGATCTCCGCGCGTTGGAACCACGTCGGAGGTCGCGCCTTCCGTTGCCAGCTCGCTCGGTCAAACACCCGAATCCCTTCGCCGTCTTGCATCGGCTGCCTCTGGGAAGGGGAAAGAGTGCGGGTAGTGATGCGGGTACGCTCCCTTTCGTAAGGAGAGTATGGAGAGGAACGGGCTGGCCGCGGCGTTGTCGCCTCAGGACAGACCGTTAATGAGCCGGGGGCGATGGGGGGTCAATGCCCCGTTCGCGTAAGGACCAGGAGGAATCCCCGGCCGCGCCCGGGTTCACGCGCCGGGTCCAGCGGACGGGTTCCTCCTCCCTTTCGGTGACGCTTCCGAAGGCGTGGACCGACTCGATGAATCTGCAGACCGGCGATACGCTCCGGTTCCGCGACCTCGGGGGCGGCCGCTTGGAGATCAGCCCCGCGAACGCCGAGGCGACCCCGGAGCGCCACCAGAAGCTCCTCCGGGTCGACGCGTCGGGCGCCCCGCCGAAGCTGCTCGCGCGGCTCCTCATCGGGGCGTATATCACCGGCCAGGACCAGATTCTCGTGACCGCGCGCACGGGGCTCACGCCGGAGCAGCATCAGGAGGTTCGTCGCACGGTCGCCCACGTCCTCGGCATGACGGTGGTCGAGGAGGAGTCGGGGGCGGTCGAGGTCCAGAACTTCGTCGACCCGGGCAAATACCAGTTCCATCGCCTCCTGAGCCAGGTCGTTCGGATGCTGCGGACCGAGCTCGAGACCTGCCGGACGGTCCTCGAAGGCGGGGACCGAGCAGCGCTGACGCCGCTCGCGGCGATGGAGGACGAGATCGACCGGTTCTACCTCCTCATGGTCCGGCAGCTGCTGCTCTCCTCCGACGACTTCCAGGTCGCCCGCGACATCGGCGTCGAGAGCCACCACTACCAGATCGGCTCCCGACTCGTCTCGAAGGTCCTCGAGGTCACCGGGGACCTCGTCTCGGGAGTCACCCGGGAGCTCAACGACAACCTCCCGGGGCTCCAACACCTCCCGAGGCCGGCGCGCTCGGAGCTCGTCGGGTTGATCGCTCACGTCGAACAGCTGCTCGAGCGGACGATGGACGCCTTCTCCCAGCTCTCGGTCGTGGACGCGAACGCGAGCCTGAACGAGATCGACAAATCCCTGCCGGCCAACTACGCGCTCGGGGACTCGCTCGCCCGCCACGTTTCCGACCGACGCCTCGCGGTGTCGGCGCAGCGAATCGTCTCGAACCTCTTGATGGCGCTCGAGATGCTCGTGATCATCAACGAGGTGACGATCAACCGCGGGGTCGAGCCGGAGACGGTCGCCAAGACCGACCGACAGGTCACGATGCACTCGCGGGAACCCGCGGAAGGCTAGCTTTTCGGTCCGGAGCGCCGGGTCGACGGCGCGAACTCGAGCTCAGCGTCCGCGGTGCGTACCCCGCTGGCGGACGCGACGGCGGCGCGCCGCGACCCGGAGAAGGCGAGCCCGGTGGTGACGCTTCTTTCGGGCGGCCGAGGGACGCTTTCGAGGAGTGACGGACATGGGGGGTTGCTCCGACCGAGCCACTTCCCGGTACGTCATAACGCCCCGGGCCGGCGGGCCACCTAGCTTCGGGGAGGTACTCCGCGGGTGCCTCGGCCCCCCCGGTCGCATGGCGGCGTACCGACGGAAAACCGTGAGGTTAAAGGCCCCCGAGGCTCGGCCCTGCTTCCGATGGCCGGTGACACCCCGCCTCCGAGCGCACCGGCCCCGACCCTCGAAAACCTCTCGCTCCCCACCCTCTCCGCCCACCTTCGGGCGCCGAGACGGTGGCGGGGCGGTCCGGCGTGGCTCGTGATGATTGCCGACGTGGACGCAGCGAGCATCCTCACGGCGCTCGCCACGGGCGCGAGCTACCGGTACGACCTGATCTGGTTCCTGGTCGCCCTCACGGTGCCGCTGTTCTTCATCCAGGAGGCGTCGGGCCGACTCGGCGCGGTCACGCGGAAAGGCCTCGGGGAACTGGCCCGGGCCCGATATCCTCCGAAGGTCGCCTCGACCGTGGCGCTCTCGATGGCCGTCGGCGACGTCGCGACCTACGTCGCCGAGTACTCCGGTATCGCCCTCGGGTTGAGCCTCTTCGGCATTCCCCCGATCCTCTCGCTGCCGATCGCCTTCCTCGCGCACATCGGCATCGTCACCCAGGGAAAGTACGCCTGGGCCGAGCGGATCCTCATCGGCATCTCGGCCGGGGTCGTCGCCTCGCTCGCGGTCGTGGTCCTCCACCGGGGCCTCCTCCCGTACTCGCCGTTCGGAGTCTCCGCCTCGCCGACCTTCGTCCTCCTGCTGGCCGCGAACGCCGGGGCGGTCGTGATGCCGTTCATGCTGTTCTTCCAGTCCTCAGCGACGGCCGAGAAGGAGACCACGGTCGCGATCTCCCGGCAGTCGACCCTCTTCGGGGCGATCGTGAGCGAGCTCCTGATGGTGGTCGTGGTCATGATCGGGGCGGGACTCTCGAGCTCGTTCAACTTCGCCACGGCCTCCGAGTTCTCG
>Ga0187769_10002851_pt1 | contig 10223 bp, 9 predicted proteins | sample 0116_SJ02_MP02_1_FD_133140 | JGI IMG/M metagenome (GOLD analysis project Ga0187769, IMG submission 133140) | Tropical peat soil microbial communities from peatlands in Department of Meta, Colombia - 0116_SJ02_MP02_10_MG | ecosystem: Environmental > Terrestrial > Soil > Wetlands > Peat | place... | reverse complement strand
GCCGTCAATATCGCCAAGCCGACGAACCTCAGTGCGCCCATGATCGACGTCTTCCTGTAGCAACAGCGCGAAACGGCAAACTTGACGATACAAGCGAATGGGATGGAGCGGCAACGCCTTGTCGGCGGGCTGGTTGAGGGAACAGCCATACGTCCGCGCTTCGGAACGGTGGCGGGCAACAGTGCGCCGTTGTCTCAGCAGCGTTGCGCACCGAAGCACCCCCCTTGGCTGTCGTCCTTTCCGGGCCGAGGAGGGTGTTTTGCGTTGCGCCAGTTGTGCCAGGGGTGGCCATTTCGGCTGAGCATGGGAAGGCCAGAGCCCCCCGCGCTCAACCGCGAAGGGGGCACGGGGGGCTCTGTGGGGACTGGGGGTTAGCCCAGTCCAAGATAACTAGGACGACAGCGCGTCCACCTGACTACGTAGTCCCTGGTAAGCGGACAGCGCATGTCCCACTCTAACTATCAATTTCGCGGACCACCTCCTTCCCTGTGTACGGCTGACCGTACCCGCCGTTCCGCGGGCAGACAACAGAGTTCAGCGCTCAGCGATCGCTGACGATCGCCGAGTCGACCAGTTCGGCGAATTCAGCGGCCATCGGAGCGCGGGGCAGCCGCCGGCCGTTAAGGGTGTGCACACGGGCAGCCAGGGTCATGCTTGACACCAGCCAGATCCCTTGCGCAGCATGTAGATCCGAGACTCGTAGCGCCCGATAGTCGCATTCGTAACCTTTGGCCCGCGCCACCTCGAAGAGGGCCTGTTGTGTCGTGCCGCGCAGGATCGGATACCACGGGGGCGGCGTCAGCAGGCACGGATCGCCGCCTCCTCCTGTTTCGGAGTCGGTGGCGATTACCACCGTCGAACGCGGGCCTTCCAGGATGTAGCCGTCCGAGCTGACGAAGATAACGTCACCGGCGCCTTGCCGGGCCGCATGACGCAGGGCGGCCATGTTGACCGCGTAAGACAGTGTTTTGGCTCCGGCGAGCAGCCACGGCATCGCATCGGTTCCAGCGGCAGGTAATCCTCGGTCCAGCGTGATCGCCGCGACCCCGTCGCGCCGGACCGCGGTCACTCGTTCGGGGACGGCGTTGACCATCACATAAGCGGTCGGTGCTGTGGGGGCACCACCCGCTTGCGGGGGACGGCTCTCGCGGCCCCGGCTGTAGATCAAGCGCATCGCGCCTTCGTCAGCGGTGACCGCGGTCCACTGCCGCGTGGCCACGTCGATCGCTCGCCGCCAACTCGGGAGATCCGGCTCGGGCAGATCCATCAATTTGGCGGAATGGGTGAGCCGCTGCAGATGCGACTCCACCAGGCAGGCCCCGCCGTCGCGGACCAACAACGTTTCGAAGACGCCGTCGCCGCGAACCGCTGCGAGATCGTCGGCGTGCAGCAGGGGCGTCCCTGGCGGATGAATCTTGCCGTCCAGTGTGACGATCACACCCATCTGGCCCGCCATGGATGAGAAGCCTATCCAATAGCCCCGCGCCGAATCCGTAGAGTTGAAGTGTGACTGCAGTCCCTGCACCCGATCCCGGACCCGACGCGGGCGCGGTCTGGCACTACGGCGATCCGCTGGGCGAGCAGCGCGCGGCCGAAACCGCGGCGGTATTAGTGGGCCGCTCGCATCGCGCAGTGCTCACCCTCACCGGAAGCGATCGGCAGACCTGGCTGCACAGCATTTCCACCCAACACGTCAGCGCACTGCCCGAGGGTGCCAGCACGCAGAACCTCAGCCTCGATGGTCAGGGCCGGATCGAAGATCACTGGATTCAGACCGAGCTGGGCGGTGTTACCTACCTCGATACCGAGCCGTGGCGGGGGGAGCCGCTGCTCGAGTACCTGCTCAAGATGGTGTTCTGGTCCGACGTCACGCCGGCCAGCGCTGACATGGCGGTGCTGTCGCTGCTGGGTCCTCGGCTGGCTGACCAGGCGGTGCTCGACGTGCTCGGGCTCAAGGCGCTGCCCGCCGAGCTGGTCGCGGTTCCGGTGGCCGGCGGCGGCTTTATTCGGCGGATGCCCGGTGCCCCCGCCGTCCAGATCGAACTGGACCTGGTGGTGCCGCGCGACCAGTCGGCCGATTGGCAAAACCGCTTGATGCAAGCCGGTGTGCGGCCAGCCGGGGTGTGGGCCTTTGAGGCTCACCGGGTCGCAGCACTGCGTCCGCGACTCGGCCTCGACACCGATGAGCGCACGATTCCGCACGAGGTGGGGTGGATCGGCGGCCCCGGTGAGGGAGCCGTCCATCTGAACAAGGGCTGCTACCGCGGGCAAGAAACCGTCGCGCGGGTGCATAACCTCGGTAAGCCGCCGCGGATGCTGGTGCTGTTGCATCTCGACGGCTCGGTAGAGCGGCCCGCGACCGGTGATGCGGTGCTCGCCGGCGGTCGCGCCGTCGGCCGCCTGGGCACCGTGGTCGAACACGTGGACCTTGGGCCGGTGGCGCTGGCATTGCTCAAGCGCGGGCTGCCTGCCGACACCGAACTGGCGACCGGCCGACAGGCCACGGTCGCTGCGGTAATCGACGCCGACTCGCTGCCAGCCGCCGACGAGGTCGGCGCGGGACGACTGGCCGTTGAACGGTTGCGGGGCGGTGCGAGATAATCAGCGATGACGTCCGCCACGGCGGGCAGGGGGCACCGACGCCCAGCCGTAAGGCACGGTAAACTGTCGGCAGGACAATAACGACACGAGATCGGAGCCGCCTACTCGTTAGGCCGCTCCGTTATTGCGCGAGGGGGTTCCCCCATGGGCCGCGGCCGGGCTAAGGCGAAGCAAACCAAGGTTGCTCGAGAACTCAAATACAGTTCTCCGCAGACCGACTTCCAGCGGCTTCAGCGCGAGCTGTCAGGAACGGGTGCCGACGAGTCCGACGAGTCGGACGGCGACGGCGCCGACGACTCGTGGGACGACGAGGACGACTGGCGCCGCTAAAGATTCCGCCCCGTGCCGACGCCTCCCGCGTCAGCACGGTATTAGCTCCGGCTTTTAGAATCTCGGGTGCTGCCCGACCAGCTTTGCCCGCGGGCCTTCTTTTCCGCCTTTACAGACGGTTCCCAGTACCCAGCAGTCCAAGTGCCGCGCAGTCAATATGGCCAGGGCGCGGTCGGTGTCTTCTGGAGCGACAACGGCGATCATGCCGACGCCCAAGTTGAACGTCTTTTCCATCTCCTCCCGCGTCACCCGGCCACGCTGGGCAATCATGGCGAATACCGGTGCGGGCGTCCACGTGCCGCGGTCGACCTCGGCGACCAGCCCGTGCGGGATCACGCGTTGCAGGTTGCCGGCCAGCCCGCCGCCGGTGACGTGGCAGAACGTGCGGACATGGGTTTCGGCGGTCAGTGCCAGGCAGTCTTTGGCGTAGATCCGGGTGGGTTCCAACAGTTCTTCACCCAACGTGCGGCCGAACTCCTCCACGTAACCGGCCAAGTTCATCCGGTCGATCTCGAGTAGGACCGTGCGGGCCAGCGAGTAGCCGTTGGAGTGCAGGCCCGACGAGCCCATGGCGATGACGACGTCACCGGGTTTGACGCGGTCGGGCCCCAGCACCTCGTCGGCCTCGACGACACCGACGCCGGTTGCCGAGATGTCGTAGTGATCCGGTTCCATCAGTCCAGGGTGTTCTGCGGTTTCGCCGCCCAGCAACGCGCAGCCGGCACGCACACATCCCTCGGCGATACCCGCGACGATCGCGCTCAGGCGTTCCGGGACCGTCCGGCCGACCGCGATGTAGTCCTGCAAGAACAGCGGCTCGGCCCCACAAACCACCAGGTCGTCGACCACCATCGCGACTAGGTCCAAGCCGACGGTGTCGTGCTTGTCCATCGCCTGAGCAACCGCCAGCTTGGTACCGACACCATCGGTGGAGCACGCCAGCACGGGCTCGCGGTAGCCGCCGCGCAGAGCGAACAACCCGGCGAATCCGCCAAGCTCGCCCCGCACCTCAGGCCTGGTGGCCTTTGTCGCCAGCGGCTTGAACAATTCGACGGCGCGGTCACCGGCTTCAATGTCCACCCCGGCCGACGCGTAGGTGATGCCCTGGCTGCCCGGGTCTCGGCCGGGGCTTCTACGGGGATCCGTCATCGCGATAAAGGCTACCGGGCGGCGCTGATCGCCGGTAACGAACGCCTTCGAAGTACCAAGAGCGCATTCGAGTCAGCGCACGACCGGCACTTCATCGGGTACCAGATCGTCGAGCCCGGCTCCGCGCGCAGCATTGGCGAGCATGTGCTCGATCACGTTCTTGCCCAACGCGGTCTCGCCGGGCAGCTCAATCGGATACTTGCCGTCGAAGCAGGCGGTACAAAGCCGTGACGCGGGTTGCTCGGAGGCCGCGACCAGGCCCCGCAGCGAAATGTAGCCCAGCGTGTCGGCCCCGATGGCATGCCGCACCGCCTCGAGCATCTCCTCTTTGTCTTGGACGGCATTGGCGATCAACTCCGCCGGCGACGGGAAGTCGATGCCGTAGAAGCAGGGCCATTTCACCGGCGGCGAGGCAATCCGCACGTGCACTTCGACGGCGCCGGCCTCGCGCAGCATTCGCAACAATGCGCGCTGGGTATTCCCCCGCACGATCGAATCGTCGACAACGATAAGCCGTTTGCCGCGGATAACCTCGCGCAGCGGGTTGAGCTTCAGCCGGATACCGAGCTGGCGGATGGTCTGCGACGGCTGGATGAACGTGCGCCCGACGTAAGCGTTCTTCATCAGTCCCTGCCCGTACGGAATGCCAGACTCCTGCGCATATCCGACCGCGGCGGGGGTGCCCGATTCCGGCACGCCGATCACCAGATCGGCGTCGACCGGGCATTCACGGGCTAACCGACGGCCGATCTCCACCCGGGCCGCGTGCACGGACCGGCCGGCGAGCGTGCTGTCCGGCCGCGCCAGGTAGACGTACTCGAAGACGCAGCCCTTGGGCGCGGGGTTGGCGAAACGCGTCGAGCGGACCCCGTCGGCGTCGATCGCCAGCAATTCGCCTGGCTCGATGTCACGCACGAAAGAGGCGCCGACTATGTCGAGCGCGGCTGTTTCCGAGGCCACCACCCAGCCGCGATCCAACCGTCCGAGCGAAAGCGGTCGCACCCCATGTGGATCGCGGCACGCGTACAGCGTGTTCTCATCCATGAACGTCAGGCAGAACGCGCCGCGCACGGTCGGCAGCAGATCCAGCGCCGCCTGTTCCAGGCTGGAATCGGCTGCGCCGTGGGCCAGCAGCGCGCCCAGGATGTCCGAATCCGTCGTCGCCGGGGCCGGGCACCGCCGAGCGATCAGCCCCGCGTCGCGGGCGCGTGCGGCAAGCTCCGCGGTGTTGACCAGGTTTCCATTGTGCCCCAACGCAACTCCGGTGCCAGCTGCGGTGTTGCGGAACACCGGCTGGGCGTTCTCCCACGTGGTGTCGCCCGTGGTGGAGTAGCGGCAGTGCCCGATGGCGACGTGGCCCTGCATTGCCGCCAGCGTCTGCTCGTCGAACACCTGGCTGACCAGGCCCAGATCTTTGAAGACAAGTACCTGGGATCCATCGGCGACGGCGATGCCAGCTGCTTCCTGACCACGATGCTGCAGCGCGTACAAGCCGTAGTAGGTGAGTTTGGCGACTTCCTCGCCCGGGGCCCAGACCCCGAATACACCACACTCTTCACGGGGCGAGTTCAGGTCCTGCTCGGGTTCCTGGACGGTCACGGTTCGGCGGCTCCCTGGGGAACGATTGGTGACGTAAGGAAGTCTACGGGCACGACCGCTGCGCCGCCGAATCCGCATAGCGTGTTGAGCCAGGAAATACCGGTTTTCAGCCTAAACCTGCAGTTCAGGGTTATATTTAGCTGACATCGAACAGCGGCAGCCAAGACTCGATCTCGTCCGCCCGGGAGCCCGACAGGGTCAGCGCGCCGGCGGCCCGCGCCTCCGCCAGCCCCAACAGCCCGGTGACCAGCAGCAGCCAGGTCCGCGGATCGGTCTCCACCACATTGGGTGGTGTGCCGCGGGTATGCCTGGGCCCGGAGATGCACTGCACCGCGGCAAACGGCGGGATCCGGACCTCGACGCTGGCGCCGGGCGCCACGCCGGCCAGCGTGCGCGCGGTGAGCCGCACCACCGCCGCCAGATCGTCCCGGTTGGGCGCTGCACGAGACTCGTCACGCAACCAGTCGGCAATGGCCAACACAGCCTGCCGGGCCTTTGCCGGATCGGCTCTTTCACGGGCGGCCATACCTCAGGGTCTCAAAGTCATGGACCCCCGGCGCGGGGTTTGATGAGCCCAACGGAAACCCGCCCTGCTGCATCCGGCCGCAACTTGGTAACGGAACATGAATGTGACACCGGTGCAACGCCAGGATTGCCGTCAGGTGTCCGAAAACATCGCTAAATCGGCTGCCTTGCATGAGGTGTCGCTTCACCGGCACCATGTATTTATAAACCCACGTCGGCGAGGGGCTGCGCCCTGCGCCGGCGCTCACTGTGTCATATTCGCTCGCTTCCGCGATGACTTACCTAAGGCGGTGTTTCCGATGGCCAAGTTCGTATCGCGCGAGGGCGTTCGGCCCGTCCGGCGCTCCCTCGAGCCCATCATCGTTACCCGGCGAGGAAAGATTGCCCGCCTGGAATCGAGGTTGACCCCGCATGAAGCACAGATCGAGGATCTGGTCTTCATACGAAAGGTATTGACTGGTACTGAGATTCCGTTCCTCTTGATCCGCAACCCCAAAAACCGGCCTATTCTCGCAGTCGACATCGGACTGCGCCCAGCGGTTGAGCGCGCGCTCGTAATGGCCTGTGCTACCGAACCGATGTACGCCAAAACGATTGATGAAAAAGGGATTTCCCCTGTTCTCGTCGCCAAGGGCCGACTATCGACATTGCCCGATCCGCGTATCATCCGGCTGTATCGGCGGCGAATCGCGCCGGGCGGCATGCGATACGGGCCGGCGTTCGGCGTGGAAGTTCAATTCTGGGTCTTCGAGGATACGGTGATCCGGTGCCCGGTAGAAAACTCTTTAACCCGCAAAGTGGTGCCCCGAAGTGAGCTAAAACCGACAACGGTCAAACTCCACGGCTACAAGTGGCCGACGATTGCGGGGATGTACACACCGCACGCAAGCGATGTGACGTTCGACATCGACATGGTGTTCTCCTGGGTCGACGGTAGCGATCCGGAGTTCCGGGCACGGCGCGCCGCGCAGATGTCACAGGTTGTCGTCGGTGAGGGTGACGATGCCGAAGCGAGGATCCGTCAGATCGACGAGTTGAAATACGCTCTGCGGTCGGTAAATATGTTTGCTCCGTGGATACGTCGCATCTTCATTGCGACGGATTCGGTCCCACCACCATGGTTGGCCGATCATCCCATGATCACCATTGTCCCTGCCGAGGAGCACTTCTCGGATATGACGGCCTTGCCGACCTACAACTCACATGCGGTGGAAAGCCAGCTCCACCACATCCCCGGCCTGAGCGAGCATTTTCTGTACTCCAACGACGACATGTTTTTCGGTCGACCGCTCAAGGCCACGATGTTCTTCTCCCCCGGTGGCGTTACCAGGTTCATCGAGGCCAAGACCCGGATCGGGCTCGGTGTCAACACCCCGGCACGCAGCGGCTTTGAGAATGCGGCCCGAGTGAATCGGCAGCTGCTCTACGAGCGGTTCGGACAGGTGATCACCCGCCACCTCGAGCACACCGCCGTCCCGTTGCGCAAGAGTGTGCTGGTCAAGATGGAGCGCGAGTTCCCCGAGGAATTCGCCCGCACCCAAGCAAGCGCTTTCCGTTCCGGAACGGATATCTCGGTCACCAACTCGCTCTACCACTACTACGCACTGATGACGGGGCGGGCCGTACAACAAGAAAAAGCTAAAGTGCTGTACGTGGATACCACCACCTACGCCGGCCTCGACTTGCTGGCCGAACTGCGGAAAAAACGCGGATACGACTTCTTCTGCCTCAACGACGGCAGCTTCCCCGAGGTCTCCGCGGTCGAGCGGGCCGAACGGGTCACCGGTTTCCTGGAGCGCTACTTCCCCATCCCCGCGCCCTGGGAGAAGGTGACCGCGGACCTCAGTCGGCCTGGGTTTGCCGAGCCGATGGTGTCAGCACCACCGGAGGGTTCCTGAAGAGCGAATCCCGACGGGACGGTTCGATAAACATGCCGCTTTCGGTGATTTCGCGTTGCGCCTGCGCAGGAGAGACAAAGGTGCCCACTGTCTTTCCGCTGCCAAGCGGAATCACCGAATGCACCACGGTGTCTTTATAGACGTGCACCAGGTTGCAGGCCTGAGCGCCGTCTCTGCCGCGGGTTCCCCCTGCGGCCACCGTCAGATCCTGGGTGTAGCAGGTGGCCGAGGCCACCGACACCGGAATTCCCACGAACGTCGCGTTCGTCGAGTAATGCAAATGCCCGGCCAAAATTGCACGAACATCGCTACCTTGGAGCACATGCCCGAGGGAAGCCTGGTCACGTAGTTCCACTGTGACGGCCAGGTCTAAAACACTGGGAATCGGCGGGTGATGCAGAGCCAGGATGGTGCCATGTGGCGCTGGTGTCTCCAATTGGCCCGCAAGCCAATCTAATTGGTGCCTAGTGATTTCTCCGTAGTGATGTCCCGGCACCGAGGTGTCCAACGTGATGATGCGTAAGCCGTCGATCATGCACACCCGATCGAGCGGTGCCATTGACGGCGCCTCGTCGAGCAGCAGGCAGCGCAGCGCGGCCCGATTGTCGTGGTTGCCCATCACCCAGACGAGTTCAGCTCCCACCTTCGCGGCAAAAGGCTCGACCAGGAAGCGAAGCTTGCGGTAGGCCCCCGGCTCACCGGCGTCGGCCAAATCACCGGTGAAAACGAGCACGTCGGGACGCACACCAGAGTGTTTCAGTTGCTCGAGCAGTTCGCCCAGCCTGGTATCGGCATCAACTGCGCCGTACAAAGACCCGGCCGAAATGAGATGCGTATCGCTGATGTGTAAAAGAACGTAATCCGGCCGCGGATGCTCCGCGGCCCTCAGTCTGTGCACCTGAGGTGCCAACCCTCTCGTAGATCGGTTCGCAAACAAAACCCCGGCAAGTATAGCCGCGCCGCCAAGCGCTTCCGGCATTCTTTACGCCGAACGACGCTGCATGGCCAGCGCGGCGATCGCACCGGCCTCATTGATGGCCAGGTGCGTCAGCATGGGTGCGGCAAGGCTGCCGGAACGGTCGGCCAGCCAGGCGAACAGCCAACCTCCGATACCGGTGGCCAGTACCGTGGCCACCACCGGCTCGCCCGTCGCGCGCGCGTCTGCGATGTGCGAGAGCCCAAAAGCAGCGGCCTGCAGCGACCGTCCCCCGGCTTTACCGAATGCACCAGAACCTGCAGTGGCCAGCGCCGCGCGGAAGGCGGACTCCTCGGCCCAGACGGTGCCGACAGGTATCCGCAACAGCAGCCAACCCGGCACCGGCGCCGGCAGCTCACGGACGGCCATCGATAGCCGCACCGGTGGCACCAGAGTTGTCGTGGCGATCGCGCTCGCCGCCGCCAGCCCGGCCGCTGACCCCAGCCGCAACCCCGCCCACAGCCGCGGCGGACACAGGCCCAGCGGCGCACGGGTCATCAGCACCAACAGCCCGCCCGCGCCGGCCTGCAGCGTTACCCGCCACGGGATCGGTAGCCGTGGACTGACGCAGCTCCAGCCGACCAGGCCAGCGGCTAACAAGAGCGCACGAAAACGCCTCATCCAAAAAAGCGCGGCAGCACCGCCTCGGACGTCTCGCGCAGTTCTGCCAGGGACACCGTGAACAAGCCCTGGACCTCCACCGCGTCGGAATCCTGATCGACGACACCGATCCGCACTGCGGGCAGTCCCCGCGCCTCGCACATCGAACGGAATCGGCTCTCCTCGGTACGCGGCACCGCCACCAACACCCGGCCCGCCGACTCGGAAAACAACATCACAAACGGATTGATGGCCTCGGGAAGCACTATGCGGCAGCCGGTTTCACCCGCCAGCGCCGCCTCTACGACCGCTTGGGCGAGACCGCCTTCGGAAAGGTCGTGCGCTGCGGATACCAGCCCATCGCGCGACGCCGAGCTCAGCACGTCGGCCAGTAGCTTTTCGCCCGCCAGGTCGACCTTCGGCGGCACCCCGCCCAGATGGTCGGCGGTCACTTGCGCCCAGATGGAACCGTCGAACTCGTCACGGGTATCGCCCAGCAGCATGAGGGCCTTCCCCGGTTCACTGCCCAGGCCAGTTGGGATGCG
>Ga0187769_10002850_pt1 | contig 10224 bp, 9 predicted proteins | sample 0116_SJ02_MP02_1_FD_133140 | JGI IMG/M metagenome (GOLD analysis project Ga0187769, IMG submission 133140) | Tropical peat soil microbial communities from peatlands in Department of Meta, Colombia - 0116_SJ02_MP02_10_MG | ecosystem: Environmental > Terrestrial > Soil > Wetlands > Peat | place... | reverse complement strand
CTCGTTACACTCGCACCTCAGGGTGAAGGGTAAAGTTGCACCGCCCGCCGGGGCATGATTTTTATGCCCCACACAAACGTGGGGGAAACACTCAGGTGCGAACCGTAGAAGCAGCAGTCATCGGAGTCGGCTGGATCGGCGGCTTGCGGGCCGACACGCTGTCGCGCACGGCATTGGTCGAGAAACTGCATCTGTGCGACATCAAGCCCGACCGGCTCGCCGAGGTAACGCGACTCTACAAGCCGGCGAGTTCGACGCTCGACTATCAGGACATCATCAAGAGCGACGCCATCCGCGCCGTCTATGTGTCGACCACGCCGGAGGCCAACCACTATCCGATCGCCCGCGACTGCCTGCGCGCCGGCAAGAACGTGATGCTGGAAAAGCCGATCGCGCTCGAATTGTGGGAGGCCGACGAACTGATCCAGCTTGCAAACCGCAATAATCTGAAATTCACCATCGGCTATTCGCAACGTTTCAATCCCAAGATCGCCTTCGCCAAGAAGAAGATCACCGACGGCACGCTCGGCAATGTCGTATCGGTGCTGGTGAGCCGCCATCTGTCGCGCGAATTGGGCAAGAAAATCGCCAGCCGCGTGCGGCTGTCGCCCGTGGTGATGGAATCGACCCACGATCTCGATTTCGTGTTCTGGCTCCTGGAGCCGGCGAAGCCGGTGCGCGTCTACAGCCAGGGCGCTTATGGCTATATGCAGCCGGTGAACGGCTCGCACGACGTCATGTTCACCACCGTAACCATGGACAACGGCGTCGTGGTGATGATCGGCGGCGGCTGGAATCTGCCGCCGAGTTTCCCGAACTACTGCGCCACCTGGATCGAGATCACCGGCACCGACGGCTCGCTGTTCCTCGACGACACCCAGCGCGACAATTGGCTCAATACCGAAAAGCGCCACCAGGAATTTCCGATGTCGACCATGCCGGGCGAGTGGGTCGATCACGTCTATGCCGGGGGCCTCGGGCCGGAGACGTTGCATTTTCTCGAGGCCTGCATTCGTGACACGGCGGTGATGGTGACGCCGGAAAGCGCGCGGCGCGTGATGGAGACATATAGTGCGGCGGATTTATCCGCCGATCGGAATACCCCTATCGATTTGCCGCTGTCCAACGAAACCATTTCCGGCATTGCCGAACTGAAGCAGAAAAATCGCGCGGGGTTGAACGTATGAAAAAATCCGCCAAGGGCGTCGGACTTGCCATAATCGGCGCCGGGCGCGTCGGGCTGTTCCGCGGCGAAGTCGCGGCGCGCCATCCGGCGGTGGAGTGGATCGGCATCGCCGAGCTCAACCACAATCGCGGCGGCGACGTCGGCGCGCGCATCGGCGCCGATTTTATCACCACCAGTCATCGCGAATTGTTGGCGCGGCCGGAAGTGACCGCGGCAATCATCGCCACCGACGAACATCTGCACGTCGAGCCAATCCTGGCCGCGGTCGAGCGCGGCGTGCCGATGCTGATCGAAAAGCCGCTCGCCACCGATCTCCAACAATCCGCCCGCGTGCTCAAGGCGATCACCGACGCCAGGCTCGACGCGGTGGTCGGCTACACCCAGCGCTTCCGCCGCAAATGGCTCGCCGGCAAGGAGAAGGTGCGATCGGGCGCGCTCGGCGACGTCACCATGGTCACCTCGCGCGCATTCATGAACCGTCTCGTTGCCATCGACAATTACAAGCGCACCGACGATCCGGCGACGATTTCGCCGATGGTGATCTCCGGCACGCACGCGCTCGACATCGTCATGTGGTATCTGGAAGGCAAGACGCCGGTCGAATGCTATGCGCGCTCGATCGACAAGGTGCTGGGGCCGCTTTACCGCGGCATCGACGCCACCGCCGGCATGATCATGTGCGCCGACGGCACCGTCTATCACCTCAATATTTCCTGGGCGTTGCCGGTGACCTGGCCGGGCGCGGTGTATAGCCTCGAAGTCGGCATCAACGGCACCCACGGCGTGCTCACCATCGACGACACGCATCGCGACATGGTGCTCGCGGTGTCGGCGCCGCAAAGCGAGGGCTACGCGCCCGATCAAAGTCGGCTGGTCGATTTCCTCGGCTCCTATCCGCCCGGCGACATGGCGCTCGGCGAGTTGCGCGGGCCGATGCGCGAGGAGACCGACTCGTTCCTCAATCGCGTGTCGCTCGGCCTGCCGACGCAGGCCGCCACCGCCGCCGAAGCGCACAACCGGTTAATGCTGACCAAGGCACTCGATCTGTCGGCCAAGCTCAAAGCGCCGGTGAAACTGCCGCTCGAGCCCGAGCACGGGCGGGCGGCGGCGTAACGTGGTTTTGCCGTTTCAGCGCCGGCACACCGAATGACTACCAGCCGTCCGGCTTGCACCTGACTGGCGACGACGGGTTGCGCGGGTCGCAATCGATATAGGCGCCGCCGGGCGCGTTGGCATAAATCACTCGGCCGCCGGGATACTGGCCGGAGATCAGACCGGGCGGCTCGGCCGGATCGTGAGAACGGGAGTGGGCGCGACCCTGCGCTCCGGCTTGCGCCGTCGCCGCCGCCATAATCGCCGCCACAACAGGAATTTTCTTCATGACCTAAGCTCCGCGTTGCTCGGGTTTTAATGTCGCCGCTGCGCCCGTGCCCGCCAGAGCAAGGAGTTCACGTTTGCGCTATCGAGCGCAGCAGCGAAGACGCGGCCGTTCAGCCCAGTGCGACCAGCAGTACCGCGATTTCGCCGACCTGCTCCAGCGCGCCGAGCACGTCGCCGGTCTGGCCGTCGATCTGGCTCGAGCTGAGCCACGCCGTCAGCACGACAACGAGGCCGAGAACGATCAGCGCCATAATGCCGTGCGCCGGATGCAGGCAGATCATCAGGATAAGCAGGCTCAGGACCGCCGCCGCCGCGATGCTGTCGGTCGGCGGCCGGCCGGCTGCAAACGACAGACCGTCGCTGCGCGCCGGCGGCAGGGCGAACATCAATGCCGGTATGGTCGCGCGCGCGGCGGTATGCGCCGCAATGAGCGCCCAGATCGCCGATCGCGCGTCCGGGAAGCTTGCCAGCGCGCCCAGCCGCAGCACAAGCGACATCGTCACGGCGCAGACACCGTAAACGCCAATCCGGCCGTCGCGCATGATTTCGAGTTTCCGTGCGCGGGTCTCGCCGCCGCCGAAACCCTGCACCGTGTCGGCGAGCCCGTCTTCGTGCAGACAGCCGGTGACGAGCAGCGTCGCCGCCAGGGTCAGCGCCGCCGTCGGCCAGGCCGGCAATCCGGCGTGGTGCGCCAGCGCATAGACGACGACGCCGATCAGGCCGACCACGAGGCCTGCGATCGGAAACGCCCAAGCCGCCTTGGCGATGGCGCCGTCGGCGATCGGCGTGGCGCGAAGAAGCGGCAGCCGCGTGCAAAATACGATCGCCGCTTTGAGTTCCTCGGCGCGGTCTTCGAGCCAGGTTGCGGACATCGTCAGGCCCGCTCGATTGCCGGCCGGTCGAAACCCTGCCAACGGTAGATCAGGTACGAGGCGGCCCAGCTGAAAAGGAAAACGCCGACGACCAGATAACCGAAATTGGCAAGGCCGTTATTGAGATTGCCAATGACGTCCCAGAAGCCGCCGGCCAGGCCGAGTTTGTCGGCAACCAAACCGAGCGCCTCGATGCCGCCGATCAGCAACGCCACCAGCACCGAAATCGCGGTAATGGTCAGATTGTACCAAATCTTGCGGATCGGATTGAGAAACGCCCAGCCGTAAGCGCCGACCATCAGTACGCTGTCGCTGAAATCGACCAGCGTCATGCCCGCGGTGAACAGCGCCGGGAACACCATGATGGTAGCGAAGCTCAAGCCGCCGGCCACCTGGCTCGCGGCCACTGCGAACAGGCTGACCTCGGTCGCCGTATCGAAGCCGAGCCCGAACAGAACGCCGATCGGAAACATCTGCCAGCTTCGCGACACCATGCGGAACAACGGCCGGAAGATCCGCGCCAGCAAGCCACGGCCCGAGAGCAAGAGATCGAGCTCGTGCTCGGCCACCGCCTCGCCGCGGCGTGCCCGGCGAAAGGCCCGCCAGGCGTTGCACAGAATGACCAGGTTGATGGCGGCGATGGCGAGCAGAAAAAACGCGGAAGCCGCGGTGCCGATGACGCTGCCGATCGATTTGAACGGGTGCAGTTGACCGCGCAGCGCGATTGCCGTCGTCACAATGACCGCGACCGCGATGACGACGACGAGCGAATGTCCGAGAGAGAAGAACAGGCCGGCGGCAACCGGCCGTTTGCCGTCCTGCATCAGCTTGCGCACTACGTTGTCGATGGCCGCGATATGGTCGGCGTCGACGGCGTGACGCAGTCCGAGCACATAGGCGAGCAGCGCGGTGCCGAGCAGCGCCGGACGGCCGTCCAGCGCGACCGCCGCCCAAGCCCAAGTAAGGGCGTTGGCGGCCAAGAGCAACGCGTAGATCGCGACGATCTTTGGACGCTGATCGGTGGAAGCGTCATCGACCGCGGTTTTCAGGAAACTCAGCACGATGCCCTATTCACCCCTCGCGGCGAGGGTCCATGGATGCGCTAGTGATAGATTTCGCCGTCCGGCCCTGTCAATCTGGCCGGCCAAATTGCCGTTAAGGCGCGCCGCTTGGCCGGCGGTGCGCCGCCAGCAAGGCTTGAACCGAGTTTCCGGACGATGGCAGCGCGCGCACTGATGTTTCAAGGCACCGGCTCCGACGTGGGAAAATCGCTCATCGTCGCCGGTCTCGCCCGGGCGTTGGTGCTGCGCGGGCTCGAGGTGCGGCCGTTCAAGCCGCAGAACATGTCGAACAACGCCGCGGTGGCAACCGATGGCGGCGAGATCGGGCGCGCCCAGGCCTTGCAGGCGTGCGCCGCGCGTGTGGCGGCAAGCGTGCACATGAATCCGGTGCTGCTGAAGCCGCAAGGCGAAGCCGGCGCGCAAATCGTGGTGCGCGGCCGCCTCTATGGCTGCGCCAAGGCGGCCGCCTACGGGTCGATGAAGCACGATCTGTTGCCGGTTGTGCTCGACAGTTTCGACCGGCTGCGCCGCGAAGCCGATATCGTGCTGGTCGAAGGCGCCGGCAGCGCCGCCGAAGTCAACCTGCGGGCAAACGACATCGCCAATATGGGCTTCGCGCGCGCCGCCAATGTGCCGGTGGCGCTGATCGGCGACATCGATCGCGGCGGCGTCATTGCCAGCCTCGTCGGCACCAAGACTGTGATCGCACCGGAAGACGCCGCCCTGATCGGCGGCTTCATCGTCAACAAGTTTCGCGGCGACGCCGCGTTGTTCGCCGAAGGCATGACGCGCATAACGCAACTGACCGGCTGGCCGGCGCTCGGTCTGGTGCCGTTCTTTCCCGCCGCTCGGCTCTTGCCCGCCGAAGATGCGCTGGCGCTCGAGAAACCTACGCCGGCAAAGCCGCAAGCCAGGCTCCGCATCGCGGTACCGATCTTGCCGCACATCGCCAATTTCGACGATCTCGATCCGCTCGATGCCGAGCCGGCGGTCGATCTTATTCGCGTGCGGCCGGGTGCCGCGCTTCCCGGCGACGCCGCTCTCGTCGTGCTGCCGGGGTCGAAGGCGACGATCGCCGATCTCGAGGCGCTGCGTGCGGCGGGTTTCGATACCGATATCGCCGCGCATCGCCGGCGCGGCGGAACGGTGCTGGGCCTGTGCGGCGGTTATCAGATGCTGGGGCGCGCGATTGCCGATCCGGCCGGCATCGAAGGGCCGCCCGCGACGATCGCAGGTCTCGGCCTGCTCGATGTCGACACCGTCCTGTCGGACGAGAAACGGCTCGAGCCGGTGCACGGGGTGACCGCCGACGGGGCGCCATTTTCCGGCTACGAGATGCACATGGGCATGACCGAGGGACACGATCGCGCGCGGCCGTTCGCGCGCCTTGCCGACGGCTCGGCCGAAGGCGCGATGTCGGCCGACGGCCGCGTCGTCGGCACCTATGTGCATGGGCTGTTCGCCGATGATCGCCAGCGCGCGGCGTGGCTTGCGCGTTTCGCCGCGGGCGCGCCCAACGTCGGCTACGCGGCTTTGGTCGAGCAAACGCTCGACGCCTTCGCCGCACACCTTGCCGCGCATCTTAAGCTGGACGCGCTGCTCGCCTTGGCGCGGTAACCAATCGTCCGGACGATTGAAATTAACCGAAGCGCGGCCTCGGAAACGATGTGCCAATTCAGGCCACACGCCTTGGCACCCGCCTTGCTGATCTTCCCTCGACGTTTGCGACTGTTTCGGTTCGACCACTGAGTTCGCCGGATGCTTGCGCAAACGCCGTGAAATAGAGCGCCGCCGGTCGCAGAAGGCCACCGCGCGCTTAAACGGAGAGGGCGGTGTTAATGTTAAACTGTGTCAGACTGGTTTTGGTCTCGCGCCGTGTCGCGCGCTTCAGCGGCGCCGCCGCGTTGTCGGCGATGACGTTAGCCATGATCGGCAATACGGCCCGCGCCGACGGCATGGCAGCGGCGGGCTGCCTGGGCGGCGGCGGAACGCTGAACTGTGTGGTGCGCTGGGGCGAAGCCGGCGATCCGTATATCAGGACCGTGCCGCCGCCAATTGGCGAGGCAGAGCGGACCCATTCGGCCGAGCGCGATCGCAAATGGCAAGAGCGTTGTCGGCCGACCATCCGGCAGGACGCTTACGGCGTCGCCAGGTATCACTATTCGGCGCCCGGCTGCGAATTCGGCATCATCGAATAGAGGCCGATGCCGCTTAGCGGTACGCGTTTACTGGCCTTGCGGTGTTTTGCGGACGCCGCATCGCCGTCATCGGCGACTTGACCTCGCCGGGCAAGTAGCGGGCGATGACGGCGGGATCGAGTTCGGCAAGCGCGCCATCGGGTAGGCGATACCAAACCTCGTCGCGGCCGAATAACGCGATACCGAGGTAACCGCGGACGATCAGCGTCTGGCCGTCGGGACTGACCCGCATCATGGCGCTGTAGATATTGCCGCTGCGCGGATCGACGATATTGCCGTCCAAATATTCGAGGCCGTTGCGTTTCATGTTCCTGATCAGGGGCATGCCGAGCAACGCCTCGTTCTTTCGATCGTCGCGGCAGCTCGAACAAATCGGATTTGGCGGGTCGGTCGGCCGCGGGAAGAGTTTGGCAATGGCGCCTTGATAAGCGCCATCCTGCTCGACGAACAGGAACCATCCAACCGGTTTGCCGGTCTCCCGGTCGGTCTTCTGCCACAGCCCGGCCGCGGACGGCTGCTGGGCCGTATCCTGGGCCGTCGCGGGAGGAGCGGCTGCAAGCAGCACGGCGACGGCCGCCACGGCCGCGACCATGAGCGATCTTGCCGATTGCATTGCCATGGCTCCCTCTGCTCATTGCCGGACGAATCGACGTCCCCGCATTGATGGCGGACAATTATTACTCGTTCGACAATGCGGTGATTTAGCGACGCCGGCTCGGAATTTCGCCGCCAAGAGGTCAAAACCCTGTCCCGGCGCGCCATGAGCGGAACTTCGGTTCCCGATATTCGTTCTATTTGACGCCTAATCCGATGGTATCAAGTCGAATTTTTCGCTTGCCACGGCCGTTGCGCCTTTTTCATGATTGCTCCCGGTGCCGTCGTTTCATCGTCTAGCCCGGGATTTAGGCTTATGCGGCGACCCGCTTTCGAGCCGCATGTCGCGTCGCCTACGAGCCTCGCGCTGCATCACCTGCGCGCCGTCGTTATACTGATCGTGCTCGCCTTTCATTCGATGCTGGCTTATCTCGCGTGGATTCCGGCCAGCAATTCCGGCTTTGACACGCCACCTTACGACTGGCGGGCTTTTCCGATCGTCGACAGCCACCGCTTCTTCGGCTTCGACCTGTTCTGCGCCTGGCAGGACGTCTATCTGATGTCGCTGATGTTTTTTCTCTCCGGCCTGTTCGTATGGCCGAGCTTGCAGCGTAAGACGGATTGGGCGTTCTTGCGCGACCGCTTGCTGCGGCTCGGTCTGCCGTTCGTCCTCGGCATTGCGGTCCTCATTCCGCTCGCCGTTTATCCCGTCTACCGCTTGACCGCCGCCGATCCGGGCGCGCTTGCCTATTGGCATAGCCTGGATGCGCTGCCGTTCTGGCCCAACGGCCCGCTGTGGTTCATCTGGCAGCTGCTGGCGCTGAACATCGCCGCCGTCGTCGTGCGCCTCGTCGCCCCGACTGCCATGCTGGCACTCGGCCGCTGGTCGGCGGCGGCCGAGCAAAGCCTGGTCTGGTATTTTGCCGGTCTGCTCGGCGCCTCGGCTTTAGCCTATGTGCCGTTGGCGGTCGCGTTCACGCCGTGGGCCTGGTCGGATTCGGGGTGGCTTGCCGTGCAATTTTGCCGGCCGCTGCACTACGCGGTTTACTTCTTTGCCGGCGTTGGCATCGGCGCGGCCGGCATCGAACGCGGCCTGATTGCCGCCGACGGCATTGTGGCGCGGTATTGGGGCCGTGCGCTGGCCGCGGCGCTTATCTTCTTGTTGGTGTGGATGGCATTAACCGGGTTCTCGATAAGTCACCCCGCCGCCGGCGTCGCCATTGCCGCCGATGTCGGTTTCGTGCCGGCCTGCGCCGCCGGCTGCTTTTCCCTGATTGCAATGTGCTCGCGGTTCGCGGCCTGCCCCTCGCGCCCGCTCGATTATCTGGCGGCCAATGCCTACGGCATTTATGTGGTGCACTATCTGTTCGTCGTTTGGCTGCAATTTGCACTCCTTGACCTGCCGCTATTCGCGGTGGTCAAGGCGTCGATCGTTTTTGGCGCCGCATTGCTGTTGAGCCTCGTTACGGCCGCTGCCCTGCGGCGGATTACATCCGGCTTGCGGCTCGTCGGTGCGGCGCTGCGCGCGGTTGCGACATCGTAATGTGATCGCGGCGCGCGCAGGATGCGCGGCAGAGGCTGCAAAAAGGTTTGAACATCGCGCGGCGGATGTTATGGGAGCGCGGCAAGCTCGCGGCCCAAGCGGGATCGGGGGGATTCGTCAAGGTCGCGATTTCTACGACGATTCCGTGACAAGCCGGACGCGAAACCATGCGAGTCAACGTCCCCATTTCGGTCGGCGGCTGGGCTCGTTTGTTCAGCCGATGGGACCTGCTCGCGGTGCTCTTGATCCTCGGGCTCTTGGTGTTTCTGGCCGAGGCGAGCCGGCACCTGTTCGAGCCGCTGGCCGAGCTGCAGAAGCAGCCGCCGTCGCTCGACCCGCGCTACCTGCCCGAATATGCGGCGCGTACCACGCTGCGCATGCTGATCGCCATGGTGCTGTCGCTGCTGTTCACCTTCACCTACGCGACGCTCGCCGCCAAGAGTAAGCGGGCCGAACGCCTGCTCGTGCCGATTCTCGATATCCTGCAATCGGTGCCGATCCTCGGCTTCATCTCGGTCACCGTGGTGTTCTTCATGGCGCTGGCGCCTGGTCGCGTGCTCGGCGCGGAATTCGCGTCGATTTTCGCGATTTTCACCAGCCAGGCCTGGAATATGGCGTTCAGCTTCTACCAATCGCTGCGCACGGTGCCGACCGAGCTGGAAGAGGCGTCGCGCAATTTCCGGCTCAGCCCGTGGATGAGCTTCTGGCGCCTCGACGTGCCGTTCGCCATGCCGCAGCTGATTTGGAACATGATGATGTCGATGTCGGGCAGCTGGTTTTTCGTTGTTGCGTCGGAGGCCATCAGCGTCGGCAACACGACGATTACGCTGCCGGGTATCGGCTCCTACATCGCGCTTGCGATCGAGCATCAGAATCTGCGGGCGGTTGCGTGGGCGATCGGGGCCATGTTGATCGTCATTCTGATCTACGATCAGCTTTTGTTCCGGCCGCTGGTGGCGTGGGCGGATCGCTTCCGCTTCGAGCAGGAAGCCGGCGTCGTGGCGCCGCGATCGTGGGTGTTCGAAGTGTTGCGGCAGTCCCGCGTCGTCGAGCGATTGACCCGACCGTTTGCGGTGCTGTGGCGGCTGTCGCTGCGTCCGCGCGGAGCCGACAAGGCGGAGCCGGCCAGGCGTTCGCTGCCGATCGCGCAGGGCAGAGTAGCCTTCCAGGTCGGTCTTATCCTCGCCGCTGTCGCCGCGGCTGCCTTGTGGCAAATCTTAAGCTTCGCCATCACCGGCATCACGCTCGCCGACGTCGGCACGGTGACGCTGCTCGGTTTCGCCACGCTGGCTCGCGTGCTGGTGCTTATCGCGATCGCCAGCGCCATCTGGGTGCCGGTCGGGGTGTGGGTCGGCACGCGGCCGCACGTCGCCAATCTGGTGCAGCCGGT
>Ga0187769_10002849_pt1 | contig 10225 bp, 8 predicted proteins | sample 0116_SJ02_MP02_1_FD_133140 | JGI IMG/M metagenome (GOLD analysis project Ga0187769, IMG submission 133140) | Tropical peat soil microbial communities from peatlands in Department of Meta, Colombia - 0116_SJ02_MP02_10_MG | ecosystem: Environmental > Terrestrial > Soil > Wetlands > Peat | place... | reverse complement strand
CGGAGACATGACTCGGTGCGGCCGGATGCGCCAGTGGCAGCCAGGCGTGCAGAGGAACGAGGCCGGCTTTGGAACCCGCGCCCAGCAGCGCCAGCACCAGCACCAGCGGGCCCACGCCCGCATGCGCCGCGCGCCGGATCTCCTCGAACGCGTATCCGCCGGCGGTACCGGCGAGCACGCCGAATGCGAACAGCAGCGTGAGTGCGCCGCCGGTCGCCATGACCAGATACACCAGTGCGGCACGGCGATTCTCGGCCGAGGCGTGATCGCTCACCACCAGCGCCCAGGACGCGAGCGACATGAACTCCCATCCCACGAGGAAGGAGAACGCATCGCGCGCCAGCAGCACCAGATTCATCCCGGCGACGAACGCGGGATAGAACGGCAGCACGCGTTGCGGCTCGCGCGCGTGTGCGCCGTAGCCGATCGCATAGCCGCTCACGATAGTCGTTGCGATGTTGATGATGACGGCGAATGCCGCGCTCAATGGATCGAAGCCGAGGAGGGTGCGGCCGAGCGGTAATCCCACGGCCAGCTGAATCGCCGCGAGCTGCGAGCCCGGCCCGAGCAGGGCGGCGAGCGCAGTAACGGCGAGCACGGCTGAGGTCAGCGCGCAGGCGCCGTAGATCAGCTGGCTGCCGTAGCGGCTGCGCGCGATGATGATCGCCAGTGCGCCGAGACCGAGCAGCAAACCCACACAGCTGGCTGCGAGCTCGCTGAGCAGCCACGGGCTCCCAATCGACATCACTGATCCTGAAGCCGCGCCGTCATGTCGATCAATTATGTCTGCATTTGTGCGCTGACGCGCGCGGGCGCAGCCAGCGGGCAGCACATGCGCGGGCGAAAAAAAGCCCCGCTCACGTGGCGGGGCTCATCAGTTACGTGCATCGCTGCGTCGACCGACCCGGTGGTTCGCTGTCAGCTCCGTCCGGTGCGCGCGCTAAGCGGACTCAGACTGAGTCCGGCGCGGCGCCCCGGCATGTCGCGTCATCACGAGCATCTAAACTTTCCGGCTGAAACGCTTGGAGCTGACGCTCCGGCTTCTATCGCGAGGCCCGCGTGTTCATCCACGCGTTGTGTCGTTCCTGACGACCACAAAAAGTTCGCGGCCGTCGTACCCGTGCCCGCGTCGATCCCCGAGTTTTCTGCTTGTTTGATCCTTTGCCCGTAAGCTGCTTATATGCATCACCGTCTCAGCAGCTCCATCACTTGCGGTCAGAAATCCTTTTCCAGACGGTGCCTTCCACGGGATATTTTACCCATTCCAGATTAAGTTTCTATGTCGCAATTTGTCGACAGTCACCCGGGCTACCGGGGACTGGCCGGCGGGGCGGCGTCCCGGGGGCCTTTCAGCGGGCCAGGCGGACCGAGATGCGCACCCCGCTGCCGTCCGGGAGATTTCCGGCGGAGGCTTCACCGCCATGGAACTCGGCGATGAGGCGCACGATGTACAGCCCGAGGCCGAAGTGCGGCCGGGCATCTCCCCCGGGGCGGGACTGCCAGAGCGATTCGAAGAGGCGCCCTGCGCTCTCGCGGGGGAGGAGCGGGCCGGGGTTCTCCACCTCGAGGAGCGCTGCCTGCGGCAGCGCACGCAGCCGGACGGTGATGGCGCTGCTCTCGGGACTGAAGTCGACGGCGTTCTCGATGAGCTTATCGAGCAGCTGCACGATGAGATCCGGCGCCCCGCGGAGCACGACGGGCTCGCGCGGGAGCTCGGCCGTGAAAGTGCGCCTGGGAAAAGCGCTGCGGTAGGCGCCGAGCGCGGAATCGATGAGCGGCATGAGGTCGAAGCTCACGCGTTCGGCGCCGCCGATGGCTTCCTCGACGCGCGTGGCCGCGCCCATGGCGAGGAGAATCGCGTTCAGCCGATCGCTTCCCTGCCGGGCGCGCGCGAGATACGTGCGTGCGGCTTCGGGCACGGCTTCAGCCTCCAGGTTGTCGAGCGAGGAGCGCACGATGGTGAGCGGCGTGCGGATCTCGTGGGCGAGCTTGCCGGCGAGCGTGCGCAGATAGGCGGTGTATTCGTTGAGCCGCGCGAGCAGCGTTGCGAAGCCGCGCGCGACGTCCCCCAGCTCATCGCGCGCCTCGGTCTCGGGGAAGTGAGTGCTGAGGCCCGGGTGGGTGAGGGCGGACTCGCTCGCGCGGCGCAGCCGTGCGAGCCGCAGGCCGAGCCAGAATGCAAAGGCGAACATTGCGCTCACCGCCGCGGCGCTCGTGATGAGCGTGAAGTTGAGCATGCGGGTCAAGGCGTGATCGCGGAGCCGGATCCAGCGGTCCGCCGCCTGCGTGACTTCCAGAGTGCCGATGGCGGCACGGTGATCGCGATCGTAGATCGTCGCGTGCGACTCGATGAGCTGCCGCTCACCGGGGCGATCGACAAAGCGGCGGTACAGCCGCGCGAGTATCGGCGGCTCAGGGCTCAGCGCCTGCGGCTGCGCGAGCGAATCGGCGTGCGCCAGCACGCGCCCCGCAGGCGTCATGACCGCAAGCTTCAGGCCGGGCTGCATGAACTGCCCGAGGTAGGCGGCGAGCTCGGGGGCTGCGACGATGAGGCGGCCCTGCGTATGCAGATCATCACTGCGCAGCGTGCCGTAGCTCACCGGCACGGCGCCGCGAGCGTCGCGGTCATCGATGAGCACGCCGAAGCCGCTGCCGAGCATCGACAGGGGCACGCGCAGCTCGATCCGGTAGCCTTCCTGCGTGTTCTGCCAGGCGCCGCGGATGCGCGGCTCGATCTGCGCGATCTGCTGCCCGTATTCCAGCGTCACGATGCGGCGCGCGCTCACCGCTCCCGGGCCGGTCGCCGCGAGGAACACCTGGTGCTGCTCGCCCTGGGGGTCCTCGAACCCGATCCATACGCGATCGCCGAAGGTGGCGGGATCGAGCATGTTGGTGCCGGGCGCGTCGAACACCGGATGCTCGTCGTGCACCTCGAGCAGCACGTACAGCATGCGCTCGTAGACTCCGGTGAGGACCCCGAAGTGATGCCGGTCGTCCTTGCGGAAATAGGCCCAGGCGGAGGGCTCGTGCGGCCAGTCGTCCGAGTAGCCGTCGATGAGCGGTGCCGCGGTGAGCGCGAGCGGCTGCAGGTCATAGGGACCGATGGCATCGGTCCGCAGGCCGCTCGCCTCAGCCTGCGGCGCAGATGAGTCCGCGGGCGCCGGCGGCTGCCGGTACAGCAGGTCGGTGCGTCCCTGGAGTGAGGCGGCGATGGTCTGGGAGACCGCCTGAAGAGAGCTCGCCTCGCCCTCGCGCAGCGCGGATTCCATCTCGCGCGCGTAGTTGCACCCCGCCCAGGGCAGCACGAGTGTGGCGAGCCCCAGAGCCAGCAGCTTCAGTCGCAGCGACATAGGGCGAGCGGGTTACTCGACCCAGCGGTAGCCCATGCCGTAGACGGTCTGTACGGCGTCGAACTTCGGATCAATGGCCTGAAACTTGCGGCGGATGCGCTTCACGTGCGAGGTGATGGTGTTGTCATCGAGCACCACGTTGGCTGCGTCCATGAGCTGCTGGCGGCTGCGCACGTGGCCGGGGTGCCGGGCGAGTGCGTGCACGATCCAGAACTCGGTGAGTGACAGCAGCACCACCTTCCCCTCCCACTGCGCAGCCATGCGCTCGGCATCGAGCGTGAGGGCGCCGCGGCGGATGATCTCCCCCGGCGAATCGGGCTTGCGCAGCGCGTCGACGCGGCGGAAGAGCGCATTTACCCGCGCGATCAGATGCGCGAGACTCAGGTCCTTGGTGAGAAAATCATCGGCGCCGAGCCGCAGACCCGAGACGGCGTCGATCTCACTGTCGCGCGCGGTGAGAAAGATGATCGGCAGCTCTGCAGAGAGCGCCCGCAGCTGCCGGCACAGCTCGAAGCCTCCTTCCGGCTCATCCTCCAGCGAGATGTCGATCACCGCCAGATCCGGCAGCCGGGCGGCGAAGGCGCTCATGGCCTGCGCGCGGTTGGCGTAGGTGCGCACGGCGTAGCCCTCGCGCGTGAAGGCGGCCGCGTAGTTGTCGCGGATCGCCGCTTCGTCCTCCACTATGGCGATGAGACGCTTCACCGGATCTCAAGGCTACAGGCTGTGCGCGCGCGGTGAAAGCGCGCCGCGCGCCACTTTGCGCCACAATTTTTCGCCGCCGGGCCATTTTTCCGCCCGCCGCGCTCGCAGCTTCCCGGGTGAAATGCTTGCCATGCATCAGCTATGGAGGAGCCGTCATGGGTGCCTTGTCCGCGAGCTCGCCGCAGCCCGCACGCCGCCGGGAACGGCTGTGGAACTGGCTGGCACTGCTCGCCCTGCTCGCCGTCGGCATCGTGTGGGTACGTTGAGTCCGGACCCGGGCGCGCCTACGCTGCGCGCGTACCCGGGGAGGAACGATGTTCACGCAGCTGATCGACCCGCTCGGCAACCTCGCTCTCACATGCCTCGTGGCGTTGCTGCCCGTGGTGCTGCTGCTCGTGCTGCTCGCGGTATTCCGCCTCCCGGCCTGGCTCGCGACACTCATCGGCTCGCTCGTCACCTTCGCGCTCGCCGTGTGGGTGTGGCGCATGCCGGTCGCGAGCGGCGCGCACGCCTATCTCTATGGCGCCGCGACCGGCATGTGGAACGTCAACTGGATCACCTTCTGGGGCATGGTGCTGTTCAACACGCTCATGGTGAGCGGTGTGTTCGAGAACTTCCGGCGCTGGCTCATCGCGCAGGGAAGCCTCGATGTGCGCGTGCAGACGATGCTGTTCGCCTGGGCCTTCGGCGCACTGCTCGAGGGGCTGGTCGGCTTCGGCTATCCCTGGGCGGTGGTGGCGCCGATCCTGATCTCGCTCGGCATCTCCGAGATCAACGCGATACGCGTAGCGGCGATCGCCAATAACGCCCCGGTGTCCTACGGCGCGCTCGGTACGCCGATCATCGGGCTTGCGGCCGTGACGGGGTATCCGCTGCTCGCGCTCTCAGGCTCCGTCGGCACATTGGTCGCAGTGCTGGCGCTCCTGCCGCCGTGGGTGCTGCTGTATCTGGTCTCGGGCTGGAAGGGAATGAAAGGCGCCTGGCCACTCGCCTTGGTCGGCTCGCTCGGCTATATCGCCGGGCAGTATCCGGTCGCCGTTTACGTCGGGCCGTACCTGCCGGATGTGAGCGGCGCAATGGTCTGCTTCCTCGCGCTGCTCGCGCTGCTGAAGGTGTGGCACCCGCGGACCGTGCTCGGTTATGGCGGTGTGCCGGTCGCTCCCGCGGCCGTGCAGCGGCAGGGACACGGGCTGAAGCCGGGCGAGGTGCTCGAGGCCTGGATGCCCTTTGCGCTGCTGCTCATCGTGATGGTGGCCTGGACGGGACCCTGGTCGCCGCTGCCGAAGGTGAGCTGGCTCAAGCTCCAGGCGGCCGCGTGCTCGGCGCTCACGGCGAGCTGCCCCGCTGGGGGTAACGTCAGCGTGACGTTCAACTTCACGCCGTACACGGGGGGCACGGCAGCGCTCGCCTCCTGGGCCCTGATCGCGGCGCTACTGATGGCGCTGGACAGGTTGAGGATCGCGCAGCTCGGCGAGGTGTTTCGCTGTACGTTCCGGCAGATGTGGGGTGCAAGTCTCGTCGGCGTGTTCATCTTCGGGCTCGCCTACACGTTCAATTATTCCGGTATGGCAGTGTCGCTGGCGCGGGGCTTCGCGAGCTTCGGCACGGCGTTCCTCATGGTCGCACCGGTGCTCGGCTTCATCGGCGTCGCGCTCTCGGGCTCCAACACCTCGACCAATGCGATGTTCGGCAAGCTCCAGGCGCTGGTCGGGGCGCAGCTCGGTCTGCCCCCGCTCTTGTTGCCGACACTGAACTCCGTGGGCGCGGAGATCGGCAAGCCCGTGGCGCCGCAGACTGCGAGCGTTGGCGTCTCCACCAGCCGCTTCGTGCGCCGCGAGGGCGATGTCATCCGTCACAACATGGGCTGGACGTTCATCCTGCTCGCGTACCTGATCGCGATCGCGGTCGGCTGCTACCTCGTACGCCCCGCGGCGATGACCCTGCGATAGGGCTGATGCGGCTGCTCGCGGCTACAGTGCGCGAATGACGAGTTTGACCTCATCCACCCGGGCACCGGTAATTTGCAGCACGAGCGTCTGCTCACCGTCCAGTGCGTATTCGAGGCTCTTGCGGAAGAGCCCGCACGCGTGCCAACCATGGAAGTCCGCAGGGTCAATGGCGCCTCGAGGGGAGACCACATCGATCCAGACGGGAACGTCGACGGTGATGCGATATCTCCCGTGCGCAGCGACGGAGAATCGCGCAAGGCCAGCTCTGGAGTCTGAAGAGCTCTTGTCCTTTGCAGGCGCACGCGCCAGGCGCACGTCCTGCAGGGGACTCAGCTTCAGCGTGTAAAGGTGGTTGAGCTCGAGCATCGGTGCGGTATCCGTACTGCTGCCGGCGCGAGCCTCTGCAGAATCACTGCTAAACAGCGCCAGCTCGGAGTTCGTATCCCACCCCGGCGCCCGGCATGGGCTCAGATCCTGCTCGGCAGATGCTGCCGTTACCCACCCGCAGGTCACTGTCATCACGCCCAGGCCGACTCGCCAGCTCGGAATGCGTCTCGCCACTCGCGTTCCTCCTTTACTATGCCAGTGTAGCGCCTGCGCGGAGGACACACTCATGAAGCTCAGTGCCCGTAACTGCCTGCCCGGAACCGTTCGCAAGATCCAGGTTGGAGCCGTGAACGCCGAGATCACGCTGGAGATCGCCCCCGGTACTCTCATCACTTCCATCATTACGGTCGCTGCGGTCAGGAGTCTCGGCTTGCAGGAAGGCCAGAAGGCTTTTGCGGTGATCAAAGCATCCAGTGTGATGGTGGGTGTTGATTCGTAAGCTCTACATTGCCTGCTACCGGCTCCTCGGGGCATTCTCCTTCGACCGTGACTGAGCCTTCGCACGCCGTGTTCCTGAGCTACGCCTCACAGGATGCGGAGGCGGCGCAAAGGATTTGCGCGGCGCTGCGCGCCGCCGGCATCGAGGTGTGGTTCGATCAGAGCGCGCTTCGCGGCGGGGACGTCTGGGATCAGACGATCCGCAGGCAAATCAAGACCTGCGTCCTCTTCATCCCGGTCATCTCGAGGCATACGCACGAGCGCGATGAGGGGTATTTCCGTCTCGAGTGGAAGCTCGCGGTCGATCGATCTCACCTGATGACCTCCCACAAGGCGTTCCTCCTTCCCGTCGTCATCGACGATACGCGCGAGGACGATGAGAACGTCCCGGACAGGTTCAAGGACATCCATTGGACGCGCCTCCCGGCGGGTGAGACGCCGCCAGCCTTTATCGAGCGGGTACGGCGCCTGGTGTCGCCGGAGGCCTCTCGTGAGGCGACGCCGATGCCGCAACCGGGCGGCGTGCCACCATCTTCCGCAACGGCAGCGATGCGGGGGCGAGCCCCTGGATCCTCGCGAGCGAAGCGCGCGCTGCCGGCGATCGTCGCCGTCGTAGTTGTGGCTGCTCTGGCCTACTTCGCAATCGACAGGCTTTGGGTCGCGAAGCACCCGGGATCACCGCCGCCGGCGGCTGCGGCCGTTGGCCCCACGGCCTTCGCGCCCCCGCCCCATTCCATTGCGGTGCTGCCATTTATCAACATGAGCGGGGACAAGGAACAGGACTATTTCTCCGATGGGCTCACGGAGGAATTGCTCAACTCCCTCTCGCGCATCAATGAGCTGCAGGTGGCGGCACGCACGTCGGCGTTCTCGTTCAAGGGCAAGGACGTCAAGATCGGCACCATCGCGCGCGAGCTGAACGTCGCCGCGGTTCTCGAAGGCAGCGTGCGCCGTTCCGGGCACACCGTGCGCATCACTGCGCAGCTGATCAACGCGGTCACGGGATTTCACCTGTGGTCCGAGACCTATGACCGGGACCTGGGCGATGTGCTCAAGCTCCAGAGCGACATCGCCAATGCAGTTGCCGGCGCTCTCAAGCTCAGTCTGCTGGGCGACACGGCCGCGAAGATCGAGCTCGGCGGAACACGCAATGCGGCCGCGCTCGATGCGTTCCTGCGCGGCTCGAAGGCTTACTGGGGGGCTTTCACGGACAACGAGACGGCTGAGAGCGAAAAGAACCGGCAAGCTGCCATCGCGGGTTTTACCGAGGCCATTCGCCTCGATCCCGACTATGCCCTCGCTTACGCCAACCGCTCGATCGCGCTCTCCGGTTACGCCGGAGATGCGAGGGGACTGTGGCCGTTGGCGAGCACTCTCAAAAAGGCGCAGGCAGATGCGCGCAGAGCGATCGCGCTGACCCCCGACCTTGGCGAGGGCCACCTCGCGTTGGCCGTTGTTTTCAATGACTCTCTCAATTTCATAGCTGCCAGTCAGGAATACGAGCGCGCACTGGCACTCGCACCCGGCAACGCCAGGCTCCTGCGCGACTACGGCCTGTTTGCGGCTTATATGGGCCGGGCGGAGGCCGGGCTCGCCGCGGCGCGGCGCTCAGTGGTGTTGGACCCGCTGAACTATCTCAACCACCTGATGCTGGGTCAGTCCCTGGTGCTCGCGCGGCGCTACGACGAGGCTGTAGCTGCACTCACGGAGGCCAGGACTCTGGATCCGAAGTACGTCGACAGCAACGCATGGCTTGGATTCGCCTACTATGCGCTGGGGAACTTCCAGAGCGCCCGCGCAGACTGCGAGGGTGCGGACGAAGAAGGTGGCTGGTTCTGCCTGGCGGTCACCTACGACAAGCTGGGGCGGCACCCTGATGCGGAGAAGATGCTCGCCAAGTTACGGGCCTCACAGGGCGACACTGCCGCAACGCAATTCGCAATGATCTACGCGCAATGGGGCGATACGAAGCGCGCACTGGATTGGCTTGAAACCGCGATGCGTCTCCACAGCTCAGATATGTTGTCCGTGAAGACTGCCTTTCCGTATGATCCCCTGCGCAAGGAGCCGCGCTTCCAGGCGATCGAGCGGGAATTGCGATTTCCATCGGAGTGAGTGGCGACGCGATTACGCCCCGCGGCCGGGGCACGCTGCGGGCTCAGAACGCGCTGATCCCGGTGAGCTCGCGGCCGATGCTGAGCTGGTGAATGGTCTCCGTGCCCTCGTAGGTGATCACGCTCTCGAGGTTCAGCATGTGGCGGATCGGCGCGTACTCGGCGCTGATGCCGGCGCCGCCGAGCATATCGCGGCAATCGCGCGCGATAGCGAGCGCCATGCGGCAGTTGTTCCACTTGGCGAGCGAAACGTGCGCGGGCTGCATCGCGCCCGCATTCTTCAGCCGCCCGAGCTGCAGCGCGAGCAGCTGCGCCGTGGTGATGCGCCGCGCCATGTCGGCGAGGCGCACCTGGATCGTCTGGTTGGCGGCGAGCGGCCGGCCGAAGAGCGTGCGCGAGGCAGTGTACTCGAGCAGCTGCTTGAGGCACGCCTGTGCTGCGCCGATGACGCCCCAGGAGATCCCATAGCGCGCCTGCGTCAGGCAGGAGAGCGGGCCCTTCAATCCCACGACTCCCGGGAGCACGCGGCTTTCGGGCACGAGCACATTGTCGAAGAAGAGCGCCGCGGTCACGGAAGCGCGCAGCGAGAACTTGTGCTGAATCTCCGGCGCCGTGAAGCCCGGCGAGCCGCGCTCGACGAGGAAGCCGCGGATCCCTTCGGGGGTCGCCGCCCACACCACCGCGACATCCGCGATCGCCCCGTTGGTGATCCACATCTTCGCGCCGTTCAGCACCCAGTCGCTGCCGCGCTTCCTGGCATGAGTCTTCATGTTGGCGGGATCCGAGCCGCCGTGCGGCTCGGTGAGGCCGAAGCAGCCGATCAGCTCGCCGCGCGCCATGCGCGGGAGGTACGTCTGCTTCTGCTCCTCGGAGCCGAATGCCCAGATCGGGTACATGCACAGCGAGGACTGCACCGACACGAAGCTGCGGACACCCGAGTCCCCGCGCTCGAGCTCCTGGCAGATGAGCCCGTAGCAGATGGCATTGAGCCCCGCGCAGTCGTAGCCCTGGATCGAGGAACCGAGCAGCCCGAGCGCTGCGAGCTGCGGTATCAGCTCCTTGGGAAAGCGGTGCTCCTCGAAGCAGCGCTGGATGATCGGCAGCACCTCCGCATCCACGAGCCGCGCTACCGAGTCCTGCACTAGGCGCTCCTCCTCGCTGAGTGCGGCGCGCACGCCGTAGAGATCCAGCGGATCGAGCGTGCTGCCGGTGGTGGCGCCGGCCTCGGCAGAGCTGGAAGCGGCGGCTTTGGCCACGGGCTTTCTCCTGCAGGGAAAAGCGGTCT
>Ga0187769_10002847_pt1 | contig 10227 bp, 7 predicted proteins | sample 0116_SJ02_MP02_1_FD_133140 | JGI IMG/M metagenome (GOLD analysis project Ga0187769, IMG submission 133140) | Tropical peat soil microbial communities from peatlands in Department of Meta, Colombia - 0116_SJ02_MP02_10_MG | ecosystem: Environmental > Terrestrial > Soil > Wetlands > Peat | place... | reverse complement strand
CGCCTGAAACAACTGTGGTCCCGCATTCGCCTCTTTGGCGAGCGCTTTTGCCTCTTGCAGCGCCGATCCTGCTTCACTTGTTTGCGGCCCCTTGTGAATGGCGAGCGTGGCGCCGAGTCTCAGCTGAGCATCAAGCTTGAGGCGTGTTCGCAGTTTCGGGTCGGTGACACGCTCCGCTTCCGCGAGCGCCGAGGTAAGATTGGCGACTGACTCGGCAAACGCCAAGCGCTGACCGGACCGGTCCACCGCGAGCATCCAGTACTGGAACGACTTCTCCGCTTCTCCAGCGCGGCTGTAATGGTGTGCGATCACCGTCGGTTCGCTTTCGCCCGCCCCGTTCGATTGAGATTCCAGATGATGGGCGATTTCCTTGTGCAGCGATTGACGCCGGCTTCGCGAAAGACTTTCGTAGGCCGCTTCTTGAACAAGGGAATGGTTGAAACTGTAACTCGATTCACCATCGTTCCCCGCCTCGAAGATCAGGCCGGATTCACGTAAGCGGGCCAAGGCGGATCGAAGTTCAACGTCGCTTGCGCCGGCAATTGCTTCCAGCAACGCATAGGAGAATTGACGCCCGATGACGGAGGCGATTTGCGCGATGTCTTTGGCACGCCCTAGCCGGTCAAGGCGCGCCATCAGCGTATCCTGTAGGGTAAGGGGCACCGCGCCGGGACCTAGTGTGCTTAGATCCAGCACGGCTTTCGTCAATTCCTCAGCAAATAGCGGCACTCCGTCACTGCGCGTCGCGATCTCCCGGATCAGTGCGTCGTCCAGTTTGCGTCCGGTTGGCGACGTTCCGGATCAAGGCTGCGCAGTGCTCGTGCCCTATTTGCTTGCAGGTGATAAGCGTGCCCTGGGGATGTTCGGACCAGTTCGTTTTGAGTTCCGGACGATGGGTAATCAGGACCAGAGCTTGTTCTCTTCCGATGCGCTTTAGCAAGCGCTCAATCAATGTTTGCGTCGTCTGGTCGCTCCAGTGCGCGTCCTCCAGCAGCATCAGCACGGGCCCGTCCAGAGGCGCCATTAACAGGTCTTCGAGAATCGCAAGAGTTTCATTCTTGCGCTGATTTGGCGTCATCTCGATCGGCGATAGCTTTTCCTCTGAAGGAACATCAAGCAATTCCGCGAGCAGCAACGTCGACGAGCGTTTTTGCCGACCGAACCGGCTCAACATTCTTTCGATACGGTCCAGATTTTCCTGAGAGGATAGATCGTGACTCAGAGCCAGTCCGTGATGCAACGGTTTCTTGAACGGAAACAAAACGCTGTTGCGGTGATAGGGTGAGCATTGGCAGCGGAGCAGACGATGTGGCTCTTGTCCCACACGCTCGGCGACCGCTTCCAGCAGCCGGGACTTGCCCATCCCAGCCTCGCCCACCACGAGCACCACATGCCCGTCACCGCGCGTCGCGCGCTGCCAGCAATCATACAAAAATTTCAGCTCTCGCTCCCGTCCGATGATCGGACCGGCGGCTGCAGCGTGAGCGGCTGCGAACCGGCTTTCGATTGTGCTCTCACCAAGCACCTTCCAGATCGAAATCGGGTCGCGGAAGCCCTTGATTGCGTGCTCTCCTAAAAAAGAAAATTCAAAAAAATCTCTAGTGAGTTGATGCGTCGTGGGGCCGACAAGGACGCAGCCGGGCTCGGCCCGGGACTGAAGCCGGGCCGCCAGATTGGGCGTATCGCCGACAACTGTCTCCTCTCCCGCTGTGCCGACGCCCGTTGCGCCTCGCGTAACGACGAGACCCGTGGCGATACCCACTCGTACTTGTAGCGCTCTTCCGTCGGGCTGCCTCAGCCGTCCGACCTTCTCCACGATTTCCAGACCGGCTCGGACGGCCCGATCGGCCGCGTCCTCCTGCGCCTGCGGAAAACCAAAATACGCGAGGATGCCGTCACCAAGGTATTGCGCGACATGTCCTTCGAATTTGCCAATCGCCGCTACGCAGGCTTCGCGGTATTGGCCCAACAGCCGGATCAAATCTTCCGGATCCAGCTCTCCTCCGAGCACCGTGGATCCAACCAAATCAATGAACGCCACAGTAAGCTGGCGGCGCTCGTCGGTGGCTTCGACGGTTGGGGTAGAAGTTGGTAGTCTGGCAGAGTCTTGCGCCGTTGCCGTTGTCTTCGCGCTCTCATCGGCGCGCAATGCAGCAATGGCATCGAGGAGCTTGCGGCGATGACCGAGGGCGGTGACGCCAAGTTCCTTCAAGTCCTCCGCCGTTAAGTTCGGCAGGACATTATCGTCTACTTCGTTGTCGCGGAACGCTGCCTCATATTTTCCGAGGCCCAGGCTCCGCAGCCAGACCGCGACGTCCATGACGATCGCACTCTAGCACATCGGGGCGCGAGCAGGCTCATGACAGCTCTCGGTCATTTCCAATCGATTCGGGCCCGGCGACCGGTTCGCTCAGCCGCGGGCGAACGGCAGCGCCGTCGGGCTGCGGAAGTTTGACGATGAATTCCAGGCAACCTTATCGACCGTGAGGTGATAATCCGGCACGCGCTTAAGGAAGCGCCGCATGGCGACGTCGGTGACGAGCCGCGCCATCTGGCTGCCGAGGCAGAAATGCTTGCCGGAGCCGAAGCCGAGATGGCCCTGCGGCCGGCGGTCGATGTCGAATCTGTCGGGGTCAGGGAATTTGCGCTCGTCGCGATTGCCGGAGCCGAAGGCGAGCGCGACCTTGTCGCCCGAGCGCAGCGTCTGTCCGTGCAGATAGGTTTCGCGCATGACGACGCGCTTGAAGCGCTGCGCCGAGGTGTTGAAGCGCAGCGACTCCTCGATTGCCGGCGCGATCAGGTTCGGATCGGCAGTAAGCCGCCGCCGCGCCTCCGGATAGTCGTGCAGATTGAGCGCAAACATGCTCATGAAGCTCGACAGCGACTCGACGCCGGCCATGACGAAAGTCGCCGTGGTCAGCACGACCTCGCGCTCGGAGAGCCGGTCGCCGTCGATCTCGGCCTCGGCGAGATGGGTGATCAGGTCGTCGGTCGGATTGGCGCGCCGCACCGCGACTTCCGCGGTCAGGAACTCGCGCAGCCCCTCAAACGCGGCGATGTGCTCGGGTGTGCGGCCCTTCGCTGCCTTGTCGGTCGAGACGGCGAGGATCGCCTTGCGCCTGATCTCGGCATGGTCGCGCTGCGGCAGGCCCATGGTGCGGAAGAGGAGCCCGACCGTGACCTGGCTGGAGAAATCATCGATGAATTCGAAGCTCTCTTGTTCGAGGATGCGGTCGAGCGCGCGGTCGGCGATCTCGAGCGTCGGTTCGATCAGCGCCTCGAGATTGCGCTTGAGAAACGCAGCCTGGCTCAGGGCGCGCAGCCGATCGTGGCGCGGCGGGTCGGTGGTCCCGAGCGTCGCGCCGGCGCGGCCGGGAAGCTCGTCGATCATGTTGCCTTGCGAGGACGAGAAGGTCTGCCAATCGCGCGCCGCCTCGACGATGTCGTCGTAGCGCGACAGGATCCAGAGCCGCCCGCTCTCGCTCCAGTAGCAGGGATATTTGTCGCGCAGCTCGGCGTAGTAGGGAAACGGATCCGCGTCGATAGCGGGCGAATAAAGGTCGAACGGCTCCACGGCGTTTCCTCGAACTCCCGTCGCTGCTAGAGAATTATCACAGTTCCGTGGATGCGTAGCGCGATGTCAGACTCTGCAGAATCGGCCGAAGAGCGCCTGATCGCGCGCTATTTCCGCCCGCTGGCAACGCCCGCGGGCGCGTTCGGGCTTCTCGACGACGCGGCGGTGGTGACCCCGCCGCCGGGATGCGACCTCGTGCTTAAGACCGACGGCGTCATCGCCGGGGTCCATTTCTTTCCCGACGATCCGCCCGACGGCATCGGCCGCAAGGCGCTGCGGATGAATCTCTCCGACCTTGCCGCCAAGGGCGCAAAACCGCTCGGCTTCCTGCTCGCGCTCGCGCTGCCGCGGGGAACGGAAGAGGCCTGGCTTTCAGCCTTGGCGCGCGGCCTCGGCGAGGATGCTAGGCACTATGGCTGCCCGCTCCTCGGCGGCGATACCGACCGGACGCCCGGGCCGGCATCGCTCTCGATCGCGGCGTTCGGGGCGGTGCCGCACGGCAAGATGGTGCAGCGCTCAACCGCAAAGCCCGGCGATCATGTGGTCGTGACCGGCACAATCGGCGATGCGGCGCTCGGCGTGCGGCTGCGGCGCGATCCGAGCCTTGCCGAGCGCTGGAAGCTCACGGCGCCGATGGCCGCGCACCTGGCGCAGCGCTACCTCTTGCCGCAGCCGCGCAACGCACTCGCCGCGGCGGTGCTGCAACACGCCTCGGCAGCGATCGATGTCTCCGACGGGTTCGCCGGCGACCTCGGCAAGCTTTGCCGCGCTTCCGCGCTCGCCGCGGAGATCGACGTCGCCCGCGTGCCGCTTTCGCAGGCCGCGCGCGCGGCCGTCGCCGCCGAGCCGGCGCTCATCGAGACGGCGCTCACCGGCGGCGACGATTATGAGATCGTGGCGACGATACCGCCCGAGCGGCTTGCCGCCTTCCGGGCGGCGGCTGGGGCCGCCGGCGTCGCGGTGAGCGAGATCGGGCGGATCGAAGCGGGGGAGGGTGCCCGGTTCAGGCACGAAGGCAAAGTGCTTGCCTTTGCGCGGCCGTCCTACAGTCATTTTTAGGAGGGCCGCACGTATCGCTTCGTCATTGCGAGCCAACGGGCCCGGCCCGAAGTGGCCGGCCCGATGACAGGCTCCGCGAAGCAATCTAGCGTTTCAGGCAGGGCCTGGATTGCTTCGCTTCGCTCGCAATGACGACAACGCAATGAAGCCGAGAAGGCTTACTTCCGCCGCGAGATCGGCTGGTATTCGCGCCGCGGCGATCCGGTGTAGAGCTGGCGCGGCCGGCCGAGTTTCTGGTGCGGGTCCTCGATCATCTCCTTCCACTGCGCGATCCAGCCGACGGTGCGCGCGACCGCAAACAGCACCGTGAACATCGCGGTCGGGAAGCCCATCGCGCGCAGCGTGATCCCCGAATAGAAGTCGACATTCGGATAGAGCCGCTTCTCGATGAAATACTCGTCGTGCAGCGCGATGCGCTCGAGCTCCATCGCGACTTCGAGCAGCGGATCATTGATCCCGAGCTCGTTCAAGACCTCGTGGCAGGTCTTCTGCATGATCTTCGCACGCGGGTCGTAGTGCTTGTAGACGCGGTGGCCGAAGCCCATCAGCCTGAACGAATCCTTCGCGTCCTTGGCGCGCTTGACGTATTCGGGGATGCGGTCGACGCTGCCGATCTCGCCGAGCATCTTCAGCGCCGCCTCATTGGCGCCGCCATGCGCGGGACCCCACAGGCAGGCGATACCGGCGGCGATGCAGGCGAACGGATTGGCGCCGGTCGAGCCGGCAAGCCGCACCGTCGAAGTCGAGGCGTTCTGCTCGTGATCGGCGTGCAGGATGAAGATGCGGTCCATGGCGCGGGCCAGCACCGGATTCGGCTTGTATTCCTCGCACGGCACCGCAAAGCACATGCGCAGGAAATTCGCCGCGTAGGCGAGCTCGTTCTTCGGATACACGAACGGCTGGCCGATCGAATATTTGTAGGCCATCGCCGCCAGCGTCGGCGATTTCGCGATCATGCGGATCGAGGCGATCATCCGCTGGGTCGGATCGGTGATGTCGGTCGAGTCGTGATAGAACGCCGAGAGCGCGCCGACGCAGCCAACCATCACCGCCATCGGATGGGCGTCGCGGCGGAAGCCCTGGAAGAAGCGGCTCATCTGCTCGTGAACCATCGTGTGATGGACCACGCGGTCGTCGAAGTCGCTCTTTTGCGCGGTGGTCGGCAGCTCGCCGTAGAGCAGGAGATAACAGGTCTCGAGGAAGTCGCCGTGCTCGGCGAGGTCCTCGATCGGATAGCCGCGATAGAGCAGGACGCCTTCGTCGCCGTCGATATAGGTGATCTTGGATTCGCAGCTCGCCGTCGAGGTGAAGCCGGGATCGTAGGTGAAGATGCCGGCGTCGGTATAGAGCTTGCTCACGTCCAGCACCGAAGGGCCGATGGTGCCGTCATAAACCGGGAACGACCAGTCCTTGTCGGCCAGCGTCAGCTTGCCGGATTTGACGTTGGCGCCCGTTTTTGCGTCCATGATCGCAGCCTCGCATTCTCGATCTGGTGACAGCCGGAAATAGTGCGCCGCACGCGGTCGATCGGCTAAAAGCACTGACGACGCAGTCGATTCCGGCCTTGCTGGCGTAGCTCAACGCCATGTGCACTGCAAGAAAATAGGGAGCCACGGCTTCGCGCGCTACTGCGGTGCGGCGTCGAGCTTCACCTGCTTCACCTGATCAGCGACCCGCGCCAGGCTCTCGGATTTGCCGAGCACGGTCAGCACTTCGAAAATCCCGGGCGAGGTCGCGCGGCCGGTGAGCGCCGCCCGCAAGGGCTGCGCGACCGCGCCGAGCTTGGCGCTTTTGCGCTCGGCGAAGAGCCGCACGGCGGACTCCGTCGCTTCCGCCGTCCAGGGTTCGACCTGGGCGAGGTCGGAGCCCAGCTCGCCGAGGAGTTCGCGCGCTTCCGGCGTCAACAAGGCGCTCGCCTTGTCGTCTAGTGTGAGCGGGCGGTCGGCAAATAAAAAACGAGCCCCGTCAATGAGATCGATCAGCGTCTTGGCACGCTCCTTGAGGCTCGGCATGGCCGCCAGCCATTGTTCGCGCACCTGTGGCGTCATTTTCCGGGCGATGTCGCGGCCGTCGGCAAGGTGCGGCAACAGCTGGTCGATGGCATCGAGCAAGGCGGCGTCGCCGCTGTTGCGGATGTAGTGGCCGTTGAGGCTTTCCAGCTTGGCAAAATCGAAGCGCGCCGGCGAGCGACCGATCTGCGGCAGGTCGAAGGCCGCGATCATCTCTTCGGTTGAAAATATCTCTTGGTCGCCGTGGCTCCAGCCGAGCCGCACCAGGTAGTTGCGTAACGCCGCCGGCAGGTAGCCCATGGCCCGGTAGGCGTCGACGCCGAGCGCGCCGTGACGCTTCGAGAGCTTGGAACCATCGGGACCATGAATGAGCGGGATGTGCGCCATCACCGGCACCGGCCAGCCGAGCGCATCGTAGATCTGCTTCTGCCTCGCGGCGTTGGTGAGGTGATCGTCGCCGCGGATGATGTGCGTCACCGCCATGTCGTGATCATCGACCACGACGGCGAGCATGTAGGTTGGCGTGCCGTCGGAGCGCAACAGGACAAGGTCGTCGAGGTTCTCGTTCTGCCACACGACGCGGCCCTGGACCTGGTCCTCGATGACGGTTTCGCCGGTCAGCGGCGCTTTGAGCCTGATCGCCGGCGCAACGCCGGGCGGGGCTTCGCCGGGATCGCGGTCGCGCCAGCGCCCGTCATAGAGCTTGGAGCGGCCCGCGGCCCGCGCCGCTTCGCGCATTTGCGCAAGCTCTTCGGGGCTGGCGTAGCAGCGATAAGCGTGGCCCATGGCGAGAAGCTGTTCCGCCACCTCGCGGTGCCGCGCTGAGCGGGAGAATTGATAAATCGTCTCGTCATCCCATTTGATATCGAGCCAGGACAGCCCGTCGAGGATGGCGTCGATGGCCGCCTGCGTCGAACGCTCGCGGTCGGTGTCCTCGATGCGCAGCAGCATCTTGCCGCCGCGGCCGCGGGCATAGAGCCAGTTGAACAGCGCGGTGCGCGCGCCGCCGATATGCAGGAAGCCGGTGGGCGAAGGGGCAAAGCGGGTGACGACGGTCATTACGGGCCAAAATTTTGCGCCGCCGCTTTAGCACAGACTCAAGTGGCGGGGATGATTTCCTTTCACCCTCCCCTGGAGGGGGAGGGTCGACGCCGAACGAGCAACGCGAGCGAAGGCGTCGGGGTGGGGTGAAAAGCGACGAGCCCGTTCACCCCACCCCGGCTCGCCTCGCGCTGCGCGACGCTCGCCGACCCTCCCCCTCCAGGGGAGGGTGAAGAGCGTCGTTCGAGGCCATGCCAACCGCGGGCTTGACCCGAGGGTGCAATTTGTCCAATGCGGGGCGCCTCGCGGGGCCGATCCCGCCGGCGCGCAATCACTGCGGAATCACTGACAGATCATGACCGCTGCAGAAACGACGGTGCGGGACGCGGGGCAGGATTTCATCCGCGACATCATTCGCGCCGATCTTGCCTCCGGCCGGCACAAGGCGGTGGTCACGCGCTTCCCGCCGGAGCCGAACGGCTATCTCCATATCGGTCACGCCAAGTCGATCTGCCTCAATTTCGGGGTCGCCGACGAATTCGGCGGCCACTGCAATCTGCGCTACGACGACACCAATCCGACCAGGGAGAACCAGGAATATATCGACGCCATCGAGCGCGACGTGCGCTGGCTCGGCTTCGACTGGGGCGAGCGCCTCTATCACGCCTCGGACTATTTCGAGCGGCTCTATGACTGGGCCGAGCACCTGATCCGCGCCGGCAAGGCCTATGTCGACGACCAGACCCAGGATGAGCTGCGGGCAACGCGCGGCACCTTGACCGAGGCCGGCACCGAAAGCCCCTATCGCGAGCGCGGCGTCGAGGAGAGCCTCGACCTGTTCCGCCGCATGCGCGCCGGCGAGTTCCCCAACGGCGCCCGCGTGCTGCGCGCCAAGATCGACATGGGTTCCGGCAACATCAATCTGCGCGATCCGGTGATGTACCGCATTCTCCACGCCGAGCATCCGCGCACCGGCCGAACATGGTGCATCTATCCGAGCTACGACTTCGCCCACGGCCAGTCGGATTCGATCGAGGGCATTACCCATTCGCTGTGCACGCTCGAATTCGAGGATCACCGACCGCTCTACGACTGGTTCCTGGAAAACCTGCCGGTTCCCTCGCGGCCGCAACAGTACGAATTCGCCCGGCTCAATCTGAGCTACACGGTGCTGTCGAAGCGCGTGCTCACGGAACTGGTCCGCGGCGGGCATGTCGGCGGCTGGGACGATCCGCGCATGCCGACGCTCGCGGGGCTGCGCCGGCGCGGCGTGCCGGCGGCGGCGATCCGCGATTTCGTCAAGCGGGTCGGGGTCGCCAAGGCCAACAGCGTCGTCGACATGGCGATGTTGGAGTTTTCGATCCGCGAGCACCTCAACAGGACCGCGGCGCGGCGCATGGCGGTCTTAAGGTCGCTCAAGATCGTGATCGAGAATTATCCGGAAGGCCGCAGCGAGGAGCTCGACGCGCTCAACCACCCCGACAACGCGATCGCGGGCACGCGGCGCATCCGCTTCGGCCGCGAGCTTTTGATCGAGCGCGACGACTTCATGGAGAATCCGCCGAAGAAATTCTTTCGCCTTGCGCCTGGCCGCGAGGTGCGCTTGCGCTACGGCTATTTCATCACTTGCCGCGAGGTTGTGAAGAACGCCGCCCGCGAGGTGACCGAACTGCGCTGCACCTACGATCCGGCGACCAAGGGCGGCAACGCCCCCGACGGCCGCAAGGTGCAGGCGACGCTGCATTGGGTCGCGGCGGCGGACGCCGTGCCGGCCGAGGTGCGCCTCTACAATCCGCTGTTCCTGCGCCCCGATCCGAACGCCGCGGATTTTGCCGCCGATCTTAACCCGCACTCGCTCGAGGTCATCGCCGAAGCCCGCGTCGAGCCGGCGCTGGCGGCGGACAATGCCGACGACCCGGTGCAGTTCGAGCGCCAGGGCTATTTCCACCGCGATCCGGATTCGAAACCGAACCGGCTGGTGTTCAACCGCACCGTCGGTTTACGCGACACCTGGGCGAAGATTTCCGGCAGCGGGAGCTGAACGCTCCCAAGCCGGACAAGCGGAGGGGCCAATGCGCAATTTGATCGGTACAGCGACTGGAATTGTCGTCGCCTTAGCGGCGATGACCGCGGCGGCGGGGAGCGCGAAGGCGCAACAGCCCGGCAATGCCGAGCGCGGTCTTAAGCTCGCGCGAGAGATCTGCTCGCAATGCCACCTCGTGGACAAGGTGGCCGGCCGCTCGACCAATCCGGATGCGCCAACCTTCGAGACCATTGCCAAGACGCCCGGGCTCACGAGCGCGGCGTTGAATTCCCTGCTGCACACCTCGCATCAGACGATGCCGAACATCGTGGTCAAGGAAGGCGATTCCAGAGATATCGTCGCCTATATCCTGAGCCTGAAGGACGGCAATTGATCTGATGGCCCGCAGCGCGGGCTGCTCGCAATAGCGCTCGCGCCTCTCGTGTAGCATGACCCAAAGTTGTGCCGCGCTTGGACGAGGGGCGCGCTGTGGCGGACGAGGGCGAGGGCAGGGGACCCGG
>Ga0187769_10002846_pt1 | contig 10227 bp, 10 predicted proteins | sample 0116_SJ02_MP02_1_FD_133140 | JGI IMG/M metagenome (GOLD analysis project Ga0187769, IMG submission 133140) | Tropical peat soil microbial communities from peatlands in Department of Meta, Colombia - 0116_SJ02_MP02_10_MG | ecosystem: Environmental > Terrestrial > Soil > Wetlands > Peat | place... | reverse complement strand
TCCTGCAAAGCGCACTCTGTCGGTCGCCAATAGTGGCTTGTCTGGCAGGAGGGCGGTTGATTCATTGATTCCCGGTATATCCTCAGCAGTGATGACCGCGACAACGCCTGGATAGTTGCGTGCTCTTGAGAGGTCCACTTTCTTGAGTAATGCGTGGGCTACGCTGGATCTGACGACCTTCAGGTAAAGCGCATTTTCCGGGACCATATCCATCGTGTAGATCGGTTTACCAAGAACCTTGTCCAGCGAGTCGACTCTTCCAAGACTCTTCCCCACTACCACCGTCCGCTGGCGAGACGGCGACTTCGTTGCTTGACTAGTCAACTAGTTTGACACCTTCATTTCCTCTGCGGCTGTTTTAATGGCTTCGAAGATTTTCGCGTATCCCGTACATCGGCAAATTATGCCGCTTGTAGCTTTTCTTATATCTTGAGTCGTCGGATTCGGGTTTCTGTCCAGTAGTTCCTTGCCGGCCAGAATCATGGCTGGGATGCAGTAACCGCATTGTGATGCGTTCCATTTCATGAAGGCACGTTGTATTGGGTGAGGCTTTTCCGCCGTCCCTATGCCTTCGATCGTCACTATCTGTTTGTTTCGAGCTTGTATGGCGAAAATGAGGCATGAGTTGACGAGTTTTCCATCCATCAATACGGCGCATATTCCGCAGTCGCCTGTGCTGCACCCTTCTTTCGTACCCTTCAGCCCCAACCTATGCCTTAAGACATCTAAGAGTCGCTCGTGTGATTCAACGACGAGGGCGTGGGGTTTTCCGTTAACGGTGAATTTCAGCAGATGTTTAGACAAGAATTGTCTCACCTGACAGTTTCTGGTCGCAGCTACGAAGTGTTCGCTTAAAGATCGCGCATGCTACTTCCACGCGATACTCCTCCGACACTCTAAAGTCCGAAGTCAGCTTGAGTTCTCCTCTGAGAACTCCTGTAGCGTCCGCCAGGGATTGTTCAGTCAATTTCTTTCCCTTCAACATTTTTTCCGTTTCTTTTGCACGTTGCGGGATCTTTCCCTTAGTCCTGTTGAATGCGATTCGAACGTCGTCGACAAGCTTGCTCTTGGTATCCATTTTCAAGAAGGTTGCGCAGTTGACGAATGCTACTATGAGTGAATTTCTCATGCCCACTTTCTCAAAGCTACAGGTTGATTCTTTCCCGAGCGCTGGGAATCTTGCTTCAATCAATATCTCATTTGGTTTCAAGCCGGTGGTTCTTTTTCCCTTTATGAATTCCTCGAGGGAGATTGTTCGCTCTCCGTTGACGCTACGAACTTGAACCTCTGCATTAAGGACGAGAAATACTGGCAATAGGTCTTCCGATGATGAGGCGGCGCATATGTTGCCTCCGATCGTCGCCATATTGATTATGGACGGTCCGCCAAATTTCATGGCGACCTCCTTGAATACGTCGTACTGTGAGTCGATGAATTGAGAACTGATCAGTTCTGAAATCGTAGTTAAGGCTCCAATTCGAATGGTTTCGGCCTCTTTCCTTGCGTACTTGAGGTCGTGCAGTCCACTCAGGTCAACTAGCATCTTAGCGGCAATCTGCTTTCGCTGGATTCTGTTGATCAGGTCGGTTCCATTCGCGATAAGATGGATTCCTGATGGATGAGAGTCGAGGAACTGTAGGACATCGTCTAGTTTTTCCGGGACGAACATGTCAAACCTGCGCATTTTCTTCATCCACCGGCTGCTGCCGGAACCAATAGAATTAGGTCCCCGTCATTTAGTTTCCGTGCTAATTCCGGGGGGTTCTGTGCCGTATTGTTGATATAGAACCCAATGTAGCTGCGCAGTCTTCCATCCCGGTCGAAAAACAACGATTTCAAAGTTTGATCCCTGGAAATTAGCGAATCAACAACGTCACTTAGGGTCTCACCCTCGAGTTCCAGTTCACTTTGGCCCAAACTAGATCTCAATTCGTGAAAGAGCCTAACTTTTACTTTAGCCGCGGTTGGCGCCCTCTTTCTCGTTAATGGCTTGGTGAACTCGCTCTGGGGTCGCGGGCAATGTGAACAATCTTTCGCCAATGGCATCGTATATTGCGTTCGCGACAGCCGACCCGACTGGTATGATTCCGATTTCTCCTAATCCCTTGGCACCCAGAGGGGTGAACGTGTCATGAGTCTCTACAGGCTCAACTTGAATCTCCGGGACGTCGCAGATCGTCGGAATAATGTACGTGGTGAAATTGTTCGTTTTTATTTCTCCGTTATGCATCTGTGTATCTTCAGTAAGCGCAAATCCTAACCCCTGCACGATTGCGCCTTCGCATTGACCCGTGTAAGATTGAGGGTTTATAATTCTCCCGGAATCCGTTGAAAGATAGAACTGGAGAACTTTCGTTCCTCCAGTCAACTTATCCACTTCTAGCAGGACAATGGCGGTTGCGTACATGTATGACAGGTGCGGAATCTCGAGGCTGCCTTCTACCGGTTTGTCGACTCTAGGCACCTCAAACCCCGCCACGACCTTCGTCTCTTCTCCTTTACCGTGCAAATATTGGGCGATGTCAATGTAAGTCACGAATTTCTTGGGGTCGCGTTTGGACGTAATTTTGGATTTCCCTAGCCTGAGTTCTGCCTTCTGTTCTCCCGTGATCTTGCTTGCGGCTTCAAATAGAATATCTTTCATTTTAGGCGCTGCAGCTAGAATTGCGTTGCCACCTCTGACGAGGCCCATTGACGAGGATGATGTTCCGGTGTCGGGTGAGAGATCTGAATCTGCAGAGGCTATGTAGATGTCTGAGACATCGCAACTAAGTGCCTCCGCAGCTATCTGTGAATAGGCAGGCAGTCCTCCCTGTCCGATTTCTGGGCAGCTGACTCCGACCACGAATTTTCCGGTTGGCGTGATCTGTATTGATACGGCGGCGAAGTCTGGGAGAGCGCCAAAGCCAAACCCTTTGACCCCCGTCGTGACGGCGATTCCACGTCTAGCCCAAGGGGATGAAGGTCTGGATTTGTAGATGTCCCGGTTCTTCCAAAGGTTTGATTGTTCTGCTTTCTGGAGAGTCTCATAAATGCCAACGCTCCCTTTGATCTTGTATCCAAAGGGCCCCACGTCGCCTTCGCGCACCACATTCATCTTGCGAATTTCCAACCGGTCGTGTCCGAGTTTTTCTGCGATGATGTCCATGTTCGATTCAATCGCAAAATTCACTTGTGGAGAACCGAAGCCGCGGAAGGCGCCGGCTACGCAGTTGTTGGTGTATACCGAGTAGGCGTCGATTGCGATGTTCGGAATGCGGTAGGGGCCGCATGAGGTTTCGATAGATACATCCAAGACCGTGGGGCCGAGCGAAGCGTAGGCGCCTGTGTCGGCCACTATTCTCACTTGGTTTGCAGTTATCCTTCCGTGCTTGTCAGCTGCTGTTTTCATCGTAACGATCATGGGGTGACGTTTGATTCCTGCAATCCCTGCTTCTTCGCGGGTCCACACCATCTTGACGGGGCGTTTGGTCTTCAGCGCCAGCATCGCCAAATGGATTTGGACAGTGTTCTCTTCTTTTCCTCCGAATGCTCCTCCTACGGGGGTGGAAATGACTCTGATCACCTCAGGTTTCATGTTGAGCGCTCTCGAAATTTGCATCTGGTCTCTGTACGGGGATTGGCCCCCAGAGTAGAGGACCAGCCTTCCCCGGTCGTCGAGCATTGCTACGCCGGCCTCGGTCTCAAGGTACATATGCATTTGTCGTCCGGTTCTGTACGTATTCTCAACAATAACGGCGGATTCGCGGAAAGCCTTGTCGACATCTCCCACCGTTACGGTTGCATGTCGGAGAATGTTGCCTTTTTCGTGAATTTTCGGGGCATCAGGCTTCATTGCCTCGAGCGGGTCGGAGACGACCGGAAGTGGTTCGTACTCCACTTCAACTGCCTCAACGCCTCTTGAAGCCGCTTCTAGGTTTTCGGCGGCGACGACGGCGATGGCGTCTCCGAGGTATCTGACCTTGTCGAAACAGAGGACAGGTTGGTCAGGGAGTAGGATACCGAAACCGTTGAGTCCAGGCACATCTCTATGGGTTAGGATTGTGACAACGCCCGGGACCGCCCTAGCCTTTTCGATATTGATCCTTCTAATGTTCGCGTGCGGGTATTTACTACGCACGACCCTTGCGTACAGCATGTTCGGCAGGGCCATGTCGGAGAAGAATTTTGTTTCGCCCGTGACCTTCCCGCGAGCATCCTTACGTGAAACTGACTCGCCAATCCACTTTGTCTTCTCCGCGTTTGCGACCATAGGTTCGATCATTGCATTAACCTCCAGCGATGGGCGGAACGATTAGGATTTCGTCACCGTCGTTGAGTTTGGCTCTGGAATCGAGTCTGATTCCAGCTCGGACGACGTAGAGGTAATTCTTGTCTTTGACGGGGAGTGATTTTAGCAGGTCCTCCGTCGTGGCGGTTTCGGTTAACTCGACGGTTAGTTCCTTTTTTTCAAGAGCAAGAGATGGAGCGCCGAAGAGTTTGACTCTGACTTTCATTCACACTGAACCTGCCTATTCTATCCAAAAACTGCTTCTTCTAGCGCTTCGTATACGAGAGAAGCCACCACTTCTTTCCTGTATTTAGCTGAGCCGCGGATATCGTCTATTGGGACAGCGTCGTTAGTTGCTAGCCTCGACGCACTCTTCAAAATCTCTCTCGTAATCGGCTTCTGCGAGAGCGCTTGTTCACACGCTCTTGATCGACGTATGGTTGGTGCGACCGCCCCCAACGTGACTCTCGCTTCCCGGAAGGCTCCCTCGCTATCTCGTCCTCGGAGCACGGTTGCTACATCGACTATTGAAATCGCGTTTGCCTCTCGAAGCCCAAGCTTCCTGTAGGCTCCTCGATCATCATTGCCTAACTCCTTGAAGTGCACTTCCGCGATCAATTCGTCTGGTTTGAGCGCCGTTTTCCTGTAGCTTACATAGAACTGTTCAATTGGTATCTCTCTTGCCTCTGATTTGTTTCGTGCGACTACTATGGCGTCAAGCGCGTATAGTGGCGGTAGTGTGTCTCCTGCCGGGGAAGCGTTTCCTAAGTTGCCGCCGAGTGTAGCCGTGTTCTGTAGTTGCACTGCGCCGATCTGACTGGAGGCGTCTACGAGCGGCCAGGCATAGTCTCGCGTTAGTGGAGACGTTGTGATATCGTGGTAAGTTGATAATGCTCCGATATGGATTCGGCCGTCTCGCTTTCTGACAAAGCGGAGTTCTTTCAGGGATAGTATGTTCAAGAGCTTCTGAGGCCTAATGACTCCGTCTCTAAGTTGGACAATTACATCTGAACCGCCCGCGACGATTCTTAACCCGTTTGGGGTTCCATGGAGGATTGCAAGCGCCTCGTCGAGATTTTGTGGCGTTATTACGTCAATTTCGGAACGCATCATGATGTTACTGCTTCCAACTCTTGGCCGCTTCCTGAACTGCTGTGATAATCTTGGAGTAGCCGGTGCATCTGCATAGGTTGCCTGATAGAGCTGTGCGGATCTCATTTACCGACGGGTTCGGATTACGCATCAAGAGCGCTGAGGCGGACACAATCATTCCTGGAATACAATGCCCGCACTGAACTGCTCCTTTCTCGATGAAAGCTTCCTGCACTGGATTCAACTTTCCGTCTTTGATCAGCCCCTCGGAAGTGATGATCTCGGACCCTTCTGCCTGCGACACAAGTATGAGGCATGAGCATACTGGCGCTCCGTCCTTGATTACCGTGCACGCGCCGCACTCGCCTTTCGCGCAGTCCTCCTTTGGACCCGTAACGTGAAGTTCCTCGCGGAGGACTTCAAGCAACGTATAAGCGGGCGGGCACTTCACCGTTACATGCTCGCCATTCAGTTTGAAACTCACAGTTTTCTCGATTCGCAAGACCGCTCCTCCTAGCTAACCGACTCTTCTTGAGGGAAAATCTAGACCGAATAAGGGTATTAACCATTTCAAGTAGTCTTGGGAACAGACAGTGCAGCGTAGGTTTTGTTTTCGGTGACCTTCTGCGCTTTAATAAGTCGTAAGCGAGCAGTAACGGCGCAAAAGACTCTTCTTCAACCGTCAGTAATCGTAATGCATGAAACGAGCAGCAATTTACCTTCAAGACAAGCACAGAGTTCGTGAAGAGATGGAACTGGCGAAGTACGCCGAACTGAAGGGATTCGAAGCCGTCTGGCATGCAGAATCGCGATTGGCGCGGGATGCACTAGTCCCCCTAGCGGCTATAGCGGCAGTGACTGAGAAAATCAAACTCGGAACTGGCGTGATAAATAATTGGACGCGGAACGTCGGACTAACGGCTGCCTCATTTCTGACCTTGGATGAATTATCCAACGGCCGCACATTGCTTGGAATAGGCGCCTGGTGGGATCCCCTTGCATGGAAGGTTGGGATCGAGCGAAAGAAACCTTTGAAGGCCATGCGAGAGTACGTAACCGTCCTCCAGCGCCTGTTTAAAATGGAGAACGTAACATACGAAGGCGATTTTGTCAATGTCCGAGATATTCGGCTCGACGTAGTGTACGGCGACCCAAACACGCCGCGCAAAATTCCCATCTACATAGGCGCTACAGGCTGGGAAATGATCGAGCTTACGGGCGAAATAGCGGACGGACTACTGCTAAATTACTTGGTCTCACCTGACTATAACCGAAAAGCGCTCGAACACCTCAAAATAGGCGCCGCCCGAGTTGGGCGAAAGATGGAACTAATCGACAGGCCTCAACTGGTTGTATGCTCGTTGGATGATGACGCTGACAAGGCTTTGAATAGTGCCCGACCGTTGGTCGCCCAGTACCTAGGTCAACAACCACACATTGCCAAAGCTAGTGGAGTGAAGGAATCGTTGATAGAAGAAGTGAAGACAGCGCTCGGTGGTTGGCCGGCAAAACCAGGCGGGCTCGATAAAGCCGAGCTCCTAATAGACGATAAGTTGGTTCGGTTAATCACGGCAAGCGGAACCGCAGACGATTGCTTGAGGAAAGTTGAGGAGTACAACGCCACAGGGTGCACATGTCCAATCCTCTACCCCCTCGCAGATGACGTACAAAAGATGATTGACGTATTCCAAGCAACACCGTCCGCCGGACCACTCGTTGCATAGCGTGTCATGAAACGAGAACGGCTGCGTACGCCCTTCTACAATTAGAAACCCCACTCGGTCAATCTATGACGGGGTTTACGAATTTGAATTGAACCGTATCTAGGAGCCCTTTGTCTGTTATTCTCAGCTCCGGGATTACTGAGAGTGTTGTGAACGCGAGTGTGATCGTTGGCGATGGTAGGGTTGAGCCTAGGTTGGACCATGCATTCTTCAGTTCTGTCATCTGTTTGGCAACCGTCTGAACGGATTGATCGGACATTAGGCCGGCTATGGGAAGTGGAAGGTGCGAGAGAATTCTTCCTTCCTTCGCGACAACTAATCCTCCTTCGCTTTGAACTAATGACTTTGTAGCTTCGAGCATGCTCTCATCATCCATTCCAGCTACCACTAAGTTGTGACTGTCGTGCCCTACGGTCGAGGCAACTGCTCCTTCCTTAAGCCCAAGTCCCGTTATGAATCCCAAACCGACGTTTCCGGACGCTTGGTGACGTTCGAAGACCGCGATCTTCGCGACATCATCCTCAGCATTCGCGTACACTTTCCCATCTTTTGCAGGTGCCGTAGCTTCCACCTGCTGGGTGAAGATGCTTGTCGGCATGACTTTGATTACGCGAACCTTGACCGACCCGTTGCTTTTCTTAGCTCTGATGACAACATCTTCGATGTTTGGAGTGTGTTTCAGGTTCATCGATTTTCGTACGAATTCTGGGAAATTAGGTGTTGAGATGTTCCCGGTGAACTTTCCGTTTCGACTTACTATCTTCCCATCGGCAATAACTGTGTTGACGGAAATTTTCTCGAGGTTGTCGAGTATGATAAGGTCGGCATAGCGTGCCGGCGCTATGCTGCCGAGTTCCCTGGCGCATTCGAAGTGTTCTGCCACGTTCAGGGTGGCCATCTGGATTGCCTCGACAGGGGCTACCCCTTCTTCAATGGCTCTGCGAACGACATGGTCGACATGTCCCTCTTCAAGTAGGGCGGAGGGTTCCCGATCATCCGTAACTAGGCAGACGTGTCTTGAATCGAGTTTTGCTTCTGTTACTGCCTTTATCGTATCCGCGACATCTCTCGCGCCGGATGCTTCCCGCAGCATAGCGTACATGCCTTCGCGGATTTTCTGCATGGCCTGAATCTTCTTCGTTGATTCATGGCAGGAGGTTATTCCCGCTGCGGCATACGCAGCCAAGTCTCTACCCAGAAGATCGACCGCGTGTCCCTCAACAACCCTTCCCGCTCTTAGTGTTGCAGCGATTTCTCCGTGGACGTTCGGGTCACAGGCTAGTACTCCTGGATAGTTCATCATCTCTCCAAGGGCAACGACTCCTTTCCACTTCATCACTTCTTGTATTTCCTTTGGGCCAACCGAACCTCCGGTTGTCTCGAAACCGGGAGCTGCGGGTACGCAGGAAGGGAAAGTAATCAGCATTTTCAGCGGAAGAGTTGCTGCCTCGCGTATGAAGAAGCGAACCCCGTCCAACCCAAGAACATTCGTGATCTCATGTGGATCCATGAAGACTGTCGTTGTGCCATGCGGCATCACCGCTTTCGCGAACTCCGTTCCCGTGACCATGGCACTTTCCACATGGACATGGCCGTCGATAAGCCCTGGGGCAACCCATTTTCGTTTGGCGTCGAGTATCTGGGTCTCAGGGCCGATGGTCCGCTCAACATTTCCAATAGTTGCAATTCTATCGCCCTTAACGGCAATGTCTTGATGCTCCAAGACTTCACATGAATTCACGTTGACGAGCGAAGCATTACAAACCACCAAGTCTGCTTTGGTTCGTCCCGTGGCGGTGTCAACAAGGACGCGCGTTACTTCTGCCAGCTTGGATCTATTTTCGATCTCGAACAATGCTGAAGTTTCCTATGCGTCAGAGCGTCCTTCGAGACTTATCAATGATAAGCTGAATCTTCCTTGCCATAGCCGAACCGTAGGGGATAAACTCTAGTACTATCAAGGGATGTATGCGAAAGAGAAGCTGAGTCGGTATGCCGGACAAGAAATTCACGAAGATCTTCTTCGCAACAGACCTGCACGGGTCGGCACGTTGCTATGATAAACTGTTAAGCGCTGCGAAGTTCTACAAGGTGGACGTACTTGTTCTAGGAGGCGACTTGACGGGCAAGATGCTCGTTCCAATAGTAGACATGGGCGACGGCTCGTACAAAGCCGACTACATTGGCGTGAAGACCTTGAATGAACCCGACGAGGTCAGAGCCTTGGAACAGGAGATCACGAACAGCGGCTATTATCCATATCATTGCAGCAAAGCTGAGATGGACGACCTCAACGCCTCAAAAGAGAAAGTTGACAAGCTCTTCATGCAAGTTATGAAAAACACGCTGATAAAGTGGATCGACCGCGCAGAACCGTTTCTTGCCGACTTAGGAGTCACCTGCTATCTAACGGGAGGAAACGACGATTATCAAGAGATTATCGACGCAATCAAAGATACGCCCCACGTCAAGAACGCAGACGACAAAGTGCTCAAGATAGATGAAATTCATGATATGGTGAACTTAGGGTGGAGCAACCCTACGCCGTGGAAATGCCCGCGGGACCACACCGAAGAAGAACTCCAAACTGCCACGGAGAATATGCTCGCTTCCGTGAGCGACATGCAGAACTGCGTCTTCAACATCCACGTGCCCCCAATTGACTGTGGTCTAGACACCGTCCCGAAGCTCGACGCTTCAGTGTATCCTCCAAAACCTGTGTTCGATAAGGGTCAGGCGGTCATGTTCGGAGCGGGTAGCACGGCAATCCGCAAAGAAATCGAAAAACATCAACCGCTTCTACACCTCTGCGGTCACGTCCACGAATCCAGAGGCACAACTCGAATTGGAAAAACGCTGATAGTGAATCCGGGTAGTGATTACCCAGAAGGTATGTTAAGAGGGGCTATAATCAACATCGGAGACAAGAAAATCCTGAGCTTCCAGCTCACTTCCGGATAGTCGCGGTCGCCAAAGTCTACGCAGGAAAACGTTCTTTCAATAGATCTGCCGTCAGCTTGATTCTGCAGATGGCCATGACACGCTCCTGAGCACAGCTAACGCTAACGGTTAGCTGCACGCTCAGGTTTTTGAATAGTGGCCTGTTTGTTGGCGTGCTACAGCGGCGGTAGTTCTTTGTAT
>Ga0187769_10002845_pt1 | contig 10228 bp, 7 predicted proteins | sample 0116_SJ02_MP02_1_FD_133140 | JGI IMG/M metagenome (GOLD analysis project Ga0187769, IMG submission 133140) | Tropical peat soil microbial communities from peatlands in Department of Meta, Colombia - 0116_SJ02_MP02_10_MG | ecosystem: Environmental > Terrestrial > Soil > Wetlands > Peat | place... | reverse complement strand
ACCGAGCGGCGCAAGCTGCTAGCCACTGCCGAGGCCGATCGCATCCGGGTGACCGCGGCTGCTGACGCTGAGCGCATGGAAAAAGAAGGCGTGATTCTCAAGCAGAATCCGCTTCTCATCAACAAAATCGTCGCCGAGCGACTCTCGGACAAGTTGCAAATCATGATGGTGCCCGCGGACGGCAAATTCTTCTTTGCCAATGACGTGCTGCGCAGTATGAATATGGCAAATAGGGGCAGCCAGGCGGAAGAAGCAGAACCGAAGTAAGTGTCATCGACGCAGGCCGAATTGAAATGGTGAATAGCGCATGCAAGGCCTTACCCATAATCCGGTTTATAATGCGCGCAATCCACCGATGCCGATTTCAGTTGGGCTTTTGCGACCCGCTTTTTGCTTGTTGCTCTTCACAATCATCGCTTTTGCGAGCGATTGGCAGGCGCCAGCCAGCCAGTTGGCGCAAAGGATCGCCGGTATCACCGGCCCGGGCGCAATTGCAGTAACGGTTGTGAACCGCTCATCTTTGAGCCCCTCGGATGCCGATGACGTTCGCCGCAAGCTCTTGAGCGAACTGGCGGCCTACGGCGTCCAATTGGCAACCTCCGATCAAGCCGCTGCCTCTGTTCAGGTCTCGCTGTCAGAGAATCTGCAAGGCTACGTTTGGATTGCAGAAATCCATCAGGGGACAAGTGAACCCGTGGTCGTCATGATTACAGTGCCGGGTTCGCTCAAAGCCTCAGAAGATCGATCGGCTCCGGTAACGATCCGCAAGACGCTTCTTTGGAGCGATGAAAACCGGATTCTCGATGTTGCGCTGATCAACGGCAATCCAGCCCACATGATCGTCCTGCAAGGCGAAAGGGTTGCACTGTTCCGTTCGCAAAATTCCCAGTGGCTGCAAGAGCAGGTTTTGCCGGTCGTGCATGTTCGCCCCTGGCCGCGCGATCTTCGCGGGCGGTTGATCCTGCGCAAGGATCATTTATTTGACGCGTACTTGCCAGGGGTGTATTGCCGCAGCACGGCGACCGCACCGCTGACTGTGAACTGCGATGACTCAGACGACCCCTGGCCGTTGACCGGTAGCGCGCGGGAGTTGAGTGCGTTCTTTTCTGGATCCAGAAATTTTTTTACCGGCGCGCTCTCGCCGGGAATTCAGAAGCAAACGATGGCTCCCGCGTTTTATTCGGCAGCGCCATTGCCGAGAGATAAGTACACGCTGTGGGCGTTCGTGGCCGTGGACGGGCAGGTTCACTTTCTGGATGGCGTAGGTGATCAGGCTTTCGCTCAATTGGGATGGGGCAGCGATATCGCCAGTGTTCGCAGCGGGTGCGGTCCGAGCTGGCAGGTCCTGGCGACATCAAACGAGGCCGGGTCTGGCGACCAGGTAAGAGCGTTCGAGGTTGTCGATCGGGAGCCTATCCTCGTGAGTACGCCTGTGCAGTTCAATGGGAGCATCACGGCTTTGTGGGGAGACGCTGACTCAACCAGCGTCACAGCCGTAATTCGCGATAGTGAAACGGGCAAAGATGAAGCTTACCGGCTTACTGTCGATTGCCATCAGTAGCGTGATGATGTCGGTTACCGCCGCGGGGGCTGCGCGTGCGCATTATGGCGGCACTCTGCACGTGCAGATGGCGAGCACGGTAACTTCACTTGATCCCGCAGATGGCGCTCAGGGCGGCGCGCTTGCCGCACGCAATCTTTTGGCTTTGATTTTCGAGACGCTGGTGACCTTGGATGATCGCGGGCAGCCGCAGCCCGCTCTGGCGATCTCCTGGCAGACTGATCCTGGGAATCAACGCTGGCAATTCGTATTGCGACCCGGGGTCACATTTTCCGACGCCACACCGATGACGCCAGAAATCGTGGCGGCGTCGTTACGCCGGACAAATCCCGCATGGAAAGTAGCAACGAAGGAAAATTCCCTGATCATTCAGTTCGATGTCTCGGCGCCTTACCTGCTTGCTGAGCTGGCTCTTCCGCGAAACAGCATTGCGAATTGGCAGAGCGGAAAGCTTTTGGGTACCGGGCCATTCGTGGTTAGCCAATGGGACCCCGGAAAGAAAATTGGGATGGCGGCACGCGATGACTATTGGGGCGCGCGTCCCTTCCTGGATTCTGTCGAAATCGAAATGGGAAAGAACTTCCGCGAACAAACCGTCTCTTACGAATTGGGGCAATCGCAAGTCATCGAAATCCCGGCGGGCCAGGTATATCGGGCGAATGAGACCCGTCAGTTGCAAGCTTCTGAGCCGATCGAACTCGTTGCGTTAGTCTTTTCCCGCGACGTTCAGTCGCCTGAACAGGCCAAATTACGGCAGGCTCTCGCGCTGAGTATCGACCGCGATCTGCTTAATCGCGTTGTGTTGCAGGGTGGCGGCCAGTCCGCCGGTGGACTGCTGCCGGATTGGTTGAGTGGATATGCTTTTCTGTTTCCTGTTGATGCGGATTTAACCCGCGCTCAACAGCTCCGAGCCGAAGTACCACAAGCCCCTGTGTGGAATGTGGGCTACGATCTGACGGATCCGCTGGAACGCACGCTCGCAGAGCGGATCGTACTTGATGCAAGTAATGCAGGATTGCGACTGCAGCTCGCGAATAGTGGCACTCCCGACATACGGCTGGTGCGAATTCAACTGGCGTCCCTCGACCCTCACTTAGCCCTGACCGAGCTGGCCAAATCTATGGGGCTGGCTCTGCCGCAATTCCTCGGCAATTCGGTCGATGATCTTTATCACACGGAAAATGCCATGCTGCAGTCGGAACGGGTAATTCCGTTATTGCACCTGCGGACGGCTTGTGCGGTGTCTAAAACTGTCAGGAACTGGCAAGATTCTCCTGATGGGAGCTGGCGCTTGCCAGAAGTTTCGCTGGCCACGGGAAAACAATGAGGTTTCGGCGCAAGTTGCTGCTGGTATTCGTGCTGACAATTTTTGTTTGCGTGGCGGCGGTGGCGTGGGTCGCTTCCGTCCTGGCAAGGCGAGCGTTCGAAAAAGCCGATGAGCTGCGCACCTCGGCCTTAGTTGCGCAATTTCGGCGCGAGTTTGATCGCCGGGGAGAAGAAATAGCCCGGCATGTTGAGGCTATAGCCATCGGCGAAGCTGCGATTCGCATGGCCGCAAGCGTGAGCCACGGGCCACCGGATTACGCGACCTATCTGAATGAAGCCAAGTCGATCGCTGAAAGTGAGCAACTCGATTTCCTGGAGTTTACAGACGCGAACAGCACCATCATCTCCTCAGCGCAATGGCCGGCAAAATTTGGTTATAAGGAAACTTTTCCACCTGAGTCAGCTCCCACGGGCAGCTTCCTGAAGCGGGAAGAACTGCCGGATGGCGTTGCCTTATCCGTGAGCGTAGTTAGACGGGTCGCCGTGGGCGATTCCTCTCTTTACGTGATCGGAGGCCGCAAGCTGGACAAAAACTTTCTCGCCACGCTTTATCCTCCGCCAGGCATGCGAGTGTTTTTCTACCAGAATCTGGGACGTGGCTTTTCGCCGCAGCTTCTTGTCGATCCGACTGGCGCCGTAGAGCATTCGGAGATGCTCGCCCCCCTCATTCAGCAGGTGCAGCAGAGTGGCAAGGAAAGCACGAGTGTCATCCGTTGGTCAGCCAATGCGGCGGATGACGAGATGGTAGACGCGATCCCGCTGACCGGGGCAAGCGGTCAAGTTCTGGGAATCCTGGCGATAGCGAATTCCCGCCGCGGTTATGTTGAGCTCGAGCAACAGATTCGCTCCGCAGCGGTGATTTCAGCGTTTGCAGGCATTCTGCTGGCGATTCTGCTCAGCGGCTGGATCGCCTCTCGAGTTACGCGTCCGCTGGAACAATTGGCGCGTGCAGCACAAGAAATTGCCGCGGGCGATTGGAATGCGCACGCCAAAGTCAGCTCGACAGACGAACTCGGAGATCTGGCGCAATCGTTTAATGAAATGACTCGCGAGTTGCTGGAACAGCGAGAGCGCCTGGTCCAGGCAGAACGCGTCGCAGCCTGGCGCGAACTGGCCCGGCGCCTCGCTCATGAACTGAAAAATCCCCTTTTCCCGTTGCAGCTGACCGTCGAAAATCTGGTGCGCGCGCGGAACCAAAGTCCCGAGCAGTTCGAGGAGATCTTTCGGGAAAGCTCTTCAACGTTGCTCGCCGAGATTGCCAACCTGAAGGCGATCGTCTCGCGCTTCAGTGAGTTTTCCAGGATGCCACAACCAAGGTTCCAGCAAGTCCGACTGAATGAACTTGTGCAGGACAGCGTGCGATTGTTTCAGTCGCAATTGACTGCGCCCGGACGCCCGCCGATCGAATGTAGACTGGAGCTGGATCCGGCACTGGAACTGATCGCTGCCGATCCCGAATTGTTACACCGGGCGCTTTCGAATTTGATCTTAAACGCCATAGATGCGATGCCGAACGGAGGCACGTTAACTCTGTACACACGGCAGCAAGAGGATCGTGTTTACGTCGAGGTTTCGGACACAGGGCCTGGGTTGACTTCTCAGGAACGCGAGCAGCTGTTCACTCCCTATTTCACCACCAAGCAGCACGGCACAGGCTTGGGTCTTGCGTTTGTGCAATCAGTGGTGAGCGATCATGGTGGCAGGATCAGCGTGCGGAGCAAAGCGGGAGCAGGAACAACTTTTTCTGTCGAATTGCCGCGGAATGCCCAGAAGGGGCAGAGTGCTGAAGCGGCTCAAACTGCATCAGGATGATCGAGTGCCACAAAAAGCCAACCTGCTGATTATCGACGATGAAGCTAACGCGCTGGCTTCGCTCTCGCGCGCATTCCGCCTGGCGGGCCACGATGCGACCGTGTGCGACAATGCCACGAAAGCACTCGAACTCGCCAAGACACAAAATTTCGACCTCATTTTTTCTGACGTGGTCATGCCCGGTAAAGACGGCCTCTCATTCCTTGAAGATCTCAAATCGCAAGGGATAACTACGCCGGTTGTGATGATGTCCGGTCAGGCTCAGATCGAAATGGCGGTGCGTGCTACGAAACTCGGGGCAGTCGATTTTCTGGAGAAACCAACTTCCACCGATCGTCTGCTGTTGACGGTCGAGAATGCGCTCAAGCTGCAGCGCCTGGAATCGGAGAACCGCAGCCTGAAGCAACGTCTGGGCAAACACGAAATTGTCTGGACCGGCGACCTGATGCGAAAAATCATGGCCCAGGTGGAACGCGTGGCGGCAAGCGAATCGCGGGTCTGCATTCTGGGTGAAACTGGCACGGGAAAAGAAGTGATCGCCCGCACTTTGCACGAGCGCAGTCCGCGCGCAGCGGGGCCTTTCATCACGCTGAATTGTGCGGCCGTTCCCGCTGAGCTCATTGAGTCAGAGCTGTTCGGCCATGAGAAAGGATCTTTTACCGGCGCCGCCGCTCGCCACATCGGGAAGTTCGAACAAGCGGAAGGCGGAACGATTTTCCTGGACGAAATCGGCGATATGCCGCTCACCATGCAAGCCAAACTGCTGCGAGTGCTGGAAGAAGGCGAGATCGAGCGCATCGGAGGGGATAAGCCTATAGCTGTAGATGTACGCGTCCTGGTGGCAACGCATCGCAATTTGGAAACGCTGGTTCGCGAAGGGAAATTTCGTCAGGATTTATTTCATCGCGTGTATGTTTTCCCGATTACTCTGCCGCCGCTGCGCGATCGGCGCGAGGACATCCCTGCATTGGTGAACCATTTCGCTCGTCAGATTTGCGCACAGAATAACTGGAAGCCCATCGCTTTCACGGCGGATGCGATTCAATCGCTAAGCGGCTACTCCTGGCCGGGTAACATTCGCGAACTGCGCAATGTGGTCGAACGATTGATGCTGCTTGCCACCGAAGGTGAAGTGACAGCCGACACGGTCCTAGCCGCGCTCCCTTCCCCTGTGGAGACGCGTTGCCACAATTCCGCTACTTGCTCACTCGCAGATCGCGTCGAAAGCTTCGAGCGCGAGAGCATTCTGGCGGAACTTAAAAGGCATAACTATCACATCACCAAAGCCGCCAAGGCTCTGGGACTCGAGCGCAGTCATCTGTATAAGAAAGCCGAGCAGCTTGGGATCGACATTCAGAAGCAGCGTGAGGATGCGGCCACCTGAGCTGGGCGGACGAGGCGTCCGCCCCTACCAAAAAATCTACCAACCGCTCTTTAGGCCCCGGTTCTGCTCATCCAGCCATTTCTTTAGCGGGGCGAAGTAATCCAGAATAGCGCTGGCATCCATCTGCCGCTGCCCGGTTAGAACCTCCAATTCATCGGGCCAGGGTTTGCTGGCGCCCATTTCAAGCATCTTGTTCAATTTTGCGCCGGCTTCCTTCGACTGATAAAAGGTGCAGCGATTCAGCGGCCCAGTGTAGCCCGCGGCGTGGCACATGGCGCGGTAGAACTGGAATTCCAGAATGTCCGCGAGGAAATAACGCATGTAGGGCACATTGTCGGCGACGTGATATTTCGCTCCGGGATCGAAGTCGGCCTCACTGCGGGCGAGGGGAGGGACCACTCCCTGATATTTCAGCCTCAGATCCCACCAGGCCTTGTTGTAATCCGCAGGAGCGATTTCGCCGGAGAAAACCCTCCAGCGCCATTGATCGATGAGCAAACTGAATGGCAGAAATGCAACCTTATTGAGCGCTTGCTTCAGGAGCAGCGGAATATCGGCATCCGCCGACGGCACCTGGTCGAGCAGCCCAATCTGCTTCAGATATTCCGGAGTTACGGCCAACGCGATGGTATCGCCGATCGCTTCATGGAAGCCGTCATTGGCGCCGCTCTGGAACATCGTGGGCTGATCTTTATAAGCCCGCTGGTAGAAGTTGTGTCCGAGTTCGTGATGAATGGTGACAAAGTCAACATCAAGAATCTGGATGCACATCTTAACGCGCACATCGTCTTTGTTATCGATATCCCAGGCGCTGGCGTGGCAGACAACGTCTCGATCGCGAGGCTTCGTGAATAACGAGCGCTGCCAGAAAGTGGAAGGCAGTGGCGCGAATCCGAGCGATTTATAAAAATTCTCGCCGTAGTGCACCATTCCGAGCGGATCGACATTCCTGGCTTTGAGCAGTTCCGTCAGATCGTAACCGCGGCTGTTCTCGGGCAAGCCGAGGAGCGGGAAGATATTGCCCCATTCCTGCGCCCACGGATTACCCAGAAGATCGGCCGGAATCGGGCCATCGGGCGGCACGATGCTCGGGCCATAATGTTGCGAGAGCCGGGCGCGGACGAAAGTATAAAGAGAAAGATATAGCGGCCGCACTTGCCCCCAGAGTCTTTCCAGTTCAGCGTTGAACTGCTCAGGAGGCATGTCGTAACCCGCCCGCCACATTGCGCCGACGTCTTTGAAACCGATTTCGCGAGCACCCTGATTCGAGAGCTGGATGAACCTGGCGTAGCGCTGGCGCATGGGCGCGCCCACCTTGTGCCATCCGACCCAAAGCTCCTTCAGTTCGTTGGGATCACGGCTTTCGCCCATGATCTTTTCGATCGCGGTGATGTCGAGGCAATCGTCGGGTTTGCGACAGTACTTCCCTTTGCCGTAATCGCCATCCAGCGAGGTTGCAATGGTCGTCATTTCCTTGCGCAGCGCGGGATCATGCGGTGCCGGCGCAGTCAAACCCAATTTCAAGAGCATGAATTTTCGGGCCAACGGGGCCGGCATTTCGAGCCCATCGAATCGCTTCGCCTGATCAACCAGCTCCGTTGCGACAGCCGTGATCTGATCCTGCACATCCGCCGACAACGCTTCAGTATCGTCTGTTATGAAATTTTGCTGCACCCAGACCGTGCGATTCACTTTTACGCTGAGATCGCCCAGCTGCGCTTCAGCTTCATTCATGAACTTCTCAGCCTCTGCAACGGTTGGCTTTGAGGAGGTTTGGGCCTGCAGCAGAAAAGAAAACAGCAGGAGACATAGAAGAAGACGAAATTTCATGAATTCCTCCGGGCAACGATTATGAACGAGATGAGGAGAAATGTCAGCGAGCATGCAATCTGATCCGGGCGAGACGCAAGCGCTGCCCCCGGATAGGCTTTGCCTTGATTGCCATGCTCATCCTTGTCACTTTCCGTAACCATAGTTGGTTACTACAGTAAGGTTGAATCCCCGAACGTGCCATTGTCCCCAGTGGCTTGAATAATGCAATCTATTGCACACCGGCAGTAGTCCTGCATCACGTCGGGGAGGGAGGGCAAACTGGTGACTCGATTTCTACAGCGACTCTGGTCGGAAGATGAAGGCCAGGACATCGCCGAATACGCGGTCATGCTGGCTGTCATTCTGGTGATCGTGGTTGGAACCGTGCGCCTCATCGGCGGTAATTCCAACAACGTATTCTCCAGCGTAGCCAGCTCGATCGGAAGCTAAAGCCGAACGCGGCTCGGCAGTACAGCTCATCTTTGCTTGTAAACCATCCCCCCTTTCATCACAAAATCCACGCGCTCGAGCCCAGATACATCGGCCAGCGGATCGCCGCTTACCGCGATCAGGTCTGCGTATTTGCCTGGCTTGATCGATCCCAGTGAGTCGCGCTTGCCCAAGAGATCTGCCGCATTGATCGTCGCGGATTGGATCGCCTGCATCGGCGTCATACCGTACTTCACCATCATGGCAAACTGTTTCGTCCCCATGCCGTAAGGACAGACGCCCGCGTCGGTGCCGAACGACATCTTCACACCCGCCTGAACCGCTTTGCGGAAGTTATCGCGTTGAACCTGGCCGAGCTGCGCATCGTGCTCCAGAAAATCCTGGGGCATGAGCCCTTTTCGTCCAGCGTCCTGTATGCACTCTTCGTCGTAGATATCCATGTCCAGGTAGGTGCCGTGCTGCTTGGCCAACGCGATGCCTTCATCGTCGATCATTGTTGCGTGTTCGACCGAAGCTACGCCCGCGCGGATCGCGTTCTTGATGCCTTCGGGCGAGTGAGCGTGAGACTCCACTCGCAGTCCGAAGTGGCTAGCCTCATCGACCGCGGCCTGCAACTCTTCGAACGTGAATTCTTGTGACCTGGGATTGCTGCCGTGAGTCAGCACCGCGCCGCTCGATAAGATCTTGATGTGGTCCACGCCGTCATGCGCCAGCTTGCGAATCACTTGCCGCACCTCCCAAGGGCTGTTGGCCTCACCATAATGCATATCCCAGGGGAGCTGGATATCGGGCGCCAAACCGGTATCAGCACCCGCACCGCCCGTGATAGTCACGTAGGCGCCGGCTACGAACATGCGGGGTCCAACAATGTAGCCTTTGTTGATAGCATCGCGGAGTGCGACATCAGTGAGGGCGCGATACGTGCCCACATCGCGGACTGTGGTGAAACCCGACTCCAGCGTGACTTTCGCATTGGGTACAGATTCCAGCGCATATTGGGCCGCGGTTTTTCGGAAGATGCTGACCGGATCGCCATTCTCCTCGTGCACGCCGTCGGCTAAGTGCGTGTGGCAGTCGATCAGCCCAGGCAGAACCGTATCGGAAGACAGATCGATGGTTTGAGTACCCGCAGGAATTGGTAAGTTATGGCCAACGGCTTCGATTTTGCCGTCGCGAATGAGGATGACCTGATCTTTGAGAACGGAGGCAGATTCGGGATCAACCAGCTTGCCGGCCTTGACGGCGAGAATCTGGGCGGATGCTATACCACACAGCAACAACAGCACGGCTGCGAATTTCACCGGTTCTGTCTCCTTTGTCATTCTGAGAGAGCGTTAGCCAACGAAAAATTTACGCTTAAAAAATGCACGCATCCTTCGCGGCTGAAGCCCGCTCAGGATGGCAACGCAACATTCGGGATAGAATTCTAGGTCCATGCTGCTGAAAAAGGAAACGGCTGCAGAATACATCTGCAGCCGGATTTCAGCGCTTGGATAGGTTTAATCCGCGGCCATGCCCTGCGTCTCTGGCTCGTATTGAGGCTCCTGGAACGGCGCGGCGTCAGATGCGGATTGTCCGCGAAGTTCCGCTTCGAGCGCGGCCAACTGCGCCTCGATATCCTGGGAGGCTTTGCGCTTGCGGATCACTTCCTCGCGATAGCGGCGCAGGAAATAATCGATGGTCTCGACGCGAATTCTGATGGAACCCGAAGGCTTGTTCTCGTCCAGATCCTTGAAGCAGAAGTATGGCGTGCCGGACTGCTCGATGATGCCTTCGACAACGCCATAAATGGGCGCGTCATGGCCGCACTTGAAGCTGGAAATCTCGAGTGCGACGAGATTGGGATGGCGAGCAGTGAACTTTGCCGCCCAGACTTTGTGGTT
>Ga0187769_10002844_pt1 | contig 10231 bp, 10 predicted proteins | sample 0116_SJ02_MP02_1_FD_133140 | JGI IMG/M metagenome (GOLD analysis project Ga0187769, IMG submission 133140) | Tropical peat soil microbial communities from peatlands in Department of Meta, Colombia - 0116_SJ02_MP02_10_MG | ecosystem: Environmental > Terrestrial > Soil > Wetlands > Peat | place... | reverse complement strand
GCTACCGCCGTCCACGATCGTACGCTGCATTCAACCGTGGCGTTCGGCCCCGAGCGGACGCTGGAGCAGGATCCCATGTTCGCATTCCGGATCATAGTCGACATCGCACTCAAGGCGCTGTCGCCGGCGATCAACGATCCGACCACCGCGGTCCTCGCGCTCGATCAGGTGCACCGCATGCTGCGCACGCTGGGCCGGCGCGAGTTGCGCGGCGAGGTGTTCAGCGACAAGGCTGGTGAGCCACGCGTCGTCTTCAGGACCCCGAACTGGGAGGACTACGTGCGGGTCGCCTGCCGCGAGATCCGCGCATGCGGCGCGAGCAACCTGCAGGTGGCACGGCGGCTGCGTGCGATGCTGGAAAGCCTGCTGGTCACTCTGCCCGAGCGTCGCCACACGGCGCTCAAAGAGGAGCTCGATCTGCTGAACCGCACGATCGAGACGCACTTCCCGTTTTCCGAGGACCTGGTCCTTGCCCGGATACCGGATCCCCAGGGGCTGGGCGGATCCGCCTCGCACATCCCGCCCCCGGGCTGATCGTTCGTACACGCATCGACATCTGGCAGGGGGACTCGAGCTCTCGACCCCGGTATCATGATCGGACTTGCCGCACCCGCAGGACCATGCGTGTTCGCAGACTCTGCCTGATCCCCCTCGCCCTGGCGTTCTCGGTCTCCGCCGCCGGCGCCCCGAAGCGCTGTGAACTGAAGAGTTTCGCCGAGCTGCCGGTGATCATGGAGGGGTTGCGTCCGTTGGTAATCGCTAAGATCAACGGTGCGGATGCGCGTTTCCTGGCCGATAGCGGCGCCTTCTACAGCATGCTATCACCTGCCGCGGCGGCGCAATTCAAGCTCCCGATCCGTCCGGCGCCCCTTGGCTTCTTCGTCGAGGGGGTTGGCGGCACGAGCACGCCTGAACTCGCCACTGTTGGCACCTTTACGCTCGCAAATTATCCCATCCGCAAGGTCGAATTTCTCGTCGGCGGCAACGACCTTGGGGTCGGAGTCGTGGGTCTGCTCGGGCGGAACCTGATGGCGAATGCGGACGTGGAGTACGATCTGGCCAACGGGATGCTGCGATACTTCAGGGCCGAGAATTGCGGGAACTCGCCGCTGGTGTACTGGACAACGTCCGAGCCCTTCGGCGTCGTCGAGCTGCACTCCTCGACCGGCGTCCTGCCGCAAGCAATCGGGACGGCTTTCGTGAATGGGGCCGAGGTTCGCGTTGGCTTCGACACCGGTGCGGCGGTATCGATGCTGTCGCTCACGGCGGCGAAACGCGCTGGCATCAGCCCGGGCAACGCCGGGCTCAAGCCGGCCGGTACGACCCACGGCATCGGTCGGGGCGTGGTGAATACCTGGGTCGCCCCATTGAGCAGCTTCAAGATCGGTGGTGAGGAAATCAGGAACACGCAGGTTCTCATCGCCGACATGCAACTTCGAGACGTCGACATGCTGCTCGGCGACGACTTCTTCCTCTCCCATCGAGTCTATGTCGCGTACAGTCAGAGGAAGGCTTACTTCACTTACAACGGCGGTCCGGTGTTCAGCCTCGAGGGCCCGAAGCCGGCGCAGCACACGCCGGCGGAGCCGGCGAACGCGCCGGGCAGCACCTCGCCGGCCGTGACTTCATCACCCGCCCCGGCTGCGAACTCAGACGGGTCCTCTGCGAATCAGCCGCCAGCCTCCTCCGCGGCACCGTCAGCGACGAACTCCGTGGGACAGTTCGCGGATCAGCCCACGGATGCGGCCGGTTTCATGCGACGTGGTACCGCCTTCGCAGCCCGCAAGGATTACGCGCACGCCTTGGCCGATCTCACGCACGCGTGCGAGCTCGCGCCGCGTGAGCCGGAGTTCCTCTACGAACTGGGGCGCGTGCGCTGGCAAAGTGGCCGGCCGGACCGGGCACTGCAGGACTTCGACAAGACCCTGGAGCTCAAACCGGACTACCTCCCCGCGCTGCTCGCCCGAGCCGAGCTGCGCCTGCCCCGGCACGCGGGTGTGAAGGAGGACCTGGAGGCAGTCGATCGACTGGCCGCACGTGAAGCCAACGTGCGCCTGGTGCTCGGAAACCTGTATGAGCAAATCGACGAATTCGCGGCGGCCGTCCACCAGTATGACGTGTGGATCGGCGCGCACGGGCAGGACGCACAATTGCCGGCGGCCTTGAATGCGCGCTGCTGGGCGCAGGCCGAGGCCAATCAGAATCTCGATCGAGCGCTGAAGGATTGCGACGCGGCGCTCCATATGCGTCCCAGGAGTGCGGCGATCCTCGACAGCCGCGCTCTGGTGCAATTGCGCCGCGGTGAGCTCGATCGCGCGATTGCCGATTACGACGCCGCGCTTGCGCTGGCACCCAGGCTTCCTGCCTCGTTGTACGGTCGCGGGCTCGCGAAGCTGCGCAAGGGCCTGCAGGCCGCAGGAGAGTCGGATCTCGCCGCCGCGCGCACCATTCAGCCCGACATTTCTGCGCGCTTCGCCAGCTTTGGGCTCAAGCCCTGAGGGGGCTGCCGGAGCCCGTCAAGAGAGAGCGATGTGATTCGGCTGCCAGCCCAGCACTCGGGCTTCTCCGCAACCAGCGGTGCGCACGTGGCCGAAGCGGGGCCCAAATGATGGTCAGTGGAGCGCCCTGACGGACGGGGCGCGCTCTGCGGCAGCGCGCGGGTCGAAGGAGTCAGGGCTGTCTACCGTGAGCTCCTCGACCATGGTGCCCTCCCCCTCGGCGTCCCGCTCCTCTTCAGGCGTCGTGTCCTCCCACGCCTCCTCTTGAGGTTGGAACGGCTGCAACGCTTCAGCCCAATCCACGGCCCTCATCTCGGTCTCGGAGTAGCCGAGATCGTCGACCTCCACATCGTCGACCGGTCCGGTCCAATCCTCGGGCGCTTCGGCCCGTTCCAGAGGCAGCGCGTTCCATGACTCCTGATCGATCTCATCCACATCACCGTCGAACGTCTGAATCTCGATGGTGCGCGATCGCTCATCGTACCCGGTAACGCGGAACATCTCGCCCTTATCCTGATGCAGGTACCACTGTCCGATCTCGGCAGGACCGACTCGCGCATTCATATGCCCTCCTCTCTGCGGCTCGCAAACCAAGCTATTCACATCGCAACCAGCGCCTTGGCTTGCTCGCGTTGAGATTTGAGCAGTACCTCGGGCCGCGCCACCATGCGGGATGGACGCAAGCGGTTACGTACAATTCCAGGGGTCGCATGAGCGGGCATGGACGACACACGGCTGCTGGCATGCCCGGAACGGGCGGTGCGTATAATCCCCCGCGGAGGCAACTGATGAAGTCCTGGTTGACTCAGACGGGGGCGCTGGTGGTGCCGCTGCTGGCGATGACCCCCTCGCCCGCTGCCGCAGCAAGCGGCGCGCCGATTTACGCCAGTCTGCAGGGCGAGGTCGTCCTCGACAATGCGCGGGTGCTCGTTGAGAAGTTTGTGCTGCAGCCCGCGCAGTCGACCGGCCGTCACGGTCACCCGGCGGATCAGCTGCTGGTGTTCATCAAGGGCGGCGTACTGAAATCCGCAGACACCGGGCGCGCGACCCTGTGGCGGGAGGGCCGGGTTGTGTGGCAGAGCGCCACGGAGCGGCCCGACGGCGGCAGCACGAACGCGGGCACGGCTCCGATCGTGATGATCTGGGTGACGCTCAAGAACGTCGTGCCGGCAAAGCCCGGCGCGGCAAAGCAGTGGCCCGAGGATGCGCATCTGAACTACCCGAACATCCCGGGCGAGGATCTGCTGGAGAACGACCGTGTGATCGTGCAGCGCTTCGTCGTGAACCCCGGCCAATGGGAAGGCGTTCACGCACACCGCCCCGACATGCTCTATATCCATATCAAGGGCGGCCGGTGGGCCGTGCGCTCGAAGAAGGAGGCCGAGCACCTCTACCCGGACCCCGATCCGGACGGCGCGGTCGGCTGGATGTCCCCCATCGACATCAGCGAGGGGCACGAGTCGGGCAATGCCGGCAAGGAGCCGATCGATCTCGTCTGGGTAACATTGAAAGAGTGAGTGTTGTCGCTGCACACGCCCGACACCTGCAGCGTGGGCGTCGTTCGATCGAGGAGGGCCGCTGCGTGACCCACGATAGGTACAGGCTCTATGGCAGGCCGGGGAGCGGCTCGGACATCGTGAGGATGCTGCTCGAGGAAGCCCGAGCCCCTTACGAATTCGTCTTGGTAGGCACCGAGTCAGCCGAAATCGAGGCATACCGCGCCCGGGTGCTGACCGACAAGGTGCCGGCGCTGGTGCTGCCGGAGGGCATAGCGATGTTCGAGTCGGCGGCCATCTGCATGCATCTGGCGTATGCGCACCCCGGCGCCCGTCTCGCCCCGGCGCCCGGCACGGCTGATCATGCCCGCTTCCTGCAGTGGATGGTGTATCTGTCGGCGAATCTCTACGAGTGCGTGCGGAGGATTTACTATGCGGGCCGCTACAGCCGCGCCGGCGAGGCCGCTGCCGAGGGCATCAGACAGCAGGCAAACGAGGATTTCGTGCAGATCCTCAGCCTCATCGTGCCGGCCTTGTCGCCGTACGTGCTCGGCAAGGACATTTCCGCGGCGGATTACTACCTGTACGTGGTCGGCGGATGGCATCCCGACGGCCGCGCGCCGCTGCACAGCCGCTGGCCGGCACTCGCCCGCCACAGCGAGCTCATGGCGCAACGGGCAGCCGTGCGCCGGGTCGAGGCGGGCGAGCCCGCTGAGGAACTCTGACCCGGCACGTTTCCGGACGGATCACGATGAACGAGCGAATCACGCGTCGCGATTTCCTCGACGGCATGGCGTGCGTCATCGCCGCCGGCGCCGCGCCGCGCCGCGCCCGCGCGCTCGAGGGTGGTGCGCCTTATCCGCCGGGGCGCACCGGCTATGTGGGCAGCCGCCCGCAGGACTTCGCGGTGGCGCACGAAGTGCGCGACGGGCAACGGTACGAGCTGCACTCCCGGCCGGTGGCCGAGCGCTACGACTTCATCGTGATCGGTGCGGGAATCGGCGGCCTCGCCGCCGCACACTACCTGCGGCAGGCGCAGCCGCGGGCGCGTATCCTCATCCTCGACAACCACGACGACTTCGGCGGTCACGCGCGGCGCAACGAGTTCAACGTCGGCGGCCGCTTTCTCCTCGGCTACGGCGGCAGCGAGTCGCTCGAGGGCATCCGCCGGCGCTGGTCACAGGTGGCGCGCGACTGCGTCGCCAGCATCGGCGTCGACGTCGACCGGCTCGAGCAGGCCTTCGACGTGACCCTCTATCCGGGGCTCGGACTGTCATCGGGACTGTTCTTCCCGCGCGAGACCTACGGCGTCGACCGGCTCGTCACCGGCGACCCGGTGCGTCAGCTGCCCACGGACGTGCCGCCGCACCTGCATCGCGGCCGCGCGCCGGCGCAGTTCATCGCTGACTGCCCGGTGGACGCTGCGCAGAAGGCGCGGCTGCTCGCACTCTACACCGACCGTCGCGATGTGCTCGCCGGGATGAACCCGGGGCAGAAGCAACAGCTGCTGCAGACCACCTCGTATCACGATTATCTGCAGCGCTACTACCGCCTCGACGAGCGGTCACTGGCGATGTTCGATGGGCGCACGCTCGACCTGTTCGCCTGCAAGGCCACGGCCGTCCCTGCGCTGCTCGCCTGGGAGTGCCAGTACCCCGGCTTCCAGGGACTCGGGTTACAGATGTCGCGCGCCGGCGTCCTCGAAGGCGACCCGTACATCCATCATTTCCCGGACGGCAATGCGACGCTCGCGCGGCTGTTCGTCCGCGAGCTGATCCCCGGCGTCGCCCCAGGACACACGATGGAGGACGTCATCACGGCACGCTTCGACTACGCGCGGCTGGACGTACCGGGCAACGACGTGCGCCTGCGGCTGTCGTCGACGGTCGTCGCGCTCGGCAACGGCAGCGCGGCTGTCGACGTGCTGTACGTGCGCAACGGGGAGTCGACGCGTGTCTCCGCGGGCCGCCTCGTCTATGCCGGCTACCTGGCGATGCTGCCGTACGTCTGCACCGAGCTCGCCGAGGCGCAGCGTCAGGCGGACGCCAGCCAGGTCAAGGCGCCGCTGATCTACGTCAACGTCGCGCTGCGCAACTGGCGTTCCTGGATCAACCGCGGCGTGCACTACGTCAACAATCCGGCCGGCTTCTACACCAACATCAAGCTCGACTATCCGGTGAGTCTCGGCGAGTATCGCTTCCCCAAGAATCCCGACGAGCCGATGATCCTGCACCTGCTGCACGTGCCCTGGCCCGACGGCGCTATCACTGACCTGCGCAGTGCGTGGCGCGCGGCGCGCCAAATTGCCTATACGCTGCCGTTCGACGAGTTCGAGAACCGCGCGCACGATGAGCTGACGCGCATCCTGGGCCCCGGCGGCTTTGACGCGGACCGCGACATCTCGGCGATCACGGTCAACCGCTGGGGTCACGGCTATGCCTACGACATGAATACCCTGTTCGACGATCCCACGGCTGCCCGCCGGGCGATGCGCGCCAGCCGTGCGCCCGTCGACGGCATTCACATCGCCGGCTCCGACGCCGCCTGGATGGCGTATGCGCACGAGGCGATCGACGCGGCGCACAGCGCCGTGCAGGAGATCACGCGGACGTAGCCCTCGTCCTGTAGATCCGCGGTATGTGATCGCTCGCACATCGCCCCGCCTTGCGGCCTGCCGTTTTGCTTCGGCCAAGCGCTTGATTTGCCTGCGACCGTCGCACACCTGACACGTCGAGGGCGGCACGCTCCGGAATGACAAACGCGCTGGTTTGTACGCCCGCAAAGTCCATGGACCTTATCGAGTATTTTGAGCGACAAAAACAGCGCTGCGAACGGGAACTCAGGTACAGCGAGGCACCGGGTTTCCAGCTGTTTGAAAGAACTCCGCAGGGCCAACACGACATCACCGAGCAGCATATTCAGGAATTGCGCGAAGCACGCGACCAATATCAGAGGACGATCGACTACCTCAAGACACAGGGCTGAACAGAGGCCGCCCACGGTCGCCTCGCGAAAACTGCAGCGATTATCGACGTGCTTCAGGCAAGTCCACGTCAACCGTGTTGGTGGAACGTCGCGCTGACCTCGTAAACGAGCCGCAATAGGCAGCGGTGCCTCGAGGCGCGATCACCACCCCGCGAGCCGCGGCACTCGAGCACTCCCTCTGCCCGGTGCGTTGCGCCCACCAATGCCGCCTTGACTGCGTCACTGAGGTCGAACTGCCCGTCGCAGTCCCAATACGCACAGGGAAATTCGAAAAACGCGCGGGCTGGCGGATGGAGCACGTGCGACTGTGGGGTCGGTGCGTTCGAATTCGGCCCTTCGAACTTCAACTCGATGCGGAGCTGTTGGACCGTTGGGAATGCTTCGCGCAGCAACTGCGCCGTGGCCCGATCACGACGCAACTGATCCATTCGCTCTTGGCGGGAAGCGGCCGGCGGCGCGAATCTCATTGACGGTTCCCGGAGTTCGAACCGCAGTCCGCGGTGGTTTCAGTAGGCAACATGAGCTTCACCAGTGTGCTCAGCCAGGATTTCTCTTCGCAGCCCGCGCGGCTCGTGTGCGCTGTTCTTCCCGCACCTCCGCAAGCGTCAGTCGCGTGCTGACCGCGATCACATCGAGGATGGGATGCGCCGGGTCGGACGGCAAGAGCAGCTGGTGAACCTTTTCCCACATTCGAATGCGAACGTCAGGGGGATTGAGGTCAGAACGCTGCTCGGCAAGTTCCTGGCGTCTCTTCTCGGCGCGCTCATGTTCCTCTTGCGCGAGGCGCTCGGCGGCAGTCTTGGCGAAGTCGCTTGTGCGGGGCAGCGTCGTCATAGGCCCAGGGAGCATGTGTTTCAGTACCGACGCGGGCCGCCCCGGCGCCCTCCACCGGATCGATCGCGATCCTGAGCCTCGTTGACCTTAAGAGCGCGGCCTTCGAAGTCCTTGCCGTTCAGAGCCTGCATCGCCCGGGATGCATCCGCATTCGACATTTCCACAAAGCCGAAACCGCGCGGCCGCCCCGTGTCACGGTCGGTGATCAACGAGACCTTCTCAACGGTTCCGTGTGCCGAGAATAAAGCGCGCACACTATCTTCAGTCGCTGTGAATGGAAGATTTCCCACGTAGAGTTTGGTCACTGCACATTACTCACAAGAATATTGAAAAATGACACCAATCCAACGCTCTCAATCCTTCCTGGCGCTGGCCGACGACGGCAAGTGCACCTGACGAGAGTCTCGTTCCCCGTCTGCGACCGGAGTGCTCGGCGTGCCTGCCGCATTCTCGAGCGGCTCAAGTTGTGGGCTAGCATCAGCAACTTTCGCGCGAGCACTCCTGCGTTGCTGCTTTTCATGCTGACGCGCTTTTCTCGTCAGTTCTCTTTGCTTTCTCGCTTGATGATAATTCGGCTTTGCCACGACGTTCTCTTGCGCTGAAGGTTTGCCCGGCCACCAGCGTAGCAGGTCCAGAAGCAGGTACAGGTTTTTTTTGCGGGTCGGAAGCCCGCGGCGCAGTGTTTCTCAGCCACTTTGTCGCACCTCCGCCGCGGAATGTGGGAATATCGCCCTCGAGGGCTACGATCTGGCCGGCCGGGGGGCTTGTGCGCCTCGCATGGCTCGCGTGGCGCTCACTGAGCACGGGTAATCACCATCGTGGGGCACACACCGCCTGCATCGCGAAGCCGGGGGGGCTGAAGCGTCGGCGCGGAGCTCTCTCAGGCTGCATTTGCCGAACAACTAGAGACCACCGTTATAGACGGATCCTCGGAGGGCCCGTGACGCTCCAGATCCGGGTGCGCTCAATGCAGGCGGCGGCCGCGGCTTCATCGCGGTAGGGTCGAGCGTCACGGCCCAAATGCTCAGGATCCGCCGGGGCAACCGGAATTGCCCTGACCGTTCGCGGCTGCGGTCCTTCCCGCGCTCGCGCGTCTTTGCCAACGGATCGAGAGTGCCTCAGGCATGCCGTCGGCAACCTACTGATGGTCGTGCTGCTCGCCTTAAGTCAACAAACCACCTCGATTTGACACAACCACCGATTGCTGTGAGGCAGATCACACTCCCTCGAATGTCGCCTCCATCACGCGGACTACTTGCTATCGTTTCCGGCACAAGTGGCGCGTAGCCACGCAGACGTGCGCGACAACAACAGGGGACGTCCGGTGCTGTCCAACAGTTGCCGGAGACGGGAGCACGATCATGGGAGCATTGCCGCCACACTTCTTCGTGTGGCTCTTGTACATGCACATTAGCGGACAAGCGATGCCCATCGCAGGTTTCAAGACCGAAGCGATGTGCGTGCAGATCCGCGACGACATGACGGCGAAAGCGAACAGCACTGTGAAGTTCAAGTGCGACAAGTTCGCCATCGAGAGGTGAGTGATGAAAAGCTATTGCAAGCGTGAGCTGCTAGATCAATTCCAACCGTGACGCGTCTCTTTTGCGGCATATTCGGGGAAGGAGCGGGGAAGGGATGATCGGGCGAGACTTCCGCAAGCGGCGGCGGCTTCTGCACGGACGCCGCGAGACGATTACCACAAGTGCACCAGGGCGCTGCTTACTGGGTCATCGGCACGGAGAGCTTCGACCGAAACGGGGTCTTCAGTCTCACGAGCCAGGGTTACGTTTCGCCGGCGCATGAGGATTTGGAATTCCCCGCAATGGCCGCGCTGGGGGATTCGGGGGACGAGGATTCGCAAGACGGAAACCGTGGGGCGATCATGGCCTTCACACTATCGGGGAACGGCGGACCGACCGGGGCTGACAACGGAGGCTTTTTCCCGAGCACCGCTTACGGTCGGCTGAGCAGCACTTCGGGCGGCCTGTTGGGATCTGTGATCCACATTGCAGACTTGGGCGAATCACCTCAGGGCGGCTTCACCGAGTATAATGGTTATCCAGGTCCTACTGGACCTCGCTGGGGAGACTACAACAATGCAGTCGCCTTAGGCGGGACGATCTACTTCTCGACCAACTACATCGAGTACCCGAACTGCGAGCCGCCTGCGTTTACCCTGACACTTGGAACGTGCGGCGGAACGAGGAACGGCAACACAAACTGGGGCACGTCGGTTAACTCTGTCGTGCCGTAAGAAAACGAAAATGGGCGGCGGTCGTTGAGACGACCAACTCCGCCAACCCGGGGGGGGTGCCGCGATCTTCGCCGCGGCACGCCCGTTTTTTCGTCCGTCGACAGCCCGATCATCCAACGCTAGGCACACTAATGTCCGTATATGGCCCCCTCCCCATTTACCAG
>Ga0187769_10002843_pt1 | contig 10233 bp, 9 predicted proteins | sample 0116_SJ02_MP02_1_FD_133140 | JGI IMG/M metagenome (GOLD analysis project Ga0187769, IMG submission 133140) | Tropical peat soil microbial communities from peatlands in Department of Meta, Colombia - 0116_SJ02_MP02_10_MG | ecosystem: Environmental > Terrestrial > Soil > Wetlands > Peat | place... | reverse complement strand
TGGTCGATGAGGGCGAGATCTCCTGTGTGAAACCAGCCATCCTTGTCGATCAATTTAGTCAATTCTTCTGGCATCTTATAATATCCCTTCATGATGAGACGGCCTTTCGTGCAGAGTTCCCCTTCCTTACCGAATGAGAGATCTTCTCCTGTTTGCGTATCGACGACCTTCACCTGTGCCCCGGGAAAAGGTTTTCCCACAGTGGTAGAAATGATTTGCGGAGAATCCCCTGGGCTGGTCATCGAAGTCCCCACACTGTTCTCTGTCATTCCGTAGCCGTGGATGAGGGTTTGGATTCCCATCCGGTCCATGATGTCCTGAATCAACTTAACCGGAGCAGGTGCTGCGGCAATGAGGCCCAACTTTACAGAAGCGAGATTGAACCTTTCAAAATCAGGATGCTGAAGCATTTTGATATACATCGTCGGAGTCCCAGCGAAGAAAGTACACCGTTCTCTCTCTATGGTCTCCAAACAGAGGACGGGATCAAAATACTCCACGATCACAGAGCAGCACCCGCAAAGCGTAGGAGTGAGGATGCCTTGGGAATTTCCAAAATTGTGGCAAAAGGGGGGAGGAACGCAAAGCCTGTCGTCTTCCGCGAGCCCTATATTTCTAACAAATGACGAATTGAACCAAAGGTATTGATAGTGAGTGGTCATGACACCCTTTGGGAATCCTGTCGTCCCTGAAGTATACGGAATATGGGCAATATCCTCTTCATCCACGTTGGCCTGCGCACGTTTCAGTTCTCCATCGTTCTTTAATTGCCCACCCGATTCCAGAAGTTGGTAAAATTCGTAGGTCCCTGGATGTCGCTGGTGGGAAAGACAGATGATATTTTTGAGGAAAGGAAGTCTCGACGACTGAAACCTTCCGGGTTCGCATTTCGAGACTTCTGGGCAAATTTCTCTGAGCATCACCATATAATCGATCCCCAGGAATTGGTCCATCATGATGAGCGTTGTCGAATCGGAATGATTGAGGATATATTCCAATTCATGGGCTTTATACCGTGTATTGACAGGAACAACGATCGCCCCGATCTTATCCACCGCATACTCAGAGATACTCCATTCGGGCCGGTTACTAAAAAGGATGGAGACCTTATCCCCTTTCCGAATACCTATGCTCAGAAGGGCCTTAGATAGGTGTTCAACCTTCTCTTGAAATTCCTGATAACATATCCGTTCCCCTTGGAACACGATCGCTTCTCGATTTGGCCATCTCGCTACCGCTTTATCCAACAAATCCCCCAGCGTTTTGGCATTCTCGATCATCTCTCACCTCTCCATGACCACATTGATGAGCGGCTCACCTTTCATGAATCGAGCAAGATTCTCACAGAATAATTGACCGGTCCGCATCACATACCGATCTGTCCCCGTCACATTATGAGCGGTGATAAAAAGGTTGTTAAGATCCCACAGTTCATCCTCTGAGGGCAGGACATAGTTCGTGGGGTCGCCCCAGAAGACGTCGGTCGCCGCTCCGGCAATCCAATCCTCTTTAAGGGCACGAGCAAAAGCTCCCTTGTCAAGGATTTCACCTCGAGCGACATTGACCAGGTAAGCTGTTGGCTTCATCAACTTGAGTTCCCGTTCGCCGATGAGACCGTTGGTTTCCTCCGTGAGGGGCAAAGAAACCACGAGAAAATCGGATGCCTTAAGAACCTCTTCCAGCTCGTTATAAGGATAGATTCTGTCGGCATATTCATATCGGGTGACGTATTTGTCGTACCCCAAAACCTTCATGTCAAATCCAAGCTTTGCCTTCTTCGCAATGACCTTTCCGATATGACCGAGCCCGAGAATGCCTATCGTCCGGTCGTGCAGTTCTCTCATCTGGCCCAGCATTCGGTCCATCTTGTGAAGTTTCTGATTTCCCAGGGATGCCTTGAATTTCTTGACGAAAAAGAGGAGATACCCCATCACGGCCTCGGCAATGGGAATGGAGACAGTTCCGGCACAATTGGTAAGGATCATCCCTTCTTTAATCAAACCCGTCCTGAGGACATGTTCATATCCTGTCATGAGAACCTGAAACCATTTCAGTCGATTCATCCTGGGCATGCTAAAAGGATAGGCATTAAAGGCGGCGATAATCTCAACATCTTCGACCTTTCCTTGAACCTGATTCCCTTCTGTCTCAACAAGCACCGGTGACGTAAGGATTTCAAGACTCGGAAACCTTCCTTTTACGATCTGAGCATACTCTTCTACCATAAAGCCTGGCCCACCAATAAGGACCCTTAAATCGCGCTCCTGGTAAACCATATTCTTTCCCTTCAACGTGAAGATTCCAAATGTGAAAGCATTTCGAAATAGATCTCTAAGTGATGGCGGATTTGATCCAAAGAGTAGAAGCGAGGGTCTCCGTGGTCAGCATCGAATACCAGGCCGGGTATTCCTGTCGCCTCTGCAACCGCCTTTTTAATCTCATGGGCAGCCAGGGAGAGCATCTTACAACTTCTGTTCAAATGGTAAATGAATCCATTGAGACGATATCTCTCTTTCAATTCCAAGATGAGTTTCACTCTCCGTTCCAAATGCCAGTCAAAATAGACCAAGTATTGGTTCGCCCACCCTTCAAGGGGGTTTGCTGGATCAACTCCGAGGCTTGTCCACGGAAGCGTATAAATGGTTGCTGCTAAGCAGGCCCCAAAAGAGGCAAGAAGTTCCGACAACCATCTGAGTTCACGCCATATGGGAAGATTGTCCCAGTAGAGCCGGTACCGTTCCCCAGGAACGGCGCCGATCTTGGATCGAACCCGCTCTTCGATCTCGGATCTTAGCTTCCTGTAAAAATCAAGGGCTACGGGGAGTCCCCTTTGGGACACGATGGGAGCCATCGCAATGAACTGGTCGAAGACGGTGAGGGGCGCGGGGACCTGAGCTGCGGAGTCCAAGATATCTTTCCAATAGCCACACGTCTCTCCAGAGACCTGGAGGACTCGCTTCAAGCGATCCCGGTCGAGAGATTTCCTTGTTATCCCTTCCAAGAATGTGACCAATTCCTCCATCTGTTTCTTCACATACTCAAACGCATTGGGATCGAATCCTTTGTTACCTGGCTGTGGGACATCGAGCAGGAAGAGGGGAACGTTGTAATGTCGACTCAAGACTTCAAACCACTTCGTCATGGTTCCACATTGACAATTACTGGTGTATAGCAGATCGGGTTTGGGAAGACCGCCAACCGGGCTGATTCCAGAGTAGATCGAGCCGATATCACATAAGGCATAGCTACAGATGTCACGAAGGTAGCCCTCCGCTTCAGAATACCTTGTAACCTCTTCGGTCATCTTCCTGGCCTGGAGGAAGACCGAGTGATTCTCAGGATAAACAGGAATAATGTCCATCGCGTAAAAAAGTTCTGCCGGAGAAAATACATTGACATAGACAATCTTTTTGCCCAATTCATGGGCGTGACGGATCTCTTCATAATATTGGGAGTTGATCTCTTTTAACATGGATAAGGATTGAATCGGGGCAGACGCTTCTTTCATTCTTTACTCCCAAGCATTTCAGCAAAAGCCTGAAGCCTCGTCTTTATTTGACCCGCCGCACAGCTGTGAAGTTCCGTCTCAATGAACAAGTTAGGAATCCCTTCCCGATCCAATCCCTTCTTCAAATCGGGGTAATCGAAGATCAGGGGCTCACAGAATTTCAGGTGAACAAAGATGACTCCTTGAAGGCCGTCCTCCCGGACCTTCTTCAGCATAAAGCTCAGGCGATCCTCAGGCCCTTCAACTAATGCATTGGGGATCCGCTGCAAATAACTCTGTGCCAACGCGCTCAGCGCGTCTCCCTCATCCTCGATTTCATATGAAAAATAACGACTTCCAACGGCAAGGTCATCACCAGCCACGAGAAATCCCACTTCATCCATCCATCGGAAGATTTCGAGTGGTTCGACTAACTTCCCAGAGAGGAAAACTCTTACGGGAGGAGTAGAGCGAGGGTTGACCGGAAAGGATTCCCCATGAGCAAGAACTTTTCTAAGGATCTGATTATGTTCCCCTTTGGGCATCAGCATGGAGGACTTAACCAAGGAGAAGAAATCATAGTTACTCATGGAATGAAAGTTTTGAGATCTCCGCGTTTGGATCGTCTTGAGATAACGCCTGTTTTCATTGTAGAGATCTATGCTTTTCCAAAGTCCCTCATTGGAAATGTTCACCCCAAATGCTTTTTCTAATCCTTCCTTAAATCGCCTCAATTCCCCGACTAAATAACTCTTTGTCCCCTGACTATTCAGCTTTTTCGGGAGCCGGAGAAGGTCGGAAAATTGCGCCGGGAAATTCCTCTGCCAAATATGAAAGAAAGCCCGGGATGAATCACAAAGATGCGGGATGACGAGTCCGTCCAAAAAATCCAATTCGCTAAGCGTCGCTTGCCAGAAAGAATGAGTGATGAGGGAACAAGCAAAACTCGGAATAGAGCCGATGCCTCCGGCGGCCTTCTCTCCTCCCAAGAGCGTTACGGGAAACGCACCTGAAGCATCGATCAGCTCTTCCGGAACATCGGGGAGGAAAATTCCGATTACCCGCTGATCATTTTCAGCCTTCAAATCCCTAACAAATTGCAATGGATCCTTCAGGACGCTTTGAATCCTTTCCACCCATTCCATTTCAGGACCGCCTATAAGAATAGATGATAATTAAAACCTTTCCTTTCTTGTCGCCCTTACTGACACCTGTATGGGGGATATGAGCGTCAAAATACATACAATCTCCGGCCTCCAAAGAAAACTTTTCATCCCCATAAATGAATTCTATCTCCCCCTCTAAAACGTAGAAGAATTCTTCCCCTTCATGCTGGAACACCGTTGAATATTCAAAGTCTGGGTAGAGGATGTATGGCTCCATGTTTTTCCCAATCTTTTTGTTAGCCAGAGCTTCATACCTATATCCATACGAAGCCTTGCGGTCGATCAATTCTTTTGGATCATCCTTTCTGACAATGACCATATTCCGGGGATTATCTGCTCGATCCTCCGTGAGAAGAAAGGAAACATCCACTTCGAGGGCTTGGGCGATTTTGCTCAGCGTCGATATGGGAGGGGCACTGTCGGAATTTTCGATCCGGGAGAGGTAACCGGTTGTAAACCTGGTCATCTTTGCCAAAGATTCCAACGTGATCTTCTTCCCTTGCCGCAACCTCTTTATCCGATCTATAATTAATTTTTCGTCCATGCTCTTTAGAAGGAATTACAATCTTTAAAACCCAAGAAATTATACGATTAGTAAAAAAATAAGTCAACATCATAAATATATTCATGGTAACTATTGGAATTTTAAAATAAAAAAATAAAGGTCTAATTGTTTATTATACATTTAGTAAAATTGCGGAAGGCCATGGAAAATTAACAATTTTCATTGTTGGTAAGGTGGCCGGTTCGCCTTGACGAATTACCTTAGATGTATTTTGCCATGGAGGAGAAACCCAGGATGGGTTAAAAGTTCAATATCCAGAATCAAAAAGAGGTTGACTTTTCTTTTTCTGGGGGTATACTAAAATCACTTTTTCATTTACAGGAGGTTCTCATGAAGATCAAATGGTACGGTCATGCAGCATTTCTTCTCACTTCTAAGGATGGTCTGAAAGTCATCACTGACCCTTATGAATCTGGAGCGTTTGGAGGGGCTTTGTCATACGGGAAGATCCCTGATGAGGCCGATGTCGTAACGGTGAGCCATGATCATGCTGATCATTACACCAGTCCTCTAAAAGGAAAACCCCATATCATCAATAAGGAAGGGAAAGTTACTATAAAGGGAATCGAATTCGTGGGGATTCCTACCTTTCACGATACTTCCGGAGGAAAGGAAAGGGGAAAGAACCTTCTCTTTCGTTTCACCATGGATGGGATTACGGTGTGTCATTGCGGAGACTTGGGACATCGCTTGAGCAAAGAAGAAGTGGGTAAGCTGGGAAAGGTTGATCTCTTATTGATCCCTGTCGGGGGCTTCTACACCCTCGAACCCCCGGATGCTGTAAAAGTATCCCAAGATATCAGCCCTAAGATGATTATTCCAATGCATTATCGGACTGAAAAATGTAATTTCCCCATTGTGGACGCTGAAGAATTTCTCAAGGGCTGGAAAGAAATAAAGAGGATGACTTCCAGCGAGATTGAATTGGAAGCCAATAAGCTTCCTTCGAAGACCGAAGTGATCACCCTTAAGTATGCCCTTTAGTTCAAAAGGGAGCTACGGCCATAAGGGTTTTGGGCACCGACCGGCCTTACTTGCTGAATCGTTTTGCGACATAATTCATCAGCCCACCATCCTTAATGAGTTCTTGCATGAACGGAGGGATGGGCTTCGCCTTTAGCGATTTTCCCAGGGTGAGATCTCGGATGACGCCGGTGTCGATATTCACCTCAATTTCGTGTCCCTCTTCTATCTGGTTTGGCGCATCTTCAGATTCAAGAACGGGAAGTCCAATGTTGAAGGCGTTTCGATAGAAGATCCTGGCAAAGGTCTTGGCAATGACGCAGGAGATTCCAATGGCCTTTATTGCTAATGGGGCATGCTCCCTGGAAGAGCCACAGCCGAAATTCTTATCAGCTACAATGATATCTCCCTTATTCATTTTCACGTGAAAATCAGGAACGATCGCCTCCATACAGTGTTTCCCTAGTTCTTGAGGATCTATGATACTTAAATATTTGGCAGGAATGATCACATCCGTGTCCACATCCGACCCGAACTTCCATACCTTCCCTTTAAAGATCATCACTTCACTCCTTCAGTTCTCTGCAACCTCATCAGGGCTCGCAATTCTGCCCTTCACCGCACTCGCCGCAGCCACAGCCGGATTGGATAGATAGACCTCACTTTCTGGATGTCCCATCCTTCCGACGAAGTTACGGTTGGTCGTAGCAATGGCCCGCTCCCCTTTAGCCAGCACCCCCATATAACCCCCAAGGCAAGGCCCGCAGGTCGGTGTGCTGATGACCGCTTTTGCATCGAGGAAAACTTCAATGAGACCTTCCTTAATTGCCTGCCGGTATATCTCTTGGGTTGCAGGAATGACGATCAGCCGGATATATGGCGCCGTCCTGTTTCCCCGAAGTACTCTTGCAGCAATCCGCAGATCTTCGAGCCTTCCGTTCGTGCAAGACCCGATCACCACTTGGTCGATCGGTATCTCCCCCACTTGGCTGATAGGTTTTGTATTACTGGGGAGATGTGGGAAAGCCACCTGAGGCTCGATCTGACTCACATCGTATTCCTTGACCTCGACATAGTGCGCATCCATATCGCTCCGATAAATTCGATAAGGCCTGGAAGCTCTTCCTCGGACATACTCTTCGGTCATTCGATCCGGCTGAAAGATCCCGTTCTTCGCACCCGCCTCGATAGCCATATTGGCCATGGTAAATCTTCCCGATATCGGTAACTGTTCGATCGCATCCCCTGCGAATTCCATCGCTCTGTACAAGGCTCCGTCCACTCCAATCTTCCCAATGGTGTAGAGGATAAGATCTTTGCCATCCACCCACTTTTTCAATTTCCCTCGATACACGAATTTCATCGACTCTGGAACCTTGAACCAGAGCTCTCCAGAGAGCATCGCTGCGGCCAAGTCGGTGCTCCCCACACCAGTTGAAAAGGCTCCCAACCCTCCATATGTACAACTGTGACTATCTCCTCCGATCACCAGATCACCAGGCAAAACAATTCCATGGTCCGGGAGGAGCGCATGTTCGATCCCCATGTCCCCGACTTCATAATAATGGAGAATTTGATACCGCTTTGCATACTCCCTCATCCGCTTGCAGTTTTCAGCGGAGTTGATATCCTTATTGGGGACGAAATGATCGGGTACAATAACAATCTTATGGGGATCAAAAATCTTTTTCGCCCCAATCTTTTCCAACTCCTGAATTGCCAGAGGAAATGAAATATCATTTCCCAAAGCAATATCTATTTTCGCCTGGATCAAATCGCCAGGCTCAGCTTTTTCGAGCCCCGCGTGGGCTGCTAAAATCTTCTCTGTGATAGTCATCCCCATTTCAAGTCTCCTTATTCCCTATGCCCCGCATCTCTATCTTTGAATGATACTCGACTCCATGGAAATCGTCAGAACGGGCTTTAGTTTTCCATTGAAATAATAGACCGGCCTTGGGATCCGGCGGGCTCCCCACCTCCGATCATTCATCCTTATTGATCGTGAAGTCAACCTCTATCTTGTGAGACATGGTCCAGTTCAACATCATGAGAGGATCGAGTCTTGAAATGATCAATGCCTCCGGCGTCTTGGGAGATTCTCTTGAGAAAGTTGGAGAATGGGCGGTGATCGCATGGACGACCTCAGGTGGAAGATTCTCTTCCAAAGCCAAAAAATGCGCTAAATGAGTATGAGTTAATAGTCTCCCAAACTCGGTTAATTTGCCCGTCGATTCATGAAACAAGATGATCTTGTCGACATCGTGAAGAATTGCTGCAGCAATAAGACAGTCTAAATCTATTTTGATCTTTTGAGTTTTCTCTATCACCTGAGCGACTGCAATGGCACATTCCACTACCTGGTTGGTGTGATCCATATTGGATAGCTGAAGTTTGGCTCCAGCTGGGGCCCAGGCACTATGATCTTCGATTCTTCTGTAATCGCTCATTTTCCAAGCTTTTAGCCAAACACTGGTCACCTGTTTCCTTAAGTGATCATCCTTTATATCTTTTATCCTCGGGAATACTTTCTCAATATATTTTTTTTCTTCTTCCATTTCTCCCTCCAACGCCGAATGAAAAACTATATTCCTCCGCCTCCTCAGGGCTTCTTGGAATATTTAAGGGGCTTCGTCCTCATTCGCCTGACCCCATACCTCCTTCTTGATCTGCTCTCTCTCTTCAATTGAGAGCTTCACACTCGCTAATTCCAGAGTCTCCCTTAATTGTTTCTCATTGCGGGCTCCAATAATTGGACATGTCACCGCTGGATGAGAGGCCGCCCAAGCCACGGCAAGCCCAATAGGATTCAACCCGCGTCTCTTGGCGATCTCAAGAAAAAGAGACGTTCTGCGAAAGTTCTCTTCGGACAGATAGCGTTCTTGATAGATGGTCTGGTCCCCCAATCGAGTACCGGCTGAGGGAACTCTGTCCGATTGATATTTTCCAGTGAGAAATCCTCCAGCCAACGGATTATAAGGAATGACACCTATTCCCTCTCTCAAGCAGAGAGGAAGAAGGTCGCTCTCAGGCTCCGGTTTTAGAATGTTATACATTGGCTGAAGTGAAATAAAAGAGGTGAGTCCTGAGGCTTTGCTAATTCCAAGGCCATTTGCCAGTTGTTGAAAAGTGAAGTTGCTGCAACCGATGTAGATAACTTTGCCCCATCTCACCAGGTCGTCCAATGCCCTGAGACTTTCATCGAGTGGAGTCCCGGGGTCAAATCGATGGATTTGATAGAGGTCGATTCGATCGGTATGAAGACGCCGAAGACTTTCCTCTACGGATCTTAGGATATGATAACGTGAGCATCCTCTGTCGTTAGGGCCTTCCCCCATGGGATTCGATACTTTTGTCCCTATGACGACTCGATTTCTCTTTCCTTTTAAAGCCTCCCCCAAAATTTCCTCTGACCTTCCATTCGAATAGGAATTAGCCGTGTCAAAAAAGTTTATTCCATAATCCAAAGCCCTGTTGACCATACGCATCGATTCTTCCTCGTCTGCTTCTCTTCCGAAGCTCATGCATCCAAGGGCTATCTTGCTCACCTTCACACCTGATCTACCGAGATTCACATAATCCATACTTCACCAGAAGAAACGCTCAATACAAACCTTTCATCGTTTGACAGCTGATTCATTGGCCCCAATGACCCCATATCTCCTTAAACCATCATATTCTTCTCAGAAACTTTTCCTCCAATTTTTCATATTCTTTGGCCCCCAAGAAATTAATCATCTCTTCAAAAGGGACACCCATTTCAGCCCACTGTTTGACAATTCCATTTTCCTTCAGTTCGGAAAGTCTCTCTTTTATTGCTAAAAAAGAAGCAGTGAGCGCAATGGATGGATAGATGATGATAGCATATCCCATCTCTTCAAACTTCTTGAACCCCAAATTAGGGGTCTTGGGCGCCATGTTCACTAGGACCGGCGCCTTGATGAGTTTGGGAATCTTTTCCAATTGATCCGTCGTCTTGGGGGCCTCCAAGAAAATAACATCCGCCCCTTCTTCGACATATGCGTTTCCTCTGCGAATCGCACCTTCAAAGCCCT
>Ga0187769_10002841_pt1 | contig 10234 bp, 8 predicted proteins | sample 0116_SJ02_MP02_1_FD_133140 | JGI IMG/M metagenome (GOLD analysis project Ga0187769, IMG submission 133140) | Tropical peat soil microbial communities from peatlands in Department of Meta, Colombia - 0116_SJ02_MP02_10_MG | ecosystem: Environmental > Terrestrial > Soil > Wetlands > Peat | place... | reverse complement strand
CTTGATCCGACCTGAAAGTCCGGAGGCCAGACAGTTTGCGGTCTGTGGCCCTTGGCCAGCCATCCTCTCAAACCTCATGAAAAGACTACCACTTCTGGCCGCGCTCACGATTATTTCTGCTTCGAGCTCGAAGCATCCACAAAGGCAATCCAAAGTGCGCTGCGAACTGCGGTTCGTGATCTCCGTCACATCCCGTTGTCACACGCTCACGTGACAATACGTGCGGGTTGTTACGGAGACTACCTGTGTTCAAAATCCTCAACGCGCAGTTCATCGCTCCAGGAATCAAGCGTTTTGTTATCGACGCGCCCCGCATCGCACGCAAGCAGCGGCCGGGACAATTCGTGATTATCCGAGTCAACGAGACAGGGGAGCGCATCCCGCTCACTATCGAGAAGTCCGACCCCGAGAAAGGCACGGTCAACATCGTCGTGCAGTCGATCGGCAAGACTACTCATCTGCTGAACTCGCTAGAAACCGGAGACAACATCCTCGACATGGTCGGGCCCCTCGGCAAGCCATCGGAGATCGAGAACTTTGGCACCGTCGTAGTGATGGGCGGTGGCGTCGGCACAGCAATGGCCTACCCGACGGCTTCCGCTCTAAAGCGAGCCGGCAATCGGGTCATCACGATCATCGGCGGACGAAACAAAGACCTGGTCCTTCTCGAGTCTGAGATGCGCGAGGTCAGCGACACGGTGTTTGTGACCACCGACGACGGCAGCTATGCCGACAAAGGCCTCGTCACCGACAAGCTCCGCCAGCTCATCGAGAACGGCACGCGAATTGACCTCGTTCTGGCGGTCGGCCCGATCCCGATGATGCGGGCTGTGGCCGATATGACGCGCAAAGAGCGCATCAAGACCATCGTCAGCCTCAATCCGATCATGATCGACGGAACCGGCATGTGCGGCGGGTGCCGCGTGCTGGTCGAAGGCAAGAGCGAATTCGCTTGCGTTGATGGTCCCGAGTTCGACGCCCACAGAGTAGATTTCGCCGTCCTCGTCCAGCGCAATTCTATGTATCGTGAGGCAGAAAAGCGATCGATGGACGATTACGTGCACCAATGTGAATTGGAAAAACAAAAAGCGGCAGCTCCCGCCGAATCTGAGGTGGTGTGCGCGCTGGAGGAAAAGAAATGAGCACGCCCCCAACACCCAAGACTCCGCCTAAGAAATCCAGCAATCCTCTAGCGAACAAAGACCGCATGAAGTTGCCGCGGCAGCACATGCTGGAGCAGGATCCGCAGGTACGCAACAAGTGCTTCACCGAAGTCAACCTGGGTTACTCCCCCGAACTGGCGCGGCAGGAAGCGCTACGCTGCATCGAGTGCGCCAAACCTGCGTGCGTCGACACGTGCCCCGTTGGCGTGAAGGTGAAGGATTTCGTGCAGTTGATCATCGATGGCGACTATCTCGGCGCCGCCGCCAAGATTCGCGAAGATAATGTGCTCCCCGCCATCACCGGCCGCGTGTGCCCGCAGGAAGACCACTGCGAGGCCGGCTGCCTGCTCAACAAAAAAGGCCAGTCGCTCGGCATCGGCTACCTGGAGCGCTTTGTTGCCGACTATGAACGGCAGCATTTTGACTTGAAGAACATCGTGAAGGCGCCGCCGACGGGCAAGAAGGTTGCTATCGTCGGCAGCGGGCCCTCCGGGCTTACTGCTGCCGGCGACCTAGTGGCAAAAGGCCACCAGGTGCATGTATTCGAAGCACTGCACGAAATTGGCGGCGTACTCGTGTACGGCATTCCGGAATTCCGCCTGCCCAAAGCGATCATCCGCGAGCAGGTGGATTACATGCGCGCCATGGGTGTGGAGTTTGAAACCGACGTGGTTGTCGGGCGCACGATCACCATTGACGAACTGTTCGAAGATGAAGGTTACGACGCTGTGTTTATCGGGACCGGAGCTGGCCTGCCGCAGTTTATGGGTATTCCGGGCGAACATCTCAACGGCGTTTACTCGGCGAATGAATTCTTAACCCGCATCAACCTGATGCACTCTTACGAATTTCCAAAATACGACCAGCCCTTGGTGGATTTTCGCGGCAGGAACGTGGCCGTGATCGGCGGCGGGAATACGGCGCTTGACGCGATTCGGTCTTCGCTGAGGCTGGGTGCGGGAAAGGCGTTCATGCTCTATCGCCGCAGCGAGGCCGAGATGCCTGCTCGTATCGAGGAAGTCAAGCATGCCAAGGAGGAAGGCATCGAATTTCAGATGCTGGCTGCACCGCTCGAATTCCTCGACGATGGGAAGGGCTGGCTGAAGGGAGCGCGGTGCCAGAAAATGGAACTTGGCGAGCCGGATTCCTCGGGAAGGCGGCGCCCCGTGCCAATTCCGGGCTCAGAGTACGAGATTCCTCTGGCGGTCGCGGTCATGGCGATTGGAACCACTGCCAATCCAATCATCCGACACACTACACCTGGCCTGGCCACGAACAAGAGAGGTTACATTGAGGCCAGCGAAACCACACAAAAGACATCCCGCCGAGGAGTATTCGCCGGCGGCGATATCGTGACCGGCGGCGCAACGGTTATTTTGGCGATGGGTGCGGGGCGGCGAGCCGCCAAGGCCATAAATGAGTTTCTGGTTTCGGGAGAGTGGTAACGGGCGTCGCGAGTAGGCAGGTTAGCGGACACTGTGACACGCAGTGTCGGCCTGATGACCGATTAGAGATGCTAGGAGGCCGCCTACCGCTTGCGCACGGCAGCCTTGCTGGCGCCGCCTTCGGAGGCTTTTTTGTCGGTACCATCCATGAATTCCACGCGGTTCCGTCCGCCTTCCTTGGCTTGGTAAAGAGCAGCGTCCGCCCGGCTCAGCAAGGCCTCCACTTCCTTCGCTCCTGCGCATCCCGAGACGGCAACCCCCATGCTGATCGTGATTGACCTTTCGACGGTTCCGGAAACGATGGGAGCTGCTGCGATCAGCTCGCGTAATTCATTGGCGCGCGCCAGCGCGTCTGCCAGATTGCAAGCGGGCAGCACCAGCAGGAATTCCTCTCCGCCATATCTTCCAACGCCGTCATAAACACGGAGCTTCGAAGAGAGCCTGCGCGCCATTTCCTGCAGGGCCTCGTCGCCAAATAGATGGCCCAAGGTATCGTTCACCTTTTTGAAGTTATCGATATCGCCAAGAATTATGGAGACGGGCTTGTGTTCCCGGCGCCCTCGTTCGAGTTCCCGTTCGAGCATGCTGAAGATCTCTCCCCGATTCAGCAGGCCGGTCAGAGTGTCGTGGGTCGCTGCGTGGCGCATCGACTCGCGGGCGGCGACCAACTCGTCTTGCAGATTGAGGATGCGTTTGCCGACCAGAAGACGCGCCTTCAGCTCTGAGGCATCGAACGGTTTCAGCAGGTAATCGTCTGCTCCCGCATTCATTGCGTCGAGCATATTTTGCCGGCCTTGTTTGCTGGTGAGCAGAATCACGTAGACGTAGTGTCCCGTCGCGCCGGCTTTGCGGATGCGCTGGCAAAGCTCGATGCCCTCCAGGTCTGGAAGGACCCAATCCAGCAGCACGAGTTTGGGCGCCTCCGGCTGCTGGAGCGCGCGCCAGGCCTCCTCGCCGGTCACCGCCAGGGTGACGCCGAAATCCCAGCTTCGAAGATGATCCCCGATCAGCTTCCGGTAGACGGCCGAGTCGTCAACCACCAAGACCTGCATTCGCTTCAACCCCTCTCGCGTCAGGCGCGCCCGCAGTCGCGCGCAAGGAAAACGAAAGACAGAAGCATGCGACCCATCGCAATGATAGGCCGGACAGCCTGTGACAGATAGGTACTCTCGCGGTTCGTGTTACTCCAAAGTACCCTTATAGAATCGGCAGAAGTGCCTTCATGCTTTACTGTTCCGGCCTCTGGTTGACTTGTTTTCTGCCGATTTGACAGGAAAGACCTACTCGTTCTTCCCGTTGTCCGTGAGACAAAGGCGTGTCAAAACACTAACCTCCCGTTGACAATCCCACATATTCAGCCGGGGTATACTTTGTCATCTCAATCGTTCAAGGAGACCTAGTATGCGTACTCGGAATGTCGTAGTGTGGTTGTTCATCGCGGTCGCTCTTGCCGCAGTTCCGGATACCTTCGCTATACCGCCATTCTCACGGCAATATGGCACGTCCTGCACAACGTGCCATCTCGATTTTCCGAAGCTCAATGATTTCGGGAAAGCGTTCAAGGACGCAGGGTTCAAGTTTCCGAAGGGGGACGAGGATTTCATCAAGATTCCACCAGTAATGCTGGGCGCGCCCGCGCAGAAAGAAATGTTCCCAAAAGTGGTCTGGCCGGGTACGATTCCCGGGATTCCGCAGCTCGGCCTGCGATTCAACCAGTTCTTCCAATACACGGGCAAGAGCGCCAATAACTATACTCAGGCGCCCGTGGGAGGGCCCGGAACGCCACAAGGACCAAACGTTCCACGCACGGATTTTGAGCCCGGATTCTTCAGCATCTTCACCGCCGGCAACTTTGGCGACGGCATCGCCTGGTGGGTCGACGACGATATCAGCGTTTCCGGCGAAAACGCCAATGGGTCGCTTGGAGACGCTTATTTACGGTTTGTCAACATCGGACGCTTCTTGAAGCTGCCGACCGATACGCTCACGCTCAAGGTGGGGCAGTTCGAGCTGGATTTGCCGTTTACCCAGGCGCGGTCCATCAACATCAGCCCGTATGACATTTATTTCCAGGCCAACATCAGCAGTGCGCTGAATCCGAACGGTGTGCCGAGCGTCAGTAACATTTCCCAGTTGCAGGATGTGGGGCACGGAGTCGAGTTGAGCGGCGGCCACCCATATAAGGGCTACCACTATTCGCTGGCGATTGTGGATCAGAACACTAGCGGAAGTACGGCCTCCCCGTCGAATGTTCCATCGCCCACGGGCGGGTCATCCGGAGGCGTTGGTTTCTTTTCCGATTCCAACTTCAAAGACCTTTACGCTCGTTTCTCTTACCGCTTTAACCTTGAGAAGGATCCGGCGAGCCGCAACGAGATTCAGGCTGCGGGACCGACTGGGCCGCGCGACCACACCTATCTGAACTTGGGCGCGTTCTCGTTTTACGGCAGATCGGCGCAACGCTTCTCCGGTTTTGAAGCGAATGGCACGACGGCGGCTGTCATCACCGCACACGAGCCTTTCTACCGCGTCGGAGGCGACTTCAGCTTCAACTATCGCACCTTCAACCTGTTCGGCCTTTACATGTATGGGCACGATCAAGATCTGCTGCTCAACTCCGCCTTTACCGGATTCAGTCCCGGGCCGCAGGCTAAGTTCAATGGAGGATTCCTGGAGGCCGACTATTTGGCGCTTCCATGGCTGATGGCGATTATGCGTTGGGACCGCGTACAGTCGACCGCAGATTTCTTGAACGAAAGCGGCATAAACTTCTTTTCGCCGGTGGGCACCACGCGCGACCGGTTTACGCCAGGTGTGCAGTTCCTGATTCACGCCAACATCAAAACGTCATTTGAGTATCAGTACAGGCCGCAACAAACGGTCATGTATAACGCGAGCGGCCAGGCTGTGAATCCGTTCCGGACGAACACCGCCACAGCCGCGCTGGAGTTCGTATACTGATTGCGACAGTTTGACTACATATCAAGGAGAAAAGAAATGAAACGCAGTTTCATCTTCGTTGTGGCCGTTTTAGCCTTATTGAGCCTCGCGGCGAGCGCGGGAACGATCAGCGGAAAAGTCTCGGGCATGAATGGAGAGTCCGTGGTCTATGTCGATACGATTGCCGGCAAGACTTTTCCCGCTCCTTCCGAACATCCAGTCATGGATCAAAAGGGCCTGCTCTTCCAGCCGCACATTCTGGTGGTGCAGGTGGGAGCGACCGTTGATTTTCTGAATAGCGACAAAGTCGCCCATAACGTTTTCTGGCCGTCGATCATGCAGGGCACGAAGAAGCTGCCCGGCAAGAACCTGGGAACCTGGCCGACAGGCGAGAAGCGTCCTTTCAAGTTCGATCAAGCCGGCGTGGCTTCCCTGTTGTGCAACGTCCATCCGGAAATGGCTGGCTACATCGTGGTTGCGCCGACGCCTTACTATGCCAAGACAGACAAAGGCGGCGAATATAAGATCGAAAACGTTCCCGATGGCCAATACACCGTAGTAGCATGGCATGAAGGCGCCAAGAACGCGTCCAAGTCCGTGACCGTGGCCGGCGACACAAAGGCTGATTTCACGGTCAGCAAGTAAGCGCGATCAGGAGGGCGGAAGATTTCCCTGCTTAGAACCCAGGTTTCCGCAAAGGCGAGTAAGAACAGTCCATGCTGAAACGCTTCCTAGAAAAGCGGGTGGATGAGGACTGGCTGCACACCAACTTCCCCTGCATGATGGCCTGTCCGGCGCACACCAATGCCGGACGGTACGTTGGACTCATCGCCGAAAGACGGTTCGAAGAGGCCTACCAGTACGCGCGTGGGCCGAATCCGCTGGCTAGCATCTGCGGACGCGTATGTGCCCACCCCTGTGAAACCGCCTGCCGCCGTGCTGCGATTGACAAGCCGATTTCCATCCGCGCGCTGAAGCGCTTTCTTACCGAGCGCTACGGCCCCGAATCCAAACACCACCTTGACGTAAATGCCAAGGCGATCAAAGGAAAGCTGCCGTTCAAAGTCGCAGTGGTTGGCGGCGGCCCGGTCGGCCTTTCGGCGGCACACGACCTTGCTCTCATGGGCTATTCGGTCACGATTTTCGAAGCGGCACAGGTGGTGGGAGGAATGCTGTATCTGGGCATTCCCGAATATCGTCTGCCGCGCTCGGTGGTGGAAGCGCAGGTGCGAGAGATTCTTGCAACCGGCGACATCACCTTAAAGCTCAATCACCGGGCCGGCCGGGACTTTCAGATTGGCGATCTGCGCCGCCAGGGGTTCGATGTGGTTCTGCTGGCGATCGGCGCACATCGAAGCCGCGACCTTACCATCCCGGGCGTCAATCTCGATGGCGTGCATCGCGGAGTGGATTTCCTGCTCAACGTCAACCTCGGATACAAGTTCACCATCGGCAGCAATGTGCTCGTCATCGGGGGCGGCAATGTTGCGATGGACGTTGCTCGCTCGGCGGCCCGAGAAGTTGTCCGGCAGCATGTTGCTCCGGGCGTTGAGGAGGCAGCGCCTTCCGAAGATAACGTGGCAGCCGTGGCCACCAAGGAGATGATGGACATCTCGCTCTCCGCCTTGCGCATGGGCGCACACGAGGTGCATGTCGTCTGTTTGGAGAAACGCGATGAGATGCCCGCCGCACTGGAAGAAATTGAAGAGGCGGAAACCGAAGGCGTCATCCTGCATCCGGGATTTGGTCCCAAGCGATTCATCGGCGAAGGCGGTAAGGTTAAGGCGCTCGAAGCCTTGAGAACGAAGTCTGTGTTCGATGAAAACCGGCGCTTCAATCCTACCTTCTTCGAAAACAGCGAAACCCAGCTCGAGTGCGACACCGTCATCATGGCGATCGGGCAGACCGCGGATCTCGATTTCCTGCATCCGGAGGATGGCGTGCAGGTTTCCGGGCGCGGCCTGATCAACGTGAACCCGCACTCGATGATGACCACCGCGCCCGGCATTTTTGCGGGAGGCGACTGCGTGTTTGGCCCGCGCCTGATCATTGATAGCGTCGGCGATGGTAAACGCGCGGCGATCGGGATTGATGAATATCTGCGCGGCACCAAGCACCCCGAGCCCGTCATCGAAGTGACCGACCTGAAGCGCCACAGCATGCCGCTCGAATTCATGGACCTGGTGCGCCAGCCGATTCCGATGCTCCCGCTCGACCGCCGCACCGGTGTGACGGAGGTCGAAGAGTGTTACGACGAAGAGACCGCGGTCGCCGAGGCCCAGCGCTGCCTGCACTGCTGGGTCAACACGGTGTTCGAAGGTTATGCGGACGACGGCTCGCTGTGTGTGCTGTGTGGCGGCTGCGTGGATGTTTGCCCGGAGAACTGCCTCCAACTCGTGCCCCTGGAGCGCGTGGAGTTCGACGCAGACGTAGTCATTCATCTTGCCGCCAACCACGAGCTCTATGAAGCCGAGCTGCCGGACATTTTGCCCAAAGAACTAAACGAAGGCGCCGGGTCGGTGATGATAAAAGATGAGACCCGTTGCATTCGGTGCGGACTGTGCGCCGCACGCTGTCCTGTCAACACCATTACGATGGAGGCGTACAATCTGTTGCCGGGCGAACCAACCGGCTTGATTTCCGTGGAGACGATCGACGCCCCTCTGCGTACCAAGGCGGCCGCAACTGCGGCCACACTAAGATAACCATGGAAGATACAACCGCAGATACAAGCAAAGACCGAGTGCAAACCGAGGCAACCGCGGGTATAGACCGGCGCGAATTCTTCGCGCGCCTGGGACTGGGCTCGATGGGCATCGCCGCCGCCGGCACAGTCGCGTTTGCGTATCAGTTTCTCTCGCCGGGTGTTTTGTACGAGCCGTCGCCGATCGTGAACATGGGCAAGCCCGAGAGTTATCAGCCGGATTCGGTCACGCTCGACGTGGATGCCCGCATTTTCGTGATTCACGCCAATGAAGGCTTCTTCGCGCTCAATGCGGTCTGTACTCACCTCGGCTGCCTTACTGCATGGAAGCCGGATCTCGGCATCATTGCCTGCCCTTGCCATGGCAGCAAATTTGCCGTCTTTCAGTCCGCCGGTAAAAAACCGGGTGAGAAAATCGAAGGCCCGGCACCCAAGCCGCTCCCCTGGCTGAAAATGTGGCTTAGTGACGAAGGCGAACTGATTGTGGACCGCTCCGAGGAAATTCGCCCGCAGCAGTTTGTGAGGGTTTAAGAATGAGCACGACGTTGAGAGGCTACTTCGAAGGCTTGCGCAAAAGCCACGTTTGGCGCTCGATTTTCCGCAGCGGTTCGGGGCACAGCACTCTTCACCGGTCGATGGCAATCCAGCAGAACGTCTTTCTGCATCTGTTGCCGACCAAGGTGCGAACGCGGCTGCTCGAGTTCAACGCAACCTGGTACCTGGGTACGCTTTCGCTGGGAACGTTCGGCATTCTCGTGATCACCGGCATTCTGCTGATGCTCTATTACCATCCTTCCGTTCCGCAGGCCTACGCCGATACCAAAGACCTGCAATTCGTCGTTTCTTCCGGCCAGTTCTTGCGCAACCTGCACCGCTGGTCGGCGCACGCGATGGTGTTCCTGGTTTTCGCCCACATGTTTCGCGTTTTCTACCGAGGAGCTTATCGTCCGCCGCGCGAGTTCAACTGGGTGATCGGAGTCTTCCTGCTGCTAATCACGCTGTTGCTGAGTTACACCGGCTATCTGCTTCCCTGGGATCAGCTAGCTTTCTGGGCGATCACAGTCGGATCGAATATCGCTTCCGCAGTTCCGGTGATGGGAGACAAGGTCCGCTTCCTGATGCTCGGCGGCCACTTCGTCAACGCCAACGCCCTGCTGCGGTTCTACGTTCTGCACTGCATGATCCTGCCACTGGCGGCGCTGTTTCTTGTTGCCATTCATTTCTGGCGAATTCGCAAGGACGGGGGCTTGTACGTGCACCAAACCGAGCCCGATGCGGTAATGACAACCGCATCAGCAAGGCCACCGCTATGAGCGACCAGAAGGACTTCGCCGCCAACGTGAGTTCGGACGCACGCAAAACGCCGCTGCGCGTGGCTTTCATCACGCGCCGCACTTCAGCCCAAGTGCACGCGCAGGACGAACCCAGGGTACAGTCATTTCCCGAGGTTCTGTTTTGGGCCGCAATTGCGATTGAGGGTCTCACCTGCGCCCTTGTTCTAATCTCACTGTTCTTCAATGCACCGCTAGAGGGGCTCGCTGATCCTACGCACACGCCCAATCCCGCCAAGGCGCCCTGGTATTTCCTCGGCCTGCAGGAGTTGCTGCATTACTTTCCGCCCGTGGTAGCAGGAGTGCTTGTGCCCAGCCTCGTTGTGATCGCGCTGATTGTGATTCCGTATTTCAACGTCAACGTCGACGCGGCAGGCCTGTTCTCGAAGGATCGGGTGAAGCGCCTGAGAATTTTCTGGGTCGTCTCGGCTCTATTCTGCATTTTTCTCCTTGTCTTCGACGTGATGGTGGCCCTGGTTCCAACCTTGATTACCGTGGCGCTGATGGCTTTCGCCGCAGCCACCCCGCCAGATTCGCTTTCCAAGCTCCGCCACTCACTGGCATCGAAACCGCTTTCTTTCTGGATCATGAGCTGGTTCCTGTTTGAGCTTGTTGTGCTGACTGCTGTTGGCACCTTTTTCCGCGGCCCTG
>Ga0187769_10002840_pt1 | contig 10236 bp, 9 predicted proteins | sample 0116_SJ02_MP02_1_FD_133140 | JGI IMG/M metagenome (GOLD analysis project Ga0187769, IMG submission 133140) | Tropical peat soil microbial communities from peatlands in Department of Meta, Colombia - 0116_SJ02_MP02_10_MG | ecosystem: Environmental > Terrestrial > Soil > Wetlands > Peat | place... | reverse complement strand
GAACAGCTTTCCATCTTCAACTTTGTGGGGATATTCGAAGAGGCCACGTTCCGGCGGGCCGGAAGCGCGCGAGCCATCTTCGTAGTAAACGCCGCCGTGACAGGGACACATGAACAGGCCAGACTGCGGGAACCAACGCACCGGACAGCCGAGATGCGCGCAGTTAATGGCGAAGACCTGGAAGGTATTGTCGTTGACGCGACGGACCCAGCAAGCACTGTCGGAGGTTTTGCCGTCCCATGGGGAGACGTCGGGATTGCGAAAGGTAGCGAGACGCGTCTGACCAGCAGGATATTGATCAATGCCGCCAAGAGTGAGCCAGTCTGTGTAGCTGGCGTTGCGCGAACGAAGGATCGGCGTGAGGACATAGCGAAGGATGGGGACAGCCAGCGCAAGCGCGACGACACCGTTAAACAGCAGGCCGAGCTTCACAAACAGGGCGCGACGGGAAAGTGTTTGCGGCAAAGTCATGGGAGCGCTCCGGCGGCTTTCGCCACGGACGGGTACGGACGACCTGAAAACTGCGGGCGTTGCGAGGAGAGCCAAGCAACGACGTCGGAGATTTCCTGGGGAGTCATGGGCTTTCCGGGAACATTGTTGCGCCAATCGGGAGCGCCCAAATCCGGACGGCCGACAATCGTCAAGGTGCGAAGTTCCCGATCGGTGAGCAGCGCGAGGAAGGAACCGTCAACGATGGAACCGGCTTTGGAGGCGCCCTTGCCATCGGGGCCATGGCAGGAAGCACAGAAGGTCTTGTAAACGTCCGCGCCACGCTTGGGATCGCCGGGTTCCTTAGCAGCGTAAGGAGGAGGATTCGCACCAGCCAGGGCATTGGGTTTCGAGTAGCGTTGGCGAATGCCGCGAACGATGATGTTCACCTGACTGTCTGTGAGCATACCGCCGGCGCTCTTTGCAAACGCGGCCATGGAGGTGCCCGGGATGCCATTGCTAACAACATCGCGCAACGTGGAATCATCTACGATGGCCAGATAGACCGGATCGCCAAGGTCCAGGGCCGCTCCCCCTTGGCCTGCAGCGCCGTGACAACCGGAACAATTCTTGTTGTAGAGCAGATTGAAATCGGTCACATCACCGGGATCGACCGGGATGGCGCTGGGCGAAGGGCGCCCCGGCAGGTTGCCGCAACCCGAAAAGAGGAACACAGCCAGCAAACCGAGGAGGGGATAGCCGGGTGTCATGGCTGGCGGTCCTCGCGCCGCCGTTCGGGCATAGCCCCGGGCGTTTCGATCCCGGCGCGCACAGCGAAAGGAATGAACTGCTTGACGGGCACGCGCTGTTGCCGAACCACTACCAAACCCGCGACGATTCCGAAAGCAAACTGCGAAGCGATGAACCAGTACCAATCCACGCGCTGGCCCAGCAACGGGTTGATGAGGTCCAAGATGCTGCGAAGCAGCCCAGACCAAAGCACCGGAGCAACGACGCCACCGAGGAAAATGGGATGGCGCGGGATCATGGGAAGCATGGCGCCGTAAAGCAGACCGACGGTGATGGAGGTCGTCAGATGGATCAGGACGGCGAGTAGAAAACTGTCGAGGTGGAAGGCATACAACGAGTCGGGAGTGAAGCGCATGCTCTGGGCATAAAAAGTGGCGGCGAGGAGATTGATGGGATACCAGATGCTGTGCTGCTTGAGGAGCCCATAAAGACAGGCCAGCACGGCCATGGCGACACTGCCAGCAAGTCCGCCTTTGATGCCGGCGGACACGGGGTAGGTCTCGAGAGGCAGAAGGACACGCGGAAGTTCAGGAGCGATTTGTAGCCGCGCCACTTTGAGGCGAGCGCTCGAGATGGTGACGGGCACTTCTTCAATGGGGACTTCAACGTGCTTTTCACGAGGGAATAAATCGAAGTACCAGCCAAAGGAAGCTGCGACGCTCAAAACCGCGCCCAGAATGGTGACCGAAACGCTGGTGATGATGCCGGTGAACAAAAGTGTGATACCGAAGGCGAGAACGATGGGCCACGCGGTAGGAGCGGGCAGTGTGACGCTTGCCGGTGTCTCACTGTTGTGGCCAGGTTGTGCGCTTGGCGAAGACATTTTTGTTTCTCCCTAGCGGCCAATGATGTAAACCACCGTAAAAACCACAACCCAAACCGCGTCAACGAAATGCCAGTACATGGCGAAAGTATCGACATTCGGCGTGTGTTGCTGGCGAACGTTGCCGAACAGGGCCAAAAGCAGAATGGTGAGCAGGCCAATGATGCCGACGGTGACGTGAAAGGCGTGAAGACCGACAAGCGAGTAATAGGTGGTGCCAAAGAGATTCGTGCTGATCGTCAGGCCCTTGTCGTAGATGAGGTGATGCCATTCGCGGCCGGTACCAACGAGGAAAATGGCGCCGAGGAGAAGAGTGAGAAACCACCAGAGGCGGAAAGAGCCGTAGCTGGCTTTGCGTAAAGCACCGACGGCGAGATGAATCGTGGCGCTGCTGGAGAAAAGACAGATGGAAGCAAAGATGGGGAGTTCGAGCACTTCGCGGGGCGTGGGGCCCGAGAGGCTTTTGCCGATGTAGTAGATGTACGCGACCACAAAAATCGTGAAAATCGCAGATTCGGCAGCAATGAGGGAAAGCATGCCGACGTGACCCTTATATGGAAGGGACCACGGCGTTTCGATAGAAGGCGATGTTGTGGCGAGGGTGTTCAAGCAGCTTACTCCTGTCTGGTGCGAACCTCGTTACTCATACTGCCAATCCGGATCTTCGGGATGCTTGATATCCCAGAGCGGGCGGCGGCTGTTCACCGTGGGAATAGTTGCGAAATTGTATTCGGGCGGGGGCGAAGAAGTGGACCACTCGAGGGTCCAAGCATCCCAAGGATCATTTCCGGCGGGTTGCCCGCGAAGCAGGGAGTACAGCAAATTGCCGACAAAGGCGAGGGTGCCAAGAATCTGGAAGAAAACGCCAATAGTCACGAGGAGGTTCCAGATTTCCCAGCCGCGCCCGGGTTCGTAGGTGTAAATGCGTCGCGGCATGCCGAGAATGCCAGGGATGTGCATGAAATCGAAGGTGAGATGGAAACCAATGATGAAAAGCCAAAAGTGGAGTTTGGCGAGTGACTCGAGGTACAGCTTGCCGCTCATTTTGGGGAACCAATAATAAAAGGCCGCAAAAAGGGCGAAGAGGATGCCACCCACGATGACGTAATGGAAATGGGCGACTACGAAGTAGGAATTGCTGAGTTGCCAATCGAACGGAGCGGCGCCAAGCATGATCCCGGTGAGGCCAGCGATCAGAAACTGAAAGAGGAACCCGATGCAGAACAGGAGAGGAGCTTTGAAAATAAGGGTGCCGCCCCACATGGTGCCGAGCCAATTGAAAATTTTGATCCCGGTGGGAACAGAGATGGCCATGGTGGTGACAACGAAGAAGGTGTTGCCGTAGGAACTCATGCCGATGGTGAACATGTGGTGGGCCCACACGCTCATGCTGATGAAGCCGATGCCAACTGTGGCGGCGACCATAATGGGATAGCCGAAGATGGGCTTGCGGGAAAAGACCGGAACGATTTCGGAAATAAAGGCGAACGCGGGAATGACCAGGATATAGACTTCCGGGTGGCCAAAGATCCAGAAGAAATGCATCCACAGAGTTGCGGAACCGCCGGCCTGAGTGTCGAAGAAGTGTGAGCCGAGGAACCGATCGAGGCAAAGCATAGCCTGGGCCGCGGTGAGAGGCGAAATGGTGAAAAGAACCATGCCGGCCATGACCAGATTGAGCCAAACAAGAAGGGGCATTTTGCCGAGGGTCATGCCTGGGCAACGCATGGAGAGAATCGTGGCGATGAAATTCACGGCGGTACCGATGCTGCCAAATCCGGAGACCAGCAGGGACAGGGTCCAATAATCGGTGTTGTGTCCCGGCGAAAAGGCCCTTGAGGTCAACGGGGAATAGGCCCACCAGCCAACGTCGGGAGCGGTGCCAGCGCCATAGAGACCGTTGCCGCCGATGAAGCTGAAATAAAGCAGCAGGCCGCCGAAGGCGGTCAACCAGAAGCTAAAGGCGTTGAGGCGAGGGAAGGCCATGTCGCGTGCGCCAATCATCAAGGGGATCAGGTAATTGCCGAATCCGAAAAGAATGGGCATGGCCACGAAGAAAATCATGGTGGTGCCATGCATGGTGAACATCTGGTTGAAGAACTCCGGGGAAACGAAATGGTTGTGAGGCACGAGGAGCTGAATGCGCATGATGGTGGCTTCAATGCCACCGATGACCAGGAACAACAGGGCGTAAACAATATAAAGAATGCCCAGGCGCTTGTGATCGACAGTGGTGATCCACGAATGTAGAACCGCGCTGAGCGGGCGCGAAGTTTCGTGAACGCCAGTGAGCGCAATAGATTCAGAGGACATGGAACAACCTCGTCATTTCAGCGACTCCATGTAAGCGGCAAGGGCTTCCAGATCGGGGTCGGGCAGATTCATGGCGGGCATAAGACAACCAGGCTTAATGGCATCGGGATCGTGGATCCAGAGTTTGAGATTTTCGTGAGTGTTGGCGGCGGCGCCGGAAGCAATGGTGTCGCGAGTGGCCAAGTGCGTTAGATCAGGACCAAAGCGGCCGTCGGCGATGGTGCCGTTGACGGTGTGGCAGTTGACACAGGCAGTGGACTCGAAAATGTGGCGACCGCGGGCCACGGCGTCGGAGGCTTGCGCCGGGCGTTTTTGTGCGGCGACCCAGGCGTCGAACTGCTCGGGGGAATCGACGTAAACGCGCAAAAGCATTTTGGCGTGCTGGACACCGCAATACTGCGCACACTGACCAAGGTACATTCCCGTAGAGTGTGGATCGATCCACATGGAATTCACACGATTGGGAATGAGGTCGGTTTTGCCAGCCAACTGTGGAATCCAGAAACTGTGGTCCGTGTCGGCAGAAAGCAAAGTGACGAAGGTGGGCGTGGGCCGACCGCGGTCGCTGACCGGGATGTGGAGTTCATTGGCCGTGACTACGCCCAGAGCAGGATAGCGAAACTCCCACCAGAATTGATGGCCTATGGCGGTGACACGAATGGTGCTTGCCGGCGGGATGGCGTCCTGAACGGACTGAATGACGCGAGCGGTGGCGAAGAACAGAACCAGAACAATCAGAACCGGAATAACGGTCCAAGCCAACTCGATCTGATTGCTGCCATAAACCTGCGGCGGCTCCCGATTGTCATCCGACGGGCGCTTGCGAAATTTCGCGGTCGCGTAAACCAGGAGCGAAAAAACAACCAGAAAGATCAAGCCGGTAATGATCAGAACAAAGACGGACAGGCGATGAATGGAGTCGGCAGGGGTCGATTCAGCCTTGAAAATGCTGGGAACTGGAGAGGCCGCCTGCATAAAGGCAAAGGAGGAACGCGCGCAGACAAGCGAAAGCAGAGAAGCCGGGACCACGCGCACGAAATCGCAACGGAGAGACCGAATCCCTGAATTGCCGAAGATCCGATAAGCCATGGCCGAGACCCAAAAAACGCGCCGAGATGGGCTGAGGTCAGCGCAATCAGCATCGAAGGACAGCAACCCTATCACATCCGACGGAGATACGACATTAATTTGTGGAAACTGCGAAGCATTTGATGCTGATGGAGCAGGAATGGAAGCAAATTTCTTTACGGGTTTTGATGCTGAAGTGGGAGGGAGACATACAGTGAAGACGCCACAAGCCCTGAACAAGCTTGCGCAAGAGGGTACGAGCTTTGTTCAGGGCCTGGTCAAATCAAAGAATGCGCCAGTCACCTCCTGGGGTTTTCGCGAGGAGGTTGCTGATGCTGTTCCATGTGCTGTTGTTCCTGAGTGTGTCTTTGCTCCATTTGTTGAGTTTCTTGTTGGTGGCGCTGCTCCATCTGCTGCTGCTGGGTCTGATTGAAGTGCTGCTGTTCGGCCTGCTGATGTTCCTGTTCCTGCTTCTGCTGGAGCTGCTGGTGTTCCTGTTGCTGACGTTGGTAGAGTTGTTGGCGCTCTTGCTGGTATTGCTGGTCGCGCTGAGCGTTGCCGGTATTCACGGGCTGGGGAGGCTTGTGAGCCTCAAGATCGTTGGGATGGACGGCAGCGCGGCTGGGGTTACCGGAGACGCGAGCAGGAGGATTGTAATGGGGGGCGGAGGTGGCCTTAGTTACGCCTTCATTGAAGGAGCTGGGTTTGGCGGTTGCAGCAATGGGCGGCCTACCGTGATTATAGCTGGCGCGTAATTGCTGATTGTTGCGGGCTTCTTGAACGTGTTGGGTCTGCGCGGCCACTGGGCCAACGTGGCGTTCGTGTTCCCATTGCTCCTGTTGGGGACTGGGACGCGCGGCAAGGCCACCCTGGCCGCCGTTGTAGCTAATGTGGTTCACCGTGACATTTTCGACGCGGGTGTTGTAGACGTTGTGGATGATGGTGACGTTGACGTTGGTCACCGCACGGTTATAGAAGAAATGGCCGCCGTCCCAACGACCGCCCACGAAACCATCTCCGAAATATCCGAAGCCGTAATTGATTCCACCGTAGAAGCCCACATGGGGCCCCCAATAGCCCTCATGGAAGATAAATGCCTCGCCGCCCCATCCCCAATAGGGGGGGGTCCAGAAAAAGCCGACTTCGGGAGCCAGCACCCAGGTGCCGGGGACCCAATAATAGTCTTCGCCATCCCAGGCCCAATACCCCGGGGTCCAGAAGTAACCATCGCCGGGACAAATGGGCTGCGCGTAAACTGGCAACGCCGGGGGGGCAAAACCAACGGAGATAGCCACACCAACTTGGGCGTAGGCCGCGCCGCACAGCAGCAACATACCTATAGCAAGCAGAAATGAACGCACGGAGAAAAATGAGCGCATAATGCTCCTTTTTTGCCCGACCAGCCTTCGCACCCAGCATGAGAGACGCGAGGTGCGGCCTTACGGCCGGACTTAACGGGCGAAATCGTGCTGAAGTTCCAAGTGGTTGAGTCAGCCACTGGCGGGACGATTGTATGCCACCGCAGCGCGGGTTTGCATCAACATTCAAGTGCAGAAGGCATGAGGGAAAATCTGTATTCCGGCGAGTGCCGAGGGCTCCGCTGGTCAGTTGGTGGAACTCAGGCGCTTGTCAAAGGTTTTGTGAAACACAGTGACACCGAAGACCGGGTTGTCTTTGGTGCCGGTAATACGGATTGGCAAAACCGTTCCGGATCCGCTTTTTTCGAACAAAGGATCGACCGCTTTCAGGAAAAAGGATTTGGTGCCCGTGACGGTCTGAGAAAGTTTGGCTTGAAGACGAAGCTGGCCGGCAAAATTGAGCTCACCGCCGACCAAGCCATAAGTTCCCACAAGTTCGATGGAGGCGCCTTCAACTTGGAAGGTCAGCCGTCGAAACAAGATGACACCATGGCCCATGCGGAAATCGCCGCTGAGATTGGAAACGGAGCTGCCGGCTTCGATGTCCCCCGGCTTGCCGATAGCGTGGCGGCTGAGGGATTGGAGTTCTTCCCGCAACTGGGGGCTGTTCCACTTGGCATCGTCGACACTGAACTGCCCATCCAGGGTCATCTTCTCGATGACGCGCTCCTTGCCAGGAGGAATCTGGACCTTGGCTTGGATTTTGACCGGCCCGGTAAGCAAGGGCTGGTCGGAATTGACCGCCAGGTCGAGAAAATCCTGGATGCGGCCAGCGGGGACGGTGGTATTGATGGAAATGAGGTGGCCCTTTTTCTCGGGCATGCGCACGACTTCGCCTTCGGCGATGATCAGTGATTTGGCAAGCATCGCTTTCACGGGATGAAGATAGGTGTCGCCGTTGGTGGCGTCGACGGTGGCCGAGAAGTCGGTGTGGAGAGGGACGGGTTTGCCGACTTTATCCAGCGTAAACTGCGGAGTATCAGTTTGGCCCTGCACTTGAAGTTCGGAAAGCACGCCGTCGTATTTGCCGGTGGAGGACAAGATACCGCCGATGCCGGGCAGCGGGTCCAGATCCGCGTTGCTGAACTCATATTCGCCGGCCACAGGAGTATTACCGGGATCACCGGCGTCCCAGGGTCCAAATCGGCCGTGAGTGGCGATCTCGCCTTTGGGTTTGGCGTTGGTCAGCTTACCTTCGAAAGCAAAATGCTTGTGGACACCGGCGGAGGTGAGAAGCAGATTGTGAATCTGCCACTTCAGTGGACCTTTCTCAGCCTTCTTGGGGTAGATGAGCAGATCCATATCGTTGCAAATCACGCGATCGATGATGATCTCGGATGAGGATGATTGCCGAGGAAGAGGGTTTGCGGCGGCCGGATTGGGATTGGACTCGCGCGGCGGAATGTTGATGACCATATGCTGGACGCGCACAAGCCGGATGTGTTTCACGCGATGGAGCAGGCCCAAAAGGCCACCCCGGAAGGAAAAATTCTGGATTTGCAGCAGCGGCGGAAAATCGGTACGTCCGTGATAGCGAACCAGCAACCCTTCGCCGGTTACCTGCAGAATGGGAAACACCTTGATTTTCAGGGAAGCCAACTCGACCTGACTCTGAAAACGCTCAGAGAGAGCCGCTGTTACGGCTAGGCGTATCCTGTTTTCTGTGCCTTCCGGCCAGAAGTAGACATACACAGAGACGGCCAGCAGCAGAGCAAAGAATCCCGCTGGTACAAGCAGCCACCACCATCTGCGGACTACACGAGCGATTCGCGGCATATCCCCTCGCAACTGACTGTTTTCGCCCAGCGATGAAATGCCAGCGCTAATCCATCCCAACCCCGAAGCGGCCGCCCGGAAAGGCCGGAACCATCGAAGACTCCTCGGATTGCGTAGCACTGACAGGAGCATCCTGCAGCTGTTTGATCTGCTGTTCGATGCGCATCGCGGATTTATCGCGTTTCTTGGCGGCGGCAGGCGAGCCGGTTTGGGCGTAAAAGGCCAGCAGTTCGGACTTCAGCCTCGGATCAAGGCCAGCCATGTGCTGTTTGGAGAGCCGATCGAGGAGTTGCGCGCAAGTTTTGTCTTTCAGCCTGTACTCGCCATAAACGGTGACGTTACCTACGTCGAAATTCAGATTGGGGAGATCCAGGCGGCCCTCACGCACCTCTGCTAAAAGATGCCGGTAACGGTCGACGGTAGCGTCAAAACTCTTTTGGAACAGTAATTCGGCATCCGGCGTGGGAGTGCGGAAGGTCAGGACTTGCAGCGGACCAATTTTCGGGAGGATGCGGATAAAAAAGGCGATTATGTGGTCGCCAAGAGTGGGCCGCGTATAGTTCTTTCCCCATCGCTTTTCGTAGCTGGAACGGGAAATGTTATAGAGGAATTTCTTGCGAGTGACTCCGGGCACGTCTTTCTGGATTTCATCTTGCTTCAAATCCCAAGCGACGCGAGTGGCCCTGGGAATCAGCTTGCTGACATCGTAGCGGTAAGAATTGGCGGCGCGCACTTCATCCTTGGACACCGACTGCAACGAAACGTCGTAGGTCTCCGCGAAGGCTTTCTCCAACAATGGCAGCGAGACCTCAAATCCGACGAAGTCCCGGTAGCTATCCGGGGCGTAGCGACCCTTGGCCACCTGTAACACGTCGAAGGCGAATTCGGTCTTGATGTGCGCCAGGGGGTTGTCTTCGTAGGTCATCACGGGACCGAATTTCCGCCGCAATCGCGGGTATAACATGGGAACCACGACGTTGGTTGCGATGGGATGGCCGTCGTTGTCGGCGGCATAGTGGGAGAGCGCACCCAAGGCGAAGGCATACTGGTTCAAATCCGAAGCATCGCGCAGAGCGGCAAGAATAAAATCGCCACTCCGGAAATAATGAGTTAAATCACTGAAAAATTTACTTCCGTGGGGATAATAGCCCATATCTTGAATAATCGATCCGCCATAGGCGTACGCGTGCGCCTGGCGGAGCTGGTCGTGAGTGGCATTGGGAAAACGTGTAAGGAGCAAAGGGCGGAGGTCGGTATCCCAAACGACGTCGATAATCGCTTCATGGGTCAGCACGGAATAAGCCGGAGACGGGGTTGGAGTCAGCAGTAGGAATGCGGTTAACAAAACGACAGTACGGCGTATAAGATTTTTCATCGGAATCTTATCCCGCAGGAACCGCTTTGCAAATCTAAAAAGCTCTGAGGCGAGCAATGGAGCCCGCCTCAGATTTTACTGATAGCGAGAAATGAGGTAAAGGCGACTAGAAGTTATCTCATAAACACATTCAAGCTGTTTCGAGCTTGAGAGTTATGCAAACTAGCGTAAATCCAAGGCATGGACCTCACCGACGCCCAGTGGGCGGTGTTGGAACCACTGTT
>Ga0187769_10002839_pt1 | contig 10237 bp, 5 predicted proteins | sample 0116_SJ02_MP02_1_FD_133140 | JGI IMG/M metagenome (GOLD analysis project Ga0187769, IMG submission 133140) | Tropical peat soil microbial communities from peatlands in Department of Meta, Colombia - 0116_SJ02_MP02_10_MG | ecosystem: Environmental > Terrestrial > Soil > Wetlands > Peat | place... | reverse complement strand
GACGAGGAAATCCGCTGGATGTGCAGGCCGCCTCACCCTGAGGAGCGGCGCGCTTGCGACGCGTCTCGAAGGGCGAGGCCGCCACATGCGAAAGCGCTGAAGAAGACGGCGCAACTCTAATTCAGTTGACCTCGCCGATCGCGGCGTCGACCGCCTCGCCGAGCAGGGCCACGATCTCCGCGATCTCGGGCTCCTTGACGATGAAAGGCGGGGCGAGCAGCACATGATCGCCGGCCTTGCCGTCGACCGTGCCGCCCATCGGATAACACAACAAGCCGCGCGCCATCGCCTGGCGCTTGACGCGGGCGTGAAGCGCCAGCTCCGCGGCGAAGGGCGCCTTCGTCGCGCGCTCCTCTACCAGCTCGAGAGCCCAGAAAAGGCCGCGGCCGCGGATGTCGCCGATGTGGCGATGGTTGCCGAAGCGCTCGATGAGCGCTGCCTCGAGTGTCTTGCCCTGCCGGCGCACGTTGGCGACGAGATCGTCGCGCTCCATCACCTGCTGCACCGCAAGCGCCGCGGCACAGGCGACGGGATGCCCCATATAGGTGTGGCCGTGCATGAAGGCGCCGCTGCCCGCCGCGATCGGCTCGTAGACGCGCTCGGCGATGAGCATGGCGCCGATCGGCTGGTAGCCGGCGCCGAGCCCCTTGGCCATGACCACGATATCGGGAACGATGCCTTCCTGCTCGCAGGCGTAAAGCGTGCCCGTGCGCCCCATGCCGCACATGACCTCATCGAGGATGAGCAGCACGCCGTAGCGGTCGCAGATCTCGCGGATGCGCTTGAAATAGCCCGGTACCGGAGGGACCGCGCCGATGGTGGCGCCGACCACGGTCTCGGCGATGAAGGCCGCGACGCTGTCCGGGCCCAGCTCGAGGATCGCGGCCTCGAGCTCGCCCGCGACGCGCTCGCCGTAGGCGGCCTCGCTCTCGTCCTCGCGCCGGCCGCGATAGGCGAAGCAGGGCGAGATGTGGCGGGCCTCGAAGAGGAAGGGGGCGTAGACGCGGCGGCGCGCGATATTGCCGCCCGCCGAGAGCGCTCCCAGCGTGTTGCCGTGGAAGCTGAACCAGCGCGACACGATGTGGCGGCGCTCGGGCCGGCCGGCCTCGAGATGGTACTGGCGCGCGAGCTTGAGGGCGGACTCGACCGCCTCGGAGCCGCCGGAGACGAAATAGGCGCGCGTGAGCCCGGCCGGCGCCTTGGCGACGAGGGCCGTCGCCAGCGCCTCCTGCGGCTCGCTGGTGAAGAAGCTGGTATGGACGTAGTCGAGTTTGTCGAGCTGGTCCTTGATCGCCTGGCGCACCTCGGGATGGCCGTGGCCGAGGCAGGAGACGGCGGCCCCTCCCGACGCGTCGATGTAGCGCTTGCCCGTGCTGTCGTAGAGATAAAGTCCCTCGCCCCGCACGGCCAAGGGAAGCTCAAGGCGGGTGCTGCGACCCAAGACGTGGCTCATCGGGGAGGCCTCCGTGCCGACCGCCCTACCGTAGCAACAGGCGGAGGCGCGCACCAGCGGGATGGCCACGGCGCGGGAGGCACACCGGCTTGCCCTCGCCGAGGGACCCTCCCATACTCGCGCGCATGATCGTGCTCTTCACCGATTTCGGCGCGGGCGGGCCCTATTTGGGCCAGGTCAAGGCGGTGCTCCATGGCGCAGCCCCCACCATCCCCGTGATCGATCTCGTGGCCGACGCCCCCGCCCATGACCCGATGTCGGCGGCCTATCTGCTCGCGGCCTATGTGAGCGAGTTCCCCCACGGCACGGTCTTCCTCGCCGTGGTCGATCCCGGAGTCGGAAGCAAGCGCCGCGCCGCGGTCGCCGAGATCGACGGGCGCTGGTTCACCGGCCCCGACAACGGCCTCTTCGAGCCGCTCCTGCGCCGCTCCGCGCATGCGCGCGCCTGGGAGATCGTGTGGCGGCCCGAGCGGCTCTCCGCGAGCTTTCACGGCCGCGACATCTTCGCTCCCATCGCCGCACGCCTCGCCCACGGCGAGCATCCCTGGGACGAGCCGATGTGGCAGGAGCATCCCTGGGCCGCGGCCCTGCCGCTCGAGCGCTTGCGCCGGTTCGAATGGCCGGATGAGCTCGCCCGTATCGTCTATTTCGACCATTTCGGCAACGCCACTACTGGCATGCGCGCCTCAACCCTTGCCGAGACGAGCGTGCTCACGGTCGCGGGACGGCGCATGACGCGCGCCCGCACCTTCGCCGACGTGCCGCCGGGGACGGCCTTCTGGTACGAGAACGCCAACGGCCTCGCCGAGATCGCGGTCAATCAGGGCCGCGCCGACCGGCTGCTTGGGGTTGCCATCGGCACCTCCGTCACCGTCGAATAGGCGCTCGGCGCACGGCTCCTCCTTCGCAAGCGCGGGGGGGCCCGGGCGATGCTCGAAGTTCCGAAAGCGGGCTCCGGCATGCTATATATCGAGGGCCAACGGCAGCCAAGGCGTTGATGGAACTGACAGAGAGCGCACCTCAGAAGCTTCCGGGACGGCGCAGAGCGAGCGCCGCCGCGCGATGAGCGTCTTTTCGCGCCTACGCGGCTACGGCATCCTGATCCTGGCGTTGGCGCTTTTCTCCGCCAGCATCTTCTTCAGCTTCGACAAGATCCTCAACGAAGAGGAGCAGATCGCGAGCACGGCCGAGGAGAACGTGGTGTGGGCGCCGACCGAGGCCGAGGTCGATCTCTACCGCCTGCTCGATTCGCTGCGCCAATACGCCGTCCCCGACTCGACGATAAGCCACGACGATCTGCAGCTGCGCTTCGACGTGCTGCTGGGCCGGCTGCAACGCCTGCACGAGGGGCCCAACGCGGCCAAGCTCATCGACATCGAGGGCGCCGAGCAGACCGTGAGCGATCTCTTGACGCGGCTCAACGTCATCGCGCCCGAGATCCCGCCCCTCAAGAAGAGCAATCGCAGCGCGATCTATAGCCTCATCGACAGCCTGCACGAGTTCGCCGAGCCGCTGCGCACGCTGACCGTGAACACGCTGCAGCAGGCCGACCGGCTGATGGAAAACCAGCGCCAGCGCCTGCGCGACGCCTACCTCCGGCTCGTCCTCTATTTCGCCGGCGTCGCGGTGGCCGGCACGCTCCTGCTCCTCCTTCTCTTCCGCGGCATCGGCCGGGCGAACCGGCTCCTGCGCGAGCGCGAGCTCACCGAAGCGCGCTTGCGCGATAGCGAGCAGCGCTTCCGCGACTATGCCGCGTCCTCCTCCGACTGGCTGTGGGAAACGGACGCGCTCGGCCGCTTCACATACTTCTCCAAGGGCTACCTCGAGAAGGTCGGCCTCAATGCCTTGGAAATCCTCGGCAAGACGCACGAGGAGGTGGCCCAAGTGGAGGGCGACGAAGCGGGCTGGGAGCGGCAGCGCGAGACGATGGCGCAGCACCAGCCGTTCCGCGACTTCAAGTATCGCCTGCGCGGCAACGGCGTCATGCGCCACCTCAAGGTGAGCGGCGTGCCGATCTTCGGCAACGAAGGCGCTTTCCTCGGCTATCGCGGCACCGGTACCGACCTCACGGCGCAGGTCGAGGCCGAGACGGAGGCGATGCGGGCGCGCACGCTCCTCCACGATGCGGTCGAGTCCCTCGACGAGGGCTTCGCGGTGTTCGACCCCGAGGACCGCCTCGTCCAGTGCAACACGCGCTACCGCGAGATCCATGCCGACGCCGCCTACGTGCTCGAGCCGGGTGCCGCTTTCGAGGAGGTCACGCGCGCGGCCGCCTATCGCGGCGCCTTCGCCGATGCGGTCGGGCGCGAGGAGGGCTGGATCGAGGAGCGCCTCGCCCGCCGCCTGGAGCCCCAGTCGCCTTACGACTTCCGGCTCAAGGACGGGCGCTGGATCCAGGCGCGCGAGACCATCCTCGACAACGCCTGGAGGGTCGAGACCTGCATCGACATCACCCACCACAAGCGCCGCGAGGAGGCGCTCAGGCGCGAGGCGCTGATCTGGGAGCAGATGTCGGACGGCGTCATCGTGACCGACCTCGAGGGCGGCATCATCAACTGGAACCCGGCGGCGGAGCGCATGTTCGGCTACGCTGCCGCCGAGGTCATCGGCATTACCCCGCGCATTCTCCACGCTCCCGACGGCCGCGATCTGCTCACCACAGCACTCGCTGCAGTCGATCGCCAGGGCGGCTGGGCGGGCGAAATCAACTTCCGGCGCAAGGACGGCAGCGCCGGGACGGCCGACACCGTCGTCGTGCCGCTGCGCGACGACGGCGGCAACAGGATCGCCGCCATCTGGGTCAACCACGACATCACGCTGCGGAAGCAAAGCGAAGCCGAGCTGCTCGCCGCCAAGGAGCAGGCCGAGCTCGCCAGCCAGGCGAAGTCCCGGTTCCTCGCCACCATGAGCCACGAGATCCGCACGCCGATGAACGGCATTCTCGGCATGATCGACCTCCTGCTCGACACCAAGCTCGACGGCGAGCAGCGCAATTATGCCGAGACCGCGCGGAAATCGGGCGAGGCGCTGGTCACCATCATCGACGACATCCTCGACTTCTCGAAGATGGAGGCCGGCAAGCTCGAGCTCGACCGCCTTGACTTCGAGCTGCGTCGCCTGGTCGAAGGTGTCGTCGACCTGTTGGCGCCGCGCGCCCAGGCGAAGGGCATCGAGATAGGCTGCTACATAGCGCCCGAGGTGCCGGACGGCTTGCGCGGCGATCCGGGCCGCCTGCGCCAGGTCCTCCTCAACCTCGCGGGCAACTCGGTGAAATTCACCGAGAAGGGCGGCGTCACGCTCTTGGTCTCCCTCCTCGACGCCGCGAGCGGACGGGCAAGGGTCAAGCTCGAGATCGTCGACACGGGCATCGGCATTCCAGAGGAGCTGCAAGACGGCCTGTTCGCCGAATTCTCGCAAGTGGACCCCTCCTACACGCGCCGCTACGGCGGCACCGGGCTGGGTCTCGCCATCTCCAAGAAGCTCACGGAGCTCATGGGCGGAAGCATCGCCTTCACGAGCAAGCTCGGCGCCGGAAGCACGTTCTGGCTCGTCCTCGATCTCGAATGCGCGGTCCCCGCTGCCGCCGCTCAGCTCCCGCCCCGCCTCGAGCCTACGCGCGTGCTGGTCGTCGACGACAACGACATTGCGAGCGGCATCCTCGAGCGCCAGCTCGTGGCCGCGGGTCTCTCGGTCACGACCGCGGCAGACCCAAAGAGCGCGCTCGCGGCGCTCGCCGCCGGCGCACGCTCGCACGAGCCCTTCAAGCTGGCGCTCATCGACCAGCAGCTCGGCGAGGAAAGCGGAGTGGCGCTTGCCGAAGCGGTCAGGTGCCAATCCGCGCTCGCCGCGACCCGCCTCGTGCTCCTCGTCCCCCTCGGCGGACGCATCGAGACGAGTGCGGTCGAGCGCCACCTCTTCGCGGCGATGCTCAACAAGCCGGTGCACCAGACCGCGCTCACGGATTGCCTCAAGCGGCTGGCGGATTCCGCTGCACCACCGCACCCGGCGGCGGCGGCCGGCCGCGAGCGCGTTGCGCAAGCGGCCGTCGTTCAAGGGCCCGCGCGCGCGGCGGGGCCAACGGGCGGCGCCGCCCGCAAGGCGCCGCACTTGAACGTGCTCCTCGTCGAGGACAGTCCGGTCAACCAGATGGTCGCGACGGCCATGCTCGCCAAAACGGTCGGCGCCGTCGATACCGCGAGCAACGGCCGCGAGGCGTTGGCTGCGGTCAAGGCCAAGGACTACGACCTCATCCTCATGGACGTGGCCATGCCGGAGATGGACGGGCTCGAGGCCACGCGCAGGATCCGCGCCATGCCGGGGCCCAAGGGCCGCGTGCCGATCGTCGCCATTTCCGCGCACGCGCTTGAGAACGACCGTCAGCGCTGCATGGCGGCCGGCATGGACGATTACGTCACCAAGCCGATCGATCGCGCCGGGCTGCTCGATACCGTCGGGCGCTGGCTCGGCGCGCGCAAGGGGCAAGCCTCGGACGGCGGTGCCGCGCGAGCGGCCGCAGCACACGGCCAGGCCGGCTCCTTGCGCGAGGCCTTGGCCGCGGCGCTCAGCGCGGCGGGAGCGGATGTCGCGGCCGGCCAAGGCAAGGAGCGCAAGGCCGGCCTTGCAGCGCTCGATCCCGCCATCCTCGATCAGCTCGAGGCCGACACCGACCCCACCACCGCACAGGAGCTGGTCAAGACCTTCGTGCTCGAGACCGTGGCAAGGATCGACCGTATCGCCCAAGCCGCGGAGCGGCGCGACTTCGCCACCCTCGAGCGCGAGGCCCACTCGCTCAAGGGCAGCTCGGGCACCTTCGGCGCCTTGGCGCTGCAGGCGCATGCGAAGTCGATCGAGCTCGCCTGCAAACACGGCAAGGGCGAGCAGACGATCCCGCTCGTAGCGAACCTGCGCGGCCTCGTCGCCGCTGCGGTGCATGCCATGGTGAGCCACTTCGAAGAGACAGAGTGAGCGTAAGGGACGCGGTACGTCCCTCGCCCTAGAGCGGAATCCATTTCGGTGGAAGCAGCCCCCTCACCCTACCCTCTCCCCCTTTGAGGGGGAGAGGGTTGCGTAGCCTTAGCGAGCGTAGCGAGCTTAGGCAAAGCTGGGTGAGGGGGCGATTCCGCTTCGTCGGATATTGCCCTACCCCTCTCCGCCCACCTGCCAGCTCATGCGCTTGCGGTAGATGGTGGAGGCGCTGATGCCGAGGTGGGTCGCGGCCTTGGGAATGTTTCCCTGACAGAGGCGAATGGCCTCCTCGATGGTGTCCCTCTCGACCTGCCAGAGCGGGCGTATGCCGTCGGGCGTGCCGTCGCCGGCGGGCGAGGCTTGCTTCGGTGCCGGCCCTTGTGCTGCGGCACCCGCAAGCCCGGGGCGCGGGCTCGCCTCGATCCGGTCGAGGGGCGGGGGCAGCATGTCGAGCGTCACCGTCTCGCCGTCGTTCAGCACGATGACGTTGCGCAGCACGTTCTGAAGCTGGCGCACGTTGCCCGGCCAATGATAGCCGCGCAGGAGCGCCTCGACCTCGGGTGCGAAGCGCTCGAAGCGCTTGCCCTCCTCCTTGGCGAAGGCCGCGAGGAAGTGGCGCGCGATCACCAGAACGTCCTCGTCGCGCTCGCGCAAGGGCGGGAGATGGATCGGAATGACGTGGAGGCGGTAGTAGAGGTCCTCGCGGAAACGGCCGGCCTCGACCTCCTTGAGAGGATCCTTGTTGCTCGCGCAGATGAAACGCACATCGACCTTCTCGGTCGCGCGCCCGCCGACCTTGACGAAGCTCCCCGTTTGCACGAAGCGCAAGAGCTTCGATTGCAGATCGAGGTCCATCTCGCAGATCTCGTCGAGGAAGAGCGTGCCGCCATTGGCGCGCGCGGCAGCACCCTCGCGCTCGGCAACCGCTCCCGTGAAGGCGCCCTTCACGTGACCGAAGATCTCGCTTTCCATGAGATCGTGCGGGATCGCCGCGCAGTTGAGCGCCACGAAGGGCTCCCGTCCCCTCGGGCTGCGCTGGTGGATCGCCTGCGCGCAGACCTCCTTTCCGGTGCCGCTCTCGCCGGTGATGAAGATCGTGGCCTTGCTGCCGGCGGCGCTGTCGACGATGCGGTAGACGCCCTGCATGGGGAGCGAGGAGCCGATGAAGCCGAAATACTGGTCGCGGCCGAAGTCCTCCTTGAGCGATTCGACCATGCGCGCGAGACGCTGGCGCTCGACCGCGTTGCGCAGGGTGACGACGAGCCGGTCCGCGCTGAAAGGCTTGACCAGGAAGTCGTACGCCCCCGCGCGCATCGCCTCGACCGCCGTCGCGATCGAGCCGTGCGCGGTGATGACGACGACGGCGACCGGCAACTGCTGCGAGCGCACGCGCTTCAGGATCTCGAGCCCGTTCATGTCGGGGAGGGCCAAGTCGAGGAGGATCGCGTCCGGCATCCGCGCCTCGATCTCCGCGAGGGCGGCAGCTCCGGTCTCCACCTGAGCGACCTCGTAAGGCTCCTTGCGCAGATACTCGGTATAGACGCGGGCCAGCGACGTGGTGTCCTCGACCAGCAGCACGCGATGGCGACTCGGCATCGTCATGAAAGAGCCCGGAAATCCATCTCGACGGACGACGGCAAAGCTAGCCCAATCATATGCCTCGCGCAATGAAGGAGGGGAGCGCAGCGCTGCCGGGGACCGCCCGCACGCGCGAGAGCTCGGGGCTTCCCGTTGCCGCCCCATCGCTTTGTCTCTAAAATCCCGCCGCCCAATGCGGCACTACCGGAGGCAGGCGATGTCCGATACGGTCAAATACGTGCTCGACGAGGGCCGGATTCCCAAGAGTTGGTACAATATCGTGGCCGACCTGCCGCGTCCGCCGGCACCTCCGCTCCATCCCGGCACTTTGCAGCCGATCGGGCCCGCCGACCTCGAGCCGCTCTTCCCCATGGCCCTCATCCAGCAGGAGGTCTCGGCCGAGCGCGCCATCGGGATTCCCGAGCCGGTGCGCGACATCTACCGCCAGTGGCGGCCCACCCCGCTCTTCCGCGCGCGCCGGCTCGAGGCGGCTTTGGAAACGCCTGCGCGCATCTATTACAAGTACGAAGGCGTCAGCCCGGCCGGCAGCCACAAGCCCAATACCGCGGTCGCCCAGGCCTTCTACAACAAGGAGGCAGGCGTCAAGCGGCTCACCACCGAGACGGGCGCCGGCCAATGGGGCTCGGCCCTCGCCTTCGCGGGTGCCCTCTTCGGCATCGAGGTGAAGGTCTTCATGGTCAAGGTGAGCTTCGAGCAGAAGCCCTACCGCAAGGCGCTCATGGAGGCCTGGGGGGCCAAATGCGTGGCGAGCCCGTCGCGGGAGACCGAGTCCGGGCGCAAGATCCTCGCCGCCCATCCCGATTCGAACGGCAGCCTCGGCATCGCCATCAGCGAGGCGGTCGAGGTCGCGGCCCAGCGCGCCGACACCAAATACTCGCTCGGCAGCGTGCTCAACCACGTGCTGCTGCATCAAACCGTGATCGGGCAAGAGGCGATGCTTCAGCTCGAGATGGCGGACGACTATCCCGACATCGTCATCGGCTGCACCGGCGGGGGCAGCAATTTCGCCGGCATCGCCTTCCCCTTCCTCGGCGCGCAATTGCGCGGCGGCAAGAAGGTGCGCGTGATCGCGGTCGAGCCTTCCGCCTGCCCCACCCTCACGCGCGGCAAATATGCCTACGACTTCGGCGACACCGGGCATCTGACGCCGCTCGTCAAGATGCACACGCTCGGCTCGGCCTTCGTGCCGCCGGGCTTCCACGCGGGTGGGCTCCGCTATCACGGCATGGCGCCGCTCGTGAGCCTCATCCAGGAGCTGGGTCTCATCGAATCGCGCGCCTACCATCAGACCCCCTGCTTCGAGGCCGGCGTCGCTTTTGCCCGCAGCGAGGGCGTGCTCCCCGCACCCGAGGCCAATCACGCGGTCAAGGCGGTGGTCGACGAGGCGCTCGCCTGCAAGAGGGAGGGGAAGAGCCGCGCCATTCTCTTCAACCTCTGCGGCCATGGTCATTTCGACATGCAGGCCTATATCGATTATTTCGCCGGCAAGCTCGAGGACCGCGATTACGACCCCGCCGAGCTCTCGAAGGCGCTCGCCGATCTGCCCAAGGTGGCGGCGGAATAGCCGGAGCCGGCGCGGCCCAACTGTCAGGCGATCATGATCTCAGGACGGTCTGAACAATGGGGCGAATTCCGCCGGTCAGTCCACCTCGCGAGCGCCCCACCTGCTCATCCCAATCTCTCGCGATGCACGCCGCATGCTAGTGCACGCGCATGACAGACATGTTCATACCGCATCATTCGAGGCTCCAGATTTGGGAGCTTGAATCACAGCCGCCACGATGCGATCAACGGTGAGCGAACGTTTCCGGGGATACCCACGAACCAGACATGTCGCGGACATTGCGGAACCGACGTGATTGACCCAAGGGTGACCTAGCGCGATAGCCATCGCGCCAACGCCAGCGGCGGGGTTGATTTGAACTATCGGCGCGGCGGCAGGCCTTCAAAGGCGGGCACGCCGTCCGCAATGAGATGGAAAGGCTGACCTTCCGCCGTGAAGATCGCCATTTGCGCGCCGCCATAGACTGAAGGATCGTCCAGCGTTCCGATCTTCAGAACCACCGGTCGCAGGCCGGGCCGCCGCGACATCATGTGTGTACCGCATACCGCGCAGAATTCCCGCGTTACGGCGTCAGCCTTATCGGGCCGCGTGTAGGTCTTCGGCGCGCCTTTCGTGTAGGCGAATCCCTCTGCTGGCATGAGCATGAACAGATTAGG
>Ga0187769_10002838_pt1 | contig 10238 bp, 10 predicted proteins | sample 0116_SJ02_MP02_1_FD_133140 | JGI IMG/M metagenome (GOLD analysis project Ga0187769, IMG submission 133140) | Tropical peat soil microbial communities from peatlands in Department of Meta, Colombia - 0116_SJ02_MP02_10_MG | ecosystem: Environmental > Terrestrial > Soil > Wetlands > Peat | place... | reverse complement strand
GGGGTATTACCGACTGACCAAGCAAGGTCGAGACGTCGTCCCCGTTCTGACGGCACTGATTCAGTACGGTGTTCGATACCATGCTAACAGCGTGTTTGAGGATGAGAAACCTAGAGAACTGACGACCCTATTTCCCGGAAAGCAGCGGTTCTTGCTTGGTCGACTAGAGAAGTTCGCGACGGAGGCAACAAAAGGTTGACCAGAGTCAAGGATTACCCCAGCAAAGTGGCTTTGGTGACTGGCGCCAATAGGGGCATAGGACTTGAGGTCGCCATGCAACTAGCAGGGATGGGTAACAGCGTTATTCTCGGATCACGGAGCATGGAACTAGGCGAGAAAGCAGTAGAGTCATTTCGCGCAACCCACGCGACCATCGTGCCCCTCGAATTAGACGTGACGATTGAGCCAACGATCGCAAGACTTGTTCGCGAAATAGAAACGAGGTTTGGGAGGCTCGACATTCTTGTAAACAACGCGGGCATCCTCATTGATGAGACCGATCTGCCCAGCGAAACGAAACTGGACATCATCAGGAAGACGTTTGAAACCAATCTGTTGGGCGCATGGCGAGTATGCCAAGCATGCATTCCGATCATGAGAAAGCACGGTTATGGTAGGATCGTGAACGTCTCTAGTGGCGCACGCGCGCTCTCGGAAATGGCTGAAAGCCTCTATGCTCCAGCCTACAGCCTTTCCAAAACAGCCCTAAACGCCCTAACGATCATGTTAGCCTCCGAGTTACGAGGCTCGAACATTCTCGTGAACGCCGCCTGCCCTGGATGGGTGAGGACGGATATGGGAGGAGAGGGCGCGCCTCGATCAGTTGAGGAAGGAGCAGACACGGCGGTTTGGTTGGCAACACTACCCGACAACGGCCCGACCGGCGGCTTCTTCCGCGACCGTGCCCGTATCGATTGGTGAACCACGCTCTCTCCCGATGCGTGCAGCCCGGAGAATAGCCCCCTGTCCCTTTAGGTAGATCATCAGGCCCTGCTGCAGGAAAACGCCGTAAACTTGGTTGCGCGAAACGCGTTTCAAGTCTGCGTAGGCAGCTACGCATTCACGGAGAGCTTCGGGGAGGTTCAACGTTACGAGAACAGATTTGCGGGAGCGGTGACGAAACGCGTACCTCCCACCCCTGCGAGGAAAGCGAAGACTGAAACTATGCGAAAATGTGAGAAGCCTCATGCCGCCCATCAAGGTGACAACCGCATTTTGAGTTGGCTCGCTGTCGTGTGATAGGAAGTAGAAAGCTGCGCCAAGGCAGATCAAGGCTCGCTGGAAATCGGCCAACTGCCAGCCCGAAAACTTTGCAACCTCTCTTACCTGAACTGCAACGGGCTCAGCCACCCTAATGGTCACCAGCTCATAAGCCAAGGATGCCCACCCCACGAAGATGTACACGATCAGATCCGAATGTGTTGGGCTCCATACACATTCATCAGTAGCATGGGGCGGCTCTCCTTTAACTCATAGGCGACGAGGGAGTGCGGAGAGAGAGTAAAGGAACAAGGACGATAGCGGTGTCCGTGTACGGTCGAGCCTGCTAAAGGTTTCTACTCTCGGCGCCAAATGTATTGAGCGGGATACACATTCAGTGTGGGGTGTCATACATTGTCGCCTCCTCCGTACGTCCAAACCCCACGGGGCGGAACAGATTGCCACGTTCCGTTCGAGGCGGCTAGGCCGCGAACAGCTCTATGTATCGTTTGACCACAGAAACGGCACCAGCAAGGCCGAAGCGGAGAAATCGTGGCTTTGGCATTCAACATGAGCGACTTGGGGCACATGTTACGGTTTAGGCGTAAGGTTCAAAAGCCCTGAATGTGTAGCCTCCCTAAGCCTACCTACCAGTCAATCCAGATTGGTGTTTTCATTTTTGGCATGCAGTATTTGTAATGGTAAAGGCGAGGTTAATTGCGGTAAGTGCAAGGGCACCGGTTCGTTGCCTTCCAAGTGCGATGAGTGTAAAGGCACCGGTAAACTCACAACAGAGAAGGGCGTCTTGGAGTGCGACATTTGCAACGGGACCGGAATCGTGCAGGCGAAATGCCCTGAATGTTTCGGAGGCGGGAGAGTGGTTTGCGAGAACTGCGGCGGCACCGGCGGCGGAACCGAAGACCAGGTCCCCGAAGAACTGTCAGAGACCACTCTCAGACCCGCTCGAAAAATCTAAGACCGCTGCAAACCGCCAACATCTCGCTAGCTTTCGGCAGAAATAAAGGCGGGGAAGGCGTCCCCGTCGCAGGAGACGTAGAATGAAGACTAGTCTTGTGTCAAGTTACGAACGGTTTCCCTTTCTCAAGGAGCTAGGCATACTGGAGACGAACCCAGGAGCGTGTACTGGTCCTGACGGTTGGAGTCGCACCGATGCACAGGAACTTCTACCGATTGTGACACCGATCGATGGGTCGGTGATTGCGAACGTTGCGCTCGCATCAGAAACCGACTATGAACAGGTGGTCAGGACCGCGCACGAAAGCTTCCTCGAATGGCGAACGACCCCCGCCCCTGTTAGGGGACAAGTGGTTCGCGAGATAGGTGACGAACTTCGAAGGATGAAGGAACCGTTAGGGAAGCTGGTCACGTTGGAGATGGGCAAGATTCTCCCCGAAGGCGCTGGGGAGGTTCAGGAGGCGATTGACATAGCCGACTTCGCCGTTGGCCTCTCCCGGCAACTGTACGGGTTGACGATGCAATCTGAACGACCCTCGCACAGAATGTATGAGCAATGGCACCCCTTGGGGGTTGTCGGCGTAATTACGGCGTTCAACTTCCCCATCGCCGTCTGGTCCTGGAACGCAATGATCGCCGCTGTCTGCGGCGACACGATGGTCTGGAAACCGTCATCGAAAGTTCCGCTTTGTGCCATAGCCACTCAACACATCGTAAATCGAGTCATGAAACGACGCGAGTTGAGCGGGATATTCACGATCGTGATAGGTAGGGGTTCGACGATAGGCGAACGCTTGATCAACGACAAGCGAATTCCACTAATCTCTTCGACGGGCTCAACCACGATGGGGCTGCGAGTGGCCGAAGCAGCTGCCAAGAGGCTCGGCCGAACAATCCTAGAACTTGGAGGGAATAACGCAATCGTCGTCGCTGACGACGCCAACTTGGACTTGGCAACCAGAGCAATTCTGTTCGGCGCGGTTGGAACCGCGGGACAGAGATGCACCACTACCAGACGGATAATCGCACATCAGAAGATCATTGATGAATTAACTGCCAGACTTGTGAAGTCTTACGGGCAGGTTAAGATCGGAGACCCGCTCAAGCCGGACACGTTGATGGGGCCCCTGGTCGATGAGGACGCGGTTAAAACTATGATTAAGGTACTTGAAGCCTTACCGAAACAGGGCGGAAGAATTGTGGCGGGGGGCGAGAGACTTGACCGCCCCGGATTCTATGTGACACCAGCGATCGTACGGGTCCCGGGAAATACCGCTTTGGTCTGCGAGGAAACCTTCGCGCCGATACTCTACATGATGCCCTACGACTCGCTTGAAGACGCGGTGCGCCTTCACAACGAGGTCCCGCAAGGGCTTTCATCCGCGATCTTCACCGAATCGCTGAAGAAAGCTGAAAGATTTCTTTCCGCTGCAGGCAGCGATTGCGGAATAGCGAACGTCAACATCGGCACTTCCGGCGCAGAGATTGGAGGGGCATTCGGCGGCGAGAAGGACACGGGGGGAGGTCGAGAGTCCGGTTCGGACGCGTGGAAGCAATACATGCGCCGCCAGACAACCACAATCAACTGGAGTGAACAACTCCCTCTCGCACAAGGGATTAAATTCGGTGCGTAAACGAAAGCAGCAATGTTGCGTTTCCCCATTCGAACCGTAGGAGATGCACCGCTAGAACACCGAGTGTCGCCCTCCCTCTGTTAGGGAAGGAGTGCAGATGATTCGTCACGACGATACATTCGCAAATCGAATATACAGTCAGGGGACTTTTCTTCTTGTGGTACTACGTTGAAATTCACAGGCCGCCGTCCGGCGTCTCCTCCATTGAGGGCACGTGCCCTCTGCAGTCAATTGAGCATACTCACCCTCATAGCGTGCCTGACGCTCAGTTTCCCCACCATCTCGCTTATTGCGCCAATTCAGACCCCATCACCATACATCTCAAACCCCCAGGTGCCGGGAGGATTTGCAGTTCAGCAATATGACATGACTATCCCCTCCAAGTATCAAGGAGAGTATTCCACGCTGCAGGGATTCCTTGATGCGTTCAACTCCTCACTTGGGCCGTACCCGATTTCGTCGAATGGTTTTACTTTCGCCACGGAGCTACTTCCCGCAAACGGAAACAGGGGCCCCGCTCTTTTTCAATCAAATAACCTAGCTTCAGTTTCCGCGAACCTGAATGCTCTACAGGCAATGGGCGTGAAGGGGGTCACGATTGCAATTGGCTATCCATTGCTCGATCCTTCATTCCCAGATAGTGCCCAGTACCTAAGCTACTTTGAACAGGTCGTCTCCATGGTTCACGCGCGCGGCATGAAAGTTCTCATAGAATCCCAGATACTTTTCGCTAACACCCCATACTCACCGCTCACGTTTGACTGGTCGAGCCTACCCTATGCGCAGTTCGTCACGAATCACATCGCTCAGGACCAACTAATCATCAACCAAATCCACCCAGACTACCTGGAACTCGGCGTGGAGGCGGACACGGAGGCTTACCTCAGCGGTTACTCTCAACTGAACACACCCGCAGGTTGGACAGCGTACATCGAACAGCTACTATCCTCGCTAAACAAAGGGAACACGAAGTTAGTCGCTGGAGCCGCCACGTGGCTTGGCATAGCATACCTAACCGGATTCGCAAACGACCCCAATCTGGACATGATCTCAACTCATGTGTACCCAATTTACGGGAACAATCTGCAAAATCTACTTGCGATAGGAAAAATAGCGCAACAGAACAACAAGCGATTAGTCATTGACGAGGCGTGGGAAGAGAAGGTCCTACAACCAGCCACGGGACACGCGGGCACAGGAATCGGAGGCCCATCTATTACACAGCAAGATGTCTTCGCGTTTTGGTCCCCAATCGATTCACAGTTCCTCAAATTGTTGACAAAGTTCGCGGCCATATACCCAGTCGAATTCATCTCACCCTTCAATGAGGAATACTTCTACGCCTACCTTAACTGGACACCTGCCTTGGACACGCAAGGATACTTTCAGTTGAAAACTCAACTCGACCCTCTATTCGCACAGAACATGCTAACAAGTACACTCACACCCACGGGGAGCACCTATTCTCGACTCGCCCAGGAAACCGGACCCGCGGTGCCAGAGTTGCCAAACACAGCTTTGATCGCCACGATAATCATCGGCTTAATCGTTCTATTCGGGGCAATCGAGAGCAAGCGCCGAGGGACGCAAGTGCACCCCGGAAGGCCCGGCTTGTCACGAAGTAAAGTGACACCTATAGTAGCGCTACGTTGAAGGATGACATGTTGGGAAGGCTGACTAAGCCTGAGAGACCCTCGGAAAGGCATAAGAACACCACAGCGTGACTGGCCCGCTTTGAGCTTGACATGAAATCCCCCGCGTTTACGAAGACTCACAGCTTCCACGTCTCGAAGATAATACACGCCCCACTGCGATTCGTCTACGAATGGTGCACGGATTACAGGGAAACTGATCCGCAGATAACAGGATCAAAATCCAAACGCAGAATTCTGTTGAGGACGAAGCACCGGGTCGTTTACATGCTGAGTTATCCGAGTCGGGGTAAGATTAAGACGGGCATTAATGTCGTCACACTTCACCCTCCCGACGCTTGGCACCTCGATTTCGTAGGGGACGAGGACGACGAAACAGGCGACTACACTCTAACGAGCCTGCGAGCCAGGAAGACACGGCTTGACATGAAGTTCACGGAACGTTACAAGATAAGGAGTGCCCCTTCCAAGGCACAAGACGCGAAGAGCGTAGATGGCGTGTGGGACAAGTACGTGCCAGCGCTCGAGAGAGACTACGCGCGCAGAAGGCCCTAGAAGCCAATTTGGCTATGCGTTCGACGATGGCTCTACCGCTCTTGTTTGCCAGACCTATTGTAGCGGCTATACCAACTTACTGTACCCTTGCTCCAGTAGGCCGGCGGTTTCGGCTTCGGCTTTGATCGCATCTTAGCCAAAGCAAATCCCGCCTAGTCGTGTTCTAGGAACTAGATGGTTATCGTTTGCTTCTCTTTCCCAGCTGGTTCAATTACTCGGAGTACGCCCGCCTTCCGACTTAGCGCGAGCTGTATTTCTCCTCGGAAGTTTCTTACACGCGCGTTCTGCACCTCTACGAGGTCGCCTTCGGAGATCTCTCTGATTTGGCTGTTCCACACGGCCAGGGGAATCTGCCCCGTACCGTCTGAGAGGGTTACCGAACAAACCAAAAGTGGGGTCCCATCTCTTGTCGTTACGGCCCTCACTTCAGATTTCCGGACAACGTGTGCTTTGAACGAAAGTCCGCCCTGCCCGACTCTCATCTTTCCGATGTCGCTCTGGTGCGATCCCGCGAATTGATCCCGTCGGCTTTCACCATTCGGAAGAAGGCTGGTGTACTGGGGTGGAACTTTCCTGAGCTTCCTAATGGATGCATTCCTAATCGTCGCCTGAGCTAAAGGTTCGCCCTCGGCCGAGAACATGTACGTCGACGCAGCTTCACCGCGTGCACGAGTTTCTATTCTAAGGGATCTACACTGAGCTTTGCCTCGGCGTTCGGCGGTGAGTAAGGAATCATGGAATCCTTTGACGGATAGGTTGTGTTTACGGACAAGCTGAAGTAAGTAGACTAGGTCCCTGTCTTGTCCGCGGCCCGATGAAATGTTCGTTGGCGCTGGGAAGATGTTTCAACTCTCGGGTAGTAATGCACCATTCGTATTAAAGCAGGTGGGAAAATAAGCCAAATTTTCGGCAATAAAACGGGTATTTCAGTCTTTACCTCTTGGGGTTCAGAGTGCTACGTGATTTGGACGTGGTCAATTTGGTAGTATCGTTTTGCGAGCATTCGCGTCTTGTCTATGGTTCGGCCGTTCTTTCCGATCGCTAATGCCTTGTCCTTGGGTTCAACTTCGACTACAACGATCTTCTTGTCCGGTCTTTCAGTTATCCGGACCTCTTTGACCTTGGCCGGGGCCAGGCAGTTCCTTATGAGGCCCTCTACGTTGTCCGAGAACTCGACGACCTCTATCGGCTTGCCAGTCATTTTCCGGAGCATATTGATGTTCTTTCCTCCCTTGCCTATCGCTAGGCCCATTTCCCCCTGTTTCGCCATGAAGATTATCCTGTCGCCTTCGTTGTCTATTACGCAATCATTCGCTGTTGCGCCGGTGATGTTCTCGAAAAGGGCGATTAAGCGCATTGTTTCGCCGGTTAGTTTTATTCCTGAGGTGGCCATGTTCTAGCGCTCTGCTAACTTGAGTATCTCTGAGTCTCCCGGTTCCTTTACGGTCAACGCTGCCACGACGAAACGTTTGAGGCATGCGGCACCTAAGTCAACACTGGTTCCTGGATACTCAAAGATTGGAACATCGGACTGTTTTGCGTATTGAAGGATATCCTGTCTTGCTGACGCTGGGCAGTTCGAGGCAATTATCAGTAACTTGCCCTTCGCGAACCTTGCGGCGTCCACAGTTTCTTTGATACCTAACGCTACCTTTCCCGATCTTACGGCGATTTGCAATTGCTTGTTGACGTCGATCTTCGAGCGTTGAGCGGATTGCATTACTTCTTACCCTTCTCCCCCTTCTCCGGCATGGACATGTAGACTTCGATGAGCCCTGTTCCCATCGGGACCTGCTGCCCTACTATTACGTTTTCCGCGACGCCTCTGAGAGTATCGCGTGTTCCCTTGATTGCGGCGTCTACGATGGTGGGTATGGTAATCTCAAATGCCGCTTTGGCAAGTGTGCTGGCCTTCTCCCCGCTTACGCCGTGTCTTCCAACCTGCAGGACTTCGCCTGATGCGGTCATGGCGTCTGCGACGAGCATAACGTGACGCACGTCCACGTCTAATCCCTGTTCTTCGAGGACCGCTGTGGCTTCCTTCATAATCACGTTTCTTGCCGCTTCGATTCCTAGCACTTCGGCCACTTCATGCATGTTGTTAGTGGTCGTACGGGCTGGATCCACGCCCTCAGTTTCCAGTGTGAGTTCTAGGTTCGATCCTTCGGTTCTGATGACCCATTCGCTCTTTTCCCCCGTCTTCTCTTCCATCACAAGCGCGCGTTTCACTTGCGGGATTCCCTTGATGTGCATTAGGGGCAGGCGGAGCACTAAGCGGTTGAATTGGGGTATGTCCATTTCCTGGGGCGTTATGTGGACTGTGTTCTTTTCGACATCAACCTTGCACCCGCCCGGCGTGACGGCTGCTTTGATGTCTTTGAGGGATACTTCTCGTTCCTTCATCGCGTCGGTGTTCAGCGTTACAACTATGCGCATCTTCGTGATGTCGGATTCAATGCTTGTAGCGATATCGCCTAAAGTCGTGTGGGTGATGTTTGTCGCGACCTCCTGAGCTTTTTCGCGGCTGCCCCGATGTTTCTTGTCCAAGAAGACGACCATCATGGGTGTTGAGGGAATCTTTCTTGCATCCACAATTTCAATCAGCCGTGGGAGTCCCAGCGTGACGTTCTGTTCTCTCACGCCTGCGAAGTGGAAGGTTCGTAGTGTCATCTGGGTTCCTGGTTCGCCGATCGATTGAGCCGAGACGATGCCCGCGGCTTCGCCCGGTTCGATCATTGACCTGCGGTAGTTCTTGACCGCTTCCTTTACCGCTTCGTCAACTCCTCTTCGAGTAAGCTTTCTCTCAAGGAGGCTAGCCTTCAGTTGAGCGGCTAAGCTGGGTGTTAGGTCCTTCTCAACATCAGCTACTTTCTTTTCGGCATAGGCCTTGCTTGCCTTGGCGCCTTTTTCGAGTGTTAGCTCGATCCGTTCAACTAGGCGCTCAGTATTGACCGCCTTTCCGTGATCGCTCTTTGCGGTGTCTACGCCGTCTTCACCGTATCGGAATTGTATGATGTCTCCTCGCGAGTCTCGCACAGTGCCGTCGTATTCGACGCGTATGTGTTCCAGCGCGTTGATCAAGCGTCGTTGCATGTAGCCGCTCTGCTGCGTTCGGACGGCTGTGTCCACAAGCCCTTCCCTTCCACCCATTGAATGGAAGAAGAATTCTACGGGGGTGAGGCCCTCTTGGTACGGGGCATAGACGAACCCGCGGGCTTCCGCGCCCACGTCTCCCTTTTCAAAGAATGAAAGCGCCCTGTCCCTGTAACCCCGCCTTATTCGTTGACCTCGAATGGACTGTTGCCCCACCGTCGCGACCATTTGGGCAATGTTGAGCATTGAGCCACGAGCGCCCGTCTTGGTCATGATGACTCCCGAGTTATCTGTCTCAGTCTTGAGGTATTGTTCCGCGAGCTCCCCGGCTTGATCTCGCGCCTTGGAGAGTTCATCCATGATGCGAAGTTCTAGCGATTCTTCCAACGACCTACCGGGCAGTCGTTCAAGCGTTCCTTTCTTGTATTGTTCGATGAGTTCCTGCACATGTTCCTCCGCCCTCTTGACTGCTTTGTTTATCTTGTCCCTGACTGCTTCCGATATGTCGAGTTCGTCTATTCCGTACGTGAACCCTCTGAGGGTTATGAAACGGTCAAGAAGTTTGATGAGGCCGTTGAGGAAAATTCGTCCTGGTTCGGGTCCGTTGTCTTTGACTATGCGGTGGAAGAGAGTCTCTGATCGTTCTGCTCCGATGGTGTTTTTGTCTATGACCCCTTCAACTAGTTCTCCTTCTTTCACTACGACTGAGGCGCCGTCTTCTTGTGTAACCATGCTTGATTTTGCGACGAAGTTGAAGCCTTGCGGAAGGAAGAGGCTGAAGATCTGTTTGCCGCTCCACAACTCTACGGGCCGTTTGATCTCTGGGACGGGTAGTTCTCCGCGGAACTCAGCCGCCGTTAATAGTTTCCCGACTTCTTCCTTCGTCAGGTAAGTCGACTTTCTGGTTAGGAGATAAGCTGCCGTGAGAAGATCGGTTTTTGCGCCAATGATGGGGCCACCGTATCTCGGTGATAGGATTTGATCTTGCACCTGCATCAGCAGTTTAGCTTCGGTTCTAGCCTCTTCACCCTGAGGAACGTGCAGGTTCATCTCATCTCCATCGAAGTCTGCGTTGTATGGTGGACAGACGCAAGGGTTGAGTCTGAACGTCTTGTAGGGAAGCACCTTG
>Ga0187769_10002837_pt1 | contig 10240 bp, 8 predicted proteins | sample 0116_SJ02_MP02_1_FD_133140 | JGI IMG/M metagenome (GOLD analysis project Ga0187769, IMG submission 133140) | Tropical peat soil microbial communities from peatlands in Department of Meta, Colombia - 0116_SJ02_MP02_10_MG | ecosystem: Environmental > Terrestrial > Soil > Wetlands > Peat | place... | reverse complement strand
CGTGCAGCCGGTTTTGGCCTAACCGGACTGCGTGAGCGCGTCGTTGCACTGGGCGGCGTCTTTGAAGCGGGACCTGCCCCAGGGCGCGGCACCCGGATTACGGCGCAGCTGCCTCGGCAGGCCATCGCGCCATGATCCGCGTGATCCTCGTCGACGATCATGCGGTAGTACGCATGGGTTTTCGCATGCTGCTGCAAGCCGAGGGGAGCGGCATCGAGGTCATCGGCGAGGCCGCAGATGGCGACGAACTGTTGCAATTGCTCGGCGCGCTCTGCGCTGACGTTGTCGTGATGGACCTTTCCATGCCTGGCTTGGGCGGCTTGGAAACGTTGCGCCGACTGCGTTCGCGTGATGGCGCACCACCCGTCTTGGTGCTCTCTGCGCATGAGGACGCGGCCCACCCGCGCCGCGCACTAAACGCCGGCGCCATGGGCTATCTGAGCAAGCGCAGCGCTCCCGAGACGCTACCCGAGGCGGTACGCGCCGTGGCATCCCGGCAGCGCTATCTCGATCCGTGGACCGCGCAAAATCTTGCCCTGTCGCAGCTGCAGGACTCTGCCAGCCCCTGCGATGTGCTGTCCGAACGCGAGTTCGAAATTTTCATTCAATTAGCGCGCGGTCGCAGCGTGGGCGAGATCGCGGCGCAACTGAACCTATCGCCAAGCACCGTGGGAACACATCTATACAACGTCAAGCAAAAACTCGGCGCCAGCAACCAGGCGGAACTAACGCTGCTGGCACTGCAGTGGGGAGTCATCGAGGCGTAAGTGTTCGCGCTCGCATCGGGCTGGCGGGTAATCAAAGCCGCAACGCTAGTCGATGCTGCCCATCGATTTGGGAAAACTCACGATTCCCCATGGCGTTTTCAGATTTGCAATTCGCTTGATTACTTGCAGCCGATCAACATCGACGACCACGACTTCGTTGGATTTTCCACATGCAAGCAAGATGCGCGAATCATCCGGCGTGAAACTAAAATGCCAGCATCGATCGCCGGTCGGGATGACCTTTATCTTTTCCCACGTTTTGGTGTCAAAGACTTCTAGGGCCTTGTCTCTGTTCGCAGCAACAAACGCCCGATCGCCGCGGCGATTAAACGCCACGCCGTAGGGTGCCTTGCCGGTGGGAAGCGCCTTGATGAGCTCCAGGCGTTCGTTGAACACGAGCAGCTTGTCGGACCGCTCAAGGGTGACGAGGTACGTACTGCCGTCTGGCGAGAGCTTGATGCCTCGTGGGCGATTGCCGTATTGCGCCACGGAGACCGTGTTGATGAGCTCGCCGGTGGACATGTTGTACACGCCCAGGGAGTTGTCCGACTCGTTGGTCACAACCATCCGCGACCCATCGCGGGAAAACTCAAGACCTTCCGTCTCGGGCTTGCCGACGATGTCTTGCACGATCTTGCCCGATTTGAGGTCCACCACCGCGATGTGACCTGGGATCTTGGCATCATCCTCTCGATCGGCGTTGCCTTCCCCGGGCCCGGGTCCGCCCCGCGACTGCGAACTCGGCTCAAAGGTCACATAGGCAGTTTGCCCAACTACGCGCACGAACTCCGGATTCTTGCCGATGCTAACTTGCCGCACCAAGCTGCCGGTTTTGGTGTCAAGCACCGAGATATTGCCATCGTACATATTTGCCGTGACCAGCCAGGCCCCATCGTCTGTCAAACCAATGCCACGCGGCCCGCGAGCACCGATTTCCAAAGTTCTCGTGACTTCGAGTGTCGCCAGATCTATCACGCTGACCGCGTCTTCCTGATTGGTCACGTAGGACATCCCCGGTCCCGTCGCTGCGGCCAGTGCCGGGAGCACGATGGCGTTAAGCGCCATCGCAAGAGCGATGTGGTAGACACTTTTGTTCTTCATGTTTCGTATTCCTTCTGCAATATGGTCAGGGATGATTGCATATGCGTTCTGGCAGGCCTTGCCGCTCGCGGTCTGACCGACGCCGGCATCGATTAGATGCCGATCCGAATGCCGATGAAAGCGGAAAAAGGCGCCGCAGGACTCTGGAAGCGATTATCGACGCCGGCGCCGTTCGTAACACTACCTGGCGGAATACCTGGTGCACCAACTCCGGTCGGATCACCAAGGATGCCATACGTAGCATAACGGGCGTTTAGAAGATTGTCGGCGCCAGCGAAAAACTCGGTCGCTCGAGCGACACGGTACGACAGATGCACACCTACGACGCGATATGCCGGCAACGGTGGCAACTGATTTGATTCGTCGCCAAAATAATAGGCGCTACCAACGAACCTGAATGTCGCGCCCAGTGTCCACTTCGGATCGATCTGACAATCCACCCCCGCCTTGAGTCGTTGCCTGGGTATACCCGGCAGGTGATCACCCGGTTGCACGAAGATGTTGCCGTTCGCATTGCGAAAGGGATTGGCGGGCGATGGTATGGTCAGCGCAGACTCGAAAGTCGCGTCAATGTAGCTATAGCTCGCGTACGCCGACCAAGGCGCCCCATCGTAGCGCACGGCGCTCTCCAGTCCCTGGCGGCGGGTCGCACCAATGTTCTGGAAAAAGCCGCTGCTCACCGACGTCGCAACGCCGTAGATGTCGTCATCGAGTCGCGTGCGAAAGATGCCCAGATTCCAAGAGATGCGGCCGCTACGGGGGGAAGCGCCGGAAATCTGGCCCCGCACGCCAAGTTCGGTTGTATGGGCGACGACCTGCCGCAGAGATGGTGGGTCGCCAGCCAGGTTCGATGGCAGCAAACAAGGCCGCGTCGGGTCGGAGCATTCGATCTCGCTGATCGTCGGTGTGCGCGTATTTTGCGAGATGCCGGCATAGGTCGTCAGAGTTGACATGACTTTGTAGGCTGCGCCGATGGCCGGGTTCAAATGCGTGTATCGATTATCCCCAGTCAGTTCTATGCCGCGCTGATCGCGCAAATCAATGTACGCAAGGTTGTAGCGCGCACTTGCCGTCAAGGCGAGCCGGGCCGTAACGTCGTAGGTATCGGTTGCGTACAGCCCATAAACACGATTGGACGCCTGCAGCCGCACGGGCGTTGCGGTAAAGGGTGTGCCCTCCGGCGTATCGACTATCAGCGACGTGGGCTCTACGAGTAGTTGCGGACCGATTTGGCCGACCTGAGTCTGCGAAGCAAACCCGACACTGGCGCTATCGAGCGTGGCGCCGGCAGAAAACTCGTTGCCGCTACCGAAAATCGGCCGTGAGTCGGACGCTTGCAAAACCATTCCTCGTCCATAGGCACGAATATTCTCCGAATCGTTCTCTCCAATGGGCACGGTTCCACCAAGGGAGATGTCCGGTAACGCAGCTCCACTGATGCCTGTTACGGGAGTAAGGCCATCGGGCTGGCACAGCAGACCGGCGTTGGCAGCGGAAGTACAGGACGTGTAATTGGTGGTATTGCCGTTGGCGACCTCCTGTCCGTACTGGCGGTAATACAGCACGCTTTGCAGCGACCAGGCCTCGGAGAGTTCGTACGTGCCATTTAGGGTAAGAAAATCCAAGCGGTTCAGATTCGATTGCGGACCGGTAAACACAAACGATCGGTTAACCGCCAGTTCCTGGATCGGCGCGGCGCTCTGGCCGTTTAGTCGGTTATCTGCGTGCGTGTAGCTCAGATCAAGCGAACCATGATCGCTACGTTCGCTGGCGGCGACATAGAGCTGCCGTAGAGCGTCGCTGGAGAACATGCGCCAGCCGTCTTCGTTTATGACTTTGCCCGCAAGATAGACGCCGAACTGCTGGGAACTTGCACCGTACTGAATCGAGGCGGCACGCTGCCCAAAAGATCCGCCAGAGACCTCGGCCTGCGCATCGCGATAGCTAAAACCGTTTTTCATGCTCACCGAGACTGCACCGCCAAGCGCATTGAGCCCATACACGGGATTGGAGCTCACGATATCCACACGCTGGATCGCTATATCGGGTATCAAATCCCAGTTGACCGTGGCACCGAATGCCTCGTTGATACGAACCCCATCCTGATAGACGGCAAGTCCTTGCGGGGTACCGAGAACCGGCGAAGCTTCAAAGCCGCGATAAAGAATATCCGGTTGGAACGGGTCATCGAGGTTATCGCCGATGCTGATACTGCCTAGTTGTGACCCCAGGGCCCGAGTAAGGCTCGCCGAACCATCGCGGGACAGATCGGCAGCGCGCAGCGTCTGCACGTTGCCCGGTATTTTGTCGACGTCAATTGCCGCACCCGGCAAAGCGCTGGCTTGCACAACAACGGTTTGCAAATCTGGCGGCCCGCCGCCGACGCCGCCCGGCGCGCCCGAAGCAGGCATGGCAGTTTCGGCCTCCTGCGCGTTGGCCGCCATACCAGTGCACCATGCCAGCGCACAAAGCGCCCGTATCGCGGCAGCGCCAATCGGCCTCACTGCATCGCCTCCTCCCCCCTTGGACAACTCGTGCAAGCACTGGTGGTGCCATCCACTATATTGCCAAACCCCTGAGCACTTGCCTTGACGCGCTTGGTGCACCTAGGCATTCTCGGGACCTTGCGCAGTGCGCGCGCGGCGCCGCCAAAGCGCATATCGGAAAGGCAGGTGAGCAGTCTCATGAGTAATTCGCAGTCTCGGCGCTATGACCGCATTGCCGTTCTTTTGCATTGGATTATCGGCGTTGCCCTGCTCGGACAGATCACCTTTGGCTGGCTGCTCAGTGAGTTTGCGCGCGGCACGCCGCAAAGGGCGATGGCCGTAAACTTGCACAAATCCTCAGGTCTGGTGCTTGCTGTATTGATCCTCGCACGCCTGATCTGGCGCCTGCGCCACCAGCCCCCCTCCTACCCAGAGTCAACCACGGCCAATCAGTTACGCGCCATACGCGTCGGTCACGCGCTCCTGTACGTGTGCATGATCGGCATGCCGCTTACCGGATATCTAGCCTCCAATTTCAGCCGTCATGGGATCAATTTTCTCAATTTGTACCCCTTGCCGCCTTGGGGACCAGACGACAAGGTGATTTACGGCCTGCTAAATGGTGCACACGATGTGCTGGCCGTCGCGTTTTCGGTCCTAGTCGCGGGACACATCCTGCTGGCCGTGTATCACGCGTTTGTTGCGCGTGACGGCCTGTCCGCGCGCATGCGCCTGGTCACCTAGCATTGCCAGGCGCGCGATACAGCTATTTCTTGAGCGCGAGAATCCAGTTTATTAATCGACGCGCATCATCTTCCGAGATCGCGACCGCATTGGGCGGCATAGCAATGCCACTGACTTTGCCTGTCCAGTGGCTGCTGTAAGCATTGGATCCCTGCATCACCGTTTTAACGAGCGTCTCGGCGACATCGTTTCTGCCCTTGTAGCGCAGCGACACATCTTCCCAGTTCGGACCGATTGGCTCCATGCCGTTTGGCCCCTTGGAGCCCGATTCGACATGATGACAAATCAGGCAGCCGCTGTTTTTTGCCAGCGTATACATTTGCTCGTCCAGCTTGGCGTCGGCCCAAGCCGCCGCGCTACTTACTGCGAGAATCGTCGGGAAGAGCACTTTACGTAGCGATAGCATTTTTGCATCTCCAAAAAATCATCACGAATAGCGACCTGCACCGATCTGCCCCTTGCCGGTTTTGTTGCAGCAACCAGGGCGTGCACCGGGTCCTTATGATCTCAATTCAAGCGACGTCTTATGGCTGTATGTAGCGCACACCGTGGCGCGCAAAGATCTGGGCCAACGTGCCATCTGTCTGCAATTGCTCAAGGGCTGAAGCAAGACGTTGGGCCAATTCCTTGCGAGCGGCCTTGACAGCCAACCCCACCGCCCAACTGCGACGGGGAGTTCCCGGTACAGTGGTTTCGATGAGGCGATAGGGAGCTTTGTTCAGTCCAGCGGCCTCCAGTTCAGAGCGCATTGCCAACACCGCGGCAACGTGCCCGGCACGCATCTCCTCGATCGCGTCCTGGATGCGCCGGCAGTTGACGACCTGCTCTCGGTAGCGGCCGCCGTCCATGCCAAGGATGACCTGCGCGCCCAGCGCTCCGCCATCGACGGCAATCTTTTCTCGCGCGAAAACATCAAAGCCGTCCCAGTCGGGAATTCGCTCAGTGTTTACCGCGAGCATCAGCGATTCGACGTGGTAAGCGCCGAAGAAAGTGACGTTTTCGTTTTGCCGCATCAACACCGCGTCGATCGGCACATGCAGCATCACGTCGGCTGGCCCGTAGCCCAAATAGTGTCCTTTCCAGACCATATTGCGCAAATCGTCATTGAGTGCTTCGCCCGCATCAAAAGGCAACAGACTAAGTTTGGCGCCGATTTTCTCCGCCAGGGCCTGGGCAAAATCTACGTCAATGCCGCCTTCCTTGACGTCAGAAAATGGGAAGAAGTCCTTGTACACCGCGACTTTCAAAATGCCCGTCTTGACCACCGGATCAACCGCAGCCTCTTGCGAATTCGCCAGAGGCGAGAGTGTGCCCCCAAGTAGCAAGAAAAGACCCGCAAGCGCTCGCCGCACATCGCGACCATAACCGCAGTGGAGCTTTGGCAAACGCATCATTCGCTGATCCTTCTTGTCTCTAGATAGGACTTGATTGACCACATGGCCTCTTGCGTAAGGATGCCCTCAAAGGGCGGCATATACACGGCTCCGTTGCGCACTTTCCCATGGCGGATGGAAGTCAGAAAATACACGTTGACTTCGTCATAGCAGGCCTGTTTTTTTGTCTGATTGGTCAGATCGATGCAATCGCGGTCCAGTTTGCGCAGGTCCGGTGCGATGCCCCCCGAAACCGCCTCCAAGCCGTGACAACGCGCACAGTTCTGGTTGAAGGCGGACGCGCCGATTCGGATTGCCAGGTCATTGCCCGTAAAAGGATTCGTATTGCGCCATTCCGGACCGAGCTGTGGCAGTGCCGATGTGTCCACCGCCTGCGGCGTGACATTTCCGTGGGCAGCGGCCACGCTGACCCCGCCTGCGATCATCATGCCCGCGAGCGCGATGATCAACCAATCTCGAATTGCACTCATAATGCCCCCCGTTCTCGCTTGCCACCGGCAAGCACATCCTAACGCTCAACAGCAAATCGTGTGCCAAGGCGTCTATCTGGGGCGTGCAAGGACCAATTAATGCCTGTTCTTGCTGGTCACAGGGCAAATCCACCAAGGCCGCGGGACCGATCCTGCAACACTTGTTCCAATGTGGAGCAGTCGCGGTGAACAAACAAGATTGCAAAGCGCAATCGCGGCGGCATAAAGTTTGCACCAGGCAACGCAACGCTGTTCCAGGATGAGCGTGTGAACCAAGGATCCATTCCCCGCAGAAAATTAGGGCCATTACAGCTCGCGTCAATGTCCAAGGCAGCGTACCTCTTTTTTGCGTTGCTGGCGCTCGTGCTGAGCATGTCGATGTCGTTTCCCGCCCTGGCTGGCGTACTGCAGTCGTCTGACCTACAAGCGCAGTTTCCTTCGCCATTTGTAGTGGGCGAAAAGATGACGGACGTTCCGGTCTGGCCAATCTTTAAGCAAAACGGCCCGGCAACAGAACTCGTCGGCTACGTGTTTGAGTCAATTGACTTGGCCCCCATCCCAGGATTTTCCGGCACTCCAATAAACCTGCTCGTTGCCATGAATCCACAAGGGGAATTTTTTGATGTCAAGGTTCTTTCGCAGCACGAACCAGTGTTCTTAGATGGATTAGGCGAGGAACCGCTGTTTCGCTTTGTGGCGCAGTACAAGGGCCTGTCGTTGATGCAAAACATCAAGATCGGGGCAAAATCGAGCAGCGCGTCCTCGCCTTCTGCTGGGGGTAACAACGTGCGTATCGATGGAGTGGCAAAAGCCACTGCCTCTGTCCGCATCATCAATCAGACCATGCTCGCCGCGGCGCTGAAAGTTGCCCGCAGCAAATTGGGCTACTCCGGCAGCCAGGATCCCGACCGCGTAGCGCGCGTGCGCACGGACCTCTTTGAACCAATGCCATGGCGCAGGCTGATTGATTCCGGGCTGATCGCTCATCTGTACTTGCGCGGCCGAGACGTCGAACAGGCATTCGCCGGCACTATTGCAGCCCACCACCCCGGCAGCAGCGAAGGCACATCGGACGACACCTTCATCAACCTGTATGCGGCATTCGTCGATATCCCCAGCGCAGGCCGAAACCTTTTTGACGATCGCGGCTTGGCGGCGCTTCGCGCGCGATCGCACGAAGATGATCATCTGCTGCTATTGATGTCCAATGGTGCTTATGGATTTCTCTCCGAGGACTATGTCCGCGGTTCAGTGCCCGACCGCCTGACCTTGCTTCAGGACAAGTTGCCCATCGAAATGCGCGACATGGACGTGGACTTAGAGCCGCGCGGCACTCCGGGCTTTACGCTGAGCAAGGTCTTTCGCATTATCGGCGCCTCCGGCCTGGATCTGGGCAAACCGGTCGAGCTGCAGCTTGCGGTGACGCGGTCCGTCGGCATGGTCTACCCGGAACGGGTGACCAAAAGCTTCGCCTTGACACTAGATGTCCCGCAACGCTTCATCATCCCTGCTGCCGACGACCAGAAGGGTTGGCGCTCGGTATGGATCTCTCGCGCCGGAGAAATCGGTTTGCTCATCGCGGCTTGCGCACTGTTGGCAGCCGCGCTTGCACGACAGTGGCCGCTCGTAACACGCTTTGTCTGGTTGCGCCGCTTTCGCCCCGCGTTTTTGCTCTTCACAGTCCTGTTTATCGGTTGGTACGCCCAGGGTCAGCTCTCCATCGTCAACCTCATCGGCCTTTTGCAGGCAACCCGCGAGCGACGAGGATGGGATTTCCTGCTTTACGACCCGATGAGCACATTGTTGTGGATCTTTGTCGTGGGCACCTTGCTCATCTGGGGACGCGGTACGTTCTGCGGTTGGTTGTGTCCCTACGGAGCAATGCAGGAGTTGCTTGCGCCCATTGCGCGCTGGTTGCGGGTGCCGACTGTCCGGCTGAAGTCGGCCTGGGATCGGCGCTTAAAGCTGCTGAAGTATCCGATACTGGGCATCATCGTCGCCTCGGCGTTCATCTCCACGCGACTAACGGACAGTTTGGTGGAAATTGAGCCGTTTAAGACTTCGGTTACGCTGGTCTTTGTCCGTTCCTGGCCATTTGTCGCGTACGCCGTGGGATTGCTGCTTCTTGGCGTTGTGATCAACAAATTCTTTTGCCGCTACCTGTGTCCGCTGGGCGCCGCGCTGGCGCTATTTGGTCGATTGCGCCGCTGGGACTGGATTGCCCGCCGCACGGAGTGCGGCAAGCCGTGCCAAACCTGTCGGTACCGTTGTCCTTATCAGGCAATCGACGCAAGTGGTCAGATTCGTTACGAGGAATGTTTTCAGTGCATGGACTGCGTGGCGATCTACGAAAGTCCAAAGGACTGTGCGCCGTTGCTGCTGCAAGCCAAGCGACACAAGATGATCCCGCTGGTTGCTGTTGGCCCGCCCTTTGGTAGTGGTAGTCCAACCCCTAAGCCGGAGACCGCACCATGAAAAGACGCCTTTTTGTTGCAACGCCGCTGCTGCTCACCGGCGCGCTGAGCTGCGATCAATGGCGGCTGCTAACCGGCGCACCTGGGTCTCGCGGTCCATGCGTGGCACGAGTGGCAGGTACCGCTTTTGGGACCGTCATTAGCCTGTGCGCCTTGGGAGCGGAAAGCGGCCAGCTGCACAATGCCCTGCGCCGGGCTATGCGGGAGGTCCAACGCATAGATGCTCTCATGAGTCTTTATCGACCCGACAGCCAACTTAGTGTGCTCAATCGCACGGGCGCACTCGACGGGGCCGATCCGCACTTGCTGAAGAACTTGCGATTTGCGGCCGAGCTTTCAGAGCTGACGGACGGTGCTTTTGACGTCACGGTGCAACCCTTGTGGGAGCTCTTTGATCAGGCCAGGAAAATTCATGGCGACGGCGCCCTGCCTGGTGCCGATGCCATTGCTCGCGCGCGCCAATTGGTCGACTACCGCGCCGTGCGTGTCGAAGACGATCGCATACGTCTGGAGCGGCCCGGCACAAAGATCACTCTGAACTCCCTGGCACAGGGCTATGCGGTCGATGTCGTGCTGCAGATCCTGCGTCGGGAGGCAGTGCAAGCAGCCCTGGTGGACACCGGAGAAATTGGCAATCTCGGACGGCGTGCACCTACAGAACCCTGGACGCTGGGCGTGCAGCACCCGCGCAATCGGACCGGACTAAGTGCCCTTATTGCAATGGACGGGCGCGTTGTTTCCACTTCGGGCGATTATGCGACAACGTTTACCAGCGATTATCGCTACCACCACATCTTCGATCCG
>Ga0187769_10002835_pt1 | contig 10242 bp, 7 predicted proteins | sample 0116_SJ02_MP02_1_FD_133140 | JGI IMG/M metagenome (GOLD analysis project Ga0187769, IMG submission 133140) | Tropical peat soil microbial communities from peatlands in Department of Meta, Colombia - 0116_SJ02_MP02_10_MG | ecosystem: Environmental > Terrestrial > Soil > Wetlands > Peat | place... | reverse complement strand
TTCAGGTACACGGTGACCCATGAGTATCCTGTCGCGTTTGCTTTTATAACGAGAGCGATTGTGCTGTTGCTATTTGGGGGAAGAGTCATGTTCACGTCTGGGCCGTTGACGAATTGGAGGCTGGGGCCGAGATTCAAGCCGAAAGAAATTGGGTAGGAAACGTTTTCTTCGTTTTCGATTACAGCCGAGATTGAGGTAGGTGTGCCTACTTGAATCGGGAAACCAGAGGGGCCCTCAATGGAAATGTTCATTGAATATATGAAGACTTTAGGAGCAGCGACCATCACAAATGAATAAGCCTCGGCCACGTCTGTCTCGTTGTAGGCTGCGACGGCGTAAAGTTCGTAGCCGCCCTGAACAACGGGCATGACTGGTACTTGCAAGAGCTTTATGGTTGAGTTGGGAGAGAGCAAGATTGAAAGTCCGTTGACAAGGAATTCTCCGAATTCTCCTTCTCCTCCAATTGTCAACGGCTCTGTTAGCGGATCCATGTTGGTGACGCTGATGTTGATCGATGATTGTACTCCCACCGTCATGTTGCCAGGAGCCTCCATGCCGATGGAGACGTTTGGCAATATCTCCACTGCGTATGGAACACTGACTGTTTGGTTTTCGCCCGAAGATGAGTCAACCCACATGAGGTTCGCGTTGATCATGCCATATCCATAGTCCAGCGATTCAGCTTGGAAGTCAAGCGTGAGTCTTCCGCCTTCCGGAATCGTTCCCTGCCAACCTGTTTGGTCAGGCGGTAAGACCAGTTGCTGGGGCAGGTTGATTTTCAGTTCCGCGTTAGTCAAGTTGACTGGCCCGAAATTGAGCAGGTTGAAGGTCGTATCGAGTGGTTGCCCATAATTGAGCGTCGATGGCCCCGTGTAGGAAGCTGCGAAGCTTAGGCTCGGACTCTGTGCAACCACGATGTATCCTGTGTAAGGCGCAATCGAGCTGCTATAGGGCAGTTCGAAGACCAAGCCTAGAACGGCGGGGTTGCCTATAACGTCTAGATCTATCATTCCTTCATACCATTCTTCTGAGCCTGATTCTCCACCTATTCCGTACGCGACAGTGAGTGAGGCATTAGGAACGCTAATTGCATCGAAAGCAGTCCCATCCCATCTGCTTAGAACAGCACCTCCAGGTGCTTGCATTTCAAGCTTGTAATTAGCCATCATCCCGTTTACGGCATAGCCTGTCTCGTTGGAAAGGTCAGTGTCGAAGAAGATTTGCCAAACGTCGCTTCCCGTTATCTTCTGGAAGACGAAAAAGAGTTGACCTTGCTCGACCAGAAGGTAGCAGTCAAGGATTCTGTTCGATCCGTTGATTATCGGATAAACCCCTGCCCAATCGCTCAGATTTCCATCAACCACGATGTGAGGCACGCTGCTTGCCTGAAAAGTGGTTGCTGAACTCTGCGTGTTGGCCAGCGGATCGGTTTGCGCGAATGAAAGGGCTGGCATGAACAATGCGGTCAAAAACAAAAATCCTGCAAGAATTAGAAGCAGTCCTTGCCTCATTTTCCTTACTCTCTCTGCCCCAGTGAAACCTGAAGATTTAACTGACGAGGGTACCTATTAATGTGTCGTGCGCGCGCTACAAGCACAACTAGTTGAACAGTGCGCGTAGAAAGGCGTTAATGGATCAATCAAGGGAAATTACGTGGGGGAGGCGTAAAATTGAGGATCAATTATTTGGGTATTATCGCAGGGGTATTGGCTTTTGTGAGCTTGGCGTTGCCGTGGTGGACTTATAGCATTTCGAGTTCACTCGACGGATTTACTGTCTCTAATGAGGCGACCTCGTACCTATACCAAATTAGAATACCGCGTCCGATAATTGGAACGACTGTGCCACCCGTTTCTAGCATTTCTAGCCCTTGGTATGGTTTGGCTGCTCTGGCATTTCTTGTCTTAGGCGGCTTGCTGGGTTTGATGGGCGGCTTTATTGCCAAGGGGAGGAGGATAGTGCTTGCACTTGGTGGGACACTTGCCTTGTTTTCGATTATTGCGTTCGCCGCAGGATTGCAAAATGACATTTCAAATGGCGCTGTGGCAGGTTTGCCGAAAGGGGCAGTTTTGTTCTCTGTCGGCTCCTACAACTCCCATGGATCGTCCTTCAACTATTCATGCTACCTTTCTTTCGGCTTCTGGCTTGCATTGATTGCTGCACTCGTGATGCTTTATGCATTAACGAAAGAGCGCACGCTAATAGCTAATGCCCAAGTTACTTGCGGGACATCATTTCTTCATAGCGATGTTCAGGGAAGTGACTGCTGTCACAAAATGGCTTGTTAGTAGATTTGCCGCAACGACATAGGGTCACGCGATTTCGAACCTGGTAGGTTTTTCCATCTGCGGACAGTATTGGGATTCCTCCTCTTACCCAGATTGGGCCACTGCAATTCAGCTGAGGATCTCCAATCAGCCCTATGGATTGTTCCACTATAGGCTCAAGGGGCTGTCCACTTCTGTTGTCATAAATCACCAGACGCCCAGAGGGACAGTCGCGTGATTCTTCAATCGCTGTTTTCCGTGCTTCATTATCAGATGATTTTGGAATTAGATTCCAGATCCCACCTGCTCTATGGCAGAAGCGAGCTGAAGCGCACAAAATCTCCGCATCATCTAGCTTCAAAGTCGGGCCATCGATCTCCTTGATTTCACTTCTGGAGAGTTTGAGATCGGCAGTTTCAGCCCCGTCGAAGTTGACTTTCACATGCGTGCCATCGCAGAAAGGTTTATGCGCAGATTGCCCGCAACGACAAAGCCCACACTTTTCCTGGTACGGATACCTCTTGCCCTCACGCCATTCAACAGCTGTTCCTTGCGTATCTGCCACTACTATCTCCTCAGAAATTGGAACCTCCCCAGAAACCAAGTAGGGACCGTTTTTGCTCACAGTAATCATTCGCTTGCCCTTTGTGTTTGACATTGATTATCTCCTCACTTTAGAGCGCGCGCGATGCTTTAAGTATTTTAATTTCGGGTTTCGCTCTTTTTCCGGCACCCTGTTTAATTCTTGGATGACCAAGAATGAACGGAGCCATTATCTGATAGTTTTCTGGAACACCAATCTTTCTGAGAACTTCTGGTTTAGTATTTAGCAAGTGCACAAATCCCATGTAACAGGTTCCAAGTCCAAGCTCGTAAGCCTTCAGGAACATGTTCTGAGCCGCGAGTACGCAATCGATCTGGTTCAGGTTTTCCCATTGTTTGTCTCTTTCAGCGCATATCAGAATCAGAACAGGAGCGTTGTAACAGATGACGTCCGCTTCTGTTTCCATTTCATATCTGCTACTTAACTCCGGCATCATTCCCCTGACTAAAGCTTTGGTTTCGTCTGAGATTGTCTTGATTTTTTTCTCGTCTTCAATGACTATAAATTTCCATGGCTGCCTATTCATTCCTGAAGGTGCCCATGTTCCAGCTTCAAGAACAGCTTCAAGTTGGTCATCAGAAACCGACTGATTAGTATATGCCCTAACGCTTCTTCTGCCTTTGAGGCAGACGTCAAGCTCCATTATCAAACCTCAACAGTTAGACTTAAAGCACATACCTAAAAATGTAGCTGCACCCAAAGGCGCGCGCGAACTATTACATATGCCCATATCTAAACAAATCTTTTTAGGATAAAAAAGTGGTGGACCGGTGGGGATTTGAACCCCAGACCTCCTGAGTGCAAGTCAGGCGTTCATACCAACTGAACTACCGGCCCGGGCTGCTTTCAGGAAAGAACCAGTGGTATCGAATTTAGAGCTTTCGGTATCATTGCTTTGGGAATAGACGCTTCCGTGACCCGTGATCGAGTCTTTCGAAAGCTGCATGAAAAAAGTTTATACTGGGATAAGAAAAAAGTTAGAATGATCGATTCTGCATGATCGATTAGTTTGGTCTAGAATCTTCTTCTCGAAGTTCTTCGCTTAGACCAGCAATCTCGGCAGTAAACGGGTCTGCTTGGGTCGGGTTTGAAGGGAACTTCGCATTCCTTTCCACAATCAGCACAAACTGCCTTATGCATCTCTTTCTCTGCCATATACTATTTCAACTCCTTTGATTGGTTTGTGCAGAAATTGCTTCTTGCACGTCGCACCTATGAAATAGCCTAGCAACTTATAAAACTTGCCATGATGAAAATAAGGCCTAACGGTGGCCTCTTCCAGGATGCTAGACTGTGTTTCTTATTAAATGCAATTCACTAAGAGGCCAGCTGGGCAGATTCATTGTACTATTTGGCGATCTTGAGCATTACGTTTTTAAGCAAAGCCTTGTTACCCTAGGGTTCTTTTAAACGGTGACACCAATGGTCGATCAAAGAATCGAAAAGCTCGCCGCACTCTGCGTCAACTACAGCGTTGAAGTGAAACCCAATGAATTAGTGCTTATTCAAGGAAGCGAACAGGCTTTCCCGCTGATTAACGAAATCTTCAAGCAATGCCTTCTGAGCGACGCGCAGCCGACGATCTTTGCAAATCTGGACACGCAGCACACATTCTTCAAGTATGCAAAAGAACATCAACTGAAGTTCGTTTCCCCCATTCAGAAATTCACGATGGAAAACATAGACGTTCGCATAAGCATATTCTGTGAACCGAGCCCGAAGGGACTGTCTACAGTAGACCCTTTGAAGATCAGAACCCGCATGGCTTCTGGAAGAGACATAACAGAGATCTTCTTCAGACGCGTTGCGGAGGGCAAACTTAGATGGACTGGATTACCCTATCCGATAAACGCTCAAGCACAAGAAGCCGACATGGCGCTAAGCGACTACGAAGACTTTGTCTACAGCAGCTGTCTGCTCGACGAGGAAGACCCGATTGCTGAATGGAAGAAGATTCATCAACAACAGCAGAAAATCTGCGAATTTCTAAACCAAACCAGCGAAATTCGCGTAGTGGGCGAGGATACGGACTTGACGTTCAACGCAGAGAAAAGGAAATGGATAAACTGCAGCGGAAAAGAGAACATGCCCGACGGTGAAGTGTTTACGGGACCGATCGAAAACTCGACCAACGGGACTGTAAGATTCACGTTCCCAGGAATATTCTCTGGCAGAGAAGTCGAAGACATAAAGCTCACGTTCAAAGACGGAAGAGTAGTGAACGCATCAGCGGCGAAGGGTGATGATTTTCTGCAGCAAACGCTAAAGATAGAAGGAGCTGACCGGCTCGGTGAAACCGCGATTGGCACAAACTACGGCATAAATAGATTCACTAAAAACATGCTCTTTGATGAAAAAATGGGCGGCACGGTGCACATGGCTCTAGGCAACTCTTACCCAGAGTCAGGAGGCAAAAACAGGTCAGCGATACACTGGGACATATTGAAAGACATGAAAAAAGGCGGAGAGATCTACGCCGATGAGAAGCTGTTCTACAAGAACGGCAAGTTCCTAATTTAATAGAACATTTTTTCCGATCGATTCGCCATCTTCAGAAATCAATTAAACTGAAAAACTGAAACAGGATTAACGAAATTTTAAATTCAGGCGTCGTGGAATCAACATGAGGGATACATTGGTGGAACTCAAGACTGTCAAGGTTGAAGTACCAGATGGTTGCAACGTGATTTTAGGCATGGCGCACTTCATCAAAACCGTTGAAGACCTTTATGAGGCCCTCGTTAACGCCGTTCCAAACGCGAAGTTCGGGATTGGCTTCTGCGAAAGCTCAGGACCCTGCTTGGTCAGACATGAAGGAAATGATGACGATTTGAGACAGCAAGCGGCGAAAAAGGCTTTAGAAATCAGCTGCGGCCACAGCTTCATAATTTTCCTGAAAAATGCTTACCCAATAAACGTCTTAGATAAGATTAAGACTGTGCCAGAGGTATGCACAATCTGCGCGGCCACGGCGAATTCTCTGGATGTGATTATAGCAGAGACTGAGCAGGGTCGAGGAATAATCGGCGTTGTAGACGGCTTCTCGAGCAAGGGCATCGAAGCCGAAAAAGACATCAGAGCACGGAAGGATTTTCTGAGAAAAATAGGTTACAAACTCGGCTGATTCTTAAGAAAAAAAATTGGCGCTGCAGGGTGAAGATGCTGCGGATAGCCTTGCTGTTCGAGTGATAAAGAATGGAAGCTATGTTCTATCTGTTCATAGCTATTTCTTCGGGCAGTTCAAAGGGCATCTTCTCGTTCATTCTTTGAGCTGCATAGGTTGCTAGTCTCTTAAACTGGGGTTCCGTCAGAACATGTCGCGCTCTGGATAGAATTTCAAGGCAGATTTCTTTAAAAACCAAGTCGGCGCATCCCATTTTTGCGTCGTCGATCAATTCTTTGCAAGCTTGATAGATTTGTTCGTTCAAAGGCACTTCACCCTGCAAGCAACACTTGCAACTTGAGGAATTAAACACTTATGAAAACAAAAATATAATTCGAAATCCATCTTCAGCCTACCGAAACGATGTCTAAAAACCGCCCAGAGGCACGCTTCAGCGCGTTTAGGGTCGTGAGACATCTTGACCGCTTTTGCTCTTACCAATCGCGTTAACCTTTTAAATATAGGCGTTGAATATGATAAGCGAAAAGAGGGATGAAACCTTGGATAATGAGGTTCTGGAAGCTATCAGGAACAGGCGCAGCGTCTTACGATTTGAAAGCACCCAAGTTGAAGAGGATAAGGTTGAAGCCATTCTCGAAGCCGGACGGTGGGCACCTTCTTGGATCAACAAGCAACCCTGGAGTTTTATACTCATCAGAGACCAAAAAACCAAGGACGAAATCAGCGAGATCATTCCAACCACCTTCGTGCAAGGACTGAAGGAGGCACCAGTCTGCATCGCCGTGACCGTTGACGTTGACGAAGACCCGTACCACCACGTGGAAGACGGGGCAGCCGCCGCACAGAACATGGCACTGGCAGCTCACAGCCTAGGATTAAACACTTCTTGGATAGGAGTATACGACTTGAAGAACCAGAAAAAGTCAGCCGAATCCAAGATTAAGGAAATTCTTGAACTTCCGAAAAACTATCGAGTGATCGCACTCTTGCCACTTGGCCACGTTAAATTCGAGGTTCCAAAGAAGGACAGAAAGACCCTTCGCGAGATAGTGTACCAAGAAAAATTCGGAAAGCGTTAAAGTAGGGAACGCATAGCACCGTCTTACATTTTTGATTTTGACTTGATCCTGTTTGGATGGCAATCGCTATATAATGCTGCTTGCGTAACCCCTGTGGAGCGGCGACCATTAGATGGGTTACGTTGCTTTGTGGAAAGCTCTGGAACAAATGGTTACAGACTTTCGCAAGAAAGGATTAAGGCTTCCAACAGAAATCATGGGCGACCTTAAAAATGCGAAAACCCTGATTAAAATTTTGAAGGCTGAACCGAGCCGCGGAGAAAACATTCAGAAAATTGAGCAATGCTTGGAAAACGTGGAATCCTACCTCATTTCGGAAGGTCAAAGACAGTTCGGACTCGAATATGTTGACCAATGGCTTGAGCGGTTGGACAAGGCCCGCAAGGAAATCCTCGACGAGGAGGACAAAGAAACAAGGTTTATCCCTGGACTCCCAAGGCACCGAAAGTGGATTCGAGTCACATCCTCAGCAGACTTACCCCTTGAAAAACTGAAGGCAATGGCAGATCAGATGAACCTCTCTTACAACGTTCACAAGAACGGCTCCTTGCTCGTCTACGGCGAAGACCAGAGCATAAAAGATTTTGTCAAAAAGATGGCTTCGAAATACGAGTCAAAGGCTGAGAAATATCGTAAAAAAGTACATAACCGTTAAAGCCTCATGGCACAGTAAATACTTTTATAAAAAGTGCCACAGACTGTCTGCAAAAGAAAAATGCGGACGTTTCGAAGCGTGAGGGCGCAGACTCAATGCCCTACATCAAGAAAATAGAGCTCAGGGGTTTCAAATCATTCGGACCACAGGACGTTAAAATAGTCCTAGACAAGGGTTTCACGGCGATCACAGGCCCAAACGGAAGCGGAAAAACAAACGTCCTCGACGCTCTTCTATTCTCACTCGGCGAACTGAGCACAAGAAGACTCCGTGCAGAAACCGCTGCCAAACTAATTTTCCACGGTTCAGAACAGGCTGGCTTAGAAAGGGCCAAAATGGCTAAGGTAGTGATCCAGTTCGACAACTCAGACGGGCGCATGCCCGTCGACACGACGACAGTCACGATTTCCAGAGAAGTCTACAGAAACGGACTAAGCGTATACAGGCTTAACGGCAGAAGAATTTCGAGAACCCACATCATGGAAATCCTTTCCATGGCAGGAATCAGCTCGGCAAGCCAAAATATAATCCTGCAGGGCACCATTACTCGACTCACAGACATCTCTCCTATGGAACGTAGAAGAATCATCGAAGACCTTATTGGAATAGGCCAGTACGACACTGAAAAAGCCGAAGCAGAAGAAAAGCTGCGAGCAGCAGACATCTCCATACGCACCGCCATGGGCAGAATTGACGAGGTACAGAAGAGGCTTGACGACTTGGAGAGAGAACGCAACGAACTGCTCAAAGTCAGCTTCATCCAAGCTGAACTCAGACAGTTCGAAGCGGTCAAGATCTCACACGATATGATACAGATACAGAAGAAGGTTGAGGAAAATTCATCACAAGCAGACAAAGTTAAGACCAGAGTGGAAAAACTAAGGGAGCTGCGTGATGGTCACAGGTCGAAAAGAAGAGAAGTTGAGGGCGAATGGCGAAAACTAAGCTCCGAAATGGTCGAGGAAGGCGGCTCTCAGGTAGTCAAGGTGCAGATAAAAATCGGGGAGCTGAAATCAAAACTCACAGAGTTGGCTACTAGGATAAGCTCCGGGAAAACAACCCTCGAAGAGCTGACGAGAATCAGGGAAAACAACCTGCAACAACACCAAGCAATTCAAAAAGAAATTCATGAAAACCGGTTAAAGATGAGGCACTTCAAAAGCGAACATGAAAGAATTCTTGGCCAGATAAACGAGAAACAAGCAGAACATGACACTCTAGCACAAGAAGCTGCCCAGCTTTGGGAAAACCTTGGAGAAAACAGCAAGAAAATACGGGAGATCGAGCTTAAAATCGAGGGGGACAACAAGAGACTCGTATACTTGAGGTCAGAATACGTAAAGAATCAGACAGCCATCAAGGCTCGGACGAGAAGACAGAAGGACTTAAACGACCGCGAGCAACGGTTTGCAGCAACACTCGCAGAGCTTGAAAAATCTTTCTCTGAACTTGAAAAAGTTCAGAAAGAACAAAAAACTCAGCTGAAAAACTTGGAACGGAACCTTGAGAGAAGAACCGCTCAAAAAGAAGCGGTTGAAAGAGAAATAGTTGAAGCAAGCAAAATAGCTGATTCAGCACGTGAAGCGGTCGTAGAGTTTGCAACCCAAAGAGAACTTGCAGAAACTGTGGCCGCAGAGGAGAAAGCCCTCAGAAGCATAGAAGAACTGGGCGAACTTGGCGTCATCAAGGGCGTGTACGGCAGACTTCGCAGCCTAGCGAAAATCGACAAGACCTACCAAAGAGCAATCGAAGCTGCATCAGTAGGATGGCTTGACGCTGTCGTCGTGAAAGACTTCGACTCGGCTTTCACGTGCACAGAAACGTTAAGAAGAATGAAACTTGGGAGAATAAAGATCATTCCCCTCGAAGGATCAGCCCCTTCTAAACCATTCAAAATTCCCGAAAAAGAAGGCGTCCGGGGCACTGCTGAGACCTTCATAAAGTCCGAAAAAAGTTGTGGACCTGCGGTCCGCTTCGTTTTCGGAGACACACTCGTTGTAGCTGACGACAAGACCGCTTTCACGTTGGCCAGCCAGGGCTATCGCAGTGTAACAGTTGAAGGAGACCTCTACGAGGTTGGCGGTGCATTTGAGAGCGGTTACTACCGTGCTCCCATAGACTTTTCCACCATAATCCCAAGTGAGACAGCGATCAAGAGCCTAGACGAGGCTGTTAACGCTCTTCAGCAGCATCTTTCAAGGAGAAACGACGACATAACCAGCTACGAAGACGAAATCGACCGAACTCGCGTCGAAATCGCCCGCTTGTCGGAAGCTATAACAACGTTAGACAGCGAAATCTCCAGAGTGAAAAGAAGCGTCAGAAGAACAAGGTCCAACGTTAGACGCGTTGAACATTACATCGTTCGAATCAACAAAGAAATCGAGAATGAGAAAGCCCAAATGTGGGTGCACAGTGCTGAGAGAAGCTCGATCCTGAAGGAGATACGAAAACTCCAGAACGAGTTGGCAGTTCTGAGAAAAAAGACAGACCCTGGACACATCCAAGAAATG
>Ga0187769_10002834_pt1 | contig 10242 bp, 10 predicted proteins | sample 0116_SJ02_MP02_1_FD_133140 | JGI IMG/M metagenome (GOLD analysis project Ga0187769, IMG submission 133140) | Tropical peat soil microbial communities from peatlands in Department of Meta, Colombia - 0116_SJ02_MP02_10_MG | ecosystem: Environmental > Terrestrial > Soil > Wetlands > Peat | place... | reverse complement strand
CGCCAAGTAGTTTTTCGCCTACAGCAGCCAAAGCGCCAATTACCCCTCTGCCATTTTTGAACCCTACGGCTTCGATGTGATGAGTTTCAATTAGTTTAAGCGCTTCATCGATTGTTACAACATCCTGTATAGTCCGCCTAGCAAAATTGGTTAGGTTTGAAGTATTTTCCTTGGAGTAAAATACGACGCCCGGTTCTGTACCTGAATATTCAAAGTCGGAGTTTTCTTCAATTGTTTCGATCACAGTTTCTTTGACTTTGTCTAACTGTTGATTTTTAGCTTTAACCCGAAGACATAGTGCACCATTTCCACGCGTCTTCCAGGGCACATTTGGGTTTAGTCTAATGATGTTAGGGTAATCGATGAACGAACATCCTAATTTAGTTAGCTTCTCTACTAGGAGCGCAGCAACGTATGTAGTACAGCCCATTCTTGGTGAGTCTGTATCATCGATTCCAATATGAAGAGTTTCATTTAATTTCAGAGTCATATCTAGTATTCCAGAAGAAAATGATGGAGAAATAGGTTACTAGTTTACGTTTCTGGTTACTGTGAGCCTTCAACTACTATCATTGTAAGAGTTGAACGAACTTTGTCAAGCCGTCTAACATGCCAAGATATCATGTCCTTTAGTTTATCCATTGATTCAGCTTCAACTTTAGCTATAATGTCGTATACTCCGTAGACTATGTAAGCTTCTTTTACATTCTTTATTTTTTTCAGTTCGCTCAGAATTTCGCCTTCAGACCCGATTTCTGCATTCATTAGGACAAAAGCCGTTGGCATTTTAATCTCCTCAACTGACAAATTAGCGGATGGATTTAAAAAGACTTTTTAATTTATGGAGATACCTTTTACGTAAGCTTTATTTCGCGGATTTAGTAATCAAAATTACTGTATAGTAATCAAATAATGGTGTTTATTGTGCGTGAAATTGATTACCAAACAGTATCTGATGCGGCACGAACGGCTCTATTCCTCATTTTATATGATTACTGTAAAGGCAATGTGCATAGAATTGCGAGCTTGTTGGGGATTAATCAAAAACAGGTATACACATATCATCCTTCGAGAAAAGAGGCTGGAAAGCGTTTTTCAGTGCCGTCAGATAAGCTGCTGGCACGCATAATAGAGGCGTGTATGAAAATTGACCCTGAGGAAACTAGAAGAACTTTGAAGCTTGGAATAGAGAAAACATCTTCTCTTATTGTGGAAAAGTTCAGTGGTTTAGTAAAAACTATTTCTAGCAGAGAGATGAAGGCTCTTGAGTTAAATGCTGAGTACTTAGGTGTTTCGCGGTTACAATTGATGGAGAATGCTGGATGCGCCGTTGCGCGCGAAGTTTCATCTAGATTCAAACCAAATGACATAAAAATTGTAGTTTACGCAGGATTAGGTGGAAATGGTGGAGATGGTTTCGTAGCCGCCCGCCATCTTGTTGGATTAGGTTTCAAGATTGATTTGGTACTTGCAGGCAAACCAAACGAAATAATAGATGAATCCGCGAGGAAAAACTGGGAATACATTCAGATATCGAAAAATTTCATAAATACGCATATAGTTTACGATTCATCTACAATTCCGAAGCTAGAATCTAAAGTTGCTATTGATGCATTGCTTGGAACTGGTGCAAAAGGTGAGTTGCGCCCCCCAATCCTCCAATTAGTTAGGGAGATTAATCAATTTTCTAAATTTCGGATAGCCGTAGATTTGCCCACAGGTTTAGACGCGGATACGGGTGAAGTCAACGGTGAAGCTGTTAAAGCGAACTTAACTGTCGCTTTTCATAGAGCTAAGCCTGGTTTATTGAAGGCGGATGAATATGTAGGAAAACTTGTCGTTGTTGACATCGGAATTCCTCCTGAGGTGGAGGTATACGCTGGACCTGGTGATGTATACTTAGCGGCGAAGCCTAGAGAGCCCGAAGCGCATAAAGGAGACTTTGGCCGTCTATTAGTTATTGGTGGCAGCGAAACATTTTACGGTGCACCTGCTTTGGCAGCATTAGCTGCTTTACGCACTGGTGTGGATATAGCATATGTGGCTGCACCGCGTAGTGCAGCTCAGGCTATTGCCTCAATGTCTCCAAATCTTATTACAATTAAATTGGATGGTGACCATCTTAACCCCCGTAATGTTAGTTCTATCAAAGAGTTTTTTTCGAAAGCAACCGCAGTTGTACTAGGACCTGGATCTGGACTTCATAGGGATACTGCAGAGACAGTTAGATTGCTGATTCAAGTTGTTGAAAAAATGGGTTTACCTTTGCTGTTGGATGCGGATGCGTTGAAATCCTTCGCAGGTTTTAAGCATAAAGTTAGAGTTCCGTTTGTGTTAACGCCTCACGCGGGGGAGTATAAGATTCTGACTGGTGAAGCTCCTCCTAAAGAGCTGGACGATAGGATTGAACATGTTCGTAAGAATGCTGCTGATTTGGGAGCGACCATTCTTCTTAAGGGACATATTGATGTTATTTCTGACGGAATTACAGTTAAATTGAATTATACAGGTAATCCGGGCATGACTGTAGGTGGCACTGGAGACACTTTATGCGGTGTAGCTGGAACTTTTTTAGCTCAAGGATTTAGTCCAATGGAAGCTGCTGTAGCTGGTGCATTCATTAATGGTGCAGCTGGCGATTTTGCCCAAGAAGAGCGAGGTTACCATCTTGTCCCAACCGACATTATTGAGATGATTCCTAAGGTTATGGATGATCCTATGTCGCATAAGAGGATGCGAAAAATGTGAGCACAGGTGAAGAATTTAGGAAATTTCCTATAAAGCTATTCATTTATCATCTTAGGCAAGATGACCCAAAGAAGTGCACTGCTTTGAAGCTTGGGAGATTTGGTTTAGCCAGAATAGTTTATCGCATCAGAGGATTACCGTCAAACGCATTAATTCTTGATCCATTTTCAGAAATGGCGTTTTCTCCAGCTGATCGCGTAATTATTGAAAGAAATGGTTTGGTAGGTATTGATTGCAGTTGGATTCATGCTGATGAATTTTTTAAGATAAGAGCCAGAGGTCAATCTCGCTGTCTTCCCTACCTGGTCGCCGCTAATCCAGTTAACTATGGTAAAGTTGGAAAGCTCACTACTGCTGAAGCGTTAGCTGCAGCACTGTATATTATTGGCTATCCAGAACACTCGAAGAAAATTCTCTCTTTATTTAAGTGGGGACAGGTTTTCCTTAATTTGAATTCGGAGCTTCTCGATTCATACAGTAAGGCAGCAAATAGCAGTGAAGTGATTGAAATTCAGAAACAGTTCCTAACTTAGATTAAAAAATTTTAACGGCTGGCGCTCCAGCCGTTACTGATCGCTGGGGAGGGTTAATTAACCGACGTTAAGTGTGCACTAAGTCAATCTATTAACTCGAATATCTCCAGGAATAGGCTAGAAAAGGTATTAAATTCTAGAGGCTTTGTTTAAAGGTTCAATGTGAACGCAATTGAAATTTTCAGTTATAGATGCAGCTATCTGTCTGGCTATTTTCTTCTTATTAATTTCATATATAATGCCTTGGAATTTTTCGGTTCCATCGCTATGGTATTCTTTAATTTTAATAAGCATTTTATTATCGATTTTTGCCCTGTTAATTTCCCACGTTAAGATTTATTCAAAAAAAGCCGAATCTTTAAACAGTATTCTTCTGTTGGTTTCTGGTGGTTTATCGGTTATTCCAACAATGATAGAGAATCAAAACCCGTCAAATTTAGTTAACGTTGGAATTGGATACCAAATTTGTGGATGGGCTGCAATTCTTCTTATTTTTTTGGGTGTACTTGAAGGCTTTAAATTGGTGGGAATGGGCGATTAGTCAGTTTGTGTTCAAAAAATGGGCAATGGAGTTTCAATAAAATAGTGTTTTGATTCTTTTAGTGGTTGGCGTGCTGGCAGTAACCCGCTTTCTGTTTTAGGTGGCATTCGACTTAGCAGGCTACCCGCATCTCTTGCAGACCTCATCGACGTCTATTCGCCCTTGCACCCCGCGGACTGACCGTTTCACCGTTTCCATTAACATTCTCAACGACTTAGTACGTATCATTGACAACTGTTGATGGACGTTCCGTTTCTGTTCCAGTTGCAGAGCTCTCGCCCTACGCTTTACAGCGTCACGGTTCTGCTAGGTGAGCGGAGTTTCCTCAGGCACCGTTACGGCACCCGGCAGCCACCCACCAGCTCGCCAACCAAAATATAGAGAGTGAACTAGGGTAATTCATACTTTTTGGAAAATTATTTACACAGATAAACTAATCATAATAATTAACAACCATGATGGAATACGTTTAAGGTCTAAACTCCCTTAATTTCTTAGTACGTGCATTCCATCGCATCAGCTATCTCTTCGTTATGCGTAATTTTAGCCCTGCAAAGAAGAAAATCCTTAGTGGAATGCAAGAAAAAGTAATAAAAACATTGATAGAACTGGAAAGCACTAAAGAGAGTATTTTTCTCGTCTATGTTAAAGCAACACTCTAAGAGGACGTCTCTTATGGTACTGAAAGTTACAAAGGGAAAAACTATTCTCCTCCTAGTTGCCCTAGTCTCAATTGCCCTAAACCTTTATACCTTTTCGCTAGCTTATCCCCAGACCTTTGTTATTAACTCTGGTTGTTGCGCAACTGTGCCTCTTGCAAAGGATTTCTCAGCATATTATACAGCTGCCTGGAGATTGTTACATGATCCTTCAAATGTCTATACTAAAGGGTTTCTGGCTGACGGAGAAACGCAAATTTTGCCGCAACCTGAGCAATTCAAGTATCTGCCGATATTCCTTGTTTTTATTGTTCCGCTAACGCTTTTGAATTACCAGTCCGCACTCACCGCCTTTGATATAATTCAACTTCTCCTTCTTCCGTTGATGGCGTGGCTTGTGTACAAACTCCTGGACAAAGATAGGACATCGACGCTTGTAATAGCGTTAGTGTTTATCGTGGCGTTGCTTCAGCCGTCTCCCACCCCTAATTGGGGGCTTTCGGTAAGTTACTTCTGGCAGTGGGAAGAGGGGCAGGACAAAGTGCTCAATACGATAATTTTGCTTCTCGCATTCTATTTTGGGCAAACCAAAAAACCATATCTTTCAGGCATATTCCTTGCACTCGGCTCATTTGATCTAAGGTTCTTCGTCCTCTCGATACCGCTTTTCCTTCTTTACAATAAAATGCAGCTAAAAAAGGCTCTCGCCGCCCTGTTAATAAGTCTAGGCGTATTTACATCGCCACTTTTGATTGGTACGATGGGATCAGGTTTTATAACAATGCAATTTAGCACAGGTTTGCAGACGCTATTTGATTATTACGTGCTTATACCACTCCTGACATTAGTGGCTATTATGGCTGTAAAATGGAAGGAACTGCGCGAACTATCGAAAGATATACGTTTTCGGCTGGAAAGTTTTATGACAAAATGAGGTTTTCTTGTTTTATTAGCCTATGTTTAATCCATGGGTTCGACAATTCTTTCCCAAATCTTTTTAAGAAGAAAATTACCCTCAAATTACTGAGGGAACTCAAATAACTACTTCATTAATTGTTTTCTTGAGATCTCTTCTAGACTCCTTAAGAGTTCCGCGTTGGGGAGCCGTGAAATATACCGATAATTAAAGGAAAGTGAGAAAGTGAAAACAAGGTTTATGATGACAATAATGACAGCAACAATTGTCTTGATGCTGACGATGGTAACATCTGCAGGAACAGCACTTGCATGCCCAACAACAAAAATATCATTTCCAAAAATGGCCTATCCTTCATGCAGTCAATATGAACCCTTCCCAACAACTTGCCCCTTCCTTCCGCAAAATTTGAAATTAATTGAGGACATCACATGGAACGGCGTTAATAGCTACGATGGTGGAAACGTTGGATGGTGGGCTCTTATTACTTTCGCGGAGCATGATCAAATATATTCAAGTCCTAGCGGAACATACTATTTCTTCGCAACAGGTACAGGAACTTGGACGACGTATGCTGGTGCGCTAAGTCCCAATCAAGGCGTTGTAGAACCTAGAGATGGGTCGGGAACTTATTCATATGTGGAGTGTACGACCTTTACAGCAAGTGCTTTCAGTCCAAGTTACCCAACAACCGGATTCGTTGGAACGTTCAACTATGGAGGGACTCAAGCTATCGTTGTATTAGGTACATATGCGAAACAATTAGCAGCAGTATCTTCTTCAATACCTTTTGATCCTATCGCAAACTACTTCATATACAACACAAACACCGTGAATCAAATAAATTCAAACTTTTTTGGGTCTTACACATACGAATACAACTGTCATGCAATGTACGACTATAACAGCTGCCATGCAATGTATGAATACATATTCGGTAACCAACCTGTTATAACGATTGGTGACATTGTAACATAGGCGAATCTTAAATTCCATATCTTTTTTAGAATTGTTAATTCTGAAACTTTAGAATACAGGATATCTCTAAACTGCGGTACATTTATACCTGAGCATTTTATTCGCCGAAGGCTTTGCAAAAAACTTACGCAGTGGACTTTGTTCCTTGTGGTGTAAAAGATGCTGAACGAGATGTATTCCTGTTGAAGAAACCTTAGATTTCATGATGGACTTTTATTTAATTGAGTTTACGTATATTTTCGTTTGTGCCAACGTCTCTCGAAATAAAAAAAATTGTGTGAAGGAGATAGTTCGCAAGGTAGGAATAGATGGGGAAAGTGGGCTTGGGGATTACTAATAAGGTTGAAAACATCTTCTTTGTCTTTTCAGGCTTAAATTACGCTTTTTATCAAAATGCTTACTAAAATTTTATTTCATGTTACCCTCGATAGGTTACACAAAGTTAAATTTATATCAAAAGTTGTATTCGAGAAGGCGTTAAACTGTACTTAATGAAGGATGGGAATAGCACAGGATATGGGATGAAAGATATGTCTCGGCTTAAATGCGATAAATGTGGAAACGTCTTCGAGTACACGCATAAACCGCTGGATTCGATAGTGCACCTCGGACCTATTAGAATGCTCAAGTGCCCCGCTTGCGGAAGGAGAAGCTTCTTCAACACGTTATCTTCAGTGAAAGATCCGGTAACGTGGCCACCAGAAGAGAGAATGGATAAATCCACTGACCTCTCCCTTTCAGAGGAGGAATTTAAAAAGAAACGGATTGATGAGTCAAAATACGAGGAAATAGAACAATAAGCTGCGAAGCGATTGTGCGATGATTGAGATAGAGAATCTAACAAAGAGGTTCGGTGATTTAACAGCCGTTAACGATTTGACTCTCCATATTGAAGAGGGTGAAGTCTTCGGGTTTCTAGGGCCTAACGGCGCGGGAAAAACCACTACCGTGCGTATGCTCTGTTGTCTCATATCCAAAACCAGCGGAGAAGCGAGAATAGCCGACTACGATATCGGAAAAAGCGAGGACGCTTTGAAAATAAGGAGAATCGTGGGCTTCCTCCCAGAGAATGTGGGGCTATATGATGATCTGAGTGCATACCGTAACCTCGACTTTTATGCAAGATTATACGAGCGTACCGAATCAGAAAGGAAGGAGTATATTGAACGTATGCTCAAGATGGTTGGTCTTTGGAATAGAAGAGACGATTTGGCGGGAACCTTTTCGAAGGGCATGAAACAGAAGCTGGCCATAGCTCGCGCACTAATTCATGACCCAAAGGTGCTGTTCTTAGATGAGCCGACTGCGAATCTGGATCCTGAGTCAGCGAAGACTGTTAGGGATTTCATTCTTGAGTTGAAGAAGGAGAAGAGGACAATCTTCCTGAACACGCATAATCTCGACGAGGCTCAGAGAATCTGCGATCGAATAGGGATACTTAAAACATCGTTGATAGCGGTCGGCTCACCCAAGGAATTAAGAGAATCCATCTGGGGAAGAAAAACCGTGATTCACCTCTCTAAGATTGATGATGATATAGTTAAAGAGGTGAAGATGCTTGGCGTGAAAAAAGTCGAAATCATAGATAGCAAGATGGTTATTGACGTAAATAATCCTGAGGATGATAACCCGAGCATAGTGAACGCTATCGTCAAGGCAGGCGGACAAATCCAATTCGTCACAGAGTTGCGTCCAAGCTTAGAGGATATTTATTTGAAGCTTGTGAGGACTTGATGCTATGAAGCTTTGGAAATCCTGGACAGTAGCAATGAAAGATTTCAGCGTCTTCAAAAGGAAGAAATACATTATTTACTCGTTAGTAGCTACGCCGCTGATTTTGTCGTTGCTTCTGCCAGGTAGCATTCTATTGACTGTTCCTACTGGTCAGATTCCTTCAAGTTTGTTGACTTCATTGATTAGTTCGGAGTTTTCCATCTTTATTATCCTTGCAGCTATTCTACCCACCGTCATAGCTTCATACAGCTTCATTGGAGAGAAGGTTGAGAAGAGCCTAGAACCGTTGCTGGCCACCCCAACTACAGACGGTGAACTGTTGCTTGGAAAAAGTTTAGCAGCATTCCTACCTTCGATATCAGCAACTTATGTGGGCGCAATAATATTCATAGTTTTTGTTGATACCTTAACATACGGCCAGCTAGGTCACTTATTGCTTCCAGATTTGAATACGGCTGTGATTCTTGTATTGGCAGCTCCTCTAGCCTGTATTTTGAGTGTCGAGTTCAACGTCATCATATCGTCAAGAGTCAACGACGTTAGAACCGGTCAACAATTAGGCGGTCTCGTAATTCTTCCTCTTTTGGCAATCTTCATCATAGGTGAAACGAATCCTCTGGCAATTAACGCATCTCATCTGCTTATAATATCAGGAATTCTTCTTGCCGCGGACATCGCCTTGTCTTACCTCACTCGAGCAACTTTTCAGAGAGAAGAGATTCTTACCAAATGGAAGTAAATCGTGTCTAGTGAGCCTATGCAGAATATAGATATCGTTTTCATTCTTCAGCCCATAATTATTATAATGGTTTGCTCAGGACTTGTTGTTTATTGGCATTACAAACGGAGTTTTAGAAAAGTTGTTTTACTTTATTCGTTTGCGGCCTATTTTGCCGCGATTGCATTGAAGGATGTTGTTCAAATTCCCACTTTATCATTGGTTGTAAACTATTTCGGCGCACAAAGCGTAGGAGTCGGAGTCTACTATGGGCTTCAAACTGTCGTCTTTGAAGTGGGTGGCGCTTTCTTCGTCGCGTGGTACGCTGTATCTAGAGGTAAATTTGACAGGAAAGATGCTGAAGCCTTTGGTTTAGGTTTAGGTTTCTGGGAGAACGCTGTTCTACTGGGGCTATTTTCATTAGTTAGTTTGGTGGCGTATTACACCATTCTCTCAACGAATACATCGACTGCACAAACAATTTATAGTCAACTAAACGTGAGTGCTCCTGGTCTTTTCTCGCCGCTGCCCCAAGCATTTGAATCGGTGGCATTCGGAGTTGTTGAGAGAATCTCATCAATCTTATTTCATTTTTCTTGGGGTTACCTGTGTGTCATGGCAGCATGTCTCCATAAAAAACAGTATCTTATGCTCGCTCTTCCAATGGGTTTTATAGATTTCCTCGTCCCTTTTGCCCCAAGCTTGGGTCTAGCCGTTTTTGAGGCGTTAGTTTTCGCCTTATCTGTCGCTTCAGTAGCAGTTGCTTGGTACACTACGCGAAAACTACGTAGAAAAGCAGATGCATCTGATCTGCAATAAATTCGCGTCCAATAAGCTTAGCAAAGACGTAAACTTGGGTTTGGAGATTAAAACTTAATCAAAAAAAGCATAAACAAATCAAAAATGAATGTTTGATGCGGCAACCATTTCACTTAATAGAAATGGTTTTACGGACAAATTCCCTTCATGCATGTATTCTCTTTTGAATATTCCGCCAGGAGCTAGTTGTTAGAAAACTCTCCTCTGCATTGTCAACCATTTTTACAAATTTTTTTATTGGAACAGAGAACGTAAGTACGCTCTCGGAAACAAATGGACGTGCTGACAAATCGAATAGCCCAATAACGCCTCTGGGGTGATCAGATTCCCCTTCTAGGTAAGGGTACCGAACGATTGAAGAGCAACCAGAACCCATCGGTGCCACCACTCCATTCAAGTTACTTTCATCAAAATTCGCCAAGGTGAAGAGACCTGAGAGGACGTCGGGTTTAGTGAAGAAGATAATTACTTCAGGGTTATCAGATTCTTCCAGTCTATCCCATCTCTTGAAAACTATGTAGCGGGCAGGCGCCTTAAACACAGGCTCCTTCATCATCATTTCTTTGACGAGCTCAGGGGATTTCTTGTAGCGTTCT
>Ga0187769_10002833_pt1 | contig 10244 bp, 10 predicted proteins | sample 0116_SJ02_MP02_1_FD_133140 | JGI IMG/M metagenome (GOLD analysis project Ga0187769, IMG submission 133140) | Tropical peat soil microbial communities from peatlands in Department of Meta, Colombia - 0116_SJ02_MP02_10_MG | ecosystem: Environmental > Terrestrial > Soil > Wetlands > Peat | place... | reverse complement strand
TGTTCTGGCTTTCGTTTCCTGGACTGGAGAAAAGCGAATCGGTTGGAAATTCGATTTTAAAGCCTCTTCGCTTCTCTTTTAAAAAGGGCGGCCGGGGCGGGATTTCTCTTGCTTTGGCGAGACTGGTGGATTTCCGTTCTCGGAGAAGTTCTGGTGTAGAAAAAATTTTCGCGGGAAAGCAGCAAGAAAAAGGAGAGGGATCTATGTTGAAAACCTGGAAAAGCATCGACCAGCGCATCTCCCTCCTTGAATCAGGCGGGCCGAGAAACCATCGGAATCATTTTCTCAAGCATCCGATTTACCCTATTACAGGCCTTTTTCCCTGTCAAGCAAATTTTGACTAGGTTAAAATTATTTTATCCTAATCAAACCAAAAAATCAAGTGGAATTTGGATAAACCCCGGGTGAATCCAAGTCTTGAACCTTGCGATGGGATGGGCCAAGAGACGGCCTTCGGGATTGGTTTGTTGTCACGCCCGGCGGGATTGGTCTGATTTACCTTACTTCATTCCTTCGATAAAGGCGCGTACATTGTGCCCCAAGACATCGTGGTTGTACCCGCCCTCCAGAACGGCAAAGCGCCGGCCCTGGCAAATTTTCTGAGAGTAGGTTTTGACTAGGGAGCCGATCTTTCCGTAATCCCCGGTCGCTAAAAGGCCCCCCCAATCTTCCGCATGGCGGTCAAACCCTGCCGAGACGGCCAGGATGTCGAAGCTTCCGGCCCGTTCCAGGTGGTTTTGAATCGTTCGAATAAAATCTTCGGGAGATGTGCCCTCGGGGTGGAAATAATCGACGGCCGGGTTCCCGATGAAGACATTTTCCGTCCCGTCTCCGAAATGCAAGTCAAAGTCTAGAATGAGGGCCTTCTTGACTTTCCCCTGTTTCCTGAGCCTGTGGATGGCTATGGCAATGTTGTTGAAATAGCAAAATCCCCAGCATGAATCCGGGCTGGCATGATGTCCGGGCGGACGAATTAGCCCGAAAGCAGGCTCGCCCTCCCAGGCCAGATCAGAAGCCTGGATTGCCCCGCCGGCTGAGAGCGCCCCTACCTCATAGACCTCTTGCTGTCGCTTAAGGCCTTCAATATGGCGCCTCGTGTGGACTAAGGCCAGGTCTTTATCGGACGCCGTCGAAGGGGTTTTAAATTCGAAATCCTTCCCCAGCGCCGCCATAATCGCCTCCATTCTTCCTGGAGCGGCAGCCGGGTCTCCGGTGTAGACTTCGTAAAATCTCTCATGGAAGATGACTTTCATTTCCCTTTCCCTTGAATTCGGGTTTCGGTATCTCCAGGAAAGAATGCATGCCCCCCACGAACTTCGGTCAAATGAGGAAGGACCGTTTGCTGTTTTCAGGGCCTGATCTTTAGATCTCCCGGAGAATCTTCTCGACTTCCTGCCGGAGGCTCTTATCTTTGGCGGTCATAGCCAGGATTTTCAACTTCCCCTTGAACCCCTTCTGCTCTAGGGGACTTCTCTTTTCACCCATTTCTTTCAGGGCGGCGATGGCATCTTTTACCCACGCCGGTTCATCGGTATCCATGAGCAGCAGGAGGGTGCCCCAGTCATCGGGCATGCCGAATTCTCCGATGAATTTTTGCGCTGCCTCCTTGAAGGCCGGGGTCCCGTATTTTTCGTGCAAAGCCGTATAGGCCTTTTTATAGGACTCTGTGCCTTTCTTGCCCTGGAAAAACTTTTCAGCTTCGCGCAGGTGCTGCTTTTTGGCCCAATCCGACTTTAGGGAACGCTCTTTATAGCTCCTTCCCCCGCTCACGTGGCGGCTATGATCGCGCCTCTGGTCGATCTCCCGCCAGCTCAACTTTTCCCGTTCTTCATCATCATCATGACGCCCCATGTTTTCCTCCCCCTGATCCTCATTTAATCAAAATTGAATTTTTTATTCAAGCCTTTAAACGGGCCTGGTCCATTCCGACTTTTCAGGGGAAATAATAGAGACTTGATCGGGTCCTAGACTCCTGAACTTCTGGATTGCTCGAACCCCCAAAAAAGAGACTTCTCTTATTCGGAAAAGCGCGAACGGAAAGGAGGGATGGTAAGCGGCTGGGGAAAAGATAAAGGGGGGCGAACTTCCAGTTCACCCCCCTGCCGAAAAACTCCCCTTTTTCCACGGGTGGAAATCAGGGACCGGTTTTAATTAGGCCTTTACGCCTTCAACTCTCTTGGGCCCGGCCTGAAAATACTTCTTCAACATCTGCATGACCTGTTCTTCCCCCTCGGGGATCTGAAGATCGGCATCCTGGCTGAGCCGGTGGAGAAGGATGACCGGGTCCAGGATCTCTCCGCACATGACGCAGTGCCATCCGAAGAAGATGTTATTCACATCATAGAACTTCTCGAAGATCATCCTTCCCCCGCATCGCTGGCAATTGACAACGTTATTCTTCTTGTCAATGGTCTTATTCTCTTTTCTTTTCTCGACATGGTTTGCAGTTGGCATGACGACTTTTCGACGACCTCCCTTGGTTTATTCTAATCCTGTTCATCCCCGCTGATTGTAAGCAGCTCCGTTCAACCCCGGTTGCTGAACATCCCGCTAACAAATTACCGGGGACGATTGAAGAAATAAATGGGGTGAATCCTGTATTTTGGGATAATAAATCCTGTATTTCGATGCGGGGTTACAGGGGATGTCCGGCAGCCATAACAAAATCCAGAATTTTCAACCCTCAGACTCTCCCGCCAAAAACTATCTCTCACGAACCGCCTCGTCCTATCCTTAAAGGAATTTCCTTCTGTTCCCCGCCCACCTGAAAAAAAACGAAGGAGGAATCAGGTCTTGGGCCTAATCCCTCCTTCGGCGAATCCTCCCGAAATTCCATATTTCAATAAATTTTCGCCGCGGAACCCCGTCAAAATTGAGGTAATTAATTTCGTTAATTTACTAAAATACAGACTTTCTAAAATGTTGTCAAGAAAAAAATTTAGTAGATTTTAAAATAAATTGGAAAATTCGTTCGTCCCCCAAACGGAAACTTGACATTCGATTCTCCGGCCCCTATTCTTTAGAACAAAAAGTATCCTGCCGTAGCACCTCTTCTCCACTCTTAAGGGGGAGAAACTACTGAAACATTCTGGAGGGTCCGGGAGCGCCTATGACCGAATATCGCCCATGGGGAAGTTATACGATTCTGGAAGATCGGAAAACCTACAAAGTCAAGCGAATTGAAGTCCTCCCTGGGAAACGGCTAAGCTATCAGAAGCACGAGAAGAGAGCTGAGCATTGGATCGTGGTCGAAGGGGAAGGAATTGTTACCCTGGAAGGGCGGGAGATCAGGATTTCCCCTGGTCAAGCCGTAGATATCCCCCGGATGGCCCCCCACCGGATCCATAACCCGGGGAAGAATCCCCTAATATTCATAGAAGTGCAAAACGGCGATTATTTCGGGGAGGACGATATCGTCCGGCTGGAGGATGACTTCGGCAGGATCACGGGGTGAGATCTTGGAAGGGGCGAAACCCTTTTTGATCGGAATTAACTATTGGCCCGGGGAAACCGCCATGTACTGGTGGCGAAAGTTTGACTCTACCATTGTCAAGCGGGATTTTTCACTGTTGGCGGAGTATCGGTTTGATCCCGTCCGGATTTTCCTCCTCTGGGAGGATTTCCAACCCGAAGAGAAACGAATCTCCGTGAACGCGCTGGAGAATCTGGTCTGGGTCGCGGATATGGCCCATGACCTGCGGCTTCACGTGTTGCCCGTTTTTTTCTGCGGGCACATGAGCGGGGTAAATTGGCTTCCAGCCTGGATGATTGAACCGGGGCGCGGAGATGAAGGGTTCCCCATTTTCTCCGAGGGGAAGATCCGCCGGGGGAGGATTCGGAATATATACTCGGACCGGGAAGTGAGGAAAGCCCAGAAATTTCTCATCCATGAAACGACCGGAGCTTTACAAGGGCATCCTGCGATCTGGGGATGGGACCTAGGAAACAAGCCTTCCAGGCTATCCATTCCCCCCTCAAGAGATTTTGCGGGAGCCTGGGCTGAAGAGATGGTAACCGAATTGCACCGGTGGGATTCACTTCTTCCCGTCACTGTGGGGATTGATCAGGAGGACCTGGAAGTTGGGCGGATTCCAGGGCCAAAGGAAGCGGCCCAATATTGCGAAATCCTGTCAATTCACGCCCATCCGGGTTATGCCCGATGGGCCGACAGCCGGCTGGACCCCAAAGCCCTCTTTTTCTTGTGTCTCCTGGCTCGATGGCTGGGAGGAAGGGAAGTACTGCTGGAGGGTCTCGGCGTAGCCGCCAATCCCTCCTCCTACCCACTCACCGCGCTTGAGCGCGAAAAGCTCGGCAATAGCCCTCTAGTAACGGAAGACCAAGCAGCCGAATTTATTCAAAAGGCCCTTGACCTTTTGAGAAGGAAGGGGATCATCGGGGCTCTGGCCCGGTGCTTTTCGGATTACAATCAAATCCTGTGGGGCGAGCCGCCCCTGGATCAAAGAATTGATGAGCGATTTTCCGGCCTTTTTCGGTGGGATAAAACTCCCAAGATCGCCGCAGAGTTGATCCGGCAATATCCCCGCCAAATCGAATCAAAGGAAATTTCTTGGGACTGGGTGGATATTACTCCGGAAGAATACCAGGGCAATCCTTCGGTGCATCTCCCCCGTCTCTATAGAAATTTCCAGGATCGGTTCCGGTGAAGCAATAGGAGCTCCTTTTCTTGCCATCCCCCTCTGGGGAATTATCTCGGCCGGGAAAGGATTAGCCGATCAGCCTGCCGCCGGGCCGGGTGACCATTCCCTGGAAAGAGATCAGCTTTTCGGCCTAAGGAAGTCCCGTGCTCACCGGATTCATTCCTCACCGATTCGCCCCCGTTGGCTCGGGTCTGCGGACCCAGATATAAATTTTGGATCCATACTTAATCCATACTTAATCATTGAATCTGGAAATTCTTTGGGAGATTATTTTTTTTCGGAGGATAGCACGGGCGGCGCGCCTCCCCCATCATGTAACCCAGGCGCGCAATCGAAGACAGCCGATCTTCTTCTGCGAGGCATAGGCGAGATAAGCATGGTGTCCCCAGAATCATTGACACAAAGGAATTTATTATTTATATTTTCTGGGAACAAAGCGAGCCATAGTCAACCAATTTAGGAGGAAAACATGCTCAAAACCAAGCTTACCGCCATGCTGGGGATTAAGCATCCGATCATTCAGGCCGGCATGGGCCCTTTCAGCAACAATAACCTTTGCGTGGCCACCAGCAATGCGGGAATACTCGGACTGCTTTCCACCAGCGGACTGTTCAACAAGACCGAACAACCCTGGATCTACAACGCGTTTGTAGAAAGCGGCGAAGCATCGCCGGATGATGATATGGCCGGGGTACTAACATCCGTGCTGAAACGTACGTATCGCCTGACCAAGGACAAGGGCGGTGTGTTCGGCATTAACGTGATGGTCTCGGCGGAATTGGTTCATCTATCGACCATCCTCATCGATACGGCCGTTAAGGTCGTAAAAGAAAACCCGGCAATGAAAAACCATTTCAAGGTGATCTTTACCTCTGCGGGTGACCCGGTTCCCTGGCGGGATAAGATCAAGAACGCCGGATTTACCTGGCTGCATGTCGTCCCCTCCGTAAAGGGTGCTCTGCGATGTCAAAAAGCCGGGGTGGACTGCATCGTCGCCTCCGGCCATGAAGGTGGCTTTCATACGGCCTGGGAACCGGTTCACTCCATGACTTTATTACCTGCCGTCGTCGATGCCCTCGCGGGTTCGAATATTCCCGTGGTGGGAGCCGGGGGATTCTGCGATGGCAAAACTCTGGCAGCGGCCCTCATGCTGGGCGCGGCTGGCGCTCAAATGGGCACAAGATTCTTGGCGACCCAAGAAAGCGATTTCCATCAATTGTGGAAGGAACAAGTTGTAAAAACCTCCGATCGGGGAACCCTGGTCGCCCGGGGTATGGTGGGGCCGGCCCGCTGGCTGAAGACGGCGACAAGTCTCGTGCATCAGAAAAATACGCTCCTCAAGTCGCCGTCGATATATTTAGACACGCCGGATGATTATAGCACCGCGGCCACGCAGGACTTGATAAAGTATGAGAGAGAAGGCATCAAGGCTGTGTGTACAGGTGATCGGGAAAAAGCGCTCATGGCCGGCGGCGAATGTGCCCAGAGGGTGTCCGACCTGCCTAAGGTTCAGGACCTGGTGGACAGGATCATGAAGGAAGCGACGGCAGTTTTAAAAAATGCTCCCAGTTACGTGACGGATTGATAGAGGGGATGGCCGTCCACCCCTAAGACATCGAAGGGGCCTCCTGGCAAATCAACATATTCCTTCCCGAAAACCTGAGATAGACAGTCGCTATGCTGGGCGATAGTCTGATTTCACTTCCGGAGGGACCTTCTTTAGACATTGAAAAAAGAAAAAGGGGTTAGCCGATTCTGCTACCCCCTCAACTTCCTTGGCGTCCCCAACCGGATTCGAACCGGTGTTGCCGGCGTGAAAGGCCGGTGTCCTGGGCCGGGCTAGACGATGGGGACTCAAAATCAAATTCAATTAAAATTACAATAAAAAATTGTAGAAGTAAAGGGAAAAGGACGATATAATCATTATCATGAATCGGTTTTGCAGAATTCTACTCCTCCTTTTGGCACTTCTTTTGATTGCCGCCCTGGCTCCAATGCAGATGGCGCAGGCCCAGAGTACGGTTTATAAGTATGTCGATAAAAATGGGAACCTTCATTTCACGGATAACATCGAATCAATTCCGGAGCAGTACCGGGGCCAAATAAAAGCTTTGAAAGAACCAAAATACCCTGAGACGAAGCCGGATCCGGCCGAAGAAGAGGCCCGCAGAATCAGGGAGGCTCAAGAAAAGAAGAAGGAAGAACAGGCCAAGGAGGAGCAGGCCAAGGCGGAACAGGAAGAAAAGATCAAGGCCCGGAAGGAAATTGAAGAGCGTATCTCTGACCTGCAAATCGAAATGATAGCTAAGAGGGAGGAGCAGAGAAGCCTCCGGACCACCTGGATGGTTTACGATCGGATCAGATTCAACCAATTGAATGACGAAATCGCTGGCCTGGAAAGGCAAATAGAAGCTCTCCGGCTGGAGCTCGCCTCAAAGTAGTCAACCTCCGTCTACACCCCATTTTTCTTCAATCTATCCTTTCTAGATTTGCCGCAGCATTTTTCCTAAATAAATCACACCAATTCTTTTTCGGGGGATAGGACGGTCAGGATATTGGATTGCAGGCCGCGGATTTGGGATCAGAGATTGGAAGAAGAGAAATAGGCCGATGGCCTTGTTTTGGTCGAATCCGTATCCGGAAATCTCAAGTCGGAAACTCCTAGACTCCCAGGTAGTGCTTGATTACTTCTTCGTTCTTCAGAAGATCGCCCGCCGGTCCTGCAAGCTTGATCTTCCCGCCTTCCAGGATATAACCCCGCTGCCCAACTTCCAGGGCCTTTTTGGCGCTCTGCTCCACCATTAGAAGGGAGGTCCCCTCTCGATGCACCCCGCGGACGGCGTCAAACAGGGCACCCACCAGGAGAGGGGCCAGGCCGCCCGTAATTTCATCGAGGAGCATCAACTGGGGCTCGATCATCAAGCCGCATCCCATGGCCAGCATCTGCCGTTCCCCCCCGCTCAAGGTTCCGGCACTCTGGGTTCTTCTCTCCTGGAGTTTGGGGAATTTGGCGAATACCCGATTCAGGCGCGAACGGGAGTTTTTTTCATAGAGGATGGCACTCATCTCCAAGTTTTCCATGACCGTCAGGGATGGAAAAATATTGCTGTCCTGGGGAACATAGGCCACCCCGCGCTGAGAAACCTCCTCAGGTTTAAGGCCGGTGATCTCTTTCCCGTCGTAGGAGATCCTTCCCCGATGCAAATCAACAAACCCGAATATCGTCTTGAGCAGGGTGGATTTCCCCGCGCCGTTGGGGCCAATGACTACGACGAATTCCCCCTTCTCTACGGTCATATTGATGTTTTCCAGAACCGTCATCTTGCCGTATCCAGAGTGGACGGAATCAATCTTCAATAGGGTCATTTCAGGCTCCCAAATAGGCTTCGATGACCTGGCGGTTCTGTTGAACCTCGCGGGGGGTACCCTGGGCTAGCCTCTGACCGTTATTCATGACCAAAATCTTGTCACAAAGGTTCATGATGACTTCCATCTTATGTTCTACGATCAGAAAAGTCAGGCTGTTCTCCCGGCGCAAGGTCTCGATATAGTCCATCAATTTCCGGGTCTCCTCGAAGGTGGCTCCGGCCGTCGGTTCATCGAGGAGAAGCATCTCCGGGTCGGTCATCAAGGCCCGGGCCACTTCCAGCATTTTGCGCTGTCCTCCTGAAAGGTTGGTGGCAAGTTCGTTCTCCAGGTGCCTCAGTCCGACGATCTCCAAAATCTGGCGGGCCTTGCGCAAATTCTCTCTTTCCCGCTCCAGTACCCTAGGCGGCTGCAGAATGGCGTAGGCTAAATTTTCCCCGAATTGCCCTTTGGGGGCCAGAAGCATGTTTTCCAGCAGAGTCATGTTCTTCAATTCCCGGGCAATCTGAAAAGTCCGCACCAGGCCGCGCCGGCAGATTTCATGCGGCTCCAGTCCCTCGATCCGCTCTTTTTTGAAAAGGACAATTCCTGAATTGGGTCGGTAGAATCCGGTGAGCAGGTCAAAAAGAGTGGTTTTCCCAGCTCCATTGGGGCCGATCAACCCGCAGATGGACCCCTTCTCCACGGCAATGCTGCAGTGGTCCACGGCCCGCAGGCCGCCAAAGTCTTTGACCAAATCTTTGGCCTCGAGTAAAAAGCTCACGATTCTTTCTCCACGCTTACCGCTTTTTCCGGAACCAATCCCTGAGGCCGGAAACGCAGGCAGAGGATTAAGAGAAATCCGATGACGATGAGCCGAAGCCCGGGTATTAGATACGTATATCCCTCGATCGTCGGCAGGAAACGGGTGCCCTGCTGGAGGAGGCCGATCAAAACCAGGGTCCCCAGCATGGCGCCCTTGTTATTCCCGCTGCCTCCGATGGTAAGGGAGACCCAAATCAAAAAGGTGATATCGGGAACGAATTCGTGGGGCATGATCGAACCGCTATAATGGGCCCAGAGGCTTCCGGCCACGCCGGCATAGGCCGCGCCGAAAACGAAGGCCAGCATCCGGAATTGGAAAATCTTCTTACCCAGACCTTCGGTGACCGTTTCATCCTCCCGGATTCCTTTCAGGACCCTCCCCAGGGGGGAATTGTAAACCCGCTGCGAAATGAGATAGAGGATCAGCAAAATGACCAATACCAGGAGAAAATAGAACAGGGCATCGAGAAGGTTCGAGTGCCCCGAAAATGGCCGGGGAAGGTTGCGAATTCCCTGGGAGCCACGGGTCAGCCATTTTTCATTCACGGCCACGTACCGGAAGATTTCGGATAATCCGATGGTCATGATGGCCAGGTAATCGCCCCGGAGGCGTAGAGTAGGTATCCCGATCAGATAAGCCACAATCGCCGCGGCCGCGGCTGCCGCGAGGACTCCCCCCAAGAACGGAACCCCGAAGCCCAGGCTATGGCGGACGCCGAAGACCAGCTCTTCGGAAGGAGGAGAGGTGAGAATGGCCGAAGTGTAGGCGCCGATGGCAAAGAAGCCCGCAATCCCAAAGTCCAAGAGACCGGTAAAGCCCCAGCGGATATTCAGAGCCAGGGTCAAAATGGAATAAATGGCCACAATTGTGGCAATGGACAGGAGAAAAGATACGAACCCTTCCACCGTTTACCTCGCGAAGAGCCCTCTAGGCTTGAGCAGCAAAATAACCCCCATCAAAAGATAGGCGAGGGCCGATTTGTATTCGGACAGGCCAAAGGCTGAAGAAACCTCCATGGAAATGCCGATGATCATGGCTCCGGCCACGGCTCCATAGGGATTCCCAATCCCTCCCATGATCACCGAGGCAAAGATGACCAGAAGCATTTCGATCCCCATGTGGAGGTCCACGGCCCCCATGAGCCCCAGCATGACCCCGGCCAGGCCCGACAAGGCCGAACTGATCAGCCAGGTCCACACCACAACGCTCTCCGTGCGAATACCCCGAATCCGGGCCAGATCCATGTTATCCGATGTGGCCCGAATCATCTTCCCCAGCTTGGTGAATTGGAGAAGGAAATAAATCAGGACCATGATCAAAACGGAACTGATAATCGCGATCAACTGAATTGGGGTGATAAGGAATGGCCCCACCTGCATGGCCTCCTGGGTGGCCACGTTATACATTTTGGGTTC
>Ga0187769_10002832_pt1 | contig 10245 bp, 9 predicted proteins | sample 0116_SJ02_MP02_1_FD_133140 | JGI IMG/M metagenome (GOLD analysis project Ga0187769, IMG submission 133140) | Tropical peat soil microbial communities from peatlands in Department of Meta, Colombia - 0116_SJ02_MP02_10_MG | ecosystem: Environmental > Terrestrial > Soil > Wetlands > Peat | place... | reverse complement strand
TGGAGTACCTGATAGCTCAGGGGCTCCTGTATTACGATGTCCGCACGCAGCTGCTCACCTTCGCCCTTGTCAGGGCAGTCGCGAAGAAGCCCAAGGCTAGTATGAGAATGGTCCAGCTGAACGCGTATCCTCCTGTCCAACTCTGCAGCGTCTGCGAAACGCTCATGGTCGGATTGAGGGCACCTGAGCGCAAAATCGAGCAGCCGGCGGCCGCTGCGGCGGTCGCAGAGCAGCCTTCGGTGTCGGTCGCAAAGCCGGCCGAGAAAGCAGCCGAGCCCGAGAAGGTTGCAGTTCCAGTGGTGGCAGCGGTAGAGGGAACAGATTTGTCCCCGGCGGTCGCCGAGATAGTAAGCAAACTGGGACCGGCAACCAAGGAAGCGCCAAAGACACGGGGGCTCCACGAGCACAGGGCTACCGAGGAGTGGGACGAAGTGCGCGCGAAACAGGCCCAAGAAAGCAAGTAGGGACCAGAAATGGCACCCCCTAGAGTTAACAAATGCTGGCTCTGCGGAAGAACCTCTGACGAAGTGAACTCGTCTGTCGGTCGTATTCCACAGGAGACGGAGCTCGACAGGAGGTACGCAAGAATGACTGATCTTGCGGGCAAGTTCAACAGGGCTTCGGGGGAGTGGGCGGACCTTGTCCCCGAGCAGTTCAAGACCCTAGACTTCGACTTCGTCCTGGGCAACCAATCTCAATTCAGGGTGATGAGGTTCCTCCCTGAGGTGGAGGACTCTAAGAAGTCGATCGCGATTCCGTTGCAGGTGGCTGTGGGGAATGCCAAGGGCGGGATTGAGGCTTCCATCGGAGGCGTGAGGATTGGGCCTTCGGACAGAGTGAAAAGAGACGTCCTGCTCAAGGAAGTTGAGGACTTCGAGCGAAGGACAGGCCGACACTTGAACGGCGAAGGAGGCAACGGTTCGCAGCCTCACGGTTTCGAGGGAATGAGGATCGGACAGGGCCTCGGGTTCATGAGAGAAGTCGGTATGCTCTACTTCTCAGTTCAGGAGAAGCTTCTGGAGTTGGAGAAGGAGGACGAGATGAGCAGGCGACCTGTCTTCAGTGTTTCCATAGCGAAACTCAACGGCCTCCCGGGCGATATTCCCATCTGCACGGTGTGCCAAAACCTGGTCACCTGCCTTGTACCCATCTAAGGACAATTCAAAGCTGATGGCCAGAAAGTCTTGGGTTTCGGCCAAAATTTGCTATAATGAACCAGGAGAAAGATGACCGCATGAGCAGCAAGGAGGGGGGGAAGGCGAAAGCAGAAAGTTACGAATATTCATGGTTCCTTCCGGCAGGAGGAAACAACGGATCTGTAATCGTTGCCCAAGGGCCTCCTTCAGAGCGCGATGCCGACTCCACGCAGGGACAGGACCAGGAATTGAAGGCGATGCAGGCACGCACAGAGAAATGGAGGCACTCGGGGGAGAAGGGGCAACATACGGGTGTTTCAAGATCGTGGCAGATTGACAAGATGAGGCTTACACTTGCTGGGATTGGAGGGTGGAGCGCGATGGCCGTAATCGGAGGGCTCGTGCTGTCAACGAGAGCGGGCCCCTTTCCTGGGGCTCAGTTGGGCTTACTGGGGGCAGTTTGGGCCGGGATATCGGTTCTAATCTGGTTCGTTCCTAAGAAGCTCTGAATCTGATTAAGCTCAATCAGGGACAGATTCGTTACACTCGTTCGTTTCTCGTCAAATCGAGGGCGAATCTTTTGCAGACTATCGTGGAACAACTTGAGAGAAGTTCCATATTACCTTTCTGTATCATGACAAATCGCTTATATACAAAACAACTCCGTGGCTCCTCGGCACCCTCCATGCGCAGTAGTGATTATGTCACACAGAGTCTCTTTTCCCAACAGGTAAAAAGTCGAATCAAACTCGCCATGGCAAAGGCAAAGCGGAGGGGAGCCTGGTTCTCCCTTGACAGGAAGGAGAAATCAATACTGTACCTGTCGGTCAGGCTACAGCTGAAGTTTGAAAGCCTAGATCTCCTCCGCTCCCTCGCCTCCATTCTGAAAAAATTGGAGGAGAAGGGGGAAACGATGTATGCGTGGTTCCAGCGCGGCGTGAAGCTGGCATGGGCCTTCTCTGATTTTGCCGTATCATGCGGCAACAAGGGTGCAAAGGCGTGGAGAAGTGACCGTGCCTACGCCGTCTTCTTGGGGAGACTGTTTTCCTCACCAATTTCCGGAGCAGCAGCCACCTGAGTGTCTTAGCCGCTGCTTCGGCCAATAGACTCGCTTGAAGGCAGTTCTCCTCGTCGGAGGTGCGGGGACGAGAATGCGCCCCCTCACGTATGTAATCCCGAAGTGCCTCCTCCCCGTGGGGGGAAAGCCGCTGCTCGAAAGAACGATGAGATACCTCGAGGGGCATGGTATAACCGAGTTTGTCCTCTGCGTCGCATATCTGAAGAAGCAGATAATCGAAGCCTTCGGGGACGGATCCTCCCTAGGCTTCAAGATCAGGTACGCGGAATCCGAAGTGCCATTGGGGACAGCAGGGCAGCTGAAGACGGCCTCTGGCATGCTTGACGACACGTTCCTCGCCATGAACGGGGACATCGTCACCAACCTCAACATCGGTAACCTTGTCGCAACTCACAAATTGAAGGGGGGTGTTGCGACCATAGCGCTGAAAGAATTCGGGGTGAAGATTCCCTACGGCCACGTCGTCGTCGATGGCGGAGGTAAGGTGACCGCGTTCGAGGAGAAACCCACGCTGAACTACATGGCAAACGCGGGCGTATACGTAATGGAGCCCAGAGTCCTTGAAGCGATCCCCCCCAAGAGGGTCTCCAGTCTTGAGACAGAGGTCTTCCCACTTCTCATCAGCCGGGGAGAGGTCATCAACTCTTACTTCGAATCCGCCTATTGGGCTGACGTCGGTTCAATGGCAGACTTTGAGCGCGTCAACAACGAGGCGCTCGAGGACCCTTCGCTCGTGGCACCTCCGAGGCCAGGTCTATCTGATTAGGCAGGCAGCCGTCGTGCTGCTTTCATTGATGCCGTTCGCGGTCTCGATTCTTGCCGCCGAGGGTGCCTGGTTGATAGCATCAGGAATCGCGACCGTGTGGAGGATGATATTCATCACTCTCGTCTGGATCGGGGCGTTCGCTGTCGGGACGCAACTCTTTTGGAAGATGACAGGGATATTAGCTCAGAAGTAACGATAGGTATCGCAGGTTCCGGTGCCGCCGCGCTCGCGCTCGTAACGTCCTATTCGGTCGCCAAGTATGAGAGCAGGGCGTTCCCCTCCATGGGGATAGGCGGGATTGACATACACAAGGCTGACAGACCCATGAGGGCAGAGATGGGGGGTCTCGCCGTCCTTGTGGCTCTCGCCATGGGATCCGTTGCCTACCTGGGAGTTAACTTCGCAATGGATGGAGACACGGTCCTATTCGCCGCAATCACTTCGACCGTCGCACTGACCGGAGTCGTGGGTGTCGCGGACGACATGGTTGACCTGAGCCAGAAACTCAAGCCTTTCCTGATAGTCGCTGCCTCGATTCCCCTGATGGCTTACCTGTGGGGGAGGGGGGGTATCTTTGTCCCCACAATAGGGTACGTAGACTTCGGAATCCTCTATCCCCTCGTTGCGGTCCCCCTTGCCATCACAACTTCAGCCAACTTTTCCAATCTGCTCGCCGGTTTCAACGGGCTCGAGTCAGGTTGCGCCTCGATTTCCATAGGCACCATGTCCTATCTTTCTTGGGTCACGGGGCACCCTACAGTGGCCGCCTTCGGGGCAATTCTTACATGCGCGTTCATGGGATTCCTTGTTCTCAATTGGTATCCGGCAAAAATCTTCCCTGGTGATACCGGCACTTTGGTTGCGGGCGCCGCCCTCGCCGCCATCGGCCTCGCATCTGGCCTCGAATTCGAGGCGGTGGTCCTGAGCATCCCCGCAGCGATGGACTTCGCGCTTAAGATGTTGTACAGGCGCCCTTTCAAGCAGAGGCACCTTCTGGGAAACACAAAGATCAGACCTGATGGCACGCTGGACCCCGCTCCCTATCCGGCATTGGTCCACGCCTTTTTGCGAGTCTCGCCAATCAAGGAGAGGGACCTGGTCCTTTCAGTTCTAGCCATGCAGGGGCTCTTCGCCCTGTCGGCTTCAATAATCCTGCTTAGATTCGGATGAGCACCAGCGGGCCTGGGGCCGCCCCTGTGGAGCCCACAAAGGTCAGGAAGATATGGGTGGCCATGAGCACCCCCTTCCAGGCGAACTTCTTCGCCCCCCTGATCAAAGAGCTCAATGGGGAGTTCGAGTTCGTTGTCACAGCTCGGGACCACGACCGGATCCAGTCGATACTCGACGCGAAGAGAATCGAGTACATACCAGTAGGGAAACACGGGGGGAGAGATCTAAGTCACAAGCTAGAAGCTTACGCTGACACTATCCAAAAGCTCCTCCCGATAGTGAAAAGGGAGAAACCAGACATTCTCCTGACGGAGAGGTGGCCGGAGGCCGTAAGGACGGCCTTCGGGCTCAACATACCGTCGTGGACAATATTCTACGACGAGAGGGAGAAGCATGTCAACCAAATGGTCTTCCCCCTCGCGACGAAAGTCTTTACCCCGCGGTTCTATACCTTCCAGGAGCTCTACCAGAACGGTGTCATCGACCCTGACAAGGTGGTATGGTTCAACGGATTCCACACGGGGTATTTGAAAGGGGCTGACCTCAATGACGAGAATCCGTACCAGGAGTTGCACCTCGCGCCTCCAATCGTCTTCGTGAGACCGGAGCCAGAGTTCGCCAGCTTCTTCTCTTCGCACCAGCTTGTCCTTGAGAAAGCAGTGGGGTTGATTCAGAAGGCTGGGAAGGCGTCAGTCGCCGTGCTGCCAAGAACCGCCGCGCAGGAAAGGAAGTATTCCAGGATGGGGGCAACCACACTGGACGAATCCATGATAGAATCCCCCGTCGCGCATTCGGATATCGCAGTCGGAGCAGCCGAGACGATGCTTATGGAAGCGTTCATCCTGGGGAAGCCTGCAATCAGCGCAATCTACTGGGAACTCTCCAAGCCAGTCATCGAGCTACACAAGTACATACCTCACTCAGTCAACCCCGAGGAGATAGCGGGGTACGTTGACACTTTCCTCGACGGAGATCAGATGACAGCCTTCAAAGAGAAGGCGTCACTGTTAGTCCAGAACATGGACAACCCCGTCCAGCTGATGGTTCAGGAGATCAGAAGGCTCAACGCGAAGAAGAGCGAGGTAGTCCTGAAGAGGCGCTCGAAGATGGAGATTTACATCGATATCATACAGGCCGCCTCTCTTCAACCTCTGAGGCCGACGCACATGATGAAGGCGGCCAACATCTCTTACAACGAACTGCGGGTGATAGTGGAGGCGCTCGAGGCCCGAGGCCTGATTAACGAGGAGAACACACTCGGCGGGAAGTACTATCAGACGACCAAGGAGGGGCTCAGGGTCCTCCAGGACTACAAGACCGTCCACTCCCGTCTTTTCGCTAGTTAGGTCAAAGAAGCCATGGTAAGGGTGTGCAGTTCGACCCGATACCCGAATGGGTAAGGGGCCTAGTCGTTTGGCACCCCCCACACACCCTCAAGACGACGCTTGTTCTGCTTTTCAATAAAAGCGTTATGAAGTTCTGTATCATGGACATGAGTATGAGCTTCATATTGTATGAAGCCCAAATTCATGCCTATTGAGTTCGGGTCTATCTTTACGCGTGCTTTGCTACACTTCTGTGCAGTAGGGTTGTAGTTCTTTGTCTTTGAGGCTCAAGAGAGGTGCCAAGGCCGCAGCCCTTGGCTTGGTTGCAATGAATGGTTCCTCTATGCCCGATCCCCTTGGTACTGCGGCACTTCGGATGATGAAGATAGACCTCGAGCGTGGGTTATCTTCGGGATACGAGGGGGGAGCCAGAGCAGCCGCTTGCGTGAGTATCGATTTCGATGTCACATCCCCTGAACGGTTCCCGTGGAATCACGACGGGACCGAGGCGCTTCTTCGACTTTCCGAGGCTCATGGATTACCGCTAACTTGGGCGATCTGCGGCAAGACTGCCTTGGAGGACCGAAACGCATACGAATCGATTCTAGAATCCTCGGTCAAACAGGAGATCGGCGTCCACACCTACTCCCACATCTATGCTGATGAAACCACCGAAGAGGCATATGAGGAAGACATCGAGAAGTGCGTCGAGACGCTTCAGATCTCGACGAGGCCCTCTACATTCGTCTTTCCGAAAAACAGGGAAGGTCACTTCGGTCTCCTCAAGAGGATGGGATTCAAGACGTACCGAGGCAAACAGAGGGCGATAGGAGCGCCGATAGCGAACCAGGGACTCTGGAACATCATGCCAGTATACTACGTGGACCAGAAGTCTGTTCACGCATCACGGCTAATCAAGAGCTTTGTTGACGTCTGCGTTGCCCGATCCGCGGTGTTCCACCTTTGGACGCACCCCTGGAGCCTCGCGATCGATGGGAAGGTTGACAGGATGACGTCAGAGGTGATGGAGCCTGTTTTTGCGTATATGGAGGAGAAGAGCAGGTCTGGGCTGCTTTCGCTCTCCACCCTGGGGTCACTTTCGGAATTCATGGGCACGCCAGGATGAAGATAGCCCAGGTCAACGTCTACTTCCAGCCATTCATGGTTGGGGGCGCAGAGTGGTACGTGTACAACATCTCAAGGGAACTTGTACGAAGGGGACATGAAGTCCACGTCTTCACATCCGCATCCTACGATGAAAAAAAGGCCCCAGAATCCGAGACAATTGACGGCATATTTGTTCACAGACTGCCGTTGAGCCTCGATTGGAGCTACCGCATGAAGGTGTGGAAGGGACTCCGTGAGGCCCTTCTTGCACAACGCTTCGACATAATCCACACCTACGACTACGCCCAACCCCATAGCGCTGTTGCGATCAAGGCAGGGTCGGAGTCGAAGACACCCACTGTGCTCACCGTCTTTGATGTCCATTCCATGATACCCAGAGTATGGTACAAGCAGATTCCGATGAAGGTCATGGAGGGGTACGTGGCGGGGAAAACCCTCCCAAGCGCGTCCATTGTGCTCGTTAGAGCGCCGAATCTAGTGGAGCCCCTGATAGATCTAGGCGGTGTGCCGGACAGGATCAGGGTCACCTCATCAGGAGTCAGGGACGAGTCCCTGGGCAACTTCGACGGGGAAGATTTCCGGAGAAGATATTCGATCGCTGGCTCCCCGGTTGTCTTGTACCTTGGCAGACTCAACCCTCTCAAGGGACCTCAGTATCTTATCGAAGCTGCGCCGAGAATTGTCAAGGAGTTCCCCGAGGCACAGTTCGTCTTTGTGGGCCCGGATCAATCGGGGTACTCCGAGGCATTGAAATCACACGCAGCTGAGATGAACCTAGGTTCGAGGGCGCACTTCCTTGGGCCGATCTACGACTTCGCAGACAAGATGGCGGCATACGCGTCGTGTGATGTATTCGCCCTTCCAACATCATATGAAGGCACAAGTCAATCAATTTTCGAGGCGATGGCCCAGGGGAGGCCGGTGGTTGCGACCGGAGTTGGCGGAGTTCCCTATCAGTTGACTGACGGCGTCGAGGGTCGCCTTGTGCCATACGCAGATGTAGAAGCACTTGGCGGTGCGATAGTGCAGATTCTAGGGGACAGAGAGCTCTCCATGGAAATGGGAAGGAGAGGAAGGGAGAGAGTGATGTCTCAGAGATACTCCGTTCTTACGTCTGAACTCGAAAGGATTTACGAGGAGGTCCACGTACGAAATTGAACCTGCAGGGAGCGAATGTCTTGGTCACGGGTGGGGCAGGGTTCATCGGCTCCCATTTGACCGAGAGACTCCTGGAAATGGGTGCAAACGTCACGGTTTACGATGACTTCGACAGGTACTACAAGGGGAAGGAAGCCAACCTTGCAGAGGCCTCAAATTCCCCGAACTTCAGGCTAGTCGAAGCTGACATCCGCAATCCCGGTTCCCTCGGTTCAGCAATGAAGAACATCGATGTGGTCATCCACGAGGCTGGCCAGGCCGGGGTGGGAATCAGTGTCGATGATCCCAAGACAACCAACGAGATCAATGTGACGGGCACATTGAATGTTCTCTGGGCCGCGAGGGCGAATGGAGTTAAACGTGTGGTAAACGCCTCGTCATCATCTATCTTCGGACAGCCGAAGTACCTCCCCATTGACGAAGGACATCCGACCAACCCAGCATCCCCCTACGGCGTTTCGAAGCTCGCAGCGGAGCAGTACTGCAGGGTGTTCAGCAGGGTCTATGGGATGGAAGTTGTATCCCTTCGATACTTCTCTGTCTACGGGCCAAGGGGGAGGCCGGACCAGGTCATCAGGAAGTTCATGCAGAACCTTGCCAACCAGAAACCCCCGCTGATCAACGGTGATGGCTCCCACACCAGAGACTTCACTCATGTTAGCGATGTCGTGTCTGCGACAGTTCGGGCGGCGGAGACGGACGGCATCGGGGGGGAGCCCTTCAACATAGGGTTCGGGGCAAGGACCTCGATTCTTACAGTGGCTGAGAAGCTCATCTCACTCATGGGAATGGAAGGCAGAGTGAAGCCAGAACATACAGCAGAATCAAAGGGCGACTTCCCCGATACTCAGGCAAACAACTCGAAGGCCCAGAAAGTCCTCGGATGGAGGCCGAATGTGGACCTGGATCGCGGCCTGAAGGAATACGTCGAATGGTTCCAGACAAACGCGATCGCCAGGGGCAGCGCATGAAGCAGGTTGTCGCCAGGGCGGGGAATGTTGAAGTGGTCGACGTCCCTAGACCCGTCTGCCCAGACAACGGGGTTCTTGTGAGAACGGAGTGGTCAGTCATAAGTACTGGAACGGAGTCCTGGGCCATAGGTTCAACGGAACCTATTGGCGCATCGGATGTCGTCAAGGACTCTTCGAAGATGAGCAAGGCCTACAGGCTCTCGCGGGAAGTCTTGAGGCAGGAAGGCGTCTCGGGTTTATGGGACTACGTCGACCTGGTCAGGCACCCAGAGCTTCCTCTTGGCTACAGCTCCTCCGGCACCATCATCGAAGTGGGAAAAGGAGTGACCGATTTCGTGGTCGGAGAGCGGGTCGCCTGTGCGGGAGAAGGGAAAGCGGCTCACGCGGAACTCGTAACAGTGCCGAGGAGGCTGACGGCGAAGATTCCAGAGGGACTCTCCATGAAGGACGCTGCCTTTTCGACTGTTGGCGCGATAGCTCTGCACGCGGTGAGGACCGCCAATCTGCAGATCGGAGAATCGGTAGGTATTTTGGGAGTCGGACTCGTCGGGAGCTTGGTGGCCCAGATCGCAAGGGCAACCGGTTGCAGAGTTGTGAGCGTGGACCTGAGAGACGACAGACTGGAATTGGTCAGGAAACTCGTTTCCGGGCCAGCCCTGAGATCGGACGACGCTTCGCTCCCGTCACACGTCCTGAACTTCACTGATGGTGTCGGCCTCGATCATATATTCGTCTGCGCGGCTTCGGGGAGCAGCGAGCCGGTCAACCTGGCTGCCAAGCTTCTCAGAAGCCGAGGTCAGCTCATCCTAGTGGGGAGAGTTGGAATGGAGCTCGAGAGGAAGGAATTCTATCAGAAGGAACTGAAGCTCCTAATGACTAGGTCCCTAGGTCCTGGGCGTTACGACCCCGTCTATGAAGAGCAGGGCGTCGACTACCCCATCGAGTACGTCAGGTGGACGCTCAACAGGAACATGGAGGCATTCATGGAGCTTGTAAAGTCAGGAGACGTCGACGTCGACAGTCTGATTGGTGGGGTCTACTCTCTCGATGAAGCCGCCCAGGCCTACCATTCTCTCGAGACGCAGTCCAAGGCAGCTATCCTGTTAAAGTACGGGCAAGAAGGGACGAAACGAGAGGAGAGGCCGGTCGTTGAACCGGTCCGGACATCGAAGTCTGGAAAGATCTCGGTCGCCATTGTAGGTCCTGGCGCATTCGCGAAGGAGACGATGATACCACTCCTGAGGGCGAATCCAGTTTTCATTCCGAAGTGGATCGTCTCTTCGAACCCCGCCCACGCGAAGCAGCTGGAGAAGAGGTACAGGTTCGAGAAGAGCAGCTGCGACTACCAGGAAGTGCTCGCTGACGGGGACCTGGACCTTGTGGTGATAACCGCTCCGAACAATCTCCACTTCCAGATGCTTGCCTCAGCCATCAGGGCGGGAAAGCTGGCACTGGTCGAGAAGCCCCTGTGCATCAATCGGGTGGAATTCGAGGAGGTGAAAAAGCTGCAGGC
>Ga0187769_10002831_pt1 | contig 10248 bp, 10 predicted proteins | sample 0116_SJ02_MP02_1_FD_133140 | JGI IMG/M metagenome (GOLD analysis project Ga0187769, IMG submission 133140) | Tropical peat soil microbial communities from peatlands in Department of Meta, Colombia - 0116_SJ02_MP02_10_MG | ecosystem: Environmental > Terrestrial > Soil > Wetlands > Peat | place... | reverse complement strand
TCGTTGGCAAAGCTTGCCAAGGCGAGTTGGCCCAGGGCTGACGTCGTTCCGTTGCTGAATGAACCGGTAATGGTACCGTCAGAGCCGATGCTGAAGTCGGTCAGCGTGCCGCTGCTGGTCCCGTCCTGTTGCGTGGACGAGGTGCTGCTCGGAGCGGCCACTTGGGTTATGACCGGAGTGGTGCCGTTGAGCAGGTTCCAGTTGAACGACATGTCTGAAGCGCCGTCAGCCAGGCTGGTGGCGGAAATGTTGATGCTGCTGAGGAGGTTTCCCTTGGCATCGGTAGGCCCGATGAGGTTACCATTTCCGTCGAAGGTTAGAGTTCCAGTCGCCAATACACCGGTTTGTGCCACTGGAGGTTTCCCAATTGGATTCAGGTCTGCCGCCGGAATTGAAACTGAGTAACCCCAGGTATTGGCAGCGGTTTTCGTAAAGGTGAATGTGAGGGTGTGGCTGGCGCCCAGCGAATCGTAAATGGTCAGCGGAGTGGAGTAGGTTCCATCGGTTCCACCTACCGTAGCCCCGGCGTCCAGATTGGTCTGAATCTGGACGTTTCCGGTAGCGGCAGGCGGGCTGATGGTTCCCGCGCCCAGCTGCAAGGGAGCAATTGCCTGGCCGGTATTCACTACTCCATTCACGGCGGGATATCCCAGGACCTGCTGTCCATCTGAGGTAACCAGGAAATTGTTCTTATCCACCGAGAAGTCTCCGGCCCGTGTGTAGCTGGTGATTCCGTTCTGCTGCACGATGAAAAACCCACTGCCCTGAATGGCGACATCGGTGGGTACTCCGGTTGAACTTACGCTGCCCTGAGTGAACATCGATGGCATCGAACCAACACTCGCGCCTGCGCCGAGCTGAATGGGGTCGCCAGAGCCGGTGGTGCCGAGGTTCTGATAAAAAAGATCGTTGAACAGGATCTGGCTGTCTTTGTAGCCGCTGGTGTTTTGATTGGCGAGATTGTTGGCGATCGCGGAAAGCGCGGTGGCTTCCGAGGTCAGCCCGGATAGCGGAATGGAAAAATTTGGCATTAGTGCGCTCCTTGGATGGCGTTTGAGTTGGTGCTGCCGGTACTCGAGGTTGTGCCCGACGCAGGAAACGCGTTCTGCAGCGTTTGATTGATCTGCGTCAGCTGATCCAGCATGTTGAACTCCACAAGCTGGGAGGTGAACTGGGTGGGGTCAACCGGATCCAGTGGGCTCTGGTTCTCCAGCTGCGCGGTCAGCAATTGCATAAACATGCTGTTGGTATCCTGCAGCGGATTGGAATTGGTGTTCCCGGTCGTCGGACTCGTGCTTCCAGTTGAGCCGGTCGTCCCGGTCATGGGTATCAACGTACTGGTCAATAGCGGATTAACCTGCATTGTGTTCCTCCTCCTTACCTGTGTTTGCTCTTCATGCGAGCACACTAAGCCTTGCCGGAATCTCGGGACTGATGTCCTCCGACTGCGAATCCTCCTCCGCCGCGTCTTGCGAGAATCGCGGCATCGAGGGTTGCCGTTGGGTGAAGGGCCGAGACTCTGAGTTTGTATCGGCTGAAAAAGCTGCAGCCGAGCTTTGTACGAACTTAATATTTTCGAAATGAAGATCGTGCTGCCGGAGCGCGCTTTGCAGCGCCGGCATTTCCGAGCTGAAAAAACTGCGCAGGTCGCCCCTTTCGCTGCTGACCGCAAGCCCTACCTGCGCATCGCGCAGGGCAGTGTGCAGGTTGACGGTGCCGAAAGCCTGCGTACGTAAGCCGATGTGCATATCGGCCTGACCGGCTCCTTCAAGCATTCGCGCAGTCAATATTCCCGTATTCACCGGCTCCGCTTGTCCTGCCTGATCACTCCGCGCAGGCAGTGCCGCTTGATCCGCGCCAGATAATGAACTCGAGCTCGGCTGTGGCTTGCTCGGCGTCACCATAAGATTGACTGCCGTGACGCCATTCGACTCTTCCGGAGTTCCGCTTTGAGCTTGTACATTCTCTGGAGCCAACGGAGCCGGGGCTTGGGGATTGGTGACTTGGGTCGACTTCGTAGAAACATCGGCAGTGTCTTTAGCGGAAACGCCCTGCCCAAACGGCGACCGGGAATCGCCGGAACCCTTGTCTGCAGTAAAAGCCGCCTTGGGCGTCGTGGCCACGTGCGTCTCCGTAGGAGTGGAAGCGAATGTCGGACGCGGCACATCGCTTAACGGGATTGCCGCGACAATCTCGGACGCAGGGGATTTCGCGCAATCGGACTTGCCCTGACGCGTCTGGCCGTAGGTTGCAGGTTGCTTGGCCTGTGTTTGAACAATGCCCGGTGCCTGCCCTGGGTTGAGCTGTATTGGAGGGGTGTGGAGCGCGGCAGTGGTTGAGATCGGCCCGCGCTGCTGGCTCGATGTCGCAAATTGTGGGCTCGGCGAAAGGTTCTTTGTCGGGTCGAGGGAGCGCTCCGGAAAGTCAATGCCTACAGGTTTAATGGGGATAGCGAAATATGGCCTCACTGCAGACGATTGTCCGCTGCTGTCGATTGCAACGGCGTTGGCAGTTTGCGGCGCCAACATTCCATCGGGCGGTGGGGCAGCACCGTACGGCTGTGGGACGGCCCGAGATATGTCTAGTGCGGCTGCATCGAGTTGCCCCGTTGCGATCTGCGGTGTCGTTGTGGAACTTTGAAGGTCTGGAACGCCGATCTCAGAATCTGACAGGGGCTGTGAGGAAATCGGCGGTGCGCTGACTGGCTGCGTTGGGTCCGATGGCTGGTCACCTTCGGCCGTCGCTGCGGCGCCCCTGTCCGTTGGAATCGTGGGCTCTGGCATCGGGCTAACCGAAATTCCTGCCGGGCTTAGAGCGCCCGCTGGTGAGATTGTTCGATGAATGTCCAAGGCTGGCGAACTTTGGGGTGCTGCAGCAGCAGCCGAAGGACCTGGCTCAGGAGGAACGGCGAGTGCCGGGGAAGGACTAGTAGGAATTACTGCCGGGCTTACAGCGTTTTGTGGCGAAATTGTTCGGGGAAGGTTTACGACCGGCGAATCTCGGAATGCCGTAACGACCGAAGGACCTGGCTGAGATTGAGCGGTGACGTTTGTGGTGTATGGTTCCCGCGGTACTTCGATCAGTGCGGCGTTGTAAGCACTCGAAATAGTCGCCAAACTCGGTGTCGCACATGCCATCAGGCAAGATGCCGGAGCATTCCCAGGTGTCGGCGCGTTGGGAGCCGTTTCAGTCGCCACTGCGGTAACTCCCGCGTTTTGCGCGACCGGAGGACCTGCGAGCTTCACCAGTTCTGTTGGCATGGGAACAATTTGCCAACCCGATACGGCATCACCTGTCCAGTTCTGGGTTGCGTTCTTGGTGTTTAATGCCGCTTGCGACAGCCCACGGGCCGGCTTGGGTTGCGGGGTTGTAATCACTGGAGGATCGGGGCTGTTCTGTTGGCTTTGCAAGGCCTCCGCGAACGCATTCTGTCCCTGTCCAGTTGGTGCCGGAGCATCCGGTTTCGCAACACCGCTCGAAACCTGGACCGCGGATTGGATCAAGTTCATGAACACAAATCGTCTCGCGCACTGCTGCTGGCAAGGCTGAGTAAGCAGTCGGAACTCCAAACCCATTTTGCTGTTGATCGATGCCGAGGTCCTGTGAATTGCCTGGTTTACAAGGCGAAATCGGAGTACCCGGCAATGTGCCCGGAAACCAAACTGGCAATTTGCCAGGTTTCTGGGCAAGGCCTGCCGCTTCCAGTCGGCAAAGATTAGCTACGTTGCATGTAACTCCGGCGAAGCAGAAACAGATCGTCCGCGCGGCGTTGGTCTTGTCTGGCCTCGTGCTGGCGATACAGTTGAAGCTGATGACGGCGAAGAGTTTCGATCACTTCGCGGTTTTGCCGGGCGCGGCGAAAGCTCTCGGCCTGAAAGTCCCGCGCTTTCCGGGCTTTGCCTAACCGCCTCTCCAGCTCAACCCGCCATTGCATCAGCGTCGCATCGCAGAGCAGCTCGAACTGCAGTTCCGCGGCAGTTACTCCCGCTTGAAGCTGAAGAGATCGTCGCCGCTCATTCTCGGCCAATCCCGCGTCGACCTCCTGAACTTGACGCGTGAGTGCGAGTACCTCCTGGTTGGCTTGATAAAGGAGTAACTCCTGCTGGCGCTCGAGATTTTGGCGCAGCCGCAGCACCGTTTCTAGGGGAAATCGAAATGCCATGAGTTAACTGGCGATCGCCAGCAATCTTTTGATGGTGTCATCGAGCACTGCGCTCTCACTTGGACCTTGTTCGAGAAAACGATTCAGCTCGGGCAGCATCACCAGAGCCTTGTCCAGCACCGGATCGCTTCCTTTCTGATAGGCGCCGATGCGGATGAGGTCCTCGGATGAGCTGTAGGCGGCAAGCAGCTTGCGTAACTCGCTGGCCTTCTCCAGATGTTGCGGCGAGCAAACCATCGGCATGAGGCGGCTGATGCTGTCCAGAACCGCAATCGGCGGATAATGATTCTGCACGGCTAGCCTGCGATCGAGCATGACATGCCCGTCCAGCAGTGCACGGGCGCCGTCCACTAGCGGATCCTGCTGATCGTCCCCTTCCATCAGCACAGTGTAAAAGGCGGTGATGCTCCCGCCATTGAATTTGCCGGCACGCTCGATCAAGCGGGCCAGTAGCGTAAAGACCGAGGGAGTGTAACCCTTAGCCGTCGGCGGTTCGCCGGCGGCCAGGCTGATTTCACGCTGGGCCATCGCCAGGCGGGTTAAGGAGTCGACGACCAACAATACTTGTTTGCTGCGCGCGCAGAAGTATTCCGCTACCGCGGTTGCCGCCTGCGCTGCTCGTATACGAAGCAGGGGAGACTGGTCGGAGGTGGAAACGACCACGACCGAGCGTTTTCTGCCCTCCTCGCCTAAAGCTTCTTCCAGAAAGTGGCGCACTTCGCGTCCCCGCTCCCCCACCAAAGCCAGTACGGTGAGATCGGCGCTGGTGTTACGCGCCATCATGCCGAGCAACGTGCTCTTGCCTACGCCGCTGCCGCCAAAGATTCCCACTCGCTGGCCGCGCCCGCAGGTCAGGAAGCCGTCTACCGCGCGAATGCCGCATGCGGTCGGTTCCTTGATGAGGCTGCGCTCGAGGGGCAGCGGTGCAGCAGCATCCAGCAGTTGTTGTTCCCGTCCGCTATGAGGGGAAAGTGAATCCAGCGGTTCGCCCATGCCGTTAATGACCCGCCCCCGCAAATCGTCGCCCACTCGCAAGACCGGCCGCGCGCCCCAGGTGACGACCTCATCGCCATAGCGGATCCCGCTCGGCCGCTCCAGCGGCATCGAAAGCACAGTGGTTCCCCGGAAACCGACGATTTCGCCGGGAAACGTCCGGCCCTCGCTGTCGGTCACCTCGCAAAGCTCTCCGACTGAACAAAATGGACCTTCGGACTCGACCAATTGTCCGACGACTTGCGTGACCCGGCCGCGCCAGCGCTGGCCGGAACACGCCTCCAGCCGCTTGAAAAACGGACACAACAATTCTCCGGCGCTCATGCTCCCGCCTGCGGACGTTGTCCCAAAAGATCCAGAAGACCTTGCTCAATTTCTTTGAGCTGAACCTCCGGCCCCAGTTCCGTGTCACCCAGGGTGGTGTGAAGCACACAATGATGCATGCCCAGGGCCGGATCCTCGACCACCTCCGGAACCAGCCGCGGTTCCATAGTTTGCGCGAAATAGGCGCGGCATTCGGAAACCTGCTGCGGATTGACCTGCACCACTACTTTGGTTCCATTCTCGATTTTTTCCAGCGCCACCCGCACCATTCCCGCCAGCAATAACGGGTCGATCAGCGCTTCGCGGCGCAGGATCTTGCGCGCGATGGCGAGCGCCAGCTGTACCACCTCCCCTTCGACGCGCTGATAGTAACGGGCACGCTCTTCGGCAAATGTCTGGATAGTGCTGTGCACGCTGTCGCGCACTTCTGCCAATTGCTGATTGAAGGCGGCAAGCGCTCTTGCTTCTCCTTCCTGGCGTGCGGCTTCGACCGCCGGAAGAATTTGTGCGGCATCGGAAACACTGCGATCGGGACTGGCCACCGGCATCGGCGGTGAGCCTCCGGCGCTCGAATCCGGCAGCTGGGCGTAAGGGAAGGGCTGGACTTCGGCCGCTATTTCGGAGCCGAGCGCGGGCTTACATGACGTACTCATCCTCTTCGCCTCCCAGGCTGATCTTGCCTTCAGCCTCCAGTTTCCGCGCCACGGCGACCGCCTCTTGCTGCGCCTTGATGACATCGCGGGAGCGCACCGGCCCCAGCACCTCCATATCCTCTTTCAGCATTTCCACCGCCCGCGACGACATGGACTTGAAAACGTAATTCTTCAACTCCTCGGTGGCTCCGCGCAGGGCCAAGGCCAGTGTCTTTTTGTCCAACTGCCCCAGCCACTCGCGGATTCCAACCTCCGGCACGCCGAGGAGATCCTGAAAGGTAAACATCAGGTTGCGGATACTCAGCGCTACTTTGGGATCGTCTTTTTCGATCGCCTCGAGAATCACCTTGGCTTGCACCGGATCCATGCGGTTGAGCAGATCCGCCACTCCCTGAAAACCGGCATAGGCCCGCCGATGCAGCTCGCCCAATGCCTCCAGGCGCTTGTGCAGCGCGAGCGAAACCTTTTGCGCAATTTCCGGCGAGAACTGGCGGATTTGCGCCATGCGCTTGATGGTCTCGGCGCGCAGCGTTTCCGGCAGCCGGACCAACAACTCGGAAGCCTGTTTGGCATCCAGGTGCGCCAGAATCAGGGCAATCGCCTGGGGATGCTCTTCTTCCAGGAATTTCGCCAGCTGCTGGGGATCGGCCTTCTGCAGCGAGTCCAACTTCCCCGCGCTCATCTCCACCGCCTGCGACACCTGCCGCAACAACTGGCGCGCGCCGTCTTCGCCGAAAGCCTTGATCAAAAGTTTCTGCGCGTAGTCGGTGCCCCCCTGGGCCAGATAGTCCTGGGTCAGGGTCATGCGATGATATTCCTCGAGCACCGTCAGCGCGGTGGGGGGATCGATGTACTCCAGATCGGCGATCGTCTGGGTCAGCTGTTCCAAGTCCTGGGCGGGAAGATTGCGGTAGATCTGGCTGGCTACCTCCTCTCCCAGCAGCACCAGCAGCACCGCGGCTTTGCGGGTTCCAGCCAGCGAGTTGGGATTGGCGTTCACTATTTCTGGTCTTCCCGAATCCAGGTTTGCACCAGGCGGCTGGCTGCCGCCGGCTCGGTTCTTACCTTATCGGCGAGCTGCTTCTTGAGCGTGGTGGCGCGCCGCGCCTGCTCGGTTCCGGGGGGAAGCTCAATTTCCACGCCCGAGGTGCTGATCGCAGCCGCGCTCGAGGTCTTGCCCAACTGCTTGGCTTTCTCCGCGACCCGCGCCGGCAGCTCCCGCCAGGTGGCGACCACCTGTTTCTTCACCGGGCGCAGGATCAGCCCATAAACAATCAGGAACAAAACCAAGATCGCCGCGTAACGCAGCAAACCCGCCCACTGCACGACCAGCTTGCGCGCCGATTCCAGCTTGCCGGGCGGCAAGGGCTTTTCGACCGGCAGTTCCTGGAACGAGAGATTCTGAACTGCCAGCAGATCGCCCCGCTGCGTGTCCAGGCCGATGGCCGCGGCCGCGATTTTCTCGATATCTTTCATTTCCTCCGCGCTGCGTTTGCGCCGGGATGGCGCTTTCATTCCGTTGTTGCCTGCCGTTTCCACCGCATCATCCACCAGCACCGCCGCGGCAATCCGCTTCACCCGTCCGGGTGGCTGCATGGTGTGGCGCACGCTCTTGCTCACCGCGTAGGTAGCGCTTTCTGAGTGAGAGGACTGGGTATCACTGGCGGTCACCGCCGGTTTGGCCGCCGCACTGCCAGGCAGATTGCTGGCTGTGCCCGGCACCCCGGCGGGCCCGCCTCCGCCGGCGTTTTCCTCCGACTTTTGCTGGGTGAGCGTGGCCGTGGTTTTGGGGTCGTAAATTTCTTCCGTGTCTTCACTCGTGCTCAGGTCGTACTCTACGTGCACGCTGGCGCGGACATGGCCCTCCCCCACGACTGGCTCGATCGTCCGCAGCAGGGTTTTTTGCAACTCTTCATCCAGGTCAAAGCTACCCTGTGTGCTGCCTGGACCGCGAGCGTGTAAGAGCGGAGTATTGCTGTCGGCATCGACGACGGTGACACTTTCCGGACGCAACCCTTCGACCGCGCTGGCCACCAGCTGAGGAATAGCGCGCTGCGATTGCTCGGACAGTGCTCCACCGCGGGTTTTGATAATGACAGCGGCTTTGGCTTCGCGCTCCTGGTCAGTGAACAACGACTCCCTGGGAAGCACCACATGTACCCGAACGGCTTCCACTTCGCTGAGAGTTTGCAAAGTTCGCTCCAGCTCCCCTTCGAGCGCCCGCTGATAGTTGACCTTCTCAGTAAAATCCGAGCCCGCCCAGTTAGGCGTATCGAAGATTTCAAACCCGAGCCGGGCATTGCGCGGCAGTCCCTGGGAAGCGGTCTCCAGGCGGCTGGCATCCAGTTGCTCGGAGGGAACCAGCAGGCTGCTGCCATCCGGTGACAGCTCGTAGGAAATGTTCTTGGCCGCCAGCCGGCTGCCGAGTGACTGGGCCTCGGCCGGCTTCAGGCCGGAATACAGGGTCACATACTTCGGCTTTCCCAGCAGCCCTACAAAAACCCAAAGCGTGAGTGCCACCAGCGCCGCTCCCCCCGCCAACAAGAGGTGTTGCACGGGCGTCAGCCCGCGCAGCAGTTCCCCGGTCTGCGCCACTGCCTGGCTGAAGGATTTAGGGGCTTCCACTCCGCTCTCCTGGCCGCCCGCTTAGAACTGCATGCGGGAGATTTCCTGATAGGCAGCCACAATCTTGTTGCGCACCTGCATCATGAGCTGAAAGGAGAGATCCGCCTTCTCCACCGCAATCATGGCGCTGTGCACGTCCATACCGCCGCCTTGAAGGAGAGCGGCAGTCTTAGTGTCAGCGTCTCCTTGCAGTTGCTCGACCTGCTGCATGGCGCCGCGCAGGGTTTCCGTGAAACCCCATTCCCGCGGGGTTACGCCGCCGGGCTTCAGATCAACGTCAGTGGGCAGGATTCGCAGGTTGGAAATTGGGTCCGGCATACTCGCTCCTCTTTAAGGCTCAACGCAGCAAGTCCAGCGACTGCTGGATCATGGTTTTGGTGGCTTGCACCGCGGAGGCGTTCAGTTCGTAGGCTCGCACCGCCCCCAGCAAATCCGCGGTTTCCTCCACCGGATCGATGGCGGGATAGGCGACAAATCCCTGCGCATCGGCATCGGGATGCCCCGGCTGATAGCGCCGGATGGGGGGCTTGCCATCGGCCACCACCTGATCCACTTGTACGCCACGCGTCGCCGTGGACCCCAACGCCGCCAGCATCATGGGGAATTGGCGCGCCTGCCGGGCGTGAAATACCACCAGTTGCCGCTGATAAGGCCCGCCTTCGGCGGTCCGCGTAGTCTCGGCGTTCGCCATATTGCTGGTGACCACTTCGGCCCGCTGACGTTCGGCGGTGAGCGCCGAGCCGCTGACTTCGAGCATCCCGAACAAATTCATGATGTGCTCCCTTCGTGGATGGCGCTTGAGATTATCTTGAATCGGTCGCGCAAGAGCTGCACACCGGCGTTGAATCCAAGCTGAGTCTGCGCCAGCAGCAAGCTCTCCCGCTCGAGACTCACATTGTTGCCATCCGGGCGCTCGATCAAGCCCTGCACCTGGCGCACCGCGGGGGCGAAGGTCGCGTATTCGAACTGGCTCTCCGCCCGCTCCAGCTCTTGCTGGAAATTGATGTCCCGGGTGCGATAACCCGGGGTATCGATGTTGGCCATATTGGACATCACCAGCTCGCTGCGCCGGACACTCAAATCGAGAAAGCGGGCCAGGGTGGCGATCGAGGGATCGTCAATCATGAACATAGTTCCTCCGGGGAGGTAGGCCGTAGTCGCGAATCTTATTGCGCACCGTGCGCAAGCTCACACCCAGCATCTCAGCCGCACGGGAGCGGTTGCCCGCGGTGGCCGCGAGCGTCACTTCCAGGAGGCGCCTTTCCATTTCTTCGAGCGAAACTCCGGGACGAAGCTGATCCGCTTCGGCAGGCGCGAGTTGCGGCGTGGTCACGCATTCGAACGGCTCGAAGCAATCGAGATCAATTTCTCCCCGGCACAGGGTGACGGCGCGCCGCATCAGGTTCGCCAGTTCGCGCACATTCCCCGGCCAGGAGTGCCGTTCGAGGCGCTCCAGAAAATCGCTGGTGAGATGAGGAACCGTGCCTGCGG
>Ga0187769_10002830_pt1 | contig 10252 bp, 11 predicted proteins | sample 0116_SJ02_MP02_1_FD_133140 | JGI IMG/M metagenome (GOLD analysis project Ga0187769, IMG submission 133140) | Tropical peat soil microbial communities from peatlands in Department of Meta, Colombia - 0116_SJ02_MP02_10_MG | ecosystem: Environmental > Terrestrial > Soil > Wetlands > Peat | place... | reverse complement strand
GCCGCGTCCCGACAGGGCTGCGGCGCCGGCCGAGGGTCCCATGTTTCGCCTGCTCCTTGCGCACAATCCGGGCCTCGCACCGGCTGCGGCCAAGGCCGGGTTCGACCTGCAGCTCTCCGGCCATACGCACGCGGGGCAGTTCTTCCCGTGGACGCTTGCCGTGCGCCTCGTGCACGCGAACCATGCGGCGGGCCTGTCGCGCGAGGGCCGGATGTGGGTGTACGTGAGTGCGGGCACGGGCTCGTGGGGGCCGCCCGTTCGCTTTGGCACCGAGCCGGAGCTCACGTTGATACGGCTCGTGCCCGCCGCTTGACCGGCGCCAAAACCGGCGAATCGCCTCCGCCGAGCGGCGTCAGCGCGTTGCGGCGTCCACGGCAGCTGCGAGCGAGATCAGGCCGGGCGATACGTCGACCGGGTAGGGTCGGTCGGGTGACGGAAGGCCGCGCAACGCATCGGGCAGCGCGCGCAACTGTTCTGCAGCCAGCGCGCGCGCCTCATGAAGCGAGGTGGGGGGCCCCGTTCGGTTTCCCTGGCGCATGAAGGGCAGGAGCAGCGCCTCGCCCTCGTGCGCTTCGCCTTCGAGCGCGATGGTGTCGCCCTCGAAGCGCCCGTCGGGGGAGCGCCTGCGAAACACCTGCTTGATGCCGGGCCAGGTCGCTTTGCCTTCGGAGCGCTTGCGCCGGGCAGTGCCCGCATAGGACTGCAGCTTGTAGACCGCATCCAGTGAGGGCGCGTCCGAGGAGGTGTCCAGCGACGTTCCGACGCCAAAGCCGTCGATCGGTGCGCCTGCGGCAAGAAGTCCGGCAATGCGGTTTTCATCCAGGTCGCCGCTCGCAAAGATGGTGAGATGGGGCAACTGCGCTGCATCGAGCAGGGCGCGCACGGCCTTCGCGTGGGCACCCAGATCGCCGCTATCGAGGCGCACGCCCCCGATGTGGATGTTCTCGCGCGCCAGAACGGGCACAAGTTCGATCACCTTGGCCACGGCTTTCTCCGTGTCGTAGGTGTCCACGAGCAGCGTCGGGCGCGAGGGACGTGCGCGCGCAAAGGCCTCGAAGGCCGAGCGCTCGCTGTCGTGGGACTGAACGAACGAGTGCGCCATGGTGCCGAAGACGGGAATCGCATAGAGCAGGCCGGCCTGCGCGGTGGCCGTTCCCGTGAACCCCGCCAGGTACGCGGCGCGGGCGGCAAATAGCGCCGCTTCGGCGCCATGAGCGCGTCGCATCCCGAAGTCGATCAGCACCTTGCCCGGGGCTGCGAGCACCATGCGCACGGCCTTCGAGGCGATGACACTTTGCAGATGCACGATATTGAGCAGCCGGCTCTCGACGAGTTGCGCCTGGGGCAGCGGTGCGGTGATGCGCACGATCGGTTCGTTGGCAAAAAACACGGTTCCCTCGGGCATTGCGTCCACATCCCCGCGAAACCGGAATTCGCGCAGAGAATCGAGCAGGCGCCGGGAAAATCCGCCCTGGCTCTCGAGCCAGGCTATTTCCTCTTCGGAAAAGCGCAGCGTTTGCAAAAACTCCAGAGCGTGCTCCAGGCCCGCAGCGACAAGAAAATTGCGCTTGGCGGGCAACTTGCGCACAAAGAGCTCAAAGACCGCCGTCTCCTCCATGCCTTCTTCGAGGTAGGCCTGGAGCATCGTGAGCTCGTACAAATCGGTGAGGAGGGCGCTCGCGCTCATCGCAAAGCCGCTCGCCTGAAGTCCTTGCCCGGCAAGGCGCCAAAGCTCTCGCGAGGGCTGCAAAGCCCGATGGCGCTACGGCACCGCGGTCCGTCGGCCGTAATGCCCCTGCGGGGCCCAAAAGCCGCCCGCCATGGGACCGGGCACAGGCACGGAAGAATTTTCGTCGCAAGACGGCAAAGTGCCGATGCAACCCATCGCGGGCCATCAAAGGGTGCCGGCCGACCCCTGACGGGGCCGCGCACGCTGCGTCTTCGCGCGCCAAGCGGGTTCATTGTTCTGCCTCGTTTGCGTTTTGCCGCGCGCCCCCGGGCCTCCGGCGCCCGATGCCCGGCCGCACGCCTGCAGTGGAAGTTTCGCGCATTTTCGGACCGGCAAGAACCCGGTACTTTAAGGAAAATCAACACGTCGGCGCCGCCCCGCTGGCCGGGCTTGCATTCTGCGGTATCGTTTTGTGGTCCGATGCGAGGCACGGACAGGCCCAAAGGGGGGAAGCATGCGTATCTCGGAGATTTGCCGGCGCGAAGTGATCAGCTGCGGGCGCAAAACCAGTGCAACGGAACTCGCTCGAATGATGCGCGACGGCCATGTTGGCGATGTCATCGTTGTAGAGGACCGAAAGGGCGCGCCCGTGCCCATCGGTATCGTGACCGACCGCGATCTGGTGGTGCACGTGATAGCGGCCGGCGTTGCTCCGGACACCGTGACGGCTGCGGACCTGATGATCGAGGACATCGTGACCGCGGCCGAGACCGAATACGTCTACGACGCGATCTGGCACATGCGCTCCAAGGGCGTGCGGCGCCTTCCCGTCGTCGATGCCCGGCAGGCGCTCGTGGGCGTGCTCACGATGGATGATGTGATGCGGTACGTGGCCGAGGAACTGGGAGAACTCGCGCGTATCACGCCGCATCAGGTCGTTCTGGAACGCTCGCGCCTGCGCTAGTCTGGATTGGCAGACATTGGGTGCCCTGACCCGAGCGCTCCCATCTTCGGGAGCCCTGCGCAACCCCTGTTGTTGGCACAATGTGACGATCGCGTGCGTCGGGCGGGGAAGTTTCCTTCGGCCGCGGCGCAGCCAAGCCGGCTAGGAGCGCGCGCACCGCGGCCTCGGCGAGACGCGCCCAACGTCCATTGTTTTTGGCAGCCCAATGCAAAAGCCGTCCCATCGTGGGGCCACTTCCTCCAGGGAGCCGGCCGCGAGCATGCAAGCCGCGGCACTGTCCTATGCCGCGCGCGGCTGGTCGGTCATTCCGGTGGAAGCGGGCGGCAAGCGTCCCCTGGTGCCTTGGCTGGAGTTTCAGCAGCGCGTTGCCACCAACGAGGAGATCGCGTCCTGGTTTGGCAGATGGCGCGAGGCCAACGTCGGAATTGTCACCGGCCAGGTTTCGCGGCTTTTGGTCGTTGACGTAGACCCGCAGCACGGCGGAGCGGAAAGCCTGGCGGCAATGGAGCGCGCGCAAGGCGCGCTTCCACGCACGCTGGAAGTGCACACCGGGGGCGGGGGCCGGCATCTGTACTTCGCGTACCCGTCCGTGCGTCTGCATAACCGGGTGGGCATCCGCCCCGGCATCGATCTGCGCTGCGAAGGCGGCTATGTTGTCGCACCCCCGTCGGTACATCCAAGTGGCGCGCGGTATCGGTGGGCACTGGGGCAGGGACCGGGGGATCTGCCGGTTGCCCAGCTGCCGGACTGGTTTCTCGAAGCAATGCGCGCCTCGGGCCAGGGCGGACACGGCCTGAAGCACTGGCGGCGTCTTGTGCGCGAAGGCGTAGCCGAAGGCGAACGCAACTCGGTTCTGGCCTCGTTTACCGGGCATCTGCTTTGGCACGGAGTCGACCCGGAGATCGCGCAGGACCTGCTGCTTGCCTGGAACCAGGTGCGCTGCCGGCCTCCGCTGCCCGACGAGGAGGTGGCCCGCGTCGTGCAGAGCATCGCGCGCCTGCATGCCGCGCGCGGCGCCGAGAACCCGGAGTCGTGAACCCCTACAGGCGGTAGCCGTCAGGGTCCTTGCCGCGGAGGCGTCGCCAAAGGACCTGGAGATTGACTTTGTTGATGACCACGATGAACACCTTGCGCAGGTGGTCGGGCGGGCAGTTGATCGGCTTGACCGCGTGCCAGGAATGCTCGGTGCGCTTGAAAATGAAACTCTGGTTGCCCAGGATCTGGGAGGCCGCGACTTCGCGCAGCACGCTCATGTCCGGCGCCGTGTGCGGGGAGAGTTTTCCCCCGTCATCGAGCACTATGGTCTGGCCACCCCAGGTCGCATCCCAGTCCTGCGGGGTGTTGAAGTAAAAGATATGCGAACCGACCTTGCGCCGCGCATCGGTGTGAGGAGAAACCGACGCGCCGCTGGGCGCATGGTGCCAGTGCATCGAAAGCGCGATGCGCTCGTGGGGCGAAACTCCCCACGTCTTGCGCACAAAGTCCAGGTACGGCTCCGAATGCAGTTCGGAGATGAAGTCGCGCCACGAGGGTGCAAGTTCCGAATCGAGCCGGGGGTGATACTGCAAGGCAAACCGGTCATGACTCGCCTGTCCGTAGCCGCGGGAGACCCCGAACTGCGGCGCAAAAAGATCCGACCGGGGCAGCTCCTCGCACAGACGCGTGAAACCCTCTTCGCGGATGACTCCCTGCAGGCTCGACCACGGAAACGGTTTGCGCGCTAAAAAATCGGACGCATGTTCGGAAATCTGGGACAGACGGCCGAAGTCAAGATAGTTCATTAGAACCTCACCAGTGCCATAGAAAGATCGCCCGCCGGCCCGGGCGGGGGCGGTATCAATTCCCGCCTTGTCTACTGTGGGGCCGCGGGCCTTGCACTGACCCGCTCCGGCTGTTTCTGCTGTCAGCCCATTGGCGCGCGAAACAATGCGTCCAGTCCCGCGCAACCGCGGCGATGATAGGGGCAAGGATTGCCTTCTTTGGGCGCGCTGCGCGGGTTCTTTGGTCCAGATCAAGCTTTTGGTTTTTCTGGGAACTTTGTGGCCCTTGCTTTTGTTCGAGACGCAGGACGGACAGCGGCCCGCCGCAGTCCGGTCTTCGTGGGGCCTTGTGCGCAACCACTACGTGGGAGCCCCATCGCCCGTATGGGGCGTACCGTGAAATTTCCCCGGGGCCCGCGCCACCGATAGACGGATTTGTGGTATCCATTCGGCAGGCACCCGATCCGGAGCTCGCTACGCGGCGGTCCGGGTTCAACAAAAAAGCGGGTGCCGGCACCCATGATGCTCGTCTTTTTCGCTCTTACGCACGCCGATTGCTCGTTGTTTTGCGCACGCCGACAGCGCGGCAAAGCGGGCGGCAGCCAAAGCGAGCGCAATTGTCATTCAAAGGACTCGACATGAAGATCGATCGCATGATGATGCTGGCGGCGGTAGTCGCCTTTACAGCAGCCGGATGCAGTACTACCCCACCGGAGAAGCCGCCCGAGCCCGCACCGCAGGCCAAGCCGGCCCCTCCGCCACCACCGCCGCCACCGCCCCCACCACCGCCCAAAGTCGAGGCTCCGCCGCCGATACAGATGGATCCGCTCAATGATCCGCACAGCATATTGGCCAAACGCAGCGTGTACTTCGATTTCGACAAATCGATCATTCACGAAAACGACCTTCCCGTCGTGGAGGCGCACGGCAACTATCTGCTCGACCACACCTCGCGCACGATACGCATCGAGGGCAACTGCGACGAGCGTGGCAGCCGCGAGTACAACCTTGCACTGGGACAGCGCCGGGCCGATGCGGTGCGCTCGCGCTTGAAGACCCTGGGAGTCGCGGAAAGTCGCGTGGACACCGTGAGTTACGGCAAGGAACGACCGAAGAATCCGGGTCATAACGAAGCCGCGTGGGCGGAGAATCGCCGCGATGACATCATCTATACGCACTAAGTAGCGATGCCGACTTTCTCGGCAGATTCGCGCGCCAGCACGCCGCGTCGCGCGCTGGTGCGCGAGCAATTTCTTAGGCACTGCATCTCGTGGCTGCTCGTGGGGGCAGCGGCAGGATTTGGTGCCGGTGCCTATGCTGCGCAAGGCTCGAGCGCCGCCGCGCCCGAGTCCAAGGCGCCATCGGGCGGCGATGCGGGCACGCCTGCGAGCAAGTCGCAAGAGGCCCAGAACGCGGCAAAACGATCTGCGGATGCCGCCATGGCGGCGCTGCAAAAAGCGCGGCAGGCCGCAGCCGAGGCGACCCAGAAGACAGCGATCGCGGCCCGGGAGGCGGCGCACGCCGCGGCGCAGGAAGCGAAGGTGGCCGAACGCAAGACCGCCGAGGCCGCCGAGGCCGCTGGCGCGCAGACAAAGGCCGCAGCGCAGATCGCTGCGCAGGCGGCGAAAGAGGCAGCCCGGGCGGCTTCGGAGGCCGCGCATAAGGCCGAGCTCGCCGCCGAAGAGGCCGCCAAATCCGGAAGCGAGGCCGCGAAAAAGGCGACGGCCACTGCCGAGGAGGCGGCGCAAAAAGCCTGGGCATCCGCGCGCGAGGCTGCGGACAAGGCAATAGCCGCTGCCAAGGGCACACCGGCCAAAGATGAGGCGCAGAAAAAGTAGCGCTCGGCCGCGACCGCAGTTTTGCTTCCCCCCCGAGTGCAAAGACCGGCGATCGAGCAACGCACATGTCGGGCAGTCTTGCCGCGCGTCGCAAGCGGCTGATCCGAATCTCTTACATTCCCTTGCTACAGGAGTCAGCGATGAAAATGTCCCCTTCCATCCGAGCCCGAATCCTCGTCGCTGCGGCTGCGCTTTTGCCCGGCGTTTGCGCGTTTGCCGCAGACCCGTCCGGGGGCGCGCCGCAGCCCATGGCTCCGCAAGGCATGGCGCCGCAGGAGCGAAGGTTCGACTGGTTCGAACATACCCAGCAGACGCTGGGCGAGCTCAAGGCGAAGTTGAACCTGGCTCCCGGTCAGACGGCGGCGTGGAACAGCTGGTCGGCGGGGGTGCTGGCCGATGCCAAGCAGCAGCTCACGCGCATGAAGGACCGGGAAGAAAAAATGGGAGAAGGTCCTCGGGCGTGGGCCCAGGGCACGACGCCCGAGCGCATGGGCCGCGGCATCGAGCGGCTGCGCGCGGAAATCGAGCGGATGCAAGCGCACCTCACGCAGCTCGAAGCGGCCCAGGGACGCACGTTGGCTTTCTACAATCAGCTCGATGCCAATCAAAAGACGATCTTCGACCTTTTCTGGCAAGAGGTTCACTACCGCATGGTTGACGAGATGGAGACCGGCCACGCACCGCAATGACGGTTCGCATGCGCGCGCAAAGCTTGGTCGCATTTTGGACACGGACCGCGTCGGCAGCACTCGCGTGCGTGGCGCGGGTTTTCCCGGGACCTCACAGCAAGGCTCATGTCATGAAACTGCACCTGTTGAAGTATCGCGTTGCCCTGGGTATCGGTCTGATCGCGGGCGCCGCACTTGGGGCACCAGCAAACGCTGCGCCGCCACCGGGAGGGCACCCCGGCCCGCACCCCGGTCGCCCCGTTGTCGTCTGGCACGATAGTGGTCCGGCCTGGTGGGGATGGGGTCTGGGCCTGGGTCTTGGGCTGGGGCTTGAGGCCGAGTACCTGGCCAATCCGTATCTGTACGAACCGTACCCCGGCTATTACTACCCGTACCCGGGCTACGATTTCCCCGTGACCCCGCCATCTCAGGTCGTCGCTCCTCCCCCTCCTGCCGCCGGAGGCCCGCCTGCACCGGGCAGTGCGCCGCCCGCAAGCTGGTTTTACTGCGACTCGGCCAAAACTTACTTTCCCTACGTGCAGAACTGTCCCGAGCCTTGGCGCATCGTACCGGCCGCCCCGCCTGGGCCGCCTCGCTAGGCAAGCACGGGAGCGCGCCCGAGGGATCGGCTGCAACGCGCAGCAGCCGGGGGCTTGGGGCGCGCCGCTGCTGCGCCGTCCCTGCGGCCCCGTCTCAGCAGCCCGCACGCGCGGGCCAAGGGGTGCCGCGATGCTCGTGCTCGGGGCGCCTCGCGAGACCGCTGCGGGTCACTGCACCAGCGTGTGGGCGATGGAGACCCACATGGGGAACTCGCTTAAGTAGATCCAGCGCACTGTCAACTGCCAGAGCACGAGAATTGGCAGCCCGTAGAGGTAAACCGGGTGAATGCGGCGCGATGCGATCCAGTCGCGGCCCGGGCCCGCGAGCATCAGCACATCGGCCAGGTACCTCGTGTGCCCAAGCGAGAGCGAACTCAGCACTGGGGGAAAAGCCGCAAGGGTCAGAATGCATGAGGCCAGGAGCATCAGCCTGCGGTGATACTCGGGGCGCGACCGCCACCAGACCGCGAGTCCAAAGGCAAATCCGAAGGCAGCCATTTCGGATAGCGGCCCGATAACGGCAGCGGGATCGCTGGCACGACCTTCGGCGATGTGATAGCGAGCCAGCGCGACGGCCGTCGCCATGCCCGCGATCGGCAACAGCGTGCCGACAACGATGCCGAAGGAGCCAAGCGTTCGATGCCAGGCAAGGCGGTTGCGGTCGATGAGCAGCGTCTGGCCAAGGAAGAGGAGCACCCACATCGAGCAAAGCGCCACGTGAAAATGAAGAATCCACGGGCGCGGTGAAAGCGGGTGCGAAAGGTCCGAAATGGCGGCGCGCGCGAAAGCCGCGCCGATGATGAGCGCAATGATGATCGCCATCCCAAGATAGAAGTGGCGCACCGGGCGCGCGGTGCGGCTCCCCGTGGATCCCACGGGGCTCACTTCGGTTGAGAGCGAAGACAAACGACCTCCATCGACCCCGCAAAAGTCCGGACCGCACGGCCACGCCTTCGACCGATGCAATCGGCAGCGCTCGGTTTGCAGCCGCTTGCGGGCCTGCAAGCGGCATCCGCAGGCGTTCTTCTGGCTGACGGGACTGCCGCTTGCACGCTACTCGCAGATGCATATCGGCGCAATGGTCGTGCCCGGGCGCCTTGCGAGCGTGCGGCGCGCGCACCCGAGGTTGTGAAAAAAGAAGGGCGCGCGGCCCCGCTCCGCTTTTTTGCAGTGCCTGCGCAAATGCGCAAAGTGCGCGTCCATTGCAATGTTGCTCGACAAGAAGGGTCATTTCAATGTGTGCCGCGGGGCGTTGGCTGCGTGCCACTGCACCGTTTGTCTACGTCAATGCCAGAGGCAACGCGACAAGCCCATTGGGATCTCGGATCGTTCGAGCACGCGATGGCGAGAGCGGTCGGGTCTCAGCCGATTGACCGATGCGATCAGGTCTTTGCGTCTCATCCGCTCACTGGATGTGTCGGGCACTTTCTATGTGACGAAGCGATGACCGTTCGTCGGATGGGATCGAATGCGCGCGCGCAATACCGTGCACGCATTCCCAACCCCTGATCAAGCTGGCAATGGGTGAGTACGGAAACCAGGGAAGGCCGGCGCCGAGGAGATGGCATGAACACCATCGAAGCCGACCCAATGGGCGAGCCGGTTCGAAGCAGGCATTGTCGTGCATCGATTTTGCTGTGGGTTGCCGCTGGCGTTTGGACACTGTGCCTTCCGTTGCGGGCGCACGCCGCCGGCGCGGTCGATCCCGGCGTGCGCGGCGGCTCACCGGGCGCCGGCTCGGCATTTGCCGCGCTCACCAGCGATGAGATGGCGTTTTTCAATGATGGTCGCATCCGATTTCTCGAGGTCGAGGTCGTATCGGGCGGGGCGAACAACGGCCTCGGGCCCCGGTTTAATTCGAACCAGTGCGCGTCGTGCCATGCGTACCCGGCCATCGGCGGCTCGAGCCCTCCGAGTAATCCGCTCTTTGCGGTGGCAGCCATGTACGGCGCGCAGAACGTCGTGCCATGGTTCAACGCCTCCAGCGGGCCGATTCGCGAAGCGCGCTTCCAGCGCCAACCCAACGGCCTGCGGGATGGCAACGTGCACGCGCTGTTTGTCATCACGGGCCGCTCGGACGCCGCGGGGTGCAATATTGCGCAGCCCGCTTTTACGCCCGCGGGCGATCCGCTCTCCGGACAGGGCGGCAATCCCAACATCGTTTTCCGGATCCCGACGCCGGTGTTTGGCGCGGGTCTCATCGAGGCAATCCCCGATTCGGCCATCCTTGGCAACATGGCGGCCAACGCCAGCGCCAAGCAGGCGCTGAACATTGGCGGCCACCCGAACGCCATTCTCAGCGGTAACGTCAACACCAGCGCCAATGACGGCACTATCACGCGGTTCGGGTGGAAGGCGCAGAACAAGTCGCTGCTGATGTTCTCGGGCGAGGCCTACAACGTCGAGATGGGCATCTCCAATCAACTCTTTCCGCAAAAGCGCGATGAAACGCCGGGATGCGCCTTCGAGGCGACGCCGGACGATACGAGCAATTTCACGCCATCGGGCGGCGCGTTTACCGCTGTGCTCTCCGACATCGAAGCGTTTTCGAACTTCATGCGCCTGCTGGCGCCGCCCGTGCCGGCGGCACCGACGGCCTCCTCCGTCAATGGCCGCGCGATCTTCGAGCAGATCGGCTGCTCGCTTTGTCACACGCCTTCGTTGCAGACGGCAAATGCGATCGCCAGCGGCTCGGCGGTGAGCCCGAGCGCGGCCTTGTCCAACCAGAGCGTGAACCTTTTCTCCGACTTGATC
>Ga0187769_10002829_pt1 | contig 10257 bp, 10 predicted proteins | sample 0116_SJ02_MP02_1_FD_133140 | JGI IMG/M metagenome (GOLD analysis project Ga0187769, IMG submission 133140) | Tropical peat soil microbial communities from peatlands in Department of Meta, Colombia - 0116_SJ02_MP02_10_MG | ecosystem: Environmental > Terrestrial > Soil > Wetlands > Peat | place... | reverse complement strand
GCCGGTCTCCGCCCCACACGCCGGCCAGCTTTGCGGGGGCGTTAATCTCCTTGTAACCCAGCGCAACCAACTCGACTCGCCGGAACTGGGCATCGAGCTGGCGGCGGCGCTGCATCAGCTTTATCCCAAAGATTTCAAAATCGAGCGCCTGAACGACATTCTCGGAAATCAGGCGGTGTTCGATGCCATCGTGCGAGGCGAAGACCCGCGCCGCATCGCCGAGGACTGGGGCGAACCGCTGGAGGCTTTTGAACGACTGCGGCAGAAATATCTGCTTTACTGAGGGCCCGCCGATCAGCGCAGGCTACCAAAGCGGGGCTGCCGCTCATCAAAAGAGATGGAATCCCTGAACCGCTGGTTTGATATACCCTGGCGACGCCGGAGGCCGACATGCGTCCTTTAGCCGTTATCATGCTTCTTTGTGGGTTCGCGGTTGCCCAGGCTGCTCCACCCGCTTCCGAACCTTCAACACCGAAAGACGAATCCGACGCTCCCGTGCGCGTGACCGTTCCCGCCGGGACCAGGATTCCGCTGGCGCTCAAACATGCCATCAGTACCAAGAGCGTGCGCCCGGGCGATCCCGTATACTTGCAGACCACCTTCCCGGTCACCCAGAACAACCGCATCCTGATTCCCGCCGGAACCTACGTGCAAGGCACGGTGGACAGCGTCAAGCGTGCGGGCCGCGTTTCCGGACGCGCGGAGTTGCTGATGCACTTCACCACCCTCATCTTTCCCAACGGGTACACCGTGACATTGCCGGGCGCGGTCCAGGGAGTTCCCGGTGCCGACAACTCCAAGGTGAAAGATAAAGAAGGGACCATTGAGGCCAACAGCCAGAAGGGCAAGGACGCCACTACCATCGCACAGACCACCGGAGGGGGAGCCGCCGTCGGCGCTTTGGCGGCCGGGGGCAAGGGCGCAGGCATTGGCGCGGGTGCCGGAGGCGCGGTCGGTTTGGCCACGGTCCTGCTGTCGCGCGGCCAGGATGTCCGCATGGAAGCCGGCACTACCGTCGAGATGGAACTGCAGCGCCCCCTGACTCTGGAAGAAGCCCGCGTCACTACCACCAACCGCGATCTTATTCCCGTCAGCCGTGGACAGCGGCTCGATCATCCCATGAACCCGCCGCCGGGGACGCGCTGAGCCAAAGCACGTTTCCCTGGGTGGCGTCCATGACGGCATTGCTCGAAGCGCACGGCCTGACGCGCAGTTTCGGCGGTGTAGTGGCACTCGATGGTCTGGATCTAGCGGTCAAGTCGAACGAGATTCTTGGTCTGATCGGTCCCAACGGCTCTGGCAAGACGACTTTCTTCAACGTCATTTCCGGAATTTACCGACCCCAAGCAGGAACTCTCACTTTCGAAGGAAGAGATATCACGCGGGCGTCGTCGCGAGCGATTTATCATGCAGGCATATCACGTACCTTCCAGCACTCGCGCCTGGCGTTGCCGCTCTCGGTTTTTGACAACATCATGATTGGCAACCACAAGCGGCTCAATCAGGGGCTCTGGTTTAACCTGATCCGACGCCGAGAGCTTAAGCGCCAGTTCGAGGCGAGTTATCGAGCAGCCCGAGCCCTAGTCGAAGTGTTCGAACCCTGGCTTGCCGAGAAGATGTTCGAACCAGTTGCCGGCATGACCATGATCGACCGTCGCCGCATCGAGATCTGTCGCGCGCTCATCAGCAACCCCAAGCTGTTACTGCTCGACGAACCATCTGCCGGTATGACGCATGACGAAACCCTGACCCTGATGGACGACATCTTGCAGGTACGCGCCCGCAATCAGAATCTGACCATCATCATCGTCGAGCATGAGATGGGGGTGATCGAACGCATCACCGACCGCTGCGTCGTCCTCAACTTCGGCCTGAAGATCGCGGAGGGCCCTTACCGCCAAATCGCCGCCGACCCCCAGGTGCAAGCAGCTTATCTCGGGGTGGCCTGATGAGCGGACACCTGGAAATTACGGATCTGACTACCGCATACGACAAGACTGACGTTCTGCATGGGGTGTCACTCACAATCCAGCCGGGACGAATCACCTGCCTGCTGGGATCAAACGGCTCCGGCAAAACTACGCTGATCCGCTCGATACTGGGTTTGACACCGCCGCGCGCTGGCCGAATCGCATTTGACGGCATGGATATTACTGCGTTGGCGACGCACAAAGTCATCGCGGCAGGGATCGCCTGCATCCCCGAAGGGCGCGGAGTTTTCCCGAAGCTCACCGTAGAAGAGAATCTGCGTCTCGGCGCTTACCAGGAGTCCTCCGATCTGGTTACGAAAGAGCGTCTCGCGGAGATCTATCAGCTGTTCCCTCGATTAGCCGAGCGGCGGCTTCAACTGGCGGGCACCATGTCCGGCGGAGAGCAGGCCATGATTTCGATCGGACGAGGGCTTATGCGGGCGCCAAAGCTGCTTTTGGTCGACGAGCCTTCGCTTGGCCTCTCACCTCTGCTGGTCAAGGAGAACTTCAAGATCATTCACCGCATCCACGAGCGCGGAATCACGGTGTTTCTGGTCGAGCAGAACGTGCACCAGACGCTGGCCATATCGCACTATGGATACGTGCTCTCTAAAGGCCGTGTGGTCGCGTCGGGTAGCTCAGCTGAGCTCGTCCATCGCCAAGACGTACACGAAGCGTACTTTGGGTTAGGTGCGAATGGAATCCGTGCGAGGCTAAGTTCCGAACATAGCACCCGAGTCACGGGCAAACCGGAAATTATGCCGAGGACCGGCCTAAGATCGATATTATGCCCGAAATTATGCCCCCGAGCTGGTACGGTCGTCGGCTATCTACCTCCGAACTGTTCGACACGTCCGAGTGCTGCACGCATGTCGTTGCGATCTCGATCCCATAACCACTGGCAGATCGCAAGCGCAAGGTGGGATCATCAAGGTCCCGTTGGCGAACGGAGTCGCGTTCACCGCCTCCGCAAGCCGGTGCGGACGATGGTTTTTTCTTGTGGTCGCCCTCAGAAGCCGCCACGAGGCCAGAATTCACCGAGACGCTCATTCTGCACTTGTCAATTCCCAGGAAACCCGGTTATATGGGAAAGCATGTCGAGCGTGGCTCCCGTCCCACCCCCACCCCCAGCGCCGGAGCGACTAAGAAGAAGTTCCCGTTCCCGTCGTCGCCATAGTTTCTGGAGGAAACTGAGCCGCAGACGGGATTTCCGGCAAGTAGTTTCCAACGCCGCGCTGTGGGCGCTCACCGTGGTTGCGGTGTGGGTCATTCTGAAACAGATCATCAAGTAGACAGCGAGGAAGGAGCCGATCAGCCGGCGCCCTGCAGGGCGCGCATGGTCTCAGGCGGCGGGGCGGCGGTTTGATCGCTGCCCCGGCGGTGCATGGCCGAGAGCTGCAGCAGCGCGTTCTCGACCACCTTCAGCGCGATTCCCCAGCGTCGGCGGGCTTCGTCCTCATCATCCCCGTAACCGAAGAGGTAAAGTGTGAGGTAGAAGCCCTCGGTGGCCTCGGAGATGCCGGGCGGCACTTCGGCGCCGGCTGCGCCAGGAGCGTAGCGGCAGCGGCGTACGATGAACTCGGCGGCGGCGGGAATATCCGGCGCTCGCCGCAACAGGGCGGCGGCGCGCTTGGCAAAGTTCTCGTGTCCGGCGAAACCCTCACGCGCCTTGGGATCGGTGAAAATCAGGTCCACGTAAGAGCCGCATTTCCAGCGCGCAGCATACATTACCTCATGTTGCTCCATCTGGTCGCTGAGCCAGGTGTCGCATTTGGCGGTTTCCAGCATGGAAAGCGCCGAGTTCATCGCCGTCAGGAACTCGGCCATCTCGCGGTTGTGTGACTCCGGCACCTCGAGCAGGAGCTCAGGGTGGCGTTTCAAGTCGTAATAGCGCAGGTCTCCGGCTTGCCATGGGATTTCGAGGTGCGCGTCCCCGGCTTCCAATTCGACGGAAACAGTCGCGTCCATAGGCGGGAGCAGCCGCCTATGAAACCACGTTTGGCGTGCGAAAACGACAAAAAAGATGGCTGCCCTTGAAGCGCATTTATAATCCTCTTGCACGGGGCGCAGGCAGGAGACGAGTTCTGCGCCACGGGAGAGGAAGGGCATGCCGATCTTCGAGTATCTATGCAAGGACTGCGGCAAGCAGTTCGAAGTTCTGGTGCGCGGTTCGGAAAAAGCTCGTTGTCCGAAGTGTAAGAGCGCCAGCCTGGAACAGCAGTTGTCAGCTTTTGCCGTTGCGGCCGGCCACGGCAACGGCGGCAGCACGGATTTCGCCTCCGAAGCCGCCCCCGGCTGCGGGAGCTGCGGCATGGACGGCGGTTCCTGCGGCCTCGACGACGACTAGCGCATGGCCCGTTGCTTTCTAACGATGGCGTAGCTTCAGGAGGGCAACAATGACTGCCAGAGGGACGCTCGCTGCTCTGCTGCTAGCGATGTTGCCGAATGTTGTCTGCGGCCAGACCTCCGTCTCCGGCGACCAAGTGCCGGCCCAGCTCAAACCGCCGGAGGGAGCCAAGCTGGTCCTGCACGCCCGCGCCAAAGGCGACCAGGTTTATACCTGCAAACAAGACGGCAGCCAATACACGTGGACGTTGAAAGCGCCGGATGCGCAATTGTTTGACGAAAGCGGCAAAGCCATCGGCCATCACTTCGGAGGTCCGACCTGGCAGTTGAACGACAGCAGCACAGTTGTGGGCAAGGCGGCCGCACGATTCGATCCTCCCGACAAGGACGCGATTCCCTGGCTGCTGCTGACTGCGGTGGATCATTCCGGGGCCGGGTTGATGAGCAACGTTACCCACATTCAGCGGCTCAACACCAAGGGAGGAAAGGCTCTCGCCACTGGCTGCGACGGGTCGCATGTCGGAGCCGAGAGTCGGGCGCCTTACACCGCGGATTACTTCTTCTACGCCAGTCCGGTGGCGCACTGAGCTACGCTTAACCCCCGCTGTGTCTTCTCCGGCCCGCGTTAGGAGTGGTCAGCGAACATTAGTGCGCGTACTTGACCGAGCAACCGTAGGGCCGCGACGTGGACGTGCTGACCGGCTTTCCCGCCATGGCTTCACTGAGCGCCAGAGAAACATAGTTCCTGGCGGTAGAGATGTCGGCTGCGTCAGTGGTCGGCTTATCATCGATGGCGCCGTCGTAAATCAAAACGCCATCCGGATTAATGATGAACATGTGCGGTGTAGTTTTGGCGCCGTATAGATGGCCGAGATCGCCGGTGGGATCAAGCAGCGCCGCAGTGGGTGCGGCGTTCATTTTATGCAGGTAGTCGTTCTCCTGTGCGGCCGTCACGTAACCTTGAGTTCCGGGCGCGGAAGAGATCACCGTGAACCAGACCACGCCTTTCTGCGTCCACTCCTTCTGCAGGCGCTCCATGTTGCCGCTGTCGTAGTGCTTTTGCGTGTAAGGACATCCCTGGTTGTGCCACTCCAAAACCACGAACCTGCCGTGGTAGGCAGCGAGCGTGTAGGCTTTGCCGTTGCTGTCTGTAGCTGTGAAATTCGGGGCTGGCTGGCCGACACTTGCAGCCAGCGCCGGTAGGGAGACAGCCATCAGAACTAGCGGCAGGACAGAGGCGCATTCACGTTTCATCTTCGTGGCTCCTTCACTCTCTTCGCCGGTACAACCGGTGCGTCGATTGCAAACGCGCCTTGGGACAGCACCAGCACACCGCGCAGATGCAAGATCGGCTTCGACAATTGGTCAGACTTCTGTAGTATCAGACGCATACCCGCAGCCGTAGATACAGTTTTCTGCGCCGCCGCGTTCTCGATCTGCAGCGGCTCAAGCGGAGCAAACCAAGCGGTGGAGGCCGAGTGACCGGTGTTCAGCTTCAGCTCGAAGTGGTCGCCCAAGTCCCGCGCCGATGGCCGCCAGCTAGCGGGCGCTGGCTTGGGTAACGCTTGCTGAGCGGCGCGGAACATCGCCCTCATTTCTCCTAATTCATGTGGCCGATCCGCACGCACCGGCAGCGACAAGGCGAGGTGTGCCTTCGCGGGAATGCAGACCTCGCGGCAAACAATGGCCTTCACGTCCGCGGCCAAAGCGGCCTCGCCTCCAGTCGCGAGACCTGAGGCAGTCTCAACAGACACTGGCAGAAGGACTTCTCCTTCGTAGCCGTAATCCATCAGCGGAGGAACCGGCAAGCGGCTGGGCGCTGGCCATTCGATGGCGCCGGCTCGCAATCCCGCAGGCAAGCGCCATTCCACGCGCGGTGGCTCTCCGGAATCACCGGGATTGATCCAATAAATGTGCCATCCCTTCTCCAGCTGGAAGTGAAGGCCGAGCAGGAGAGCGTTTCCGGGCTGAATGGTCTCCTGCGCGGACACGAGTTCCACAATGCCGTGAGGGATGGAGGTACTACGCTCATCGCCAACGGCAACACAGGAAAAGGCCAAGCACGCCAGAAGGAGCGCCAATCCGGAGCGATCATGGCGTACCTGCTTGGGCCAGGGTTGTCTGGGAAGCTTGAGTAAATTGCGGAGCTTGCCCAGCGGCTTCTGAAGCTCGGGGTCAACAGGCATACGTGATGAGATGACAGTTCTCGCCCCGGCGTTTTTCGCCAACTCAGAGGGCCAGCATGGCCGGATGGAAGCTGCGGTCAGTTGGCAGTGTGATTGCATGTGAATAGCTTCACGGAGAAGTACGCTCCATGGATGAAGTTACTCAAGAATTCCTGATTGAGAGCAATGAACTGCTCGATCAACTGGATCGGGATCTGGTTGATTTGGAAAAGGATACTGGGTCGAAGGAGCTGCTGGCGCGCATCTTCCGCGCCATTCACACGATCAAGGGCACGAGTGGCACTTTGGGTTTTCCCAAATTGGAGTCGGTGGCCCATGTTGGGGAAAACGTATTGAGCCGCATGCGCGATGGCAAGCTGGTGTTGAATGCGGAAATCACCAGCGCGCTGCTAAATATGATTGATGCGATCAGGAAAATCCTGCGCACCGTCGAGTCCAGCGGACGCGAGGGTGACCCCGAACTGGCAGATGTCATTCGAGCTCTGACGGAATTGCGGGATGAAGGTGAGAAGGCTCCGGAGCCCAAGCCAAGCACGAGCGGGGAGATGGCGGAGCCCGTCGAGGCGAAGAACCTGGGCGCAATTCTGATTGAGAGGCACGCCATCTCTCCGGATGCCGTGGAGGCCGCGCGGGATCAACAAATGCAAGGCGATCCCCGCCGGATTGGGGAGATTCTGGTGCACCACGGCGCCGCCGAACCCAAGATGGTGCTGGAGGCCCTTCAGGAGCAGGCGACCCAGATGGCTTCGGCGGCCAGCACGATTCGGGTCGATGTCAACCTGCTCGATAGAGTGATGAACTTGGTGGGGGAGCTGGTCCTGGCCAGGAACCAGATTCTTCAGTTCACCAGTACCCAAAAGGACGCCAGTTTCCTCAGCACCGCTCAACGTCTGAACTTAATAACCACCGAACTGCAAGAAGGGGTCATGAAGACCCGCATGCAGCCCATTGGGAATGTCTGGAACAAGTTTCCCCGTATCGTTCGCGATCTGGCGCTGAACTGCGGCAAACAGGTGCAACTGGAAATGGAAGGCACGGAAACCGAACTGGACAAGACCATCATCGAGGCCATCAAGGATCCGCTCACCCATATCGTGCGCAATTCTCTGGACCATGGCATTGAAACGCCCGCCGTGCGGGTGAGCAAGGGCAAGCCACCCGCGGGAAGATTGCGGCTGCGGGCCTTTCATGAGGGTGGACAGGTCAACATCGAGATTTCCGATGACGGCGCCGGTATTGATCTCGCCAAAGTGAAAGACAAGGCGATCCAGAGAGGATTGCTCTCCGCCCAGCAAACCAGCAAGTTATCCGACCGGGAAATTATGAACCTGGTCTTCACCCCCGGTTTTTCCACTGCAGATCAAGTGAGTAATGTCTCCGGCCGCGGCGTCGGCATGGATGTGGTCAAGACCAATATCGAAAAGATTGGCGGCACGGTAGACCTGGGCAGCAGCCCCGCCCAGGGGACAACGCTGCGCATCAAGATTCCACTGACGCTAGCCATAATCCCCGCTCTGATCGTGACCAGCGGGAGCGAACGCTTTGCCATTCCGCAAGTCAGCCTGCTGGAGCTGGTTCGGCTGGAAGGCCAGGAAGCGGAGCAGGGCATCGAGATGATCCATGGAGCGCCCGTACACCGCCTGCGGGGAAACCTGCTGCCGCTGGTTTATCTGAACCGGGAACTGCGTCTGGAGGCGCGCCAAGCGACGCGCAGCGACCACGGCGCGACCGTCAATATTGTGGTGCTGCAGGCCGATGGCCGGCCCTTCGGTTTGGTCGTGGACGATATCAACGATACCGAAGAGATCGTGGTCAAGCCGTTGGGAAAACAACTGAAAGGCATCGCCTGCTTCGCGGGCGCCACCATCATGGGCGACGGGCAGGTGGCCCTGATTCTCGACGTGCTGGGCCTGGCGCAGCAAGCTGCGGTGATCAGTGAAGGCAAAGAGCGTTCTCTCGCCCAAGCCAAGACGAAAACCGATGATGTCACCTTGAAACAGGATTCCTGGCTGGTGTTTCGCGTGGGAGAGCAGGGCCGGGTAGCGATTCCCTTGCCCGTGGTTTCGCGCCTGGAGGAATTTGACTCCTCGGCCGTTGAGTTTTCCGGTAACCAGCCGGTGGTGCAGTACCGGGGCGAGATCATGCCGCTGGTGTACGTGGCGGAAGCTTTGCAGCTCGTTGCCGCGGGCCGCAAGCACGATCGCTTGCAGGTAGTGGTGTATGCCGAGGACGGGAGAAGCGTCGGCCTGGTGGTGGAGGAAATCCTGGACATCGTCGAACAGCAAGTGGCGATCACCCGCGGCCAGCAATCGACGCGGCTGCTGGGGTCGGCCGTGATCCAGCAGCATGTGACAGATCTGCTCAACGTACCGGAGATCGTGGCCGGGTTGGTGCCGGCCAAGCAAGACATGCCGGCTTGGCCGGAGGGCAAGCATGCCGTCCACTGAGCAACAGTTCTGCACATTTTTCATCGAGCGCCTGCTGTTCGGCGTGGAAGTGGAGAAGGTTCAGGAGGTCATACGCCACCAAGGCATGACGCGCGTGCCGCTGGCTACGGAACTGGTGGGCGGGTTGATCAACCTGCGCGGGCAGATCGTCACCGCGGTCAACCTCCGCCGCCGGCTGGGTCTCGAGGATAGTCCCCCCGGCCAGCTACCCATGAATGTGGTGGTCAGGACCGGGGATGGCGTGGTCAGCCTGCTGGTGGATGAGATTAACGATGTAGTGGAAGTGGAACAGAAAGTCTTTGAGCCGCCTCCCGACACGCTCGACGCTGCGGGGCGGGAGTTGATTCAGGGAGTCTACAAGCTGAAGGACAAGTTGTTGCTCGTGCTCGATACCGACAAGGCGGCCAACGTGGTCGTACAGCGATCCGCCAAGAGGTAGCCGGGAGTAAGACTTTAAAAAAGGAGTGCAGATGGCAGTTACACGGCAAGTCTCCAACAAGCGAGAAAACGGCGGAAACAGCTACAGTGTGGCCGCGGAAGCCGATGTTGTCCCTGTCAGCAGAAAGCTGACCGAAGCGCAAAGGAAGGCAGCTTACCTGGATCTGGTGCCTGTACCGGTGATGGCCATGGATCGCGACCACACGGTCCTTTATTCGAACCAAGCGGCTGCCAACCTGGCTGGTCAACCGCTGGAGGCATGCCTGGGTGCGAAGTTCTGGGACCTGATTGATACTCCCACGTGCCGCGCCGGCACCTGTTCCGGGGTGCAAGCCATGCGGGAAGGCAAGACTGTCTCGGTAGAGGCAACTGCCGTCGCCCAAGGGAGACAACTTCATCTAAAAGCAACCACGGCGCCCCTGTATGGCGCTGACCACCAGGTCATTGGGTTTCTCCAGGTGCTGGAAGACATCGCAGGACAAGCCCAAGTTGGGCAAGAGATTTCCAGGTTGGTTAGCGCCTCGCGGGAAGGGCGGTTGACGGAGCGCGGCAATACCGACCAGTTTGCAGGGCGAGAGCGGGAGCTGATTCGGGAAGTCAACGAGATGCTGGACGCCATCCTGCTGCCTATTGGAGAAGGCAATCGGATTTTGGCGCAGATTTCCGCCGGCAAGGTAGACGAACTCATCACGCAGGTCTACAAGGGCGACCACGAGAAGATGAAGGTCGCGGTCAACAATGTCGCCGTGGTAGTGCAGAAGCTACGCGACGAACTGGGACGCCTGATCCAAGCCTCGCGGGACGGCCAACTCTCCGAGCGTGGCAAGCCGGATCAGTTCCAGGGGGCGTTTGCCGAACTGCTCAAGGGCG
>Ga0187769_10002828_pt1 | contig 10259 bp, 6 predicted proteins | sample 0116_SJ02_MP02_1_FD_133140 | JGI IMG/M metagenome (GOLD analysis project Ga0187769, IMG submission 133140) | Tropical peat soil microbial communities from peatlands in Department of Meta, Colombia - 0116_SJ02_MP02_10_MG | ecosystem: Environmental > Terrestrial > Soil > Wetlands > Peat | place... | reverse complement strand
TTGTGTTTGACCTAGGCGCGGTCGGCTCGGGCTCGAATCCATCTTTGGAGAAGCCATCATTTCCCCGAGAATCGAGCGCCGAAGCGTCTGCCGACGCAGCCATCTTGTCCTGCGTGTCCCGCTGCTCATGTTGATTCCAATATTTTTCTTCTTCGCTCGAAGCCACTGGAATTGTCCCGTTCGCGGCACCTTTGTCCGTCTCTGAGGCCGGCACGCGACCGATTCTTTCTTTTGCCATCTCTTGCCGGGTGGGCTTGGGGCGCACGTATTCGCGGTTTTCGATTTCCTGGGTAGCCAGCACGCGGACGTTGTCGTCCTCCCTGAGCAGTTGGAACAACGCATCGTCGGTAAGATCGGCAGGATCGAGCAGCCGCCCCTGTTCGTAGGCTTTGCGCACTAGTAATCTTTTCACCTCGAGCATCAGCCCTGGTTCCCGGCGTAGAATTTGAATGATGGAGGCTGCGGAGAGTGAAACTTTCGGTTCGGGGGGATCGGTCTGGGCCAAAAGTCTTTCCCGCCCCGCGCCCACCAGCAGCAGAGCGCCGAAGACGAAGGCGGCCATCCATTCTCTCCAGGACACGGGAAGGTGCGTCGAGACGAAATTTGGTCGTCGCATGAGAATCGATCCAGTCTGGGCTAGAAGTTGTGGGGGCTCAGAGTTAACGATAGGCTCAGTTGCGATGTTTCGATGCAGCGACCGGCTCCACGTCGCTTTCATCTATTTCGACTGCAATTGAGCGCATGAGAAGGTCCAGCGAGAAGACGACCCGGCAACGGTCTTTCCTCCGCACAATGATGCCTTCGAGCCCTTGCATCGGCCCGCGGCAAATCCGTACCCGGCGGCCCACGCGCAGATAAGGATGCGGTTCCACGCCATGACTTTGAGCCAGCCGCTGGCGCAACCCTTCGATTTCCGCCTCCGGCAACACGGCAGGCTGGCCGTTGAAACTGACCAGGTGCACGGCGCTGGGTATTTGCAGAACGCGAAGTCTGTCTTGCAGGGCGAGGCGGACAAAAACGTAGCCGGGAAATAGCGCTAGTTCCAGTTCCTTGCGGCGGTCTTTCCAGCGGCGAACCGAACGGTAGAGCGGCAGAAAACAGGCAATCGAGCGCTGCTCAATCTGTTGTGCGACGCATTTCTCGTGGCGCGGGCAGGTGTAGAGCGCATACCAGTTCAGCCCTTCCGCGGGGCCCCGCAAGTTCTCGGGAGTGTCCATTACCGGCACCTTTTGTGGTTCATTTGGCAAACCTTGGAGAACGCCATTGGTGGTGCAGCTTCGCCTCCTCAGCTACGTAAGCCTGATGACTTAAACCCTTTTATTTCAGGGCTCTAACGACAACCTGTGCCGCCAGTCGCGCGCAGGGCGGCCGACGCCGCCCCAGTTAATTCTGTGCGGTGCCCACCAAAACCGGGCGTTCCCGCACGGCGTTCAGAATGCCCGCCTCGGAGCTTTCCAGCGCCTTGGTTCTTATGTCGACCACGGCCCAATAAAAAATTCCCCGATTCTGCTCAGGTGCCAACGCCAGAATTTTCATTCCGGGATGCCGGCCAAGAAGAAATCCACACTGGCCCAGCCGCTTCTCAGGTTCGTCCATGGCGATGATCAAAACGTCCGGCTCCACTTGTTCGACGATGTCTGCCAGGTCGCTCTCATTCTGCACCTCGCCGACGACGTCAATATCGGGCTGATCGGCAATCGTAGCCATCACCAGTTCCCTCATCAGACGCGGATGATTTGCCACCAGCACACGGACTCGTTTCACAAAGCAGTCCCCAGCGCAAAGCATAGGGTGCCCGGCGTGCAGGCACAAGGTTCAAAAGCGATCTAGGCAGGGGATCCGACCTCGGGACGCCGGACGGTACTGGAGGGAAGAATTGGCGAAGCACTGCGAAGGGTTCAACCGGTACTAAGGCGGGTACTAATGGGTACTAATCCAAGCGGGGTAACGCCTAAGCAAGCCAAGTAAACCGCAATCTGCCCCGGTCGGCAGCGCATCCTTGACCGATCCCATCGTCACTTCGCGCGAGGGATCAGCCCAAAAGAATCGAGAAATTCCTGCGTGTTCTGGTATGGGGTTCCAAGGGGTGAGACGACCAAGGTCTGATACAGAGTGGTGCCTACCAGATAGATGCGCGCGCGAAAATGCGCTGTATCGGTTTCCGCTTGAAATTCCAGCGCGGGGTAGCCTTGGAACGTAAACGACTTCTCGCTCCCGTCGACAAGGTGGCTCTTGGAGTTGGTCAAGGCTCCGTTCTTGGCGCCTTGCAACACCTTGGCTGAGTCGGATCCTGCAAGCTGAGAGCCGTAGTCACAGACGCCCACAAAGAGTGCTGCCTCCCCCGGCTCCGCAATGTAGGACCGTAGTTCGAAAGTCCCCACATCAGTGGGAACGTTCCGCTTGCTCAGCTTGGGTTCACTGGGGTAACTGGCTCTGAACCCGTCGCTGGGATATTGGTACTGCGTCAGGGTTTGTGCCGAGGCGATCGCTGCCGCTAGCACCACCAAGAAAACCAGGGCGAATTTGGTGCGCATGGAGCATGTCTCCGTGTCTGATTTGCCGAATCGCGGGGGACGAGGATCCAGCTGGTCCAAGTAAGTGTCACTTGCGCGCGGAGCAGCGGCAAGGTTACGGAAGACACACGTCGCAGAGACGACTTCTCCGCGCAGCTTTATAGATTGTACAGCTAAGCCGATGGTGAGTCTTAGCTCGCGTTATCAGCGCTTGCCGGCGCTGAACTGGAACACTGTTACGCTGTGGAACTCTTGCCCCGGCTTCAGCTCCGTCGTGGGAAAACTGGAATGATTGGGCGAGTCAGGGAAATGCTGCGTTTCCAGACAAAAGGCAAATCGCCTCTGATAGACCCGGCCTTCTTTGCCCGTGATCGTTCCGTCGAGAAAGTTTCCCGTGTAGAGTTGCACTCCGGGTTCGGTCGTCAGCACCCGCAAAATCCGCCCAGAGGTCGGCTCATACACCTCGGCTGCCTCGGCCAACTGGCCGGGAGCATGATCCAGGATGAAGTTGTGGTCGTAGCCGTGACCGAGATGAAGCTGAGGATCGTCCGCATCAATCCGCTCGCCGATGGGATGGGGCGTTCGAAAGTCGAACGGCGTGCCCTCCACTGACTTTAGTTCTCCCGTGGGAATCAGATTTGCATCGACAGGAGTCATACGCGAAGCATCGATCTTCAGCACGTGGCCCAAAACGTCGCCGTTCCCCTGGCCCTTCAAGTTGAAATACGAATGATTGGTTAAGTTAAGAACCGTATCTTTATCGGTGGTTGCCGAATACTCGATTCGCAAACCTCCACCACTCAACGTGTAGCGGACGGTCGTAGTGAGCGTGCCTGGAAAACCCTGGTCTCCATCTTTGCTCACATAGGAGAGTTCGATTCCATTGGGGATCCGTTTCGCCCCCCAGACTACTTTGTCGAAGCCGCGGGGTCCGCCGTGTAGCGCGTTGTCGCCATCGTTTTTTGGAATGGAATAGGTCTTACCGTCGAGTTGGAAACTGCCATGCGCGATGCGATTCGCGTAGCGGCCGATAATGCCTCCGAAGTGTGCCGTCTGCGCCACGTATTGCTCGACGGAGTCGCAACCTAGCACCACATCGTCGAGTTTTCCATTTCGATCCGGCGTGCGAAGAGAAACGATAATCCCTCCGTAGGTCATAATTCCGACTTCAATCTTGCCATCGGCCAGCGTGTAGAGATCCACTGCGGTCCCGTCGGGCGCGTGACCAAATGCTTGCTTGGCGACGCGAGTTTTCGCCGTCATGGTTGCGGTGAGCATGATCAGAGCTACAAACACTACGAAGCAGCGGTTGGTCTTGGTTGAAAGCATGGTTTCTCTTCTTTCTATCTATTATGCGGATTGTCCCTTGTTTGAAGGCGTGCCCAACATTTTTCCGCCTGCTCGGCTGTCGGGCATTATATTCCTGCTCCTGCGTTGGAAGATTCGTCGCACACAACCTGCGCACATTTTCCAGGGACTTTGATGCCTTTAAGGAGAAACAATAGTTCTTCTGACTGGCGGTCTATGAGGCGCCTTTCACGAAAGCAAGCGTGGTAGTGGGCATCAAGACCGTGACATCTCCGGTGATCGCGCGACCTGGCATGGAAGGTTTTAAGGCGGTGCGGTGACTTGCTTGATAAATTATAAACTGTGAAATTTGCTTGGCCAATCAGGTGAACCGTGTAGCATCTGTTGTTTTTCTGCCGTGTATCTCTAAGTTGTGACGGTATGTCGATGTCGCTCCAGTGATCGGAGGAGATCGTGACGGATCGACAATAGGCTGACTCAACATGCGGCCCAACCTCTGTCGCGTATTTGGGAATTGGTCATGGGAGAAATAGAGCAGCAGGGCGTGCAACAAGATGACCGGAGCTTGCCCCTGCTCCGCGTCCGTGAATAGCCAGCATTATGATGAAGCCTTTTCTTGTTCCTCACACTCTGGCGTCGTAACAGACCAGTTCTACTTGATTCACTTCCGGATCACTGCAAGAAAACAGAAGGGGAACTGGGCAACGTCGGAGCTTGGCTGATCACTTCCTTCCGTTGCTCGATTCTCCCATCCAATTCCACCGGCGCATTGAAACGTGCTTGGTGGACGTGTTATCCATATCAGTCCGAACCGAGTTCCACGGAAATTCATTCCAAAAGGGAGCAAAATGAATCAGGCAAGACGGCTGGTTTCCCCCCGGTGCCTGTTGGCGCAATTGTTCGCGATGTCTATTCTCGGTTCGCGCCTCCTGGCTGCTAACCCCGCCACCCGCAGTTCATCGGGCCAAACCACAGCCGCTGAAAAACTTGTTCTCCGCGATCATTGGACTCTGCAATCCTCTGCCATGTTAGAGGCCAAAGGCGAGGTCATTTCCACGCCGGTCTTCGTTCCCCAGGGATGGCACGACGCCGCGGTTCCAACCACAGTGGTCGCAGCGCTGGTAGCGGACCAAACTCTGCCCGACCCGTACTTCGGCATGAACCTCCGCCAGTTTCCCGGAATGACTTACCCAGTTGGCGCAAACTTTTCTAACATCGCGATGGCAGCCGATAGCCCCTACGCGGTCTCCTGGTGGTATCGCAAACAATTTGCGGCACCTGCTTCCTACGCGGGAAAAACCGTCTGGCTGAATTTCAAAGGCATCAACTACCGCGCCAACATTTGGCTCAACAGCAAGCAGATTGCCGATTCCAACGACATCGCCGGAGCCTGGCGCACCTACGAATTGAACGTCACCGGCACCTTGAAGCCCGGCGGCGAGAATGTTCTTGCAGTAGAGGTTTTCGCCCCTATGAAGAACAGTCTCGCCATCACCTTCGTCGACTGGAATCCCGCGCCTCCCGACAAAAACATGGGCCTGTGGCGCGAAGTCTATCTCACCACCAGCGGCCCTGTGGCGCTCCGCTATCCCACTGTCGTGTCGAAGTTGAACCTGCCTGCCAATGATTCCGCGCAGCTCACCGTCACGGCACAAGTGAAGAACGCTACCAACCAGCCCGTGACGGGCAAGCTGAAAGGCCAGATCGAAAGCATCGTCTTCGAGCGGGAAGTCGAACTCGCCGCCAACGAAACCCGAGATGTTACTTTCACTCCTGAAAAATTTCCCCAGCTTATCCTCGCCCATCCGCGCCTATGGTGGCCGGCGCAGATGGGCGCGCCGAATCTTTATCCCTTGGCTATGGAATTCGACGTCAACGGCGAAGCCAGCGACCGTTCCCAAACTCAATTTGGCGTTCGCGAAGTAACTTCTGAAGTAAATGCGAAGGGCGGACGCGCCTTCCATATCAATGGCAAAAACATCCTGATCCGCGGTGGCGGCTGGACCCCCGACCTGATGCTTCGCGAGAACTCGCAGCGTCTGCGCGACGAATTTCGTTACGTGCGCGATATGGGTCTCAACACGATCCGTCTCGAAGGAAAGCTCGAAACTGAGGAGTTTTTCGATCTCGCCGATCACGAGGGAATTTTGGTCATGGCCGGCTGGTGCTGCTGCGACTTCTGGGAACGCTGGAAGCGCTGGAAACCGCAAGATTTTGAAATCGCGCGGCAATCACTGCGCGATCAGATCTACCGCCTGCGCAGCCATCCCAGCCTGGTCATGTGGCTGAATGGCAGCGACAACCCGCCCCCACCCGACGTCGAGCGCATGTATCTCGCCGTTGAAAAGCAGCTCCTATGGCCCAATCCAGTGGTTTCCTCGGCGACGGGCAAAGCGTCGACAGTCACTGGAGAGAGCGGCGTCAAGATGACCGGACCTTATGAGTACGTAGCTCCCCTCTATTGGGAGCAGGACACTCCGGCCGGCCAGCCTAAGCGCAAGCGGTGCGACCTCGGCGGCTGCGGCGGCGCCTACGGCTTCAACACCGAGACCAGCATGGGACCCGCCGTCCCACCCCTCGAAAGCATTCGCGCCATGGTAGGCGAAGATCACCTGTGGCCGATCGATGACGTCTGGAACTATCACGCTGGCGGCGGAAAATTCAAAACTATCAAGGTCTTTACCGATGCCCTTGCCAACCGCTACGGCAAATCCGGCAACGTAGAGGACTTCGCTGTCAAATCGCAGCTGCAGACCTACGAAGGCGTGCGCGCCATGTACGAAGCCTACAGCCGCAACAAATACCAGTCGACCGGCGTGATCCAGTGGATGCTGAACAACGCCTGGCCTTCAATGATCTGGCATCTTTACGACTACTACCTGCGCCCTGCCGGCGGCTACTTCGGCGCCAAACGCGCCATGGAAGCGCTGCACCCAATGTATGGTTACGACGACCGTTCTATCTGGGTGGTCAGCAGCCAGTACGAAGATGCCAAAGGCCTGAAGCTCACCACGAAAATCTACAACCTCGACATGACCGAGAAGTTCTCCCGCGAAGACTCCCTCGACGCACCCGCCGACAGCAACGCGAAAATATTCGCGCTGCCCGAAGTGGATGGCCTCAGCCCTGTGTATTTCGTAGTGTTGCGGCTGACAGACTCCTCCGGCAAACTAGTAGGTTCCAACTTCTACTGGCTCTCGACCAGGCCCGAAACCATTGACTGGGCAAAGTCCACTTGGTGGATGACTCCAACCGAGTCCTTCGCCGACTACACCGCTCTCGCGCAACTTCCCAAGGTAAGACTTAACGTTACCCATCGCACCGAACGCAAGGGCGAGGAGTCCATTACCCACGTCACGATAGAAAATCCAAGCAAGAGCCTGGCATTCTTCGTCCGCCTAAAGGTCAGCACCAGGGACGGAGAGATACTGCCGGTAGTCTGGGAAGACAACTACATCTCTCTGCTCCCCGGAGAGAAGCGCGAAGTGACTGCAACTTACCGCACGAGTAAACTGGGAATCGCAGATGCGGCAATAGAAGTTAGCGGCTGGAACATAGAGTAAATGTTTACGGCACAATAGGGAGAATTAGAGCCGAAGGTCGAGATTTGTCGTGGTAAATGACGTTGGTTGCTTTCACCATGTGCGTTCCACGCGCTTGGTCTTCGCCCGTGTTCAGGTTTCGATCGAATCGCGGGAAGTTGCTGCTGGGCACCTCGAGCCGCAGTTTGTGTCCGGGCAGGAAAACATTGTTCGTCGCCCAAAGATTCACGCTGATGTGATAGACACTCGCTCGCCGGGCAGCACTCTTCTCATTCATTCCGCCGCCCCCGCGCCCTGGCCCCTCCCGAGAGTGGGGCGAATTTGATTTGTCCGTAGCCACATCCTCCCCTACGATTCGTTGACTGCCGCTCGTCGCGTCCGTAATATTAAGCGTCCGAAACCGGTACCTTCACTACGATCAACCAGCATGATCGGCCAGACCATTTCGCACTACCGCATCGTCGAAAAAATTGGCGGCGGCGGCATGGGTGTGGTCTACAAAGCTGAGGACACCGAACTCGGCCGCTTCGTTGCCCTCAAATTCCTGCCCGACCGACTGTCGCAAGATCCGCAAGCCCTCGAACGTTTTCGCCGCGAGGCCCGCGCCGCCTCGGCTCTCAATCATCCCAATATTTGCACCATCTACGAGATCGGCAGACACGATGGCCAGTCGTTCATTGCCATGGAGTTTCTCGACGGCCTAACCCTGCGGCATCTCATCGGGGGCAAGCCGCTGGATAACGAAACCATGCTTTCGCTGGCTATCGAAATCGCCGACGGACTTGACGCCGCGCATTCCCAGGGCATCGTCCACCGCGACATCAAGCCCGCCAATATCTTTGTCACCAAGCGCGGCCACGCCAAGGTGCTCGATTTCGGCCTGGCCAAGCTCTCGGCTCCGGTCACTTCCACCAGCCAGGCTGCTTCCGCCAACACAGCCAGCATCGACGAGCATGAACTCACCAGCCCCGGCTCCACGCTCGGCACCATCTCTTATATGTCGCCCGAGCAGGCCCGCGCCAAAGATCTCGACGCCCGCACCGATCTTTTCTCTTTCGGCGTCGTCCTCTACGAAATGGCGACGGGCACACTCCCGTTTCATGGCGGCAGCACTGCGGAAATTTTCAAATCCATACTCGATGCTGCTCCCATCCCCGCCGTGCGCTTCAACCCGAACGTGCCCGCTGACCTGCAACGCATCATCGACAAGGCCCTTGAGAAAGATCGCAACCTGCGCTATCAGAGCGCGGCCGATCTGCGCACCGACCTGACGCGCCTCAAGCGCGACTCCGAATCCCGTCTCTCCAGCGCCTCCATGGCGGGCGCTACCACCGTGATCGAAGGCCCCGCCGCGCTCTCCTCCTCGGTACTGGCAGTCGCTGTCCCGCCGCGCCGCTCCCACAAAAAGTTATCCGCCGTGGTCGCCGCAGTCTTGCTGGTCGCCGCTGCCATTGCGGCAGTCTACTTCTTACGCATACGAACCGAAACCCGAAAGATCACCTCCCTCGCCGTCCTTCCCTTCGTCAATGCCACCTCCGACACGGGCAACGACTACCTAGGCGACGGCCTCACCGAGAGCCTCATCGGCACGCTTTCACAACTGCCCGACCTGAAGGTTCTGGCACGCAGCACGGTCTTCCGTTTCAAAACCAATCAGGACGACCCGCGGCAGATCGGCCAAAACCTTCAAGTAAGCGCCGTGCTCACCGGACGTATCACCCAACACGGCGATGAGCTGCGCATCCACGCCGAACTCGTTGATACCGCTGACGGCACCGAGCTGTGGGGTTCGCATTACGAATGCAAGCCCGCCGACGTCACTCAGGTCCAGGCCGAAATTACCCACGATCTTTCCAGCCGGTTGCGCTCTGCCAAAGCATCCCAGAAACTGGGCAGCGCCGGCACCTCGAATCCGGAAGCTTACCGGCTCTATCTCGAAGCTCGCAGGCTTTGGTACGGCCGAACCTCGGCAGGCCTCAAGCTGAGCATCGATTTATTCCAAAAGGCGATTGCGCTCGATCCCAATTACGCACTCGCCTATGCCGGCCTTGCCGACACCTATAACATCGCCCCGGGTTACCTTCCCATTGCCTCGAAAGAAAGTGTCCAGCTGGCCGATCAAGCCGCGCGCAAAGCGGTCGAACTCGATGACTCCGCGCCCGAAGCCCACGCCGCTCGCGCCCTCGCTCTGGCCACAGCCTGGAAGTGGGCCGACGCCGAGCCGGAATTCAAGCGCGCCCTTGCCTTGGATCCCAACAACGCCAACGCCCATTACTTCTACGCTCTCGCCTATCTCACTCCCCAAAACCGCCTCGACGAAGCCCAGGCCCAGTACCTCACCGCCTTATCGCTCGATCCTCTTTCCACCATCGTCAATACCAACTACGGAGTCGCGTTGATGTGCGCCAAGCACTATCCCGAATCTCTCGCCCAGTTCCAGAAGACTCTTGAGCGCGATCCAAATTTTGCTCCCGCACACTACCGCTTGTCGCAGCTCTATGCGACGACTGGCCGCTTCGCCGACGCGGTCGCCGAATTCCACAAGGCTTTCTCGAAAACCACCGCGGTCACCGACGATACCAAAGGCTATCTTCAACTCATGTTGACCTTGGAAGGCTCCGATCGATCCGGCGCCGTGGCCGTAGCCTCGGCGCTCGCCGCAGACAAAGACCAAGCCTTCCAGAACCTGGAGAAATCCTACACCGATGGTGACAACGAACTCCTGATCTGCATTCGCTACCCCGCCCTCGATACCCTCCGTTCCGACCCTCGCTACGCCGAGCTGATGCGCCGCTTCGGATTGCCCCAATAGCTCACAAATTTGTGTATGGCTCCGAAGGGACGACTCAGGTTCTCCCCCACTTCGACCCAGCCGACCCAGCCGACCCAGCACTTT
>Ga0187769_10002826_pt1 | contig 10263 bp, 6 predicted proteins | sample 0116_SJ02_MP02_1_FD_133140 | JGI IMG/M metagenome (GOLD analysis project Ga0187769, IMG submission 133140) | Tropical peat soil microbial communities from peatlands in Department of Meta, Colombia - 0116_SJ02_MP02_10_MG | ecosystem: Environmental > Terrestrial > Soil > Wetlands > Peat | place... | reverse complement strand
TTTTCGGCTGACAAGGCGGTGCCGGAGGCCGACGTCGGGCTCTTAGTCGACGTCGACGTGCCGTGGTTTCCGAGCGACGTGCAGCCGGATGAGAAGGCGTTCTGGGCGCATATCGACATCGACATTCTCAAGCCCGGCTCGCCGATGTGGACCTTCCCCGGCAATATGCGCATGCAGGGCGACAGCGGACGCATTCTCGATGCGGTGCTCGAAGCGGTGAAGGCGAAGGCGACGCCGCGCTTCAAGGAAGCGGTTGCGGCGCGATTGCCGCGCATCAAGGCCGCGCGCGAGGAGCGCATCGCGCGCGCCGCCAAGCTTGCCGCGGACAAGGGCAAGCCCGGCGCGATCAATCCGCATTATCTGATGGCGGAACTCGGCAAGCTCGTCGACGACCACGACATCCTGTTCAACGAAGGCGTGACCAATGCCGCAGCGGTGTTGATGCAAATCCCGCGGCGCCTGCCCAATACTACGGTGCGGGCGGGCGGCGGCGGGCTGGGCTGGTCGGGCGGCGAGGCGCTGGGCGCGAAACTTGCCGCGCCCGAGCGCCTTACCGTGCAGATCTGCGGCGACGGCGGATTCTATTTCGGCAATCCGTCTTCGGTCTTTGCGGTCGCCCAGCAATACAGGCTGCCGATCCTGTGCATCGTGATGGACAATTCCGGCTGGAACGCTGTGAAGCAGTCGACGCTGCGCGTCTATCCCGAAGGCGAGGCCAAGACCGCCAATTCCTTCGAAGCGGAGCTTGCGCCGAACGTTCACTTCACCAAGATCGGCGAGGCCTTCGGTGCCTACGCCGAAGAGGTCAGCGACCCGGCCGACGTGCCGGCCGCGCTGGCGCGCTGCGTCAAGGAAGTTCGCGGCGGTCGCGCCGCCCTGCTGCACGCCCGCGTGACCAAACTGTAGGAACCGCTCGTCCCGGCGCCCCTCCTGCGCTCGGAGGAGCGAGCTTCGACGGGTTTGAGCCCGCCAAAGCACGCGCGCGAAAACGGAAAGCGGGGACCCAGTTCTTCGCTGTTTTTGGCTTCCTGCTTGCACGGCAAATGAGCGAAATAAGCCAATTACGGGCTGGCGTGATTGATAAATTTTTCCGGCGGCCGTTCGCCCCATTGCGAGCGCAGCGCTTCGTCCGCGGGAATGAGATGGGAGCCGTTGGTGAGGTTGAGCCGATCGCTGTCGGCCCAATGCTCGTGGACGCGGCCCCAAGGGTCGGCCCAGTAGTCGTAGACCTGGCTGCCGAGCACGTGGCGGCCGATGCCCCACATGTGCTCGTAGGTACCGAAATTCTTCAGATAATCGTGACCCATGCACACGTCGTCGATGTCGGGCACCTCGAACGACAGATGGTTTAAGCCGGTCTTCTCATGCCGCAGGCAGAAAAAGACGTGATGATCGACGTAGGCGTCGCCGCGGTCGCAGCGGTTGAACGAGCCGATCAGATTGTCCTTGTTCTCGACATAGACATCATCGGAGCAGATAAATCCGAGCGTCTCACGGAACCAATCGACCGTTTCCTGAAAGCGCGGCGTCATCAGAACGCCGTGACCGATGCGCTTGACGTGGGCCGGTCCCCTGGGCAGGCGCATCAGCTCGCCGGCGCGCGCGGTCGGCGCTTCGCCGGTGTTGAGCTTCTGCCGCCGCACCGATATTTCCTCGACCGGCGCGATGCCGGTGACCACCTCGATCTGATAGCCGTTCGGCTCGGTCAGCCGCACGCGCTTACCGCCGCCCGGCTCGTCGATATTTTCGATGCCGGTCGTGCCGGGCGCCTTGGCCAGCCGTTTCAGATCGTCTTCGCTGTCGACGTGATAGGCCAGACCGACGAATTTCGGATCGCCCTTTTCGGTGACATGAATGTGGTGGCTGGGATCGGTGCCGCGCATGTACAGCGCCTTATCGGTCCGCGCGCTGCGGCGCATGCCGAACCGCGTGAGGAATTCCTCAGCAACGTCAAGATCGGGCGACCGCAGCCGCCCATAGGCGATATCGGTAGCCTTGGCCCAGGGCATAGTCCTCTCCTTGATTACTTTTCGGCGCGAGCGCGCGCGGCTCCCCGCTACTGTGCCACGATCACCGCGTTGACGGCAACGATCGGCTCAGGCGTGGTAGTCGGCCGGCACCGTAGCGTCGAATCGCTGTTCGCTCATGGCGTTAAACAGCGGCGTCAGAACGATGGCGACAATGAGGTTGAGCACCACAGTGTAAAGCGCCGCGTAGCCGGGGAAAGTGTAACCGGCAATTGTCAGCGGATAGTTCGGCGCCCAGTTGGCCGCATTGAACATCCAAATCCCCGCCGCAGTTCCCACCGCCCAGCCGATCAGCAGCGCCCAATCGTTGAACCATCGGGTGTAGACGCCTATCAAAACCGACGGCAGCGTCTGGATAATCAGGATGCCGCCGAGGAGCTGTAGGTAGATTGCATATTGCGTCGGCACGAAGATGATGAAGATGAGAGCGCCCAGCTTGACGATGAGCGAGACCCATTTCGCCATCTGCGCTTCCTCGCGGGCGGTCGGATTCTTGTTGATGAATTCGCGATGGATATTGCGGGTGTAAAGATTGGCGGCAGCGATCGACATGATCGCGGCCGGCACCAGCGCGCCGATGCCGATAGCGGCAAAACCGACGCCGACGAACCATGACGGGAAGATGTGAAGGAACAATGCCGGCACGGCGAAATTGTTGCCGAATTGCTTGAAGCCGGCGGCATATTCCGGCAGCGTTCCGACGCCGGCGCCGATGGCGAAAAAGCCGACCAGCGCCAAGAGCCCCAGCATGAAGGAGTACCCCGGCAGCAGCGCGGCATTGCGGCGGATGGCATGGCCGCTCGATGCAGCGAGGATGCCCGTTATCGAGTGCGGATAGAGAAACAGCGCGAGCGCCGATCCGAGCGCGAGCGTCGCGTAGATGCCGTAAGCGCCTGTGGTGTTGGGGCCGGGCACGGCCAACAGCAATTTCGCCGGCGGCACCGCTGCGAATATCTTGCCGAAGCCGCCCAGCTCGATCGGCACGAGGATGACCGCGGCAAAGGCCGTGACGTAGATCAATATGTCCTTGACGATGGCGATCGAGGCCGGCGCGCGCAGTCCGCTGGTATAGGTGAAGGCGGCGAGAATGACGAAGGCGATGACCAGCGGCAGATCGGCTGCATAGCCGGTGCCCGACACGCCCATCGCACCGATGACGACCTGCAGGCCGACTAGTTGCAGCGCGATATAGGGCATGGTCGCGACGATGCCGGCGATCGTTACCGCCAGCGCCAGCCAGCGATTGCCGAAGCGGCCGCGCACGAAATCGGCAGGCGTGATGTAGTTGTGCTTGTGGCAGACGTGCCACAACCGCGGAAAAGCCAAAAACAGGATCGGATAGACCATCACCGTGTACGGCACGGCGAAGAAGGCGATGGCGCCAGCGCCGAAGGCGAGCGCCGGCACGGCGATAAAGGTGTAAGCCGTATAGAGGTCGCCGCCGATCAGGAACCAGGTCACGATGGTGCCGAAGCGCCGGCCGCCCAAGCCCCACTCGTGCAGCAAATCGAGGTCGCCTTTGCGCCAATGTGCGGCAATAAAGCCCAGCCAGGTGATGAAGCAGAACAACAGCACAAAGATGATTAGAGCGGTCCAGTTGACGTCCTGCACGGCGATCTCCCCCCGAATTTCGGCTTTTCATCTGGCGGCCGCCTCGCTGAGCCGGCCGCCGCGCGACGTTGCGTCGCTTATGTCTCGGTCGCGAAGTAGACGATCGCCGTCAGCACGGCGCCAGCAATGACGCAGGCCATCTGATACCAGTAATAGAACGGTATCCCGGCCCAGGACGGCTCGATCGAGTTGTAAAACGGCGGCCAGAGCACCGCGACGAATTGAATGATCAGGAGCAGGTACCACCAGCTCCAACCCGGCCGTTCATCTTCGCGATTCATGATGGCGTCCATCCCAAAAGCGAGCCGTTTGAGGCTCTTGCCGGGAACGATAACCGCTGCGGCCGGCTAGTCAAAGAAAAAATTAGCGCTGCACGCAGGCTAAGTCGCCCAAAAATCAGGCGGATTCGCCGGAACCTTGTTCATGCTGTCGCGCAGCGTCTTTTGGAGCGGGCGATGGGAATCGAACCCACGACACTCAGCTTGGGAAGCTGATGTTCTACCACTGAACTACGCCCGCGGCGGCCGCAGCATAGCCAAGCGCGGCGGCGGCCAGCAAGACCGTGCTCGCCCTGTTATGATGCCGCCCGCGCCGCTTGCGCCGGAGCCGTGCCGTGCCGCCCGACAAAATCGAATATCTCGCGCCGCCCGGCGCGATCGAGCCGACCGGACCATGGAGCCTCGGCGTGCGCGCCGGCGATTTCGTCTTCGTGGCCGGCATGCGCGGCATCGACCCCGCGACGAACAGGCTGGTCGAGGGCGACGAGGCCCGCATCCGCCGGGCTTTTTTGAACATGCGGTCCATCGTGCAGGCTGCCGGCGGGACCCTAAGCGACGCGGTGCGGCTTGTAGTCTACGTCACCGACATGGACCGCTATCGGCCGCTCGTGAATAAAATTCAGGAAGAATTATGGGCCGGCGCGCCCTATCCGCCGCGTACCATCGTCGAGGTGAGCCGGCTTAATCAGGACGACATCGTGGAAGTGGAAGGCACGTTCTATTGCCCGGCCAAGCCGGGTCGGTAAGCGCACTCACGCGGCGCAGACGGCGATCAGCAGTTTTTCCATCTCGCTCGACAGGCGGCTGCCTTCCTGCGACAGCGATTTTGCCGACGCGAGAATTTGCGCCGCCGCCGCCGTGATGCCGCCGGCGCTGTCATTGACCTCGGCGATATTGCCCGCAACGTGCGCCGTGCTGCCGGTAGCGGCCTGCATGTTGTCGGCGATCTCGCCGATCGTCGTCGCCTGCAGCTCGACCGCGGCGGTAATGGCCGCGGCGATATCGGCGATGCGGCCGATGGTGCCGCCGATTTCCTTGATGCTGCCGACCGAGTCCTGGGTCGCCGCCTGGACCGCGGCAATCTGCATGCCGATCTCGCTGGTCGCTTTGGCCGTTTGGGCGGCCAGCGCCTTGACCTCCTGCGCCACCACCACAAAGCCCTTGCCGGCCTCGCCGGCACGCGCCGCTTCGATCGTGGCATTGAGCGCCAACAGATTGGTCTGTTCCGCGATCGCGGTAATCAGCTTGACCACATCGCCGATGCGCCCGGTGGCGCGCGTCAGCTCGTTAATGCGGCCGTCCGTCTTCTCCGCCTGGGCCACCGCCTCACGCGCCATGCGCGTCGATTCCTGAACCTGCCGGCTGATCTCGTTGACCGAGACGATGAGTTGCTCGGTGGCGTACGAAACCGATTGCACGTTATCGGTCGACTTGGTCGAGGCCGAGAGCACCTTGCCGGACAGATCGCGCGTCGCCACCGCCATGGCGGCGAGCGCCTCGGCGGAGGCCTCGAGTTCGTTGGCCGAAGACGTCACGGACCGCACCACGCTGGCGACTGTCTTCTCGAACGCGCCGGCAAGCTCCTGCATATCGGCGCGCCGCTGTTCGGCCATCTTGCGCGCGGTTTCTCTCTCGGCGATTTCCAGCTCTTCGATGCGGATCAACTTTTCCTTGAACGTCTGCGCCACGCGTGCATTGCCGCCGACTTCGTCGGCGCGTTGGGTGTAAGGAACTTCGACGTCCCTGTTACCGTGGGCAAGCTCGAGCAGAACTTCGCCGATGCGGCGGATCGGCCTTGAGATGGCAAGCGCGCCAAAAATCGCGACGCCGCCAAGAACGGCGATCACAAACAGGCCGATGCCGAGATCGATGCGGCCGATGCGGCGGCGCTCGGCGCCGGCCTCTTCGTTGCGCGCTTCGGCGGCGCGGACCATCGCCGTCGAGGCCAGATCGATCTGGGCAGTCATCTCCTTGCCGATCTCGACGGCACGCTTAACCTTGGCGACGGTGTCGCCATAATCCTTGGCGGCCGCAGCCAGCTCCTCGCTGACGCCGACATAGTCGCGCGCCATTTTCTGCAGCGATTCCAATGTGTCCTTGTCGGCCGGGTCGTCGCTCAGGCTGAGCGCGCTGGCAATGTGTTTGTCGGCCGCCGTGACGTCGGCGTGGAGCCTGCCCAGCGCCTGGTCGATTTCGCTCGGCGCCATAGCGAGGCGCATTTCGCGCATTTCGATCTGCATATTGCCGATGCCGATGGCGGCGCGCAACGCTTCGATGGCGGCGAGTTGCTTGCTCTCGGCAAGCACGCGCTGGCGCGCGGCGGAGCGTTCTCCGATCTGCTGTTCGGCGAGCATTCCGGCGACCAAGACGACGCCCAGCGCCGCCCAGACGGCGAGCTTCGTGCGAATCGGAAAATCGAAGCCGCGCATCGGCTGGTCACCCCAAACCCATGCAGGATTCAAGCGGTCGGTTAATTCAAGGTAAATTTAGGTCGACTGCCCGTCTTTGCGTCCACATGGGCGGTTCGGAAATCGAACACCACGTTGCCGCGCAACGCCAAAGCAATTGTGCCGTGCTAGTCGCGATGGAATTGTTTTTTCAATTCTACTTTCGCGCGTCGCAGCGTCTCGCGCCTGCCCGCAGCCAGATTGCGACCGGCGCGATTGATATAGAAGATCAGCATCGACAGCGCAGAGCGATATGGATCGGCTTTGCGGCGCCGGCTTTGCTCGGCCGAGTGCTTGAGTGAAGCCGCGATCTTCTTGGGATCGCGCCAGGTGAAAACGCCCGGCTCCAGATCGAGCGCGTCGCTCTCGCGCGTGACGCGCCCCGACCAGTAACGCGCGCCCTTGCGACGTGCCGTTTTGCGCCGCGCGGTCTTTCGCCGAACTGTGATACGGGCCATCGCGTCCTCCTGTATCGCTCGCCAGGAGAATGGCGCAGCAGTTCGCTTTGTTCCCGTCGCACGCCAGCCGCCGTTATTCGGCGGCGATGGCGTGAACCGGCGTGGATTTAATTTCGCTCAGGCACTTGGCGAGCACCTCGCCTTCAGGATCGAGCAAGGCTGCGGTACGCGCGTTGGCAATCGCTTCCGCGGCCTGTCGCGGCGGCATAGCACCGGCGAGCGCGGGCAGCGTCAACTCGGTTTCGATCAGCCGGTAATTGGCGGTGCCGCGCTTATGGGTGTCGCCATAGCCTTTGATCAGGCGTGCGCATTCGGCGATCTCGATGGCGAGCTCCGCCGAGAGCGGCGCGGCTTGAGTGATAAGTTGCAGCCATGCTTCGATCGCGCGTTGCTCCTCCTGGAAGCGGAACGTCTTGGGCCGGAACCGGCGCAGCTTGGCGAGCAGGTAAAAGCGCGCGAAGCCGAAGATCGAAGCGGTGTTGATTTCCATGCCCCAATGGGTGCGGGCCAGTCGCTCGTGGCGCGCGGCGAAAGCGAGAATGGGCTTGGCGAGCCAAGGCGGCAGCACCGAGCAGAACTCGTCGACGCCGGGTTTGAGAAACTCGGTAACGGTGAAGGTCTGTTGCGGTTTCACGCCCATCTCGCGCGCGATGCGCGCAAGGCGCGACGGGTCGAGCTTGGCCTGCGCCACGCGGATAACATCCTCATACGACATGCGCACGGCAAGGTGCCGCGCCGTTTCGGCGAGCAGCCGGCCCTCGGCACCAGCCTTGGCGTCGGCGTCGCGGATCGGTTTGAGCCGACTAAGATAAAGCCGCGCATAGGCGAGGTCCTGATAGGCGGCGAGCCGGCGCACGCCCTCGACGGTGACGGTGCGGGCGCGTTCCGGCATGCTTGCGATTTCGTCTTCCAGCGCGGCAAGCGAGGCAGCCGGCATGCGCCGGCGTTTGTCCGGCTCGGCCGGGCGGCGCGAGCCGGCCTGCGCGGCCGCGAAACCGGCGCGGAAGCCGCGCAGATTGGCGTCGACCGCCTTGCCGTCGGCGCGGATCGCGTCTTCGAATGCCGCGACCGGGATCGGCAGCGCGCCGGCGCCGGCAATCGCGCCGAGCATGACCGCATTGATCATCGCACCGGCCTCGCGCGCAATCGCTTCGAGGTCGAGCAACAGCGCGGCTTGCGAATTCTTTTCCACCGCTGCGATCAGCCGGTCGCGATCATAGCGACCGTCGGCCATCGCCATCTTCTCGACCACGAGATAGGAGCGGCTGCTCGAGGCGATAGTCTTGGTGCGGTCGGGCGTGACGAAGCCGCCGGAAATGGCGCGGCCGGCCTCCATCAGTTCGCTCGCCACGACGAGATCGACGTCGCCGATGCCGGGCGCCAGCGCCAGGATCGGACGCGGGCCGGCAGGAGGGTGCGGCACCGGAACCATTTCGATGTGGTAGGTGGTCGCGCCGGTGCGTTGCGCCACCCCCGGAATCGACGTCGATTGCACCGGAAAGTTCTGGCTCGCCGCCGCGGCAACAATCCAATCGGTCAGCACCCCGCCGCCTTCGCCGCCAAGCGCGGCAATGAGGACCGTGAGTGGACGAACCGTTTTTTGATCAGGAGCCGGTAGCTCAGACTGTCCCCTCCCCCCTTGAGGGGGAGGGTTAGGGAGGGGGGTCACGGCTGGCGAAGCGGAGAGGTCACCCCCCTCCCGGCTGCCTGCGGCAGCCGACCTCCCCCTCAAGGGGGGAGGTGATGCTTCAGAGCTTGCCCGGGCCAACCACCCAATCACCGTGCTTCGCACGCGGCTGAGCGCGCGGTCCCAGAAGTTCGGATTGCTGACGACGTCGGCGCGATAGAACGACGGGCACAGCACGGCGGCGTGCGCCACTTCCCCGCACAGCCCGCAGCCGACGCAGCTCTCGATCACGGTCGCCACCGGGTCGGAACGCAGCGGATCGGGATTGGGCTTTACCGTCAGCGACGGGCAGCCGGACAGCCGAATGCAGGAATGGTCGCCGGTGCAGATTTCGTCGTCGACGCCGTAGCGCGTCTTCACCACGCGCTCGCCGCGCTTGAGCTTTTCGGCATCCTCGGCGCGGATGCGGCGCTGGCGCGCCAGCATGCATTCGCCGTCGGCGATGATCACTTTGAGCCCGTGCTCGGCGGTACGCATGGCTTGCTTCAACGTGTCCACCATGGTGGACACGCTATAAGTGCGCACGGTGCGCAGCCATTTGACGCCGAGCGAGCGCAACGTCTTCTCGATGCTGATACCGGTCGGCGCGCCGCTGCGGTTCGCCTTGCTCGACGGCAGATATTGCTGGCCGGTCGCCGAGGCGTAGCCGTTCTGCATCACGATGAGAACGCCGTCGCCTTTGTTGAACATATTGGAGGCGACGCCGGTAATGAGGCCGTTATGCCAAAAGCCGCCGTCGCCCATCACCGCGATCGGCCGCTTTGCCATATTCGGGCCGACGGCGGCGGCGCTGGCGAGCGACATGCCGTAGCCGAGAATCGAATTGCCGAGCGAGAACGGCGCAAAAGTCGCAAACGAGTGGCAGCCGATGTCGGCGCTGATGTGGGTCGGTCCGATGTCGCGTTGCGCAAGCTTGATGGCGGCGAAAACCGGCCGCTCCGGACAGCCGGTGCAGAAATTCGGCGGCCGCGGCGGGATATCGCCGAGCGCGGCGACGGCAGCCGGCTTGTGCGCAAGCATCGCCTCGGCGCGGGCGGCGATGCCGTCGGCGTCGATGCCGGCGGGGCGGGTTTGGCTCAGGAACGCGGCGATGCCGCGCAAAAACGCTTCCGAAGTGTAGTCACCGCTCGTCGGCAGGCAGCCCTTGCCGAATATGCGGGTCTGGATATCGGCGCCGCGCAGGATGGCGTTGATTTGTTGCTCGACATAGTCCGGCGAGCCTTCCTCGACCACGAGAACGCCGCGCTTGCCGGCGCAGAATTCCTTGATCTCGTCCGGCACCAGCGGGTAGGCCACGTTGAGCACATGGATCGGGAGGCGCGAGCCGCCGTAGAGATCGGCCAGATCGAACCGCGCCAGCGCGCGAATGAGCCCGGTGGCGAGGCCGCCGAGCACGATGACGCCGATCTCGGCAAGATCGCCGGCGATCGTTTCATTGAGCTTGTGCTCGCGGATGAATTTCTGCGCCGTGGGCAGGCGCTGTTCGATCTTGAGCCGCTCCTGCGTGAAGATGACCGGCGGATGGGCGAGCCGGCCGTATTCGAAACGCGGCGGCCCGGCAAGCCGATGCTGCCCGCTATAGGCGCCGCGCTTGTTGTCTTTGGCGACGAATTCGCCGGTGACGTGGCAGGCGCGCACCCGCAAATCCAGCATGACCGGCGCGTGGCTCGCCTCGGAAAGCTCGAATGCCTTCTCGACCAGGCGCACGATGGTCGGCAGATCGGGCCGCGGATCGACCAACCAGATCGAGGACTT
>Ga0187769_10002825_pt1 | contig 10265 bp, 8 predicted proteins | sample 0116_SJ02_MP02_1_FD_133140 | JGI IMG/M metagenome (GOLD analysis project Ga0187769, IMG submission 133140) | Tropical peat soil microbial communities from peatlands in Department of Meta, Colombia - 0116_SJ02_MP02_10_MG | ecosystem: Environmental > Terrestrial > Soil > Wetlands > Peat | place... | reverse complement strand
GAAGGCCTTGGCCGAGACTCCGAGCTGCGGGGCCTGGATCTCGCCCGCGCGCACCGGCAGCGTCGGCACACCGCCGACGAACCCGGTGCAGCAGTCGGTGCCGCCGCTGCCGTTGGCGACCCACAGGTCCTCCTTCACGTTGCGGTAGAACCAGGCCATGCTCTCGGGGGTCGCCGGAGAGCCGGCGAGATTGATCGTGCGGAGCGCAGTGAGCGGGTAGCGCTCGCGCGGCACGATGCCGGAGCGGCTGAGCTGCTCGACGTAAGTGGGGCTCGCGCCGAAGGAGGCGACGCCCGCCTCGTCGGCCATCTTCCACAGCACGTCCGGCGCGGGGAACGCCGGATGGCCGTCGTAGAGGACCGGGACCGCGCCGGTGAGCGGTGTGCCGGTGATGAAGTTCCACAGCATCCAGCCGCTCGTGGTGTAGAAGAACACCCGGTCGCCCGCATGCAGATCGAAGTGGAACGTCGCGTTCTTCATGTTCTCGAGCAGGATGCCACCGTGACCGTGGACGATTGGCTTCGGCAGGCCCGTGGTGCCGGAGGAGAACAGCGTCCACAGCGGATGATCGAAGGGCACCTGTGCATACTCGAACCGCGCTGCGGGGACCGCGGGCCGCGCGAGGATCGTGCGCCAGTGCACGGCCGCGGGGTGCGGCAATGCGTGGTCATCGGGCTCGAGGTGCGGCAGGTAGATGAGATGCGTGAGCGATGCCAGGCTCGATGCGATATGGCGCAGCTGCGCGCGGCGGTCGAAGCTCTTGCCCCCGTAGCGGTAGCCGTCGATGGCGAACAGCAGCTTCGGGGAGAGCTGCTCGAAACGATCGAGGGTGCCGCGCTCGCCGAAATCCGGCGAGCAGCATGCCCAGATCGCGCCGATGGCCGTGGTCGCGAGCATCGCGATCATGGTCTCCGGGATGTTCGGCATCCACGCGACGACGCGGTCGCCGGGCGCGATGCCGAGCGCGCGCAGCTCGGTGGCGAGCGTCCGCACGGAGTTTCCGAGTGCCTGCCAGCTGAGCGCGGTGAGCGGCTGCGTCTCGCTCACGTGCAGCAGCACATCGCCCCCGGACGCTTCGCGCCGCAGGAGGTGCTGCGCGTAGTTGAGGCGGGCGCCCGGGAACCATTCCGCGCCCGGCATGCTGCGCCGGCCGAGCACCCGCGTGGGCGGTGCCGAGGAGTCGATGCGGAAATAATCCCACAGCGCCTGCCAGAAGCCCTCCAGATCCGCGACCGACCAGCGCCACAGCGCGGTGTAATCGGCGAAGCGCCGGCCGCGCTCGCGCGCGAGCCAGTCGACGAAGGCCGTCACGTTGGCGTGCCGCACCCGCTCGGGTCGCGGGGTCCACAGGAGCTCACCGGGCTGCATGCATCGACTCCGTCCTCACAGGGGAAAATTGTAATCAGGAAACCCGCCACTGCGGGCCTTGTGGCACTGTCCTCGGCGCCACGGCCGTCACGCTGCCCATCCTCGCCGGAAGGGCCGTCTCGGCGTAGGCTTGGGAGGCAAACCATGCGCCCCGGCTCGACCCACCCCTGGCACAGCAGGGCGCGGGAAGCGGGGCGGGAGAGCCACCATTAGCACGCACACCCCTTCCTCGGCATTCCCGGCTCCGAGCTCGCTCCAGGTCGTTCCGGGCACGGAGGCGGCGCAGGCTGCCTATCCTTATTACATGCAGTTCACGGCGGCGGACGATCAGCGGTTCTGGTTCTACAACTCGATGCACTTTCCGGAGCCGATGTCCGCCTTCGACATGGTGACCGCCGAGGCCGCCTATTGTGCCCTGGGCTCCTCCACGACGCGCGTGCACTGCATACCGACCACCCTCGGCATTGATTACCGGATCATCAACGGGCGCGTATACATCGGCGGCAACGCCGTCACGGATCCTGCCGAGATCGCCCGGCGCACGGCGGAATTCCAACAGCGCGCCTTCTATTACTACGGCAACTGGGAGCGCCTGTACGCGCAGTGGCGCGAGAAGATGCTGGCGCTGATACGTGAGGCCCAGGCGTTGCCGAAGCTGGAGCTGCCCGAGTTCGAGCCGCTCGCGAACGTGCACGCCGGGCGCGGCATCGCCGCCAACCACGCGCTCCTCGAGACCTACCAGAAGATACTCGAGGGCTACTTCCGCATGTGGCATCACCACTTCGAGTTTCTGCTGCTCGGCTACGGGGCGTACATGACCTTCTTCGCCTTCTGCAAGAAGGCGTTTCCGGAGATCGCGGACCAGACCATCGCGCGCATGGTGGCCGGCATCGAAGCGGAGATCTTCCGTCCCGACGAGGAGGTGCGGCGCCTCGCGCGCCGCGCGGTCGAGCTCGGCGTCGACGATGAGTTCCGGGAGGGGTGTGCGCCGCAGGCCATCATGACGGCGCTCGAGCGGCGCGGCGGCGCCGGGCGCGCCTGGCTCGAGGAGCTCGCCACCGCGCGCGATCCCTGGTTCAACATCAACGTCGGCGATGGCTTCTATCACTACCACCGCTCCTGGAACGATGATCTCTCCATGCCCTTCGCGGGCATCCCCGGCTACATCGCGCGCATCAAGGCGGGTGAGTCGCTCGAGCGGCCGATCGGGCAACTCCAGGAGCAGCGCCGGCAGCTCATCCAGGACTACCGCGAGCTGCTCGGCGCGGACGCCGAGCGCGAGGCCTACGACCAGATGATCGGTCTCGCGCACCGCGTCTTTCCCTACGTCGAGGGGCACAAGTTCTACTGCGAGCACTGGTACACGAACCTGTTCTTCAACAAGATCCGCGAGTTCGGTGCGCTGCTCGCCGCGCACGGGTTCTTCGCTCGCGAGGAGGACGTGTTCCAGCTGACACACTACGAGGTGGAAGCCGCCATCATCGACCTCATGACCTCCTGGTCGAACGGCTCACCGCCGCGCGGTCCGCACTACTGGCCGCGGATCGTCGCGGAGCGCCGGGCGGCGATCGCGCAGTGGGCGAGACACAGCACTCCGCCCGCCCTCGGCCCGGTGCCGGAGGTGATCGACGACCCGGCGATCGTGATGCTCTGGGGCATCACGCGCGAGAGTCTCGACACCTGGCTGCGTGCCGGGAGCGACACGGCGAGCCGCGAGCTGCGCGGGTTCGCCGCTTCGAGCGGAGTCGTCGAGGGACCCGCATGTGTCGTGAGATCCGTGGAGGAGATCACCCGGGTGCGCAAGGGCGACATCCTCGTCTGCCAGGTCACCAACCCCAGCTGGGCGCCCATCTTCCAGAAGATCGCCGGAGCCGTGTCCGACATCGGCGGCTCGATGAGCCACGCCGCCATCGTGGCGCGTGAGTTCGGTCTTCCCGCCGTAGTCGGCACCGGGACTGCGACCTCGCGCATCAAGGACGGTCAACGCATCCGCGTCGACGGCGGGCGCGGCATCGTCACGCTCCTCTCGTAGCGATCCATGGCCGCCGGCGCGCACATCGCCTGGTTCGAGGAGATCGGGCTCGGCGACCGGAGCGAGGTCGGCGGCAAGGGCGGCAGCCTCGGCGAGCTGCAGCGGGCGGGGATCGCGGTGCCGCCGGGGTACGTGGTCAGGGCGCAGGCATTCGAGCGCCTGCTCGAGTCGCTCGAGCGCGAGGCTCCGGTACGCACGGCGGTTGCTACGCTCGAGCCGGACGACCTCGAGGCGATCGAGGCCTGCTCGCGCATCCTGCGGGCGCGTATCGCGGACGCGGATCTGCCGCAAGAGCTTCTCGAGGAGCTCGCCGCCGCCCACGAGCGGCTTACGCGCGCTGCCGAGGAGCAGCCCGTGGCAGTGCGCTCATCCGCCACCTGCGAGGACGCGCTGGAAGCGAGCTTTGCGGGTCTGCAGGACACGTATCTCTGGGTAAAGGGCCGCACGGAGGTCGTGCGCCGCGTGCGCAGCTGCTGGGCGAGTCTGTATTCCGTGGCATCGATCAGCTATCGGTTGCAGCACGGCTTTCCCGAGGAGCGCGTGGCGATGGCCGTGGTCGTGCAGCACATGGTGGACGCCCGCACGGCTGGTGTGATGTTCACTCGCAGCCCTACCACTGGGGACCGCTCGGTGGTGACAATCGAGGCAGCCTGGGGTCTCGGGTCCGCCGTGGTGGGTGGTGAAGTGACGCCCGATCGCTGGGTCCTCGGCAAGATCACCGGGGAGATTACTGCCCGCGAGATCTCCGAGAAGCTGATCGAGCATGTCCCCGCCGCCGGCGGCGGCGTCGCGTCGGTCGCGGTGAGCGCGGAGCGGCGGCGCGCGCCCTCCGTGAGCGATGCGGAGCTCGAGGAGCTGCGCGCCCTCGCGCGCCGCATCGAGCGTCACTACGCTCGCGCGCAGGACATCGAGTGGGCGATCGACCGCGCGAGCGGCGCCATCCTGCTGCTGCAGAGCCGCCCGGAGACCGTCTGGTCGGCGCGAGATGCCGCGCCGCTCGCCAAGCGCGAGCAGGACCCGCACCTGCACGTCATGTCGATCTTCGGAACCCGCCGGTGACACTCACCGCCAAGGACGTCGCGGAGATCGCCCGGCTGCTGGAGGAGTCGGAGTTCGATGAGCTGCACCTCGAGCACGAGGGATTCAAGCTGACGCTGCGGCGCGGCGCCGCAGGGCAGCGCCCGGTGGCGCAGAGCGCTGCGGCGCCGGCGGCGGCCCGCGGCATGGCTGCCGCCGAGGTGTCCGCCGAGCGTGAGCCACACGGCACGCCCGCGGCGGCCGCCGTGGACGGTGTGCGCCGCGACGTGCCGGCACCGCTCCTCGGCACTTTCTACCGCGCGCCCAAGCCCGGGGCTGCGCCCTATATCGAGGTCGGATCGCAGGTCGAGCCCGATACCATCATTGGCATCATCGAGGTGATGAAGCTCATGAACACCGTGCGCGCGGGAGTCGCAGGCACGGTGGCCGAGATCCTCGTGCCCGATGGCGCGCTGGTCGAATACGGTCAGGTGCTGCTGCGCGTCGCGCCGGGACCGCCGCTGTGAGGATTCGCCGCGTCCTCATCGCCAACCGCGGTGAGATCGCCGTCCGCATCATCCGCACCTGCCGCCGGCTCGGCATCGAGACGGTGCTCACCGTCTCCGAGGCCGACCGCGAGGCGCTGCCCGCGCGTCTTGCGGATCGCACGGTGTGCATCGGCCCGGCGCGGCCGGCCGAGAGCTACCTCAGGGCGGAGACGATCGTCCAGGCCGCGCTCGGCGTCGGGGCGCAGGCGGTTCATCCCGGCTACGGGTTTCTCTCCGAGCGCGCCGTGCTCGCGCGCCTGTGCGAGGAGCACGGTATCGTCTTCATCGGTCCCACCGCGGCGCAGATCGCCGCCGTGGGCGACAAGCTCGCGGCGCGGGCCGCGGCCGGGGCAGCCGGCGTCCCCGTCGTGCCGGGGGGAGCGGTGGGCTGCCTCAGCGAGGCGCAGCAGCTCGCGCGGCGGATCGGCGCGCCGCTCCTCGTCAAGGCAGCGGGCGGCGGCGGGGGACGCGGCATGAAGCTCGTGCACGAGCTCGCCGACCTCCCGGCGGCGCTCGAGCTTGCCGCCGCGGAAGCGGACGCGGCATTCGGCGATCCACGGCTGTACCTCGAGAGCTGGATCGCACACGCGCGGCACATCGAGGTGCAGCTGCTCGGGGACGGCTCGGGACGCGTGATTCATCTCGGCGAACGCGACTGCTCCGTGCAGCGCCGCTATCAGAAGCTCATCGAGGAGACCCCCGCACCGCGGCTCGATGAGCGGCTGCGGCGCGAGCTGCACGCGGCCGCCGTGCGCTTTGCCGCGCACCTCGCGTACCGCAGCGCCGGCACCGTCGAGTTTCTCGTCGACTGCGAGCGCGCCGCGTTCTATTTTCTCGAGATGAACGCACGCATCCAGGTGGAGCATCCGGTTACCGAGGTCGTGACGGGCGTCGATCTCGTCGCCGAACAGCTCGCCGTGGCCCAGGGGGAGGGGCTGCGGCTCGCGCCGGATGCCGCGCGGCCGCACGGCTGCGCGATGGAGTGCCGCATCAACGCCGAGGACCCGGCACGCGACTTTCAGCCGAGCCCGGGGACGGTGACCGCGGTCAGCTGGCCGGGCGGTGCCGGCATCCGCGTCGACACGCACATCGTCGCCGGTTCGCGCGTTCCGCCCTATTACGATTCGCTGCTCGCGAAGATCATCATCGGCGGCCCCGACCGCGCGCGCGTTCTCACCGCGATGCGCCGGGCGATCGAGTGCTCGCGGGTCTTCGGGGTGCCCACCAACCTCGGCCTGCACGCTGCGCTGCTGCGTGATCCGCAATTCACGGACGGCGGCGTGGATACGGGATTCCTCGCCCGCCATCTCGAGCGCGGCGCTGCCGCCCGGGAGTGTCACGGTGGCTGAGATCGCTCTCATCGACACCTCGCTCCGCGACGGCAACCAGAGCACGTGGGCGGCGGTCGGTATAGACACCGCGAAGACCCTGACAATCGCGCCGGTGATGGACCGCGTGGGCTTCAAGGCGATCGACTTCACGACCTCGACGCACATGGGCGTCGCCGTACGCTACAAGCGCGAGGACCCGTGGGAGCGTATCCGCCTGATGGCGGCGGCGACGCCGCGCACGCCGCTGCAGTTCATGTCGACGGGATTCCGCTTCATCTCGTGGGAGACGGCGAGCCCGGAGTTCATGGCGCTCGCGTTCGCGGTGCTGGCGCGCAACGGCATCCGGCGCTTCTGCCTCGCCGATCCGATGAACGACGCCGAATCCAACATCGCCTGCGCGCGCACGGTGAAGCGCGCCAGCGGGGAGTTCGTCATCGCGGCGCTCGTCTTTACGCTGAGCCCGATCCACGATGACCGGCACTACGCCGCGGCGGCGCGCAAGCTCGCCGCCTGCCCGGAAGTGGACGCGATCTACATCAAGGATCCCGGCGGGCTCCTGTCGCCGCGGCGCGCTGCTACGCTGATCCCGGCCGTCAAGGCGGAGATCGGCACGAAGCCGCTCGAGCTCCATTCCCACTGCACCATCGGCCTCGGGGAGCTGCTGTACATGGACGCGCCGGACTACGGGGTGAGCGCCGTGCAGTGTGCCTCCGGCGCGACGGCGGACGGCATCTCCAATCCCCCGAGCCTGCGCGTCGTCGAGAACCTGCGTGCCCTCGGCCATAAGGTGCCCGTCGACACCGAGGCGCTCGGCGAGGTGAACCGCTACTTCACCCGCATCGCGGAGGCCGAAGGCCTCCCCGCCGGCACCCCGCAGCCCTTCGATGCCGCGTACCTGCGCCACCAGCTGCCCGGGGGCATGATCGGCACCATGCGCCGCCACCTCGCGGAGCACCGCCTCGCGCATCTCGAGGCGGCGGTAATCGAAGAGATCGCGCGCGTGCGCGAGGAGCTCGGCTGGCCGATCGTCATGACACCGTTCTCGCAGATTCTGCTGACGCAGGCAGTGCTGAACGTAACCGGGCGTGAGCGCTACGCCGTCATTCCCGATGAGGCCATTCGCTATGCGCTCGGGCGCTTCGGCCGGCCCAACATCCCGATCGCCGCCGAGGTGATGGCACGCATCGAAGCGCTGCCACGCACGCGCGAGCTGCGCGCGGAGGCCGCGATGCCACCGCTCCCGGAGCTGCGCGCGCGTGTCGGCCGGGAGCTCTCGGACGAGGAGTTCCTGCTGCGGGCCACGATGCCCGCGACGCTCGTGGATGCGATGCGCGCGGCGGGACCCGCGGAGCGCCACTACGATCCCGGTGCGCGGCCGGTCATGGAGCTGCTGCGCCGCGTGCTGCGGCTGCGTAACGTCGCCGAGCTCAGCGTTGCGAAGGCGGACTTCCGCCTCGAGCTGCGTGGCAGCGCCGCGTGCGGAGCGCCGGCGCCTTGAGCTCAGCCGCGCGACGCCGCACGGCGCGCCGGCGTGCGCCGGCCCGAATACGGGGCATCGTGTTCGATGTCGATGGGACGCTGCTCCTCGGCAACCGCAAGCTCGGCAGCTACCTGATACTGCCCGGAGCGATCGAGCTGCTTACCACGCTGAAGGAGCGCCGCGTGCCCTTCGCGCTGCTCACCAACGGCAGTGCCTATCCGCCGGCAGAGCAGGCTGCGAAACTGCGCAACGCCGGGCTCCCGGTCGATGACGAGCAGATGCTTACCCCGTCCAGCATCGCCGCGGATCTCATGCGGCGCCGCGGGGTCCGCCGGGCGCTGGTTCTCGGGAGCGCGGGCGTCGGGCACGAGCTGCGCGCCGCTGGCATCGAGACCGTGCACGCAGGGGATGCGGGTGCGACGCAGGTGGGGAGCGTCTACGTCGGCTGGCACCCGGAGTGCGGGATGCAGGACATCGAGACCGCCTGCCACGCCATCTGGGGGGGCGCTGAGCTCTATGTGGCTTCCGACGTCCCGTTCTTCGCCACCCAGCAGGGGCGCGCGATGGGCTATTCTTTTGCGATCACGGCCGCCATCCGCAGGGTGACGCGGGCACCCATGACGCTCACGGGCAAGCCCGCGGTGCGCGCGCTGCGCTTTGCGGCGCGGAGACTCGGGGTGCGGGTAAGCGAGCTGGCGGTGGTCGGGGACGATCCGGGGGTCGAGGCCGTGATGGCGCGCCGCGGGGGTGCGACGGCGCTCGCGGTGACCACCGGGACGACGCGCCGCGAGGAGTGGGCCCGGCAGCCCCGCGCGCGAGCGCCGCACGGCATACTTACCGATCTGCGCGAGGTGCTCGGCTGGGTCACGCCGCCCTCACGCGCTGCCGCAGGATGAGCCCGGAGCCCCAAGATGCCGCTCACCAAGCCCTATGCCGATATCCCCGGAACTACGATCTTCGATACCGATCAGGCGCGCCGCGGCTATCACCTGAACATGTTCTGCATGTCGCTGATGAAGCCCGAGAACCGCAGGCGCTTCAAGGCAAACGAGCCGGCCTATCTCGATGAGTGGCCCATGACCGAGGAGCAGAAGCGCGCGGTGCTCGACCGCGACTACAATCGCATGATCTCACTCGGCGGCAACATCTACTTCCTCGCCAAGCTCTTCGCGACCGACGGCAAGAGCTTTCAGTACGTCGCCGCGCAGATGGCCGGCATGACGCAGGCGGAGTACGCGCAGATGATGCTCGCCGGCGGGCGCGCTCCCGAAAGCTGACGCGCGCGCAGGCAGCGGAGCGATGCGCGCGGCGCTTTTCTACGGTCGGCAGGACCTGCGACTCACCTCGGTACCGGAGCCCGAGCCCGGCCCCGGCGAGGTGAAGCTGCGCGTGCACTTCAACGGTATCTGCGGCAGCGACCTGCTCGAGTACTATGACGGTCCCATCACCACGCGCAGCACGCCGCATCCGCTCACCGGCGTCAGCAACCCCGTGATCATGGGGCATGAGCTGTGCGGTGAAGTCGTCGCACTCGGTGCGGGGGTCACCGATCCCGCCCCCGGCACGCTGGTAGCCGTGGAGCCCGTGGAGACCTGCGGCCGGTGCCTGTACTGTGGGCTCGGGCAGTACAACCATTGCCCGTTGCTTGCGATCCAGGGCTACAACCGTGCCGGCGGGCTCGCCGAATACACCGTGGTGCAGCGGCGCAGGGCACACCCGCTGCCGCCCGGGGTCACCGCGCTCCAGGGTGCGCTGATCGAGCCACTCGCGATCGCGTGGCACACGGTGAATCGCTGTGCGGTGAACGCCGGGGAGGTGGTCGCCATTCACGGTGCCGGCCCGATCGGTGCCGGCGCCTTCCTGACACTCAGGCGGCGCGGCGTGGAAGCGATCGTCATCGATCCCTCACCGGCACGGCGCGCGGCGCTCGCCCGGCTCGGTGCGCGCACCGTGCTCGATCCGGCCGCATGCGATGTGGTGGCGGCGATCCGCGATCTCACCGGCGGACGCGGGGCCCATGCCTCGATCGATGCGGCTGGCGGAGCCAGGGCGTTTGCCGCGATGCTGCACGGCACGCGCATCGATGGCACCGCGGTAGTGGTCGCGATCCACCACGAGCCAGTCGTCATCCCGCCGTTCGATCTGCTGATGCCGGAGGTGTACCTGACCGGGGTGGCGCTCTCGGTGAACGCCTTTCCCGCAGTCATCGCGGAGATGGCTCGCGGCAGCTACCCGCTCGCGGGCTGGGTGGAGACCATCCCCTTCGAGGGAGTCATCGCGCAGGGAATCGAGCGCCTGCGCCGTCAGGAGGGGATGAAGATCGTGGTGGATGTGGCCGCACATTCGGGCCGGGGAGCAGGTGCGTGAACAGCGCAGCGCTGTTCAGCGTCAGCGGCAAGAGCGCGATCGTCACGGGCGCGGGCAGCGGCCTCGGGCTCGCGATCGCGGAAGCACTGGCTGAGAACGGTGCGCGAGTCACGCTGCTCGAT